>Ga0099364_10002083_pt1 | contig 32235 bp, 23 predicted proteins | sample TergutTh196P3_FD_73070 | JGI IMG/M metagenome (GOLD analysis project Ga0099364, IMG submission 73070) | Microcerotermes parvus P3 segment gut microbial communities from Pointe-Noire, Republic of the Congo - Th196 P3 | ecosystem: Host-associated > Arthropoda: Insects > Digestive system > Gut ... | reverse complement strand
CACTCCAAAGGACTTTTCCATGAACACATGCACTCCCTTTTCGACGGCGTACTCGAACTCCATCGGTCGAAACACCGGCGGGGTTCCTAAAAGTACCACACCGCCGCTTCCCAAGGCGTCAATCGCCTTGCGGTAGCCGTCAAATCCGCTGAATTGACGGTCCGTCGGGACATCGATACTCTCTCCGTACTGTTCGGTAATTGCCCGTAACAGTCCCGTGATTTTGCGGGGAAAAAGGTCGGCCATTGCAACAAGTTTTTTAGGCCCTTCCGTTTCCAGAGCGTTCACCAAGGCCCCGCCGCCTCGGCCGCCGCAACCGACAAGGGCAATGTTAAGCGTGTTGTTTTCCGCTGCGTGAACGTAGGGAACATTCATCGTCGTTGCGCCGAGCAATGTCCCGGCTGTACTAATACCGGCAATCTTGAGAAAATCCCGGCGCCCGTTTGGTTTCGTTTGGAATTGAGTTTGCATTTAATTGCTCCTGTTAATTGTTTCCGTTGGGTTTGAGTATTGTAACAGTTTTTAACTTGTATGACAATGTAATGGCCGATGTGCGGCGCCTTCTCTTGTCCATAAAAAAGGTACAATATAGCATATCCTCAAAAAGAGCAACCCGCTCTTTTATCCACTGTGCTCAAAAAATTCCTCCTTTACACTCTGCGTTGGCAACTTTCGACGCCGATTTTGGCACCCGTCGTGATATATTGCGAAGGCATTTTTTTTCCTGACAATCCCAATGCTAATTATTGGTTGGCGGTTGTCGTTGCCAACTTTATCGGTTCCTGCATTTTCTTCTGGGTGGACAAGTTTATTTTTCGCACTAAGTTAATGAATCCGCTTTGGGAAATTCGGGATCATTTTCAGTGCTTCGACTGCGGAAAGGAAAATTGCCGATGCTATCGACTCGTAAAAGCAAAAAATTACGACCGACTGGACGATAAACACCCCGAATTTTGTTGCGAAGTTTGCTCCGAAAAGAGATCCGAACAACTCACGAATCGGGGAGTCGAAATTTAGAGCATGTTGACACTGAATGGAACCTCTAATAAGAGCAATTTCTTTTGCGTACTTTGCGTAATCCTTTGCGCCCTTGCGGTTAAGTCTTCTTTTTAACCGCAAGGAACGCAGAGAAGACGCAAAGTCCGCAGAGAATAAAGCAAATTTTGGAATTATTCGAGGTTCCCATAAACCGTATCAATCCAAGTGTTCCGACAGTTTCGCAACCACTTCCTCGAAGTTCATTAATTCGACATTTTCCCGGAGCCAATCCGCAAGTCCGGCGTCCGATTCATAATGATACCCGTCAATCAGCGTCATCGCCTCGTCGGCCCCATCCATATCATAACTCTCGCAGGCCGAACGCAGTTGGGACAGAGCCGACCGGTCAAGATGGTCTTTTACCGGTTTGGGATTGGCCGACTCCATTTCGGCGAACACCGCCTCGAGTTCATGAATGAGTTGCCAAGCCGCTGTAAGGAATGCCGGATTGTGCTCATGCACAAAGTTGATGTCTCCCGATTTACCCGCCATCTCGAGGTCGTAAGCCTGTTTTCCGACGGGTTCCGCCAAAATGTCTAAACTGGCCCCTTTGATTCCATGAACTGTTACCGTGTAGTCTTTCAAGTTCTCCTCACGGATTTGTTCGACAGTCCCGAGCAAAGAACGTACGCTGGCAACGTAAGAACGTAACAGTTTTAAGTAAACGTTCTCATCGCCGTCGAACCGTTCGAGCCCTTTAACAATATCCAAGCCCGGAACCCTTTTGTCGGCTAGTTTTCCCGACGTCGGTCTGCTTTCTTCAAGCGGATTCATTTTGCTCTCAAACTGCGTTTCGAGCATCATGAGAGTTTTCAGATTTTGGCTGAATTTTTCTATGACGGGTCCGAGGTTTGACCGTAGCAGCATATCGGCCAGCCGGTTGACGGTTTCTAATTTGATGTCGCTATTTCGCTGCCGGACAAGGAGGCGATATTCGGCAACGGCGCTGTTCATACGCTGGATAATGTCGGCTTCCCCTTGGGGCAACGACTCGCCGTTTAGAGTAATATCAAATTCGCCTTTTTCTATCGTTTCGGCGAGCCGATTGAGTTCGTACAGCAGTTTGTCTGTATGCGTATTTTCGCTCTCCATTCTGCTTTATTGTATCAGTTTGTTTCTATGAATGCAATGGGCGTTCAAACGCCGACAAAGTCGGCGGCTCTCGAGTCGGCGGCTCAACTTTGCAGGCCGATGTTGATGACGTCCTTGTACCGATACCCAGCCGGTATTTTCCAAAAAAACGGCAAAAAACACAAAATCGTTATAGTTTCTCCATTTTACTAGACGATACATTGAATACAGCCGACTCACGCCGGTGTGTTCCCGTTTTGTAGGCAATGCAAGGAGGAAATTATGCTTCGCCAACAATTTGCTGCTCTAGTTTTGTGCTGCATTCTGCTTTGCGCCAATTTTGTACCCGCAGACTCCGCCGAAGTCGTTCACGCCTACCGAAAACCGAGCGAAGCCGATTTGCAATGGCTTTTCGGCGACACACTTACACACAACGTTGCTGTCCATCACGCCGTTGTTCACATTAACGAATCAACAACGTCGTCTTCGGTCATTCAAGCGGGACACGCAGTCCCGCGTTCCCATCATCCGTGTCAATCCGTCCAGTTACCGAAGGTTCCGCCAGCCCCGACCGTTGCAACCAACCGGGTGCAGACCGGCCTTGCCGAAGACGAATCAGGCGTTGTCAACATCGCATCCGCCTTCCGCAAAACCAATGATTGCGTGGTGCAGATGTCGAACAATCGGCTCCCCCCCCCAGCCGAAGCGCCCGAAAACCTTGAAGTCGCAGGCCCAACGCTCCAACCGCCAATCGAACGTTTGCCGATATTGGAACGCTTGCCCGAACTTGGAGAATGGAATACGCTCAATGATGTGCCGGCAACTTCCAAAAACGTCTCTCCGCATAAACACCCGCCTCACCAACGTTCTGCGAACGGACGCATCGCACCCGACATGCTCGGCAGCAGCGTTTGGTTCACCGGGCATCATGTCGGTACCGGCAACACCCCGCCCCTACCCAACCCGACGACGAACACGCAATTCACATTGCCGACGATGCTCTTATCTCGGCCCAATGTAGCGGAACACTTCAATGCAAAAGTCCAAAACCGAATTTGGGCCGGATACCGGTCTTGGAACAATGCCGCTGCGTTTCGTAATCCCGAAGCCATTGAACGCCGGGGTATCGAACAATTTTCTTTCGGACTGGAAAAGAAGATATTGCCGTTCAGTTCCATTGAATTGCGGGTTCCCATGTTTTATCAATTTGAGTCCGGCAATCTTGGTTCAAGCGGCACCGCCGTGGAACTCGGCAACGTTTCGGTTTTGGGGAAAGTCGTCTTGTTGCAAAAAGCCCATTGGACGCTAACCGGCGGCAACGCCGTCTCGTTGCCGACCGCCGAAGATTGGAAACCTTTGACGAATGCCCGGCTTAAAAATAAGGCGTATAACTTAGTATCCTTCGTCGGCATTCAATGGCACCCCAACAATCATTCCTTCGGGCATTTCATTGTGCAATCCGACTTACCGATTGAAGAGAATGAATTGTTTCACGGCGGCCATTCCGTAAAAGTTGACGGAGAACATATCATCCGCACCGGCATACAGTTGGGGCGTTGGATATACCGATCAGATTCTGGCGGGCGGCCAGCACGACTCGGGGCGTTCGCGGAAGTTCATTACGCCGTTGTAACAGACGGTTCGGCAGCGCATCGGCTGTCCGATGAACTCAGCAACATTTCGGTCAGTGCTCTTGATTCTCGCAGTTCAACGTTGACGGCAGCGATCGGTATTCCGATGGTGTTCGGCAATTTGACGTGCACGAATTCGTTCATTTTGCCTTTGTCGGGTAACGATCGTCCTTTCAGTGTTGGGTACACTTTTTCGCTTTCGCGCCTGTTTTAGGTTTGCGGACTAGGCGCCCATATCCATGCTAAATATGGGAAATACCAACGCCAATATAATGTAAAAAATCGCTCCGCCCATAATCAACAACATAGCCGGCTCAAGGACACGAACCAGCATATCTAATTGCCGAGCCGTGTGCCGCTCTATCGAATCCGCTGTGTTAATCAAGACAGTCTCCAACGTGTTCGATTCTTCGGCAACACCGATCATCGCCATGACCTGAGGCGGTATGATACCCGCCTCGGCCAGCGGTTTAGCCAGCGGTTCGCCGCTTGATACCGACTCGACTGAGCGCTTCACTGCGTCGGCCAATAGCGAATTACCCGTCGATTGACTGCTGATTTCGAGTGCTCTCAGGATGGGTACACCGTTGGCGAGCAATGTCCCGAACACTCGGCAAAACCGGGCAACCGCCCCTCCTAATATGATGTCGCCAAGCAAAGGAAGTTGCATTTTGACCCTGTCCCAAACGCGAAGTCCCCAAGAAGTTGCGATTTGCCCCTGTATCCACACGAAGAGAAAAACACCCACGCCCACGACATACAGCCCGTAGGCAATGATAAAATCCCTCATCCAAAAAAGTGATTGCGTAGCCCAGGGAATCGCTTGCCCCTGGGCTTCCATCATCACAAAAATTTCTGCAAACTGAGGCACCATGAAAATCAAGATACAAACGACTGCTGAAACGCCCAGTATAAAAAGCGTTGCCGGATAAATCATAGCACTGAGGACTTTTCCCCGCAGTTCGGCTTGTTGCTCCAAAAAACCGCTGACCCGGCGAAGCGCATCTTCGAGAAACGCCCCTTCGGCACCCGCCCTAATGATGTTGACCGTCAAGTCGCTGAACACATGGGAATGAGCAGAAAATGCGTTATCGACGGATTCCCCTTCGGCAATCCGGTCGTGTATATTTTTGATGACGGTTTTCAATCGGGGATTAAGCGTTTGCTTTTCGAGAACTTGAAAGGCGTGGAGCATGGGCACCCCGTTTTCGAGCAGGTCGGCAAGTTGCGATAAAGCGGCGGAGATTTGCGCATCGCCTACGCGACGTTGGAAAACATCGAGCGAAATTTCCCCTTTCTTGCTGTCTTCGAGTGTCAGAGGGAACAACTTCAAGCGGTGAATGGCATCAAGGGCTTCCTTTTTGGTATTGGCGGTAATTTGACCGGCTGTTCCTGCACCCGTCTCGTTTTTTGCAGTGTAGATGTACGTCGGCATCGTCGGTCAGTCGTCCAAATTGTTAGAAATAGCGGGTTTTGCCGTCTTTGCGCTGCCCAAGCAATTATTAAAGCATTCCGGCTTTTGTTCGGTGTTCACAAAAGCCGAAATGTTTATGATGAAATAGAAAACCTTTCGGCGAAAACCTTCAAGGTTGTCAATGTACTATTTCCCGATGACTCGGGCCATTTCGAGAACTTTGCAGGAATACGCCCATTCGTTGTCGTACCAACTGACGACTTTTGCAAAATTGGCATCCAATACAATGCTCGCCTTGGCATCATAGATCGATGTCAGCGAACATCCACGGAAGTCAGTCGAAACGACCGCCTCTTCGGTGTAACCGAGAATCCCCCTCAATTCCCCGTCGGAGGCTGCTTTCATCGACGCATTGATTGCATCCTGCGTAACAGGTTTGTCAAAAACGGCCGTCAAGTCAACGACGGAAACGTTAGAACTCGGAATGCGGAATGCCATACCGGTCAGTTTTCCGTTCAGGGCTGGCAAAACTTTGCCGACGGCTTTTGCCGCACCGGTCGAAGACGGAATGATGTTCTCAAAAACGCCGCGCCCGCCGCGCCAATCTTTCGACGAAGGACCATCAACCGTTTTCTGCGTCGCCGTAGCAGCATGCACGGTCGTCATTAACCCTTTGACGATGCCGAAGTTATCGTGCAGCACTTTGGCAACCGGGGCAAGGCAGTTGGTTGTGCAGGATGCGCAAGAAATAATCGGTTGACCCGCATAGGATCGGCAGTTCACGCCGTAGACGAACATCGGTGTATCATCTTTCGACGGAGCCGACATGATGACCTTCTTGGCACCAGCCTTGATGTGTGCATTGGCAGTCTCCTCGGTAAGAAATATACCGGTTGATTCGACGACGACTTCGGCACCAACATCGCCCCATTTGAGGTTGGCAGGGTCTTTTTCAGCGGTCAATCGGATTTTCTTGCCGTTGATGACAAGGTTGTTCCCATCGACGGCAGTCTCGCCGGGGAAACGCCCATGGACCGAGTCGTATTTGAGCATGTACTCGAGATAGCCCGGCTCGAGCAAGTCGTTGATGCCGACGATTTCAATATCTTTTGCAAAATTCGCGACGGCGGCGCGGAAAACCATTCGACCGATTCGACCGAAGCCGTTGATTCCAACTTTGATTGCCATTGACTGTTATTCTCCTGATTTAAGGTGAAAGGTAATACTGTTTGTTCGGCGATGTGCCGGTGTGCTTTTATTGTATCGTATTTTCATAGGAGATTCAACGGGGGGCAACACACCCCCAACCTGCCGATTCCGAAATCCAATGCTTGCAGTCTCATCGGCCATTCGATACAATGACAACTCGCAACAATGCAATGTAACCAACGTTCATCAACACTTTGGACTGCTGAAGCCCCAGCCAAAATTAATCTTTTCTTCGAGGTACTAGGGCAGCGCGACGACGGCTTTCACAATATCGTGTCCATCGCGTTGCCGATACAACTCTTCGATACTCTCGCCTTTGAATTGACGGATACCCCCGGCATTCCATTCAAGTGTGTCGGCAACAAAGACATTCCGCTCGATGAGACGAACCTGGCCGTCCGAGCGGTTAAATTGCTCCAACAGCGTTATCATGTTCCGTATGGTGCTTCCTTGACATTGACGAAACGTATCCCCAGTCAGTCGGGTTTGGGCGGCGGTTCGAGCGACGCCGCCGCTGCTCTGCGATTGGCATGCCGCGCTTGGAATCTCGACGTCCCCGAACCCGAACTGATGACGCTAGCCAGTGAACTCGGCAGCGATTGCCCGCTCTTTTTCTTCGACGGCCCAACAATAGGCACAGGCCGAGGCGAACAAATTCAACCGTTATCCGACACCGTATTATCGGGTAGAGCGGCGCTTTGGTTCGTGTTGCTGAAACCGCCGGAGGGTTTATCGACCCCGGCCGTCTATGCGGAATGTATGCCGATACACGACGGGCAATTTCGGCAGTCTGATGATTTGATAAAGGCAATCGAAACCGGTAATGTTCACGCCATAGGACAACACTTATTTAATCGTTTGGAACATCCTGCCCAAAAACTTTGGACTCGGTTCGGCGAGTTCAAACCGTTTCTTTTATCGTTGGGTTGTTTGGCGGTTCAAATGAGCGGCTCCGGCACTGCATTTTTTGGAATGTGTGAAAATGAGGAGCATGCCCGGGAAGTGTTTGAATCTCTTTGCCGCAAGGCTGCACCGGAACACAAACCGTTTTTGGTGCGAAGTTGTTGCGGACATTAGTTTGCCCGGAATGCCACACCGGCCGCCTCGTCGCCCCTATCCCTATTGCAGAAAACCCAACTGTGCGCCATAATGTCATACAGTCCTCCGAATAGCAAGCGTTTATGAAAATCAAACTCGACTATCACAGCAGCGAACCACTCTATTGGCAAGCCGTCATGGAAATCAAACGGTTGGTCGTTACCAAGCAACTCCAACCCGGCGATAAACTGCCGTCCGTTCGGCAACTGGCGGAACAACTCCAACTAAACGCAACCACCATCCGACGAATCTTCGACCAACTAGCAAAAGAAGGAATCGTCGTCCAACGCCGCGGCTCCGGCGTGTTCATCACCGAAACTAAATTGCCCTTTTCAATGGAATATGTCCAAAAAGTAATGAACCGACACGCCGATATGTATCTCGTCGAAGGACTGCGGCTGGGACTTAAATTTGAAGAACTAAAAAAAATTGTGGAATGCCGATACAAAAATTTGATGCAAGAAAATTAGCAAACCCCCAAAAAACAAAATATGAGTAATACCGCCGTGGAAATGCAAAACATACGCCGAACCTTCGGGACAGGCAAAGATTTAACCGTCGCCGTCGATAATCTCACCCTGTCGGTACCGAGAGGCTCCGTCTATGGACTCCTCGGTGCCAACGGTGCCGGGAAAACAACCTCCATCCGAATGATGGTCTCGCACCTAAAACCAGACTCCGGCTTCATACGCGTCCTCGGCGAAGACCCTGCCAAACAGACCGCCGATAGACGCCGACGAATCGCATACATCTCCGAAAATATGCAGATTCCCCGATGGATGTCGATGGAAGATGCCGCCGACTTCTGCAAGCCGCTCTATCCAAACTGGAACGAACCGCTCTATCAACATCTCATGAAAACGTTCGATTTGAAACCAAACCAGCGCTACGAAGAAGCCTCCAAAGGACAACGCCGGGCAATGTGCATCATCATCGCCCTAAGTCAAGAACCCGAAATACTAATCATGGACGAACCCGCCTCGGGACTCGATACACTGGCACGCCGACACTTCCTGTCGGAACTGTTAAAAGTAACGTGCGATGAAAATAAAACCGTATTGTTCTCGTCGCACATTCTCGGCGACATCGAACGAACCGTTGACCGCGTGGCAATACTAATGCGGGGCAAGATGGTACTCGAAGGAGAACTCGACACCCTCAAAGAAAGAGTGCGAAGGATTACCTTTCGCACGGACGGCAAGGCGGAGTACCGGCTAAATGATTTAGCCCATTTAGCCGGTACTCCGGCTTTTAACACGCTCCGCAACATACAGGAACGAAAAAGTGTGCAATGGGTCGTTACCGACTTTGAAGCAGAAAAACTTGCCCGACTCCGCGAATCGTTGCCGGAAACGGTCGCCGTCGAAGTAGAAGGATTTAACCTCGAAGAATTGTTTATGGAAAGCATTGAAAGCGGAAGGGACGTAGGAACTACGGAGTCCCCGGCAATTTGAACCCAACCTAATAATTTTTAACTCACCCTACACCTTCCTTTTTCCCGTAAGGTGTTGTACAATGACTGTATCCTATCGTAGAAGGAACACAGTCAATCATGCCAAACGCAGAGAACAACATAGAACAAGACGCTCAATTTGCGGCAGAGTTTCACGCCGACGTCGATGCAGAAAAAATTGCCGAAGTCTATGCCGAAGCCTATCTCAATGCCGTGGCCGGGCAAGACGGCTCCATCGAAAACGCCGTCGATGAGTTCGCATCGCTCATCGATGTCCTAAAAGCACAACCCCAATTCGAGGCCGTCCTCGCCTCCGCAATGATCGCGAACGATGAAAAAACCGCCCTGCTGAAAAAAGCCGTCGCTGAAAAAGCAAGCCCGCTTTTTTGGAACTTCCTGAGGGTTGTCGCCAAAAGAAACCGCCTTGACCTGCTGTTGCCTATATTTCTCCAATCACAAATCCTCCGGGATAAACGGTTGCGACGGATTCCCGTAACGATAACCACGGCGGCCCAAGTCGACTCACAACTCCTTTCGGCCTTGACCGAAAAACTTCAGGGAATCCTCGGCGGAGAACCGATCATTCAGGCCGTCATCAATCCCGACGTACTCGGCGGTTTGGTCGTCCGGGTCGGCGATACAGTCTACGACGCCTCCATCTCGGTACAGTTGCAAAATGTTTGCCGGCAAATGATTGAACGCAGTGCACAGGAAATACAAAACCGACGCGAGCAATTTCGGGCCGACTGACATTGCAAACGTTGTGATACAATACCGTGTTATGACATCCTTCATTCGACCCGAAATCGCCGCGATGGCCGGCTATGTTCCCGGTGAACAGCCAAAAAACAGTGAAACCGTTAAACTGAATACCAACGAAAATCCTTACAGAGCGTCCGAAAAAGTCTATGCCGCAATCCAAAGTGCCGCCGAAGCCGGGCTGGGGCGGTATCCCAACCCGACGGCAACGCTCGTTAGGGAAGCCGTCGCCCGGAAGTTTCATATCGAACCGAAATCGGTACTCTGCGGCAACGGAAGCGATGATTTGCTGACCATATTGACACGAACATTCGTCGGCAGCGGGGAGATGCTCCGGCTGCCCTATCCAACGTACATTCTGTACCGTACGCTGGCCGAAATACAAGGAGCGGCCAGCGAAACCGTGCCGTTCAATGACGATTGGACATTACCCGACGAGTTTTTTGCTGACTCACAAACGAAAAACCTCCGCTTGGTCTTTTTGCCGAACCCGAATTCCCCATCCGGCACTGTCCTGCCGAAGTCTCGAATCTTGGAGATGGCTCAGCGTTTGCCTTGCCCTTTGGTAGTCGATGAAGCGTATGCAGAGTTTGCAGATGAACATTGCATTGACCTCGTTGAGCAATGCGATAAGTTAATCGTTTGCCGAACATTAAGCAAGGCGTATTCCTTGGCGGGACTCCGATTTGGGTATCTCGCAGCAGCTCCGCATTTAGTAGAGCAAATGTTGAAGGTTAAGGACTCCTATAACTGCGATGCCCTTTCGATTGCAGCGGCCGCGGCGGCGATTGACGACGATGACTGGCTTAACGATAACCAGCAGAAAATTAAAGCAACAAGAAAACGTCTGACCGAACGAATGCGAAGCCTCGGCTTTGATGTACCGGAGTCGCACGCCAATTTTACGTGGAATACTCGTCAGGACATGCAAGTGTTGCCGATTTATGAGTATTTGAAACAACGTGGTATTTTGGTGCGTTATATGGAGTACCCCGGCTGGGGGATTCACGGTACCGGCTTGCGGATCAGTGTCGGTACGGACGAACAGACGGACCGATGTGTCGATTTCATAGCGGACTATTTAAACGAGATCCCCCCGCTCGCTGGTTGACACCCCCCGCTCGCTTTGTCGGCGCACGGCGTCTTGACGTCTCTTCAAATTTCTATTAGAATAGAACATTAACTATCGGTCATGATAACACAATGAACAAAAATACGTCAGAAGACAGTTGGGGGCAACTGTTGTCCGACTTCGGAATCGAAGACGAGACATCGGCAAGCCCTGAACCAGCACCCTTTGAACAGGCACGAACCCGATCGGCCGCACCGCCGGACGAACAACCGGACAATTTCGGCGCCGGACTCGTTGAGCCGGAAACAGCAGACGCCGACACACCCAAAGATAAGAAATCGATATTTTCGCGATTCCCGAAGATTAATTTTTTTGGAGCCCCGCCGGAAGTCTCGTTGGACTCCGTCATCGAAGGCACGAAATCCCCGACGCTCGGCGGAAAAACATTCACCGACAATACATTAGAAGAAATGCCCGGCTCGCAAGAACGGAAAGACCGAAAATCGCAAAAACAACGCCGTCAGGCCGACGCGTCTGGCGGTTCATCAACCAAGCCCGACGCATGGTCGGCGGTCGCCTCGCAAATTGGAGCATTGGCCGCCGGGGAAGAAATTGCAAGCCAAGAAAGAAGCGGCGAGGCTCGTACACAACCCGGTGAACGATCCAGAAGACGCATCGCCGAGTCGATGTTTGACGATCCGATTCCCGAATCCGAAGAGGCTCGTGCTCTGAAACATTTGATGGGTGAGCAATCGCACTCTCCCGCTCCGCATTCCTCTTCACGACATGGCCGAGGCCGGCGCAAGCCCGAAGATATCGGTTTGCCGAATACAGAATTGTCAACGAGAGAGCAAGACGTAAGAGCGGAGCGGGGTCGGGGCACCCGGTACCGGGCTCCGGTCGAAGTTGATGACTTACCGGAGTCCGATTTCGAGATGATGGATGATTCGCCCGATGATATGCGGCCCAGCGCATCATCCGGCCGCGGACGGCGAGGTTCCCAGTATGATGACGGCGATTACCGGGATACCAGACAACGGGATACCAGACAACGGGATACCGGACAACGGGGGCAAGCCCGTTATCAAGAGGGGTTTCACGAAGAGGAATGGTCGGAAATCGATGCGGCTTTGCAAGCGGAGAATCGTCCGCCGGAACGTCGTGAACCGGCAGACCGCGGCGGACGTCGGCAACGGTATGATCGGCGTTCGGACATTGACCGGGAATCGTTGGACAGTGCCGGTGCGGTTGACGCCGGCGTAATTGGTGCTTATGGAGGCGATACATCGAGTTGGGACGATGCGATTGGAGACATCATATCGAGCAACCTTGCGCGTCGTGGTGCACACACTGGTTCTTCGCATTCAGGCCGGGGAGGCTCGCGACCGGGAAGGGGCCGGCGTTAGGGAACAGAGCCCGCAACAGTGCCGACGCCGGAAGGCGGCGCAACAGAGCGCCGCAATCTCTCTTCGCTACCATTTTTTAGAAAGGTTTGCATAGACGGCATTCGCCGAAAGCGAATTCGTTACACTACCCGGGACAGTACTGCCCGGAACCTGTGCTGTAAACGGGCCGGTCAAGTGTGCTTGGAACGAATGGCAATACGCCGCCGACATCTCCAAACCTTTCGCAACTTCTTTCGTAAAACCGCAGAAAATAGCGTGTTGCGTAATCATCGGAGCCGAGATTGCGAGCACCGCACTTCGGCTCGGTATGGGATTTTCATTCCAGCAATATCCTATCCGAGCCCTTAATTTGTCGTTAATCTTTCGCTCCGCTCCAATGTTGATAGCAATGATGCTCTCCCAATCGAGTCCCTTAACGACGCCGCTTTCTAGCCCCCTATCAAGGCCGGCAGTATTCGCATAGTCAATGTATCGAACATCCATTCCGATAATCGTGTTATGAAAACCATCGTACGAAATCCCGGCCGAAAGCGTCATGGGGAGATTTAAGTCGAATGTTTGCGAAACCGGATCGTGTGTTGCATTAGTCCCCGTAAAGTACAATTTTTCTGCCCAAATGGGACTCTTGAACATAAAGCCGGCCTTGAAATTGTTTTGGAAATCGTAGAGTGCGCCTATTTGAAATCCCGCTCCCCAGACGTACCTTGTACCGTAAGTCATCAGGGATTGGTCTGTTGGAGCAATTTGCCGGCCAAGACTCATAGGATTGATATTAAGGGATGCCAAGTCAACGATGGGTGCGATACCCAACGAAAGTCGTTCTGTAACTTGAGCAGCGACGGTCGGTGTAACTTGGAGCACAATGACGGTTGCCGATCGGCCGTGTTCGGACAATACGGGATTACCGCCCGGCAGGGGATTGTCAGGAGGACCTAGCGGTTTATGCGGATAGAGCGAGGCGGCGCCGCCGACAGCACCCATCCCGAGGCCGAAGGTAAAGGGAGAACGCGGACTTGGACTCCAGACGAGTCCCATACTGGGAACGGGCACGACTCCTCCTTCGCCAGAAGTTGCACCGGAAAATGGGGTACCGTGTAATTCCGATGACACCCGGCTTTTCCCTTCAACGAGTTCGAGACCAAAGGATATCTCGTTTTTTTTGAGTGCTGATATGGAGCCGGGATTCCATTGAAGTGCTCCGATGGCGTCGAGCGGCATTGCCGTTGCGGTTCCTCCGACGCCGGCGTTGACCGCGCCGACGCTACGCAACAATACTCCCTGGGCGAAGGCCGAATGATGAATAAAACTGAAAAAAATGACAACGACAGCGACAACAAATAAGCGGCTGGACTGTTTCATTACCGGAAATGTTAAAAGGGACACAGTTGGTTTGTATTGGTTATACACTCTCGTCTTCGGCAAATTCAAGAACGAGTCTTTGCACAGACAAGGCGATAATCGGCATGAATTGGGTGCGCGGCCGACATAACCGTTAAAAATGGTACGGTCAAGGGGGATGCCGTGCCCCCGCCCGCCGGTTGCGGGGGACTTTCGGATACAATATATTTCGTGTAAAATAGTACCGATTCCATATATCCGCCGGGAATGTTCGTTCCCCTTCCTCACGATGCACGCAAAAATTATCGACAAAGGCTTTCTCCATTGGGCAATTCAAGGCAGCAACCAATCGAACGAAAATTGGCAAAACAACATTGCAACCCTACGCCGAGAAAAAGTCGAAAAGCCCGTGATTTACATCGGTACCGGAACCTGCGGACTCGGTGCCGGTGCAGGCTACACTCTCGAAGAAATCAAAAAATATCTTGCCGATAAAAGCATCGAGGCCGATGTCGTCGAAGTCGGGTGCGTCGGCCTCTGTGCTGTCGAACCCTGCGTTGATGTCCAACTGCCCGGAAGAACACGCTTGATGTTCCAGACCGTTACAAAAGATAAAGCCGCCGCTCTGCTCGACGGTATCTTCGCCGAAGAACCGCCGAAAGAGTTAATGTTGAGTCAATTCCGTGTAACAGCCGGAGTACCGGCTAAATCTTGGGACGGCGTAAAATCGCAGGACGAACATGCGTTTTTCGGACCGCAGACTCGTTGGGTGCTTAAAAATTGCGGGGTCATTGATCCGACTCAACTCGAAGAATACATTGCTTTCGGCGGTTATCAGGGTTTGTACAAAGTCCTCGCAATGGACCCTGCAGATGTGTGCGCCGAAGTGGAGAAGTCCGGATTGCGCGGCCGAGGCGGAGGAGGTTTTCCCACAGGAATCAAATGGAAGTTCGCACGAAACAATGATGATACGCAACGCTATCTCGTGTGCAATGCCGACGAAGGCGATCCCGGAGCCTTTATGGACCGTGCTGTCATCGAAGGAGACCCGCACTGTTTGCTCGAAGGGATGATCATCGCCGCCTACGCCATCGGAGCGAACAAGGCGTACATCTATATCCGGGCCGAATATCCGCTTGCCATCCTGCGTTTGGAACAAGCGATTGCCGACGCCGAAGCGAACAATCTGCTCGGCGACAACATCTTGGGCAGCGGCTTTTCGCTCAAGATGATTATCAAGAAGGGGGCGGGTGCGTTCGTCTGCGGTGAAGAGACGGCACTGATTCACAGTATCGAAGGCAAGAGGGGAATGCCGAGGCCGAGACCGCCATTCCCTGCCGTGTCAGGCTTGTTCGGACATCCAACGATCATCAACAACGTAGAAACCTTCGCGAATGTCCCGCAGTTGCTCAAAAACGGGGCGGATTGGTTCGCCTCCGTCGGAACGGCGGGAAGCAAAGGGACGAAAGTCTTCGCTCTCTCCGGAAAAGTGAACCGGACGGGGCTTGTCGAAGTCGCAATGGGAACGACGCTTCGGGAGGTCGTTTTTGCAATCGGAGGCGGTATCGAAAACGGAAAAGCATACAAAGCAGTGCAAATCGGCGGTCCTTCCGGAGGGTGTATTCCCGAATCGCACTTGGATATCGAAATTGATTACGAGTCCCTCAAAACAGTCGGCGCTATGATGGGCTCCGGCGGACTCGTCGTAATGGACGAAGAGAACTGTATGGTCGATGTGGCAAAATTCTTCATGGATTTCATCCAGCGGGAAAGTTGCGGAAAGTGCGTACCTTGCCGGGAAGGAACAAAGCGGATGTTGGAAACGCTTGTCCGTATTACACGCGGCCGAAAAAACGAAACCGGCAGGAACACGCTGGAACGTTTTCAGAGCATCGTCAATCTTGAACAGTTAGGCGAAGTGATTCAGGATACTTCGCTGTGCGGTTTGGGGCAAACGGCACCGAATCCGGTGTTGTCCACGTTGCGTTGGTTTCGGGATGAGTACGAAGCGCATGTTTATGATAGAAATTGTCCAGCGAAAGCCTGTGCGGAGTTGATTTCGTACCGCATTACGGAGAAGTGTACGGGCTGTACGTTGTGCATTAAAAAATGTCCGGCGGATGCAATTTTGGGGACGGTGAAGAATCTGCATACGATTGTTACGGACAAGTGCATTGGTTGCGGTGCGTGCGTGGACTCCTGCCGGTTCAAGGCGATTGAAAAGGTGTAGCGGCAAAGATATCCTGCCGATAAGTAAGAAAAATACACGACTGACCATCGACGCTATTTTATAGAATCGACGACGGCGTGTAATAAATCCCCTGCTCTTTGAATTAATCCCCAATCGTCTAAAATTACGCTTGTCTTTTCTCAAAAGGTATTGCCATGAAAATGCAACGATTACTTCTCACTCTATTGTGTTTATACTTCTTGACAGCAACGGGTTCCGCACAGCCGGATTTTGACTCCCCGCTTGTACAACAAGGCATAAAGTCGCAAGTAAAAATGCAACTCCGCGCCTTCTGGGAAGGCTGGGGAGCAGACAATACGTTAATGTCTATGCTACACGACTCTGACATTCGTTCTGCCTTGGACGTTTCCAATGAGCAGTTCCAGCAAATTCAGGAACAAGTCAACAAGATCAGTTCCGAATTGGTAAGCACGCCCGAATTTCGGGAAATGATGGAAGCGAGAATGACCCTCGTAGAATCGCTCGATCAGGACAATCCCGACGAAAAAACAATGGACAAAATACTGGAACTCCACGAAGGAGAAACTAGGTTAATCATGACTTCATTCTCCACCGTTGTCAGCGATAATCTGACCCCGGAACAGAAACAGAAGTATAGGGAAATGCAGTTGACTCTTATGGGGGAGTTGCCCATCATTTCGACGGATATGTTTGAAGTCCTCAATCTGACCGATGAGCAACGGCAAGAGATGGAAAACATCAAGAAAAAACTCGAACCTGAATTTGAAAAACTTCTTGAAGACGTTGCAAGCAACGTGTTGATACTATCGACCCTATTGCGTGATGAACAGGAAGGATTGGCTGACGACAAGGACAAAACGGATGAAGTCGTGAAAAAAATTAGAGAAAACCCTGAATTTAAGAGGTTTCACGAAGAAATCCGGTCTCGTGGGCAAGTGTTTTCCTCGCAATTCAAAACGAAGATGTTTGATGTGCTGACTGATGAACAGTGGAAACGTCTTCAAGAGTTGATCGACCATCCTTCTGAACTTGCCAAGATCGTTCTCAAAAAATTGAAAGAGGAGCGTGGCGAGTCCGAGGAAGGGGAAAATTCCGAAGACGGTTGGCAGCCGGGGCCTAATTCTTGGCGACCCGGCGATGCGATTCCCGAAGCGTATCGGCAGGAGAGGAATACAAGGGGAAACTTTCCGCGACCGGAGAATTGAACGCAGCGCAAAAAAAAGCAAAAAAGTTAAGAGAGTGTTGACCTATTTATACATTTGTTTTTTTGACTGTTTTAGGGTTGTCTATTTTCCAAAAAATGGCAGACAATCCAAGCCTGTTGCGAGGAATATACTTCCGATGCTGTGTTGCTGATTTTTTGCGATGACCTATACGCTCCGAGGTCTTCTGGTTGCATGTTATTTCACTTGTCTATCCGAAAACGCAATTCGTAATTCTTAATGAATTCCGTCTCTTCTTTCGTTAGACCATATAACGGACAGATTATATCGTCGATGGCATCTATCAACGTCTTGGAATAGCGGATCTTATATTCCTTGAACTTCGTGATGTGTTTGTATTCCTGCGACTCACGTTCAATGACGTGACGTTCAATGCTCTGCAAGTATTGTTCATACAATTTTTCTATCTTTCGCCGTACCGCCGGGGTTAATTTTTCTACCGGAATAGGAAACGACTCGATTTCGTAGGATTTAATGTGAAGGTTGTCAGTATAGACCTGTTGATACCACCAAAACAAACTGCTCGATAGTATCGCTCCGACACAATGAGCCATTTTTTTATCGCAGTATAATGCTTTTTCCTGCGTCGATTCAGTAGGCTCGTTTGTAACGATGTTATAATACATGCCGCCAGCAACACGGTAATAGATAGGTTTTCCATTTTTGTCAATCAAGTCCCGAATGAGAGTATGCGATTTTGAACGCAACTTTTTTAATATGCGTTTTTCTATCGGCAAACTGATTTTGGCATATCGACCGCGTAATCCAAGTTTTGCAACGTTGATGAACTGAAACCGCTTGATAAGGTCTTCAAGCGGCGTTTCTTTATCTTTACGATACATTTGTGTTGCATAAATGTTTTTGTTTTGCTGATTGTCCTTCAAAAAACCAATAATGGTCGTTTTTTTGTGAGAATGACGAAAAATTTGTTGCGGTCTATCGCAAAACGAAGCAACCTTTATTATGCTGCAATGTTTTTCGAGAAGAGCATGCAATGCCGTCATCGAATCGCTGGAAATAACAGAAAGCGGCACAATGAACATCAAATAGCCGCCCTCTCGCAAATTGTTAAAACCTTTCTCAATGAACAGCGAAAAGGTATCGAGCGAACCTTTCTGTTTGCCGAGTATCGTGCCGTCTTTTTCAATATTCGTCGTCTTTGCACTTTCGTAATGCTTGAGAAAATAATCCTTTTGTTCCGCCGAATACTTCGCACCATAAGGCGGATTGCCGATGATAATGTCGAACTTTTCGATACCGTACATCCAACGAGAATCAAAATAGGGCGAAGGCGATGTGTCCGAATGATTCCATCGGCATAGTGCCTCGATATGCTTACTCTCACTCTGCTCCGCTAACTCTTTTTCCAATTTTTCTATTCTGACTTTTAACTTGCTCTTTTCCGAATCATTAGATTCCCGAAAATGCTCCTTCTGCAATTCTACCAGTTGATTAAACTCTTTCACATGGTCATGAAAAAAAAGTTCCTGACCATTGATACCCATCAACGTGTTGGCAACGACAAACTTATAGTCCAGATTCGGCAACGGTATGATGCCGAAATTCTGCGCACTCGGATCAGGCATAATCTCTTGCAGCAACGACAAGAAAAGACGTAAAGTAGAAATTTGCACCGCCATCGGTTGTATGTCCACTCCGTAAATCACATTGCGCAGGATTTCTAACTTCTTGGTATAACGTTCCGATTGCGTTAGCGTTTTATCGGGATCGATCCGTTTCATGATGGTATTCATAACACCGCAAGGAAACGCTCCGCTGCCGCATGCCGGATCGAGAATCGTACAACGAAGTAAGAGGTTTTCATCTACTGAACGTCCCATCGACTCCAAATACGCATCTAACGATTCGTTGACCATGTAATCGACAATTTCACGAGGCGTGTAATAACTGCCGGTAACTTTACGCCGACTCTCTTTGCTGTCCGATTCGATACATGCCAGCAAACATTCAAACGTCTTGCCGATGAATTCAGGATCGATGTATTCGCTGTTATCCGTTTCGTCGAGCGTGTATTTGTACTGCGCAAGAATCTTGATAATGCCCGTTACAGGAAATCTGCCGCCGAGGTCTTTTAATGTTCGTGACCGGGTATCGGAAAAAAAGTAATCATCATTGAGAGCAAAATCGTCGCCGGGATGCTCATTGAAGAGTCCGCCATTGAGAAAAGGTATTCTGCGATGTAATTGTTCTTTGACTTTATTATAATTCTGAATTAAATTGTGGTTCTCCAACTTTTTGCGTTGGTTCTCCGGCGTGTTGAGACTGTAAAAAAAGAGGTTGCGCAGTATCACCTTGTAGTACCGATACTCATCGGTCTTGAGGGTTTCGTTGATCCAATTTTCGTCGAAGAGTTCTTTCGGAACGAGTTCTTTTTCTCGGAGAAAGAATATCAACAAAAGCCGGACGATGATTCGCAGTGCATGGTCAGGGTCGGGTTCTCTTTCGTGCAGCAGTCCTTGATATTGTTCTTCGGTCGCCCAGTAGTACCAGTTTCGGAGTTCTTGATAAAACTTTTCGGAGAGTTCGTTGCGTTTGTCTTCGTTGATGTATTTTTGTTTCAGAAAGTCGAGAGCATCTTTTACATCATTGGGAGTGCATCGGAACCATTCTCCTTCGGCGCGTTCGAATCCTCTTTCGACGAGGAGACGGTGGATTTCATGGTCAGTAACATTTCGTTTTCCAGCAAGGGCAGATTGGTCGAACACTTTTTCGTAGTGTTGCCGGGTCGCCCCGATTTGTTCTTTGATTCGCCGGTCGGAATTGCCTGCTTGTCCGACTTTGATCAAGCCGGTTTTCGTTGCGTCGTTGGGAAGTGTGTAAGCGTAAACGTTCATGTGAGAACATTATATCATATATCTGCTACCGGAGTACCGGCTAAATGATTCCGTCATTGCGCTGCTCTCCATTCCGGCTTTTGTTCAACGTTAACAAGAGCCGGAATGTATTGTTATTAAAGGGGAACGGGTAATGACGGCAACGGGTATAAACTTTCTAGTAAAAGCCTTATGTTCTTCTCTCGCCCTTCATTTTACAACATTGTGTTTTTTCGTCTATACCTCAAAAAAACCTACGCCGGACGACTCCTCGTGTTTCTCTCTTGCCGAAAATCGAACAATTTGCTACGTTGTGTTATCATGGAACCTCGCGTTTTCATAAAATATATGAAACTCCTTACTGCTTCTTTCGTTGCCGCTTTTGTCGTCTTGACCGTTTGTTTGGGAGCGGCAACGTCCGCACAAGATTTCGACGGTCTCCACTCCGCCGGCAATGGTATCGACATCGATACCCACGGTCGAATACTCCCGCTCTCGAAGGAAAAGTCTGAAGCCCTCGGTAAAATGATGGAAGAACTGCTGGAACCTCTACCGGAAAGTCTCGATAAAAAAGTTACCCGGCGCACTATTTCTCTCAAAAAACTAGATACACAAGTCGAAAACATTGTCGAACAATTCGAAGTCCTGCCCGATTCGATCCGCTACCTCGGCGGATTGACTTCCATCGACTACATCGTTCTCGTTCCTGAAAAAAACGACATTCTCCTTGTGGGTCCCGCCGAAGGTTGGCGTTCCGATGCCGCCGGAAATGTGGTGGGTTCGCAAAGCGGACTGCCCGTCCTGTTGTTTGAAGATTTTTTGACCGCCCTGCGTTTGTGGAATCAATCTGCCGTTCGTTCCCTCGTCTGCACAATTGAACCTACACCGGAAACTCAAGCGGCACTTGCAAGGTTACATCGGCAATTCACAAGTATTACCGCCGACAATGCCGACGCCTACTCGGCGGCTCTTGAAGAAGCCTACGGAGATGTTCCCATCAAACTGACCGGCGTACCGGAATCGAGCCGCACCGCCCGGATTCTCGTCGCCGCTGACCTCAAAATGAAGCGGATAGCGTTCGGATTGGAGTCTTCGCAGATTCGCAACATTCCGAGTTATGTCGGTCTAATTTCGACCAATCGACCGGGCAACCCTCCGCAATTCTGGTTGACTTCTGAATATACGGCGACGGCTCACGACTCACGAAAATTGACTTGGCGGCTAGGCGATGTCAAAATCCGTGTGTCGTCTCGTGCAACCGGCGGGATTGACCGGGCAGCACTGACTTGGTGTCGAAGTTTAGAAGAGAACTACGATGCCCTCGTCAGAGCGCAGCCCGTCTTTGGAGAGTTGCGAAACACGATGACACTTTCTTTGGCGGCGGCATTGATTCATCAGGAAAATTTATTGCAGAGGACGAATTGCACGTTGCCCTTTCTTTTGGACGAATCGAATCTCAAACTTCTTGCCCATCCGGTACCGAGGTCGGTGGAGTATCGTTCAGTCAAGTCCCGCAACGGCTTTCTAACGATCGTGGCGTGCGGCGGGGTAGAAATCAGTCCGCTTGCCGCTCTTCGGAATAACATGAGGCTAGACAGCAGAATTGATTCAGAACGAACGAAACTCCTTCAAGTAAGCGGTGAGGAATGGTGGTCGCAGTAACAACTATTACGGAGCCAGCGACGTTACAACGTCCTGTTTGTACGCCACCGCCGCTGGTAAAAAGCCGACTATCGAAGCCATAATTACCAAGCCCGGAATCAAAATGATTTCCGCCCATTGAAAGTCCCAAAATCGAATCACAATGCCAGTGTGCTCCGAAATCAACGGGCCAATGCCCGCTATCAAAAGATGTCCCAAAAACAAACCCAACGCGCCGCCGCCAAGAGAAAGCAAAATCGACTCCAATAAAATAATCGCCATCACAGTTAACCGCCGTGCACCCAACGCACGCATCAGAGCAATCTCCTGACGCCGTTCACTCATCGAATTGTAAATGCTGACCATCATTCCAATACCAGCAACTAAGATGACAAGAATCGCCAACAAAAGCAACACAATTTGGATATTGCCAATAATGTTAGTGAGCAGAGTCGATATCTCCCTAATCGGCGACACCGCTTGAACGTCGAGCGTTTTGTCCAAAACGCTAGGCAACATCATCGCATCGGTATTAACAAATGCTCTTTCTGTAAGAATTGCTTGAGGATTGAAGTCCGGCGAATTCGGATCGACCGCCAAGCCGGGCGGTGTAACGATATTCTGCTTCGTCATCAAAAGGATTGCCGAATAGCGTCTCGGCTCTTCGTGAGCATGATCATCATGACTATTACCGTGTGCGTGATCGTGACCATGCATATCGTAAAAACCATCAATGTTTACAAAGATAGCGTTATCATTGGGCGTACCGGTGGGTGCGAGGATACCGACGATGGTGAACGGCTCATGGTAACTGTTGTCTTCGTTACCAAAGCTTTCCGGTTCGAAAATATCACCCACCTTCAAGCCGGTGCGTCGGCTTGCCCGGGCACCAATGACGGCGGAATAGTCTTCGTCGTATCTAATGTTTTCTCCCTGGATAAATCTGTACTCCCGATTGTCCATGTACTTCAATTTGGTGAAAAACTCCGGCGTCGTTCCGATGATGGGAGCGTTCCGAAAGTGATGTCCAATGGAGACCGGTATCGCTTCTTCGACGATATGGGAATACTCTCCGGTTTGGAACTTTTTGAGCCAATCTTCGGCGACTTCTCCGACGGGCGGACGAAGATAAAAGACGGTACTCAGTACGACGTCGAGTGGACTTCCTTTTGCGGAGACGATGAGGTCGTATCCTTGGGCGCTTCTATTGAAGGAGTCGTTCAGGACGCCGTGGATGACGATGACGGTAACGACGATTGCCGCTCCGAGCGACATTGAAAACGCCGTTAGAATAGAGGAGACGGAACGAAATTGAATACTGCGTAAAGCGATTTTCCAAAGCGGCATTGGATTTTTCCTCTGCGTTAGAACCGGAGATTATTTTACACGAAAATCGCCAGAAATGCAATCGTATGAGTTGCAAAAAACGCAACTATTCAGAGGTGTTGGGCGTTTTGAATTTTTGCAAAATGGACAAAATGACAATTTCTGTATAATATGTATTTTTCGTAATTTACAGGTTTTTTTTGAATGGACAGCCGTTTTCCCCAACAAAACTTTCCTCGCTCGCATCGGCTTCGCCGTACCGAGGAATTTCAGCGGGTTTTCGCCGCCCGGTGTTCCGCCGCCGATGCCGCGATCGTTCTCTATGCCGCACCGAATGAACTGCCGCACTGTCGGCTAGGGCTCTCCGTTTCCAAAAAAATCGGCAATGCCGTCGTCCGAAATCGTTGGAAGCGGCTTATCCGTGAGGCGTTTCGTAAGTCTGAACTGCCCAGCGGATTCGACCTCGTTGTAGTGCCGCGGAGAAATGTCGATGTGCGCACCGTCAAACACATGGAACAATCGCTGAAAAAACTGACAGAAAAAATTGTGAAAAGCAACGCCTGTACCACACCGACGTCCAAAACGCTGACGATACTGCTCACCCGAACAGAACATCAGGTTGAGCCGGTCAAGACCGAGTTAGAATTACTCGGCTTTCGTGTGTTGCAACAGCCTGTCATTAATATTTTGCCGCCTGTGTCTTGGCAAGAAACGGACGATGCGATTCAAAAATTACTTCGAAATGAATTCGATTGGCTAATCTTTTCGAGCAGTAATGGTGTGCATGCTTTTTTTGATAGGGCTGCAAAGAATTCGTTTGACATCCCTATCGCCGTCGTCGGCGGCGGCACGGATGCTGCTTTGTATCAGCGCATTGGACGTCATGCTGCCATCGTTCCCGAAACCTTTACGGCAGAACACGTTGCGGAAGCGCTGTCGGGTGAGGCAAAACAAGGTAAAAGGTTTTTGCATCTTCGTGCTAATCGCGGTAGGGATGTTCTCCGGCTTATGCTGACCGAGTCGGGCGGCTGTGTTACCGAAATTGCGGTTTATCAAAGTGTGGATCGAACCGACGCCGACTCGCAAATTGCAGATTTGCTACGTCACGGAAAAATCGACTACACAACGGTAACGAGTTCGGCAATCGCTCGTGCGCTCGTCAACATGTTCGGCGATTCTCTTCGGCAAACGTCGTTGGTCAGTATTAGTCCGATTACTTCGCAAGTGCTGTGCAGTTTGGGGTTCCCCCCACTGTACGAGGCAAAGGAAGCATCGCTTGCCGGAATTGTGAACCTGCTGACATTGGCTGTCAAACGTTAGAGAGTACATTACGCAGGAACGTATCCGTAAGAATGCAGAAAAAACGGCTGCGTTCTTGCGAACGCAACTCCGTCAGCGAATCGACCGTCAACGAATCGCCTGTTTGCGTTTCTCTGCATCGTTCTTCACCCGCTCGAACAACTGCACCATACCCGGTCGACGAGACTGCGCCTCTGCATCGTACAGATAGCTCTGTGTATTAACCTGAATCGGCGGAACTTTGAGTTCCGTTTTGAGCCAATTTAGTTCCGCACGCAAGCGATCTATCTCACCGGCATATTCCGGCTTGGAATAGACACTCGACATTTCATTCGGATCCTTTTCCAAATCGTACAGCTCCCACTCGTCGATATCATCGTAAAAATGGATAAGCTTGAACCGACCGTCATACACGCCTTCGTGTTTCTTGACCATGTGAACGTCAGGATACTCGTAATAGTGGTAGTAAAACGACTTGCGCCAGTCTTCCGGCGTCTTGCCTTGTAGGAGCGGGACCAGCGACCGTCCCTGCATATCATCAGGAACAGAAACGCCCGCCATCTCCAAAAACGTTGAAGGAAAATCGAGGTTCGATACAATATCATGATTCACGCTGCCCGGCACCGTGTGTCCCAGCCAACGGACGATAAGCGGCGTTTTGAATGACTCGTTGTACATAAAGCGTTTATCAAACCAGCCATGTTCGCCGAGATAGAATCCCTGATCCGAAGAGTAAACCACGATGGTATTTTCCGCAAGCCCTCCGTCGTCAAGATATTTTAGTATCTTTCCGATACTGTCATCGACCGCCGCCACGCAACTCATATAGTCCTTCATATAGCACTGGTACTTCCATTTTTTTAGAGCAACCGGATCGTCCTTGACGGCATCATATTCTGCTCTGCGTCCGCCGAACATCTGTTGCCAACCCGCACGTTGCTCTTCGGTCAACGAGTTCAAAAACTGCGGCGGAACATTGACTTTCACATCACGCAATGTCATCGTTTCGGAAATCGTCATATCTTGTTCCAAAGCGGCACGTCCTCGATTGGCGTAATCGTCATCAAAAGTTTCGGGATACGCAAACTCGACGTCTTTGTACTTTTCATAATACTGTGGATAGGGATCCCACTCGCGATGCGGTGCCTTGTGTTGCGTCATAAGCATAAAAGGTTTCGACTTGTCCCGGTTTTTTAGCCATTCCAGAGAAAGATCGGTAATGATTTCAGTCGTGTGTCCGGTGTGTCGAACCCGCTCCCCATTGCGTATCATCGGCGGATTGTAATAGGGCCCTTGTCCGATGAGAACTTCGGAGTAATCATAGCCGGGTCTGGCATCACATTCGAGGTGCCATTTTCCGACGACGGCAGTTTGATACCCCGACTGCTGCAGCAGTTTCGGAAATGTTTGCTGTTCGATGTTGAACCGGTCTGCATTTGTCAGAAAACCGTTGATGTGTGAATACTTACCGGTCTGGATGACTGCCCGGCTGGGACCGCAGATTGAATTAGTAACGCAGCATTTTGTAAACCGCATACCTTCGTTGGCGAGTCGGTCGAGGTTCGGCGTTTCGTTTCGGTTCGATCCATAGGCACCGATAGCCTGATAGGCGTGGTCGTCGGTAAAGATGAACAAAATGTTCGGTCGATTATCTGCCGCAATGGCGGGTGATACAGAAAGGCAAAGGACAAGGAAAAAGATAACTCTAAGCATAAAGTGCCTCCCTAATTTGAATTGTATTAATGAGGGATTGTACCAGAAGGCTAATTGACGTGCAATCCTAGAACTTTGTAAATTTCAACAGTTGGGGTACGAACAAAAGCCGGAACGGAGCAACGCACAATGACAGACGTTCCACGTTCGTTTTCCGTCATTACACAGCGTTTTATTCCGGCTTTTGTTCTACCCCAACCCATTTGCGTCCTTTGCGGTAAAAAAGATTTAACCGTAAAGTACGCAAAGGGTTGCGCAAAGAAAAAACAACTTCGTCTTCTGTTTAGAGGTATATTACTTTCCGGCGGAATCCTAACGTTTAGTTTCCGCCGCCGCTCTATACGCTGCCGCCCAGTTTTTAACCGCAATGGCGACCGAATCGCGTACATCGGTCGTCCGGTCATTCATAAGGTGTTGCAACGTCTCCAACGCCTCTTTTACCAATACCGTCGATAACGCCGATATCGCCGCAAGACGAACAGACAACTCATCATCCATCTCGGCAATCTCAATGATACGCTGCAAAAAATCTTTGGCATGTCCCGTTACCATCGCGACCTTGCACGCCGCCGCCCGACGAATAGGAATCGGCGACTTTATATCGTCGTCAATCACCTTATACGTATTCGGATCGACCAGCCGAACCTGACGACCTATTTTTTGCGCCGTCATCGGAGTCATCTGGCTAATTCGGGACGCAAAGGTTTCGACATGCAGTTCCGGCATCATATCGTAAATCGCCTGACGAATGATAGTGTCCTGCCGCTCTATCAACTTCGGCAACACCTCGTCAATACCGAAGGCTTCCCGCGATTTTAAGAGCCGGAACAGCGTCGCCGCCGTTTGCGAATCGGAATTGTTCACAAATTGCAAAAGCATAAAATTGATTTCTTCACCGATCAACCAGCGGACAGACTCTGCCGCCGCACGACGGGACTCCACCGATTCCTGCTCCAAAAAGAAACGGTACAACGGAATAACCCGATACTTCGGAAAACCGACCGACTGCAAGAGTTGCACCGCATTCACTTCTAATCCTTCGACCAGTTCGGGCAGTTCAGGATTGTCGGATTTAAACCAAGAGAGATCGTTAAAACGTTTCAGAGCACTTCGGAATTCAGGACTCGGGTCACGTCCCACGTATTCCAGCAGTCTCCGCACGAAGGGGGGATCGGAACGCTCCGAAATGATTTCATCCATCATACCGGGCGAGTCAGGATCGTCCACGTAATTCAACAAGATACGGTAATAACTGCGGTGGTCACCCGTCCGTAGAAATTCCCTAACCTTTTGCGCTGCGGCGGAGCGGTGATCCGACATTATGAGTTGCATCAAGTCAAAGTCTTTTTTCGTGATAATCAAGAGACTTTGGAGGGCTTCGTCGATAGCGCTGATCGAGTACCGCTTGATAGGTGCCTCTAATTGCGACACGAACCAATCACGTTTTCGGTCGAAGTTTCGTCGTTCTTCCGGCGGAGCATTCATGATTTCGTCATAGAACGATTCGGAAAGATGGAGCAACACTTTCCGCATCAATGCTGCCAGTTCTTTATCTTGTGCTTCGCTGTAAAGCACTACGGTGGGCAGCACTTCGTGCAGATTATATTTCATTGCTGCGTCGGCGGCGGTTTGACGGTGTTTTCCCGACGCGTCTCTCAATGCGGCGTCGACGATCTTTGCTAACCTTTCTCGAGCGACGATTTCGGGATTGCTCCAATACTCTTCGTCGCTCAGAAATTGTTTGAAAAGATGCACATAGATTTCGGGCGACTTTTTCAAATAGAGGAGACCGAAGGCGAGTTTGCGAAAAGCGGTATCGTGATGGTTAAGCAACTGTGCTAAAATTTCGATTGCCGCCGGATTGTCCAACTTTGCGATGAACCTGATTGTTTTGTCTTGAAATTGTGTCATAGCGGCTCAGTTTGTTTTATAACTATCGTTTTTTCGTTTGTTCGACGAACCAGGCGTCGTACAGTTTCTTTAATTCTTCGTGTTCTTCGGCGAAGTCGGGATCGTGCAGGGCGTGCATCAGTGTTTCCGGTTCGATAAAGATATTTGCCGGCTGTTGTATATGATACTGTTTGATTAGCGTTTGCAGCAGGTTTTTTGTTTTTTTATCGATGGCGATAAATCGGCAGATTTCTTCAAACAGTGCTTCATGTCCGACGCGGGGTCCGAAAATAGGCATAACCTAAACTATCTGAGTAGCGGGAAAACGGTAACGGCAATACGTTCATAATACCGCAAGCAAGCGAAAATTTCAAGTTCCGATTTCAGGGAACCTCTAAAATTGTTTTTTCTTTTGGATGAGCCGAAAGTGCAACGTGTCTGTGCTTTGCGTACTTTGCGTTTTCGGCACAAATCAATATAAAGGTTTGATATTTAGAGACTCCCTAAACTTTCATCCGCCTGGACAGTAACACATACCAGACGAAACAGGTTCTACGAACGCAACTCTGCTAACCTCTACCTCCTGCCCGGCATCGGAGGAAGATATTGAAGAGGATTCAGCCGCTGCCAATAAGGCACCGATTGCGGTGCAGACGGAGACGACGGCTGCGTCGGAACATGCTCAACAAACTGAACCGAAGCAACCGTAATATCGTCCAAATGCACCTCGCCGAAACCATTGAGAGCAAAAAATACATAATAATTTCCCTCCTCCGGCACAATCCGATAAAAAGCAAACTCCCGCCACTCACCGTCCGTATCAATGAACCGCAACGCCAACTCTTCGCCGCCAAGAGAATCGAAAATCATCACACCATCCACCGTCGATTGAATCGGCTGCGGAATGCGAATCCGACCATGCACACAAATCATTTCCCCCATCCGTACCTGCATCGGCGGAGTCGCCGCCCAAAGCGGCACCGTCTCCAACTGCCGAGGACGATTCGTCGGATTAGTTGCACCAACCGCCAACCACAAACCAGATTGACCAGAATGAGCCGCAACCGAAGAAAGTTCCCTCTTTGCAACGAATGCTCCATCAACCTTATGCGACATCACTTCCCAGCCGGCTTGTTCCAACGACCGCATTTCCATATCGCCGCCGGGCAATCGATTCCCGCCTAACAACGCCCTGTTCGTCCGCTGATAAGTCTGCAAATAAAGCGGCAAAGTCGCGAAAGAGACCGACACCGGTGTCATACACAGATGCCAATCATGCCGAGTCGCATCCTGCCAGAGAGAACGGCTGGTATAACGCAGTCCCCGAGTCGCCCTTTCCGATTGAAGATATGACCGAGCATAGTCCGGCGGACTTCGATTCGCCAAATTTTTCGCCAGTTCAAGGTCGCCCCTAGTTGCCCTAATCAACGTTTCATGCTCCGGCATAGAAATCAACGGCAAATTGTCTTGAGGAAGAACCGGAATCATATTCGTATCCTTTGCCCTCTTCAATGCAGTCAACACTTGCTCCGCCATCGCCAGTTCCAACTCCGCCAGCCGATACGCAAGATAAGCGGTTCGTGCACCCATCAACGTCGCCCGCTGCCCTACACGAGCGTTGATCGCATCCCCTTCACCGAAAAAGATGAGCGAGTTCAAACTTGCTTCGTCGAGTTCGATCTGCACACCGCCTGCCACCTGCTCTGTCCGCAACGGCAACACACGTCCCGGTACAAGATGATACGCATCATACGTTTCGGGAATGCCCGAAACAATGTACCGCACCGATCCGACGACGGCGGGTCCGACTGCCGACTGATTGTGCCGCTCCTGCCAAATCGGTACAAGGAGCCGCGACCTGCCCGACTGAATCACCGCACTGCTCACCCGCGATTGATTCGACCGTGCCATCGTACCCAACGCCGAACCGCTGGAAAACCACTCATCGACAAGTTGCAGTTCCCAATTCGCTAACTCTAATGCGGTGCGGCGAAATTCGGTTTCGGGATCGTTATTGTTGAGCGGCGTGTGCGAAGCGAACAAAATACCGCGTGCCTCCGACGCTAGCGCAATGTAAATCTGCGACTTGATTTGTAAATAGGAAACGGCACAAATGAAGGGGGGATTGCCTTCAAACATCGTCCATTGCGTTGCCAATCTTGGCGGAATCTGCGTTTGAACTTTACACCAAAAGGCGGTGTCCGGTCGGGCGAGGGAGCGGTAATCCCGTTGCCAAGTGTGCCAGTCGAGCAAGTCCAGCGATGTGAAGAGTGGTGTTCGGGACATCATCAAAATATCGACGGTTCTGCTGTATTCGTCCACTCCGCTTCGGGCTGTGGCGAGTATGGGGCGGCGTTTGAGCCGGTCGGCAGTTTGCAACACATGCGCCCGAGCCGCATCGTCTGCATGCCGGGCGTGCGAACCTTCGTCGCCGAGATTCCAAACCAGCACATTATCGTAACTGGAATCGACCGAGGGTCCAGAAGGTTGCCCTTGCGGCGCATTGGGATTAAAGACTCTGCCGGATTCCAACTCCGTATTGTGCGGCGGCGGACAGATAAGCCAAATCCCTGCTTGCTGCGCTTCCAACCGCAGTTCCATACTCGGTGTTATTTCAAGCCAGACCGCATTGAATTGCAGACTCCGCAAAAAATCGAGCGGCTCTCCTTGATATTGAATAGCGCGTACTCCTACGGGAACATCGTCGAGATAAAGTACGCCGTCGTTGAATCGAATATCAATTAGAGCGGTAGGCGATTGCGATAATGTTTGGCTGGACTGCGTCTGACGGGTCAGCACAAAATTGCCGTCGGGGTAAGTTGTCCGTGTTGCGGTGCGGTTGCTCGGTGCAGCCACTAGCGGGGCGGCAACGTGCGATTGCAGTGGACTGTCCCATTCGGTATTTTCAACCCGATTGCTTTGCAGGTACATCGGTTTGGCACTGACCATGATTTTATAACCGGCATAGTTTAGCGGGTCGAAAAGGTGTTCCCTTTCGGTTTCGCCGACGCTAGCGGCGATATGACCGGTCACGTTTGGCGGCGTAACATTGACTTGCCGTTGTGCATTTTGTCCCGGCAGTTGTTCGGCATAGAGGATGATTTGCCGGATGTATTGTCCTCGCATGTCGAATGACATTTTGAGTTCGGATTGCAGTAGGGCGGCGATTCTGTTCGACTCTCGTTCAAGGTTGGGGGTGCCGTTGCGGTCCCAGAATCCGAGGGTTTCCCAGTGACCGGAGCCGGTGTAGCGTGTGCCGGGAACGATGTATGTAATGGGACGCTGCGTATCGGGATGGATGGTGTTTGGTAGTACGATTTGTGCTCCGACGGCGAGACCGATTTGGTTCGATTGGAGTCGTATTGAGGGTGTCAGTTCTTCGATGACGAGGGGAAAATTGACGGCGTATCCGAGTACGAGGGCGGCGTGTTCGCTGGGCAGTTGAAGGTTGAGGGCGGTTCCTTCTTGGAAGGGTTGCTGTGAAAGTATTTTTGCTTCTTGTTCGGAATGGAGCGCACGCCAGTCTGCCGCACTGTTCCAGACGGTACAACACAAACAGAACGTAAAAACAGACAAGCGGAGCAGAAACATCAAGGGAAGGGTAGCAATTTTTCTTCGATAAGAAAAGAGCAAAACGTTCCCTTGATTTGCGTCCATCAATACTTCGGCAGAATGATACGGTCGTTTTCAGGATAACTCACATGTTTCGGTTCCTTGTCGTCAATCCTGTACATAATCCGAAGCGTTTTCACGACATTAGGCTTCGGATCGCCAAACACGCTGTTATAGGTACCCTCAATCGGAATATATCGGGTGCCGTTGAACAATTCGCGTAGCTGTTTGACAACAGGAATACGATCTGCCTCTACTCCGTCACCGTAGTTGGCATGAATGATCTCAATCTTCATATCCTTCTCGTGTTCTAACTGCTCCAACAGTTCCTGATACTGCCGCTCCTTGACTATCTTATTCGGATCATAGTCGGGATCAATGTCCGGCATCAGTTTCAACTCGCCTAGCATCGCCGTCGTGTCGCCGTCCTGACGCAAGTCGAACCGATTGATCCGCGGAGCCGTCGCTACCCGAGGACGTATCGGAGGAACCGTATCGATCGTATCAGACACCGGATCGTACATGTCGTTCCGAATTTCCTCATCGCCGAGATAAGGACCATTACAGTCAACCCAAGCAATCAACCGCTCCAAATCCTCACCAGTAACCCGAACACCGTGATGCTCCCCGCTCATCGCATTGTTGACGAGCGGACTTACCGGCGAAAAAGCCGAATACGGCGGCAACGTCACGAGGTTGTCAGGATCGTTAGGATGATACGCTTCCACTACGAAAATTCCTGCCAAGTTTTTCGGAACATTCCGTTCATCCCGAGGCTTTGCACCGCCCCAAGGAGTCGCTCCCGAAACCAGCGACAAATACGGCTCCGAAAACGGACTGACATCACGCTGACTATGTACCCAACCCCACCATCCGTGCGTCGACGGTCGGCGAGTCAAATTCAACTTCGCAAACGCCTCATGTTCTGGATTTTGATGGCAATCCGCACAATGCTTGTCAAAGACCGGTTGAGCAAACCTAGCATAACTGACACTT
>Ga0099364_10002082_pt1 | contig 32236 bp, 27 predicted proteins | sample TergutTh196P3_FD_73070 | JGI IMG/M metagenome (GOLD analysis project Ga0099364, IMG submission 73070) | Microcerotermes parvus P3 segment gut microbial communities from Pointe-Noire, Republic of the Congo - Th196 P3 | ecosystem: Host-associated > Arthropoda: Insects > Digestive system > Gut ... | reverse complement strand
GCAATACCCGCATTCTGTCCGCTCCCTCCAAAACTGTAGCCCGCAACCGTCATGACACTTTCGACCGTATCTTTTTCAACTGTGCGGAAGTAATTGTCAACCTGGCCCAATACCTCCTTTGTTCTCTCAAAAGTAGCTCCCGCCGGCAATGTCACCTGGGCAAAGATAATGCCCTGATCCTCTTCAGGCAAAAAACCCGATGGCAGACGAAAAAACAGGTAGCCAATCAGACCTATTCCAAGAACAAACAGCAACAGATAACGCTTCGGCCTCGAAATGACATGGGTCACTCCACCCTCATAACGGCCCGTTACCCTGTCAAAACCGTTGTTGAAGCGACCAAAAAAACCTTTGGTCTTGGGATGAATGACATCAGGCAGCATGGTCGCACACAAGGCCGGGGTCAAAACGATCGCAACAAGGAGCGACAACGACATCGCAGTGACAATCGTAATGGAAAACTGTCTGAAAATAACGCCAGTCGAACCAGACATGAAAGCCATCGGAATGAACACGGCAGCAATGACCATCGCAACACCAACGAGCGCACCGGTTATCTGCGCCATCGATTTTTTGGCCGCCTCCTTCGGACCGATCTTTTCCTCGTGCATGATCCGTTCCACGTTTTCTACAACGACAATGGCATCATCAACGAGCAGTCCAATGGCGAGAACCATGCCAAACATGGTAAGTGAATTGATGGAATAGCCAGCCATGGACATGACGCCAAACGTTCCCAGAAGAACAACCGGAATGGCTATGGTCGGTATAAGTGTGATCCTGAAATTCTGCAGGAACAGATACATCACCAGAAAAACCAGGAAAATGGCTTCACCGAGCGTGTGAAAAACCTCCATGATGGAAATCTTGACAAAGGGTGCCGTATCGTAAGGATAAACATGCCTGACACCCGGCGGGTAAAACTGGGAAAGGGAATCCAGCTCGGCTTTGATAAGGCTTACAGTATTCAGTGCATTGGCACCCGAGGCCAGCTTGATTGCCATACCGGACGCCGGCTTGCCGTTGTAGAACACCTCCGCAGAAAAAATCTGGCTGTTCAGTTCGAGTCGGGCCACATCTTTCAGAAAGAGCGAAGAGCCGTCAGGATTTGCTTTGAGGAAAATATTCTCGAACTGCGCTATTGTTTCAAAACGGGAAGATGCGTTGACTGTAAAATTGATCTGTTGACCAGCCAGTGCAGGTGCCGCGCCAACCTGCCCTCCAGGGATCTGGGCATTCTGTTCGTTGATGGCCGCAACAATATCTGAAGGATTCAGTCTGAACTGGGTCATCTTCACCGGATCCAGCCACACCCGCATTGCATATTGCGCACCAAAAAGCTGTGTCTCTCCAACACCGGAGACGCGACTTAAGGGGTCCTGGATATTGGCGGCGATGAAGTCGCTCAGATCCGCCCCGGTCAGACTGCCGTCTTCCGAGATCAGACTCACGATAAGAAGGAAGTTTCTGGCCGACTTGGTAACTGCAAGACCCTGACGCTGTACTTCGGAAGGGAGTAATGGCACCGCAAGCTGCAGCTTGTTCTGCACCTGAACCTGTGCAATATCAATGTTGACATCAGAGTTGAACGACAGATTGACTGCCGTCTGGCCGGCAGAGTCGCTACTGGAATACATGTAGACCAGACCGTCAATGCCTTTCATTTGCTGTTCAATAACCTGGGTGACGGAATCCTCCAGTGTTTTGGCTGAAGCGCCGGGATAGGATGCTGAAATGGTGATGACAGGCGCAGCAATCGCCGGAAACTGGGCAACCGGTAAAGTCGCAAGCGACAGCGCTCCGGCAACCATGATCAGAATGGCGACAACCCAAGCAAAAATGGGACGGTCAATAAAGAAGTTTGCCATGGATTATCCCGCCTTTTCTTTTGCTACTTCCTGGTTTGTAACTGGCTGCTGTGCATCAGGCGCTGTTACGCCACCATTGCCATTTACCGCTGTGGCAGCTGCGGGAGTAACAGGAGCAACCCCGCCCTGTGTGGATCCATTTTGTCGTGAATTCCCGTTTCTGTTCCCGTTCCCGTTTCCGTTTCTATTCCCGTTGCGCGGGAGATCCGTTTCAATAGGGGTTATAGGCGGAATGACGGGAGGTCTCTGAACGGGTGTGGCCACCCTCGGACGCGTCTTTTCTTCCATTTCCTGTTTGACCGGAGCATCAGAAATTATGGGAGTGATCGTTGGAATATCAGGCAAAGCCGGAGCAGCGACTTCTGGCTGGGGTTTTTCTCTCTTTTCGCGTCTGGCCGAGGCAGGTGCAGGAGTAACCGGCGCTCCCTGTACGGGTGCAGGTGCAACTGCTTTGGCCCGGGCCTGCTCTTCTTTTTCACGCTCGCCTGGTGCTACCGCTGGCGCAGGAGCGAGTGGTCCGCTCTGATCCGGCGCAGCAGCCTGTGGCCTGGCTTTCTCTTCACTTTCCCGCTTGCCCGATACCTCCGTTACCGCAGGAACGGGCGTGGGAGCCGCAGAAGTTTCCTGCGTAGGGGCTGTCACTGCCCACTGCGGACTTTCCCCGGTTGCAGTTATGCCGGGCTTTTCCTCTGTTACAAGCTGTTCTTTATCGGAGCCGGGTACTGCGGACTCCGGCACGACTGCATCATCAGCCGCTTTTGGAACAGCAACTGCCGGAGCCGGCGGGATCGGGGATTCCGGCTGGCTCATCTCGCCCGTTACAATCTGACCGGGTCTTGCAACCTGAAATCCGGAAACCATGACACGATCACCCTGCCTCAGACCATCTGTAATGATCCAGTGATTTTTATAATCCCGATCAACCGTAACCGGGCGTACCGCCACAAAAAAATCGCTATCACCCAGTGACCTGGCAGCAGCTGCAGCGTCTGCCTGTGCAGGAGCCGGAACTCCCTGCGGGGGAGCCTGGGCTTCCTTTGTCAGAACATAAACAATCGGCAGATTTCTTGTATCGCGCATCAGGGCTGCCTGAGGGATCAGGATCGCACCTTCGCGGACGCCTTCTTCAATCACGGCACGCACATACATGCCCGGTAAAAGAATGTAATCCGGATTTTCAAAAGTGGCACGAACCGAGACTACCCCTGCACTCTGGTCAATGGTCACATCAGAGAACTGCAGTTCTCCCATAATCAGCGAAGGCTGCTGATTCGGGCCTTCAATTTTCAGTCTGGTATAGGGAGTACCATCTTCCAGAAGAAGTTTTACGTTCGCTCCCTGATTGACACCTGCCTGTATATCTCCTCTGGCCAGAGCCCTGCGCAGTTTCAGAATATCCGCACTGGACTGGGTGACATCTACATATACCGGCGACAACTGCTGTACGGACGCCAGTGGCTGGGCCTGATTCTGGGTAACCAGCGCTCCCGGCGTAAAAAAGGACCGGCTGATGCGACCAGAAATCGGCGAGAGCACCCTGGTGTACTCAAGGTTGATGCGGGCGGTTTCAACAGCCTGCCTTGCACTTTCTACCATCGCCACTGCCTGATCATGTGCAGAGACGGCGTTGTCATATTCCTGCCTGGATACCGCATTGATATCGACGATTTTGCCGTAGCGTTCGGCCAGAAGCTGCGTCGCCCGTACATTGGCGCGAGCATTGGCCAGATCGGCTCTTGCCCTGTCGTATGCGGCTTTGAAAAGGGCAGGATCAATCTGATACAGTTGCTGGTCTTTTGCAACATCCGAGCCTTCTTCAAAAAGACGTTTCTGGATAACCCCACTGATCTGTGGGCGCACTTCCGACACTGTATAGGCCGATACCCTGCCTGGAAGCTCTGTGATCAATGGAACATTGTTGGTCTGAGCAAGCATGTAAGCGACCCGGGGTTTCGGCGGAACGGGCATTTTTTCTTCCTTGCATCCCGTCAGAATCGCAAAGACTGCGATTATCACGCCCAGCATGCACACTCTGGTGATTGGCAGATGGCTGATTTTTCTCATAAATTCACGACACTCTATAGTTGATCTGCGCTACGGACAATACGGTTGCGTGTAGCGCAAATGTACGGATGCTCGCAGGAATTTGCGATTTCTCCGAACGCTCCACATAAAATAACATACTTTCTAAAATCGTGAACGACACCTTCACTCGTCAAAAGTTACCCAGTTATGAACGTGGTGAACTGTTCTGACTATATCAGTTTCCGGGCGCAGGCAAAGCAAAGAACAAAGGGGGAAAAATACCGTTATTTGACCCTTTGGGGGCATGCTGCTTTTATCCTGGAAACACTGACCGGGCAGGATTGCTGTACCAGAAAGAAAGATTGTACCTCGTTGACAAAATACCTCTTTCGGAAAAAGAACAGCCTTTTATTATAACAGCAAGAAAAACAACAATACAAATCATATGCTTACGAGAAGCAACCCGGCGGTTTCCATGGCATAAAGCGCCTTCACAAAAATGCGCAGCCGTTCCTGTCAGCCAGTCTGAAAAAAAAAATGCAATATGGGGAATGCTGTTTTTAACAGTTCACGCGCTTTTGAAACCGCATCAACGTGCACTATACCGTCCGGTATTTTATATGATTGGCCAGATCGGGGGATACCTGGTCTTTTCCTGATCAGGAATCTCCATTGGAGTCAGTATTTCAACAGCACGATAACCATTCAGAACATTGATTTTTCCGGTTTCTATTTTTGTTTTCTGTTTGACAATGTGCTTGAAATCCAGGCTGACAACCATATCCAGACCGTTTCTGGCGGCAACTGCTATATGCAGGCCATCTGTCCGATATTTCAGCGGAATAATCCCTTCTTCGACATACCTGTCAGCCAGTTGTTCCGATTCACTGTTCAAGGGTAAAACCGCAATGTCGTACTGCTCTATCAGGCCCATCATCTGCTCGCGCCTTACTTTGCGCGCTTCCATTAATTCATCAACCACATAAGCCGATGTGTATGCCTCATACCTGCCCATCGCAATATCCCCAAAAAACCGGACTGTATCAGCGTGCGCGTCCTTGTCGTCGTCAAAATAAAAATTGAACAATGTGGTCTCCAGATAGACCTTCTGTTTACGCATGACGCAATTCCTTCCATGTGTTTTCCCGTTTCCCTGTCTTTGCGCCATTTGTCATATCAGGCAGCCGTACATTTTGTGGAACGCAAAAAGCGGACCACCCGGCGCTCAATGACGGGGTGGAGTGATCCCTGCTTTGTATCAGGAACGGGCGTTTCCATGAAAAATCCTGCTTTTCTTCTGTCCAGGCGGCTATCTGCACTGCGGGAACGAGAAACTGTCCGGAAAGGACGGCTCAGGTTTCCCGATTCCGGGCCATGGACCCAAAAAAAACCGGCCCCCACAGTTCTGTTCTCTGCGGGGGCTGCTTGCTAGCCGTGCATACTGCACGGGAAATGACCTCCCGTATGGTGCTGGGCACTCAAACCACGAAAATCACCTGAATTGGCGGCAGCCATCATCAGCTTGATCCGGTTGATCTGGTTGACCTCGCTTGCACCCGCATCATAATCCAGCGCAATGATATTGGCCTCAGGATACCGGCGCTTCAACTCTTTGAAGAGTCCTTTTCCGGTGATGTGATTCGGCAGGCAGCCAAAAGGCTGCATACACAGAATGTTGGATACACCACTTTCAATCAGCTTTGCCATCTCGGCAGTCAGCAACCAGCCTTCACCCGTCTGATGACCGTGCGATACCAGATCTTTTGCCTTTTTCCGTATGACACTGAAGCGCTCCAGGGGAGCAAAACGCTTGCTCCTTTTGAAGCCAAAGCGGGCTGACCAGCGTATCAGTTCCAGTGTGAATATGTTGGTCACACTCTTTATATACTTTTTCCAGGTACCGGACAGGTGCCTGTAATTGAAAATATCACTGTAAATACAATAGAGTACAAAATCCATCATGTCAGGAACAACCGCCTCTCCCCCTTCCTGCTCGACAACAGCAACTGCATTGTTGTTGGCGTCCGGATGGTACTTCAGAAGGATTTCGCCTACAAGACCAACACGCGGCCTTCTTTCTTCCGTTTTGAGAGGCAGCCTGTCAAAGGCACGAATCATGCGCACCATATTGATATCAAAACGGATCGTAGAAGCCGATTCAATGCACTTCTTTCCTTTTTCAATCCACTCCCGGGCCAGCTCTGCAGCACTTCCCGGTACGGCCTCATACGGTGTCACACGATGCAGGACCCGCATCAGGGCATCTCCATACTGGATCGTCATGATGATGCGCTTCAGCATCTTTCTCGACACCTTGATACCACTGGTCTGGGAGATATCACCCATATTGAAGGTAATGATCGGAACATGGTCAAGATTGGCATCACGCAGGGCTTTTCTCAGAAAGGCCACGTAATTGGTCGCACGGCAGCCACCACCCGTCTGGGAGATCATAAGCGCAATCCGGTTTCCGTCACACTCGCCTCGTCTTATTGCCTGGAGCAGTTGCCCGACAACAACAATGGCAGGATAGCAGGCATCGTTGTTTACGTAGCGCAATCCCAGATCAATTGCCTCCCTGTCGACAGCCTGCAGCTGGCGTGCCATATATCCTTCAGACTGCAGGACCGTCTCCAGAAACTGGAAATGAATCGGAGCCATCTGCGGTATCAGAATCGTGTGGGTCTTGCGCATTTCAGGCCTGAATTCGGCAAATGGCCTGAATTCCACGATCGGAATAACCCTCTCCTCCTTGCCGGCTCTTTCCTTCAGTGTTGCCAGCAGCGAGCGGATCCGGATGCGGGCAGGCCCCAGGTTGACCCCTTCATCAATCTTGATCTGCGCATACAGCCCTCCCTGCTGCAGAACAATTTCTTCAAGCTGGTCAGCCGTGATGGCATCCAGTCCACAACCAAAGGACACCAGCTGCAATGTGGCAATATTTTTAAGGCTGGCTGCAAACTTTCCGGCATGATACAGGCGGGAATGATACGTCCACTGGTCAACAACCCGCAAAGGTCCCGGATCGGGAACCAGATGGGATATGGAATCTTCCGTAATGACTGCCATCCCGAGGGAAGTGATCAGATCCGGAATACCGAAGTGGATTTCAGGATCAATGTGATAGGGATGGCCCGCCAGCACAATCCCGAAGCCTCCCGTCTGCTCCAGTTCTGCGAGCACTCTTTCTCCCTCCTTCTGCACATCCCTGCGAAACTGTGCCATCTCCTCAAATCCGCGATCAACCGCAGCACCGAGTTCTTTCAACGGGATGGAAGAGAACTGCGGAATTTCGCGCATTCTTCTGGCCAGCACTTTCGGGTCAAGCGGAAGGAAGGGATACAGAATGGGAATGTCACCATCTTCAAATTCCGGAACATTCTTTGCAAGAAGCTCCGGATAACTGATGACAACAGGACAGTTGAAAGTGCCCGTCTGCGTCTCGAACTCCTTCTGCTCTCTTTGCAGACAGGGGAAAAAGATGAAATCGACCTTGCGTTCGACAAGGTCCAGCACGTGCCCATGCGCCATTTTGGCCGGATAACAGACCGTCTGCGAGGGAATGGTTTCATGCCCCAGAAGATAGATGTCTTTCGACGAAGGTGCCGAGAGTTCGACGTTATATCCCAGTTGATTGAAAATAGTGAACCACAGGGGATAGTTTTCGTAAACGTTGAGCGCTCTCGGGATGCCGATGGTGCCACGCCTGGCGTTTTCCCGCCCCAGCGGGGAATAATGGTTGAACAGCCGGTTGTACTTGTAGGCATACATATTGGGAAGCGGTCGGGCCTCTATCCCTATCCCTCTTTCGCAGCGGTTTCCTGAAATAAAGCGCGACGTATCCGGAAAGACATTGACGGCAAGCAGACAGTTGTTGGTACACTTTCTGCATCTGGCCGAAATTTTTCTTACGGAAAAGGCTTCAATATCTTCCCTGCTCAGAAGCCGGCTGCCTCCTTCCACAGGTCCGCGCTCTTTTGCTATGAGTGCTGCTCCGTAGGCACCCATCAGACCGGAAATATCGGGACGTATGACGGTGCAGTTCAGTTCGAGCTCAATCGCCCTCAGAAGCGCATCATTCACGAATGCCCCTCCCTGGACGACCACGTGCGATCCCAGGTCTTCCACATTGGTGATTTTCATCACCTTGAAGCAGGCATTACGGATAACGGAATAAGACAGCCCTGCTGCAATATCGCCGACTTCGGCGCGATCTTTCTGGGCCTGTCTGACCTTGGAATTCATGAAGACCGTACAGCGTGTTCCCAGATCAACCGGAGCTCTGGCCTGCATGGCCGCCTCCACGAAATCCGACAGCGGCATCTGCAGAGAGCCCGCAAAGTTTTCGATGAAGGATCCGCAGCCGGCAGAACAGGCCTCATTGAGCAAAATGTTGGAAATGGCACCATCGCTGATGCGGATGCATTTGATGTCCTGTCCGCCGATATCCAGAATAAAGCTCACACGCGGCTCAAAAAACCGGGCTGCAGTAAAATGCGCAACAGTTTCAACTTCGTCGATATCGGCACGTAATCCAGCAGTAAGAAGCTGTGAACCATACCCGGTTATTGCTGTGGAAACAATATTGAGGTCAGGACGTCTACGGTCGTGGATTTCACGAAGGACACTGATTGCCGCCGTCAGCGGGTCTCCCGTGTTGGGCTGATAGGATGAATACAGAAGCCGGCCGGCCTCATCAATCAATGCTGCCTTGATCGTTGTTGACCCGCAGTCAAAGCCCAGCCAGGCCTCTCCTGAAAAGTCCTCAAGGTTGACTCTTTCCACATTGACAGTTGCATGACGCTTGTGAAATTCAATCCGGTCATCCCTGTTTGTAAAGAGGGGCGGCAGAGCGATGATATCTGCAGCAGCGGCGACTTCTTCGAGTCTGCCGATCAGTTCCTGCAGGTTCTGGGTCGGCTCGCTTTGCATGGAAGCCTGCAGTGCAGCGCCCAGCGCAACAAAATACTCGGCATGCTCCGGAAAGACAGCCTGGGATTCATCGAGCTTCAATGTTTCGACAAAACTCAGGCGAAGTGACTCCAGAAAGGCAAGTGGTCCCCCCAGAAAGACGACTTTACCTCGGATGGGGCGTCCGCGCGCCAGTCCGCTGATTGTCTGGTTGACTACTGCCTGCATGATGGACGCTGCAATATCCTCGCGTGCGCTCCCTTCGTTGAGCAGGGGCAAGATGTCCGTCTTGGCAAAAACACCACAACGTGATGCTATCGGATGGATGATTTTATGATTGAGTGCGAGCCTGTCGAGTCCACTGGCATCCGTCTGGATAAAGGAAGCCATCTGATCGATGAAGGCACCCGTTCCTCCAGCGCAGGTCTCGTTCATGCGCTGGTCCAGTCCGCCTGTAAGATAGGTCAGCTTGGCATCTTCTCCCCCCAGTTCAATGACGACATCAGCATCGGGGATGCGTTCCCGGATACTGTGGGAAGAAGCTATGACCTCCTGGACAAAAGGGACGCCGAATTCTGCTGCAAGCGAAATCGATCCTGAACCTGTCAGGCAGACTTTCCATTTTTCCTGGTCAAAGCTGGCCGCGATTTCCTTTAAAACGGCGGCAATACTCTGCCTGACTTCAGAAAGATGGCGTGTATACCTGCTAAAAACAATCTCTCCTGTATCGTTCATCACCACAGCTTTTACTGTGGTCGACCCAACATCCAATCCGAGATAAACACCGGAATTACTCATTTTTTTTGCTCTGATTATTCTGAAAAGCGTATGTTCGCGTGATTATTGATTGACGGGCGTTAAACTTTCCTATGTTACAGCAAACTGCGCCAATTTCAATAATTTTATGTCATTCTTGTTTGCCTAAATTTACTGTCTGCCCTGATTTCCATCATTTTCAGGCGTACAGAAGTCTGCAGAACACTATCGTGAGGATGAACCGGTCAAAACCGTTTTTTCGCACGGAAACCTTCCGCCCCTGTTGCATCAGTCAATACTCCGGCATAAAAACCATATAATTCCCCGGGGGAAACTGTCAATTATCCGGGACGCAACTTGATATGCCATCAAAAAACCTGTACGCTTGCCACGATAATCAAACGCAGCAGAGACAGACTTCAGTCCCGGAAACACCACACCTTGGCAGACCTGAAAATTGCGTTGAGTATACCTGCGTCAACAGGCAAATGCATACCAGTGAAAAAAAGTTCAGCGGGGTCGAACAGCTGTGGTACGCAATGGACGGGCAAAAAGGTTTCAGGCGGTTCTGCAACGCTACTATCCCTGATCACACATCATCATACAAATTTGTGCTGAACTTTTTCAATCATGTTTTTCAGTGTTACAACATTTTTACTGTTTGCTTACGTCAGCCTGCGCCTGATCGTGCCTTTGCCGATTGGTATGGCTGCCAAGACTGGCGCAAGCCTTTTTGTTCTGCTGGTTTCCCTGAAGCACTATTTCTTCCGGCACTTTTTTGGCGGACTTGCCTCCCCTGAACTGCCCCGTCTGGTCATCATCATCACCGGCTGGATATATGTAACACTGGTACTGGTCTTTGTCTTTCTTGTTGCACGGGATGTACTGTTCATCCTTTTGTTTGCCGCCAGAAAAGCCGGATTTCTCACCGGCCTGCATGTCACCTACGTACAGACTGCACTTGGCATCCTCTTTCTTTCCTTCATTCTCAGTACATGGGGCCTGTATGAAGCAGTCCGGCTTGCCTCTGTCAAAAAAACGGAAGCCGTTTTCAAAAACCTGCCACAGGAACTGGATGGCCTGTCCATAGTGCAACTGACCGACACGCATGCCAGCACTTTTCATCCGGAGCCGAACATACGCAATATGGTTGAAGCGACCAATCAGCTCAACCCTGACATCATTGTGCTGACGGGCGACATTGTGGACGGTTCTCCGGTGCGACGTGCGAAAGATGTTGCTCCACTGGCTGATTTGCGCGCCAGATACGGTGTTTTTGGCGCTGCAGGCAATCATGAATATTTTTCAGGTTTTGATGACTGGCGCAACAAATTCGACGAACTCGGCATTCCGATGCTCTATAACCGCCACACCGTACTGACCATCAAGGATCAGAGACTCGTTATTGCCGGCATTACCGACCCGGTAGCGCAACGCTTCGGAAAAGAGCCGCCTGACATACTCCAGGCTCTGGAAGGAGCTCCTGAAGGCGTCTTTCGCATTCTGCTCGCTCACCGACCGGCTGGCGCAAAAATCCATGCCGCTGCCGGAATTGATCTGCAGCTCTCCGGTCATACGCACGGAGGCCAGATTTTCGGATTAAACCTCATCGTCGCCCACTTCAACGAAAACTTTCTGAAAGGATGGTATGACGTTGATGGCATGAAGCTCCATATCAGTACTGGTGTTACCCTCTGGAATGGTTTTCCGGTCAGACTGGGGGCACCATCGGAGATCAGCTACATTGTTCTGCGATCTGCAAAATAACGCTGATGTATGGAAGCAGTTTTCGCAGAGCTTTCCTGTTTTCCACTTTGACGTTGCCATGACGATAAAGTAACGGTATCGTGCATTTCAGCCTGTAAAATTCCCGGTCGGTTTTGAACCTGTGTCCGTGTTTTTCAGTTGACATTTGTCACTTCTGGTTTTCTTTCCCTTTTTTTCGGCACTGAGAGTGGATGCTTCAGTGTATTGAAATCCGGCAAAGATATCCCGAAAGCTTCAAAATTGGTTTTAAGCTCTTTTGTCGCAGGGCGCAGGAATGTTTTGCCGTTCACTGTAGCCACCTTGAGCTTCGCAATCGCGAGAACGAGCTGGTTCAATGCCATCCTTTTGAACATTTTCTGCTGTCGCATCGTTTCGTGGATGGCAGCTCTGATGACAAGCGCAATGAAGGCAACAAAGACTTTATTTTGCATCCGCTTGTCGGTATGGACACTCAGGCGATCAGGACCAGGGTTGTTCCTGTATTTCATGAAAGCTGTTGTTGTCGGTTGCAAAGGAACTGCATTACTGCCATAATTCACTTGAGGGTTGGGGATTCTCGGCCGGCAATCGCCTCTGGTGTCGTACTGGGGGCTTTTGTTTTATGGGAGTATTTTTAGTCCATGGCCATCCAGAATTCCATTATTTCTTGCAAGTTTTTTCTCAAGAATTTCATAAGCCCTGTTATCTTGAAGTGGGCGTAACACTCGCATGCCAACTGGCCTGGCTATGAGATACGCAAGTTGCAGGCCCGATGAATTTGATTTTTTATCGGCAAAAACCAATCGGAAATGGAAAGTCCTTCTTGTTCTGTTCTCCCTGTCGCAGATTCTTCTGAATTCCAGCTCAAGTTCACTATCTTCCACCTTCCCCCCCTTTTTTCAACAATAATATGAACAGCCGAATTTTCTCCGCTTCTCTCCCATTCGTTTTCGCGAACAAGACCAGAGCATCACATCGTATCTTGGGCTACTTTCGTTAATACCGGCTCTGGATCGATTTCTGTGGTAATTTTCAAAAACCTTGCGCGAGTTGCTTTGAACTGTAGAGTAAGGTGCTGGCGCGATTTCACTGCACCAGCAATCTTTTGTTATAGAGGGTAGTGATTTGCTCCGGAGCAATTGTTATAATTAGTTAAATTTTCTGAACGAGTGTGCATTTAAGTTGATGGAGAAGGAGTCCAGACTATGCTGATGACTTTAAAAGACGGTCGCAAGGCTTTCATTCGTAAAAAAAATCCTGATGGAACAGAGTGGCGAGGCCAGATCGCGGGTCTTTCGGAAGTGATGGAATTTTCTATGCTTCCAGAAAACAAACCTGAAAGTACAGAGAAGCGATACCAGATCGTGGCTTTTTCAGAAGTGGTGGAATTTTCAATGGCTGGTGGACATTGGCCTTGGGATGTAGCCGAAAAAGCCCTGGAGCTTTACCTGGCCATGTGCGAAAAAAACAATATCAAACCTTACAAGGATTATTCTGGCAGAATAAGTCTGCGCATTTCGCCACATGATCATGCTCTGGCTGTAGCACTAGCGGCTGAAGAGGGAATAAGCCTGAATAAATACCTTGCTGAGAACCTTCACGTAACGTTCTGAATGGGGCGAAATCCATGCCCCACATCACGACAAAGCAGTACCGGTTTTTAAACTGACGACAGCGTACCGGTATTCAGGACCCTGGTATGAAAACAGACCTGAAGGAAAGCAGTTTCCAAAGGAAACCGACCTCCAAATGGATTTCCGCGTGGATTATACAGCTGGAAATGCAAAAGTTTATCTTTTGAAGGCAACCATCAGCGGTACGCTAAAGGGAAAACGGCCCAAACCCGGAACATTCATCATTCCTTTTGACGCAAAAGAATGGAAATACAAACGCTCAAGGGAGTTTGAAGCATACGAGAAGCTGATGGGAAGCTGATGGGAAGCTGACGAAGCAGGACCAGGACGCACAGGTTGTCCAGTCTCTTCCCGTTAATCGCTGGTACGTTTTGCAACTCTGCCAGCAGCTCTTTCCAGTTCAATCCCCATTGCATGAATATCTTCAATGCTCAGTCCATCCCAGTGTTTTTGCTGCCATTTCGTATAATCAAAAGTGTCACGCTTGACCAGGCTGATGAATCGCCCAGAGTCTACTGGGCCAAGAGCGGATATCAGGGCGTTCATGGCTTCTACACGTACAATATTGTCGGTTCTCATGTTAGCGATCCATTTTTCTCACAAAATCAATCGGATTTACTATATGAAACCAGCAGTGCCGAAAAAAAGGGGAAGAAAACCCAGGACGCAAAACGGCGACTGAATACACATAGGTTAAATTCCTTCCAGGGAATTCAGGGTGCAGAAAACCGTAAATAACGGGACAATGCCGCATTCCGCTGGCATGTCAGGAAAGACCGGTCCTTGCCAGAACAGGAAAAGTAATGGAAACCGTCAACCCGCCTGTCGCGCTGTCCCCTAAAACCAGCCTCCCTCCATAACGCTGCACTATGCGGTGGACAATGGCCAGACCAAGACCAGAGGCACCGGCCTCACTTCTTGCATTGTTCAGACGGGTAAAGGGCCTTAAAAGCCGCTCTTTGTCTTCATCCGGAATCCCGGGACCCCGATCCGATATTTTGATCAGAACATCATCATTTTTTTTCACGCAGACAATGCCCAGTTCAACCCGGTCCGAATCTTCAGAACGACCATAGCGCTGGGCATTGGAAATCAGATTGTTGACCATGCGCTCGAAGTCGGTATGATTGCCTCTGACAAGAATGTCAGGCTCCACTTCCGTATCGACAATCACATTCTGTGCCCGTTCTGCTTCAACAGCCGCATTCTCGAGCAGATGACTGATGTTGACCGCTTCAACGTACCCCTGATTGCGCAGGCGTGCATAATCCAGAAACTGCCCCACAATGGCATCCATCTGCCTGATGTCCGTTTCCATTCCACTCTTCTCTTCGCCGGTCAGATCCGACATTTCCAGCTCAAGCTGAATACGCGTCAACGGCGTTCGCAGGTCATGAGAAATACCGGCAAGCACCTCTGTGCGCTCCAGTTCATGACGCTTGATTTCACTGACCATCTCGTTAAAACTGGAATTGACATCGCGCACTTCAGATGAACCCCTCTCCGGCAAGGGAGAAGGAATCCGGCCCGCAGCAAATGTCCTTGCAGCAAAGGCAATTCTTGCAAGCGGCCTCGTAACCAGGCCCGAAATAAACCCCGCTCCAAGCAGGGAAAGCCCAAAACCGGCTCCCGCCCACCAGAACCACTGCCAGTTCGCAATAGCATCAATGCGACCGCGGCTCATCAAAAGCCAGTACTCGTCCTCGTCATCAATTTTGAAACTGATCCAGAAACCATCAATGCCATTGACCCGTCTCGATACTCTGGTATCCGGATCCAGCCGTTCCTGAAGGATATGAAGCAGAACAGGCATAAAGCTGTCCTGGGGAACCGGCTCTATTTCATCTGTAGGCTCGACGGAATAAATCCGGATACCTTCATTGTTCGCAAGATCAAAAAGCAGCTCCCGACGCAGGTCAGGAGCCGAATGTGCCAGTGCGATACGGGTAATGGTTACAACGGAGACAATCTGGTTTGCAAGCTGCCTGGCAAAGGGAGCACGTTCAACCATGCTGAAACTGAGTACCCAGACACCCATGCTCACGTTGATGAGTATGGCCAGAAGAACAAAAGTGCGCCAGAACAGACCGCTTTTCCACCAGGGTGGAAGAACAAGCATCCTGTCAAATTCGTCTTTCATTACCGGCCACAGACAAAAACGTTATTGTTGCTGACCATCCGGAATAAAGACATAACCCAGTCCCCATACCGTCTGAATGTAAAAAGGAAGAGCCGGATCGGGTTCAATCAGTTTTCTGAGCCGGGAAATCTGCACATCCAGGCTGCGGTCAAAAACCTCATATTCCCGTCCGCGCGCAAGGCTCATCAGTTTTTCACGTGAGAGGGGCTGACGCGCATGCTGGGCAAAAACCTTGAGCATCGCAAACTCGCCCGTTGTCAGCTGAACGGGCTCTCCATTCTTTTTCAGGGTGCGTGTACCGAGATCCAGTTCAAAGTCACCAAAGTGAAACAGCTGCTGGGACTCGGTGGGTGAACCGGGAATGTCGTCGGGCTGTTTGCGTCTCAAAACAGCGCCTATGCGTGCCAGAAGCTCTCTGGGATTGAACGGCTTTGGCAGGTAATCATCCGCTCCCATCTCCAGACCGATGATACGGTCCGTATCTTCACCTTTGGCCGTCAGCATGATGATCGGGGTCCTGACGCCGGCTCCCCGGAGTCTGCGCGTAATGGAGAGTCCATCCTCTCCGGGAAGCATCAGATCCAGTACCAGAAGATCAAAGCGCTCGCGCATCCAGAACCGGTTCATGCTCTGGGCGTTTTCTGCGGTTGTAACCGCGTAACCCTGTTCTGTCAGGTAGCGTTTCAGAAGATCACGCAATCTGACATCGTCATCAACCACCAGAATTTTTTCCTGTCTTGCTGCTTTATCCTGTTTATCACCTGTAGTCATGTCAATTTCCTTGCATACGACGAACGGGACGTTCCAGGAACTTCTGTCCTGGAGAAGTAAAGTCATACATCAGACCGTGGCCATTTTGCGCGTCATTTTCAGCAGGAGCATCTGGCGCTATCATGATGCACCCCCGCTGTGTGGCAATTCCCGGCCTGCACTGTCCATTTAATGTGTCAGCCTGTACTCAGGCCACCCATGATATTCGCTAACGGGCAGTGTTCAAAGACTAAAAATAGCACAACTGTGCCAAAGTTCAAAATGCAAAAAAATGCGCAGTTCTGAACCATCGTCTGTCGCATGCCATAGACAGGAAGGCGTGCCGCCCGGATGAGGCCTGCTTCCTGTCCATGAGCCACACAGACACAAAGAAAAAGGCTGCAATTGAAGCAGAAACTGTTCGCGAACGGGCTTTCACTGCTATAAATAGACTACAATGAGAGACTGATGCGGACAAACGCCCGACTTTGCCAGTTTTGCAACGGTCTCATTCATCCGTTACTCTGTATGCGCCATTTTTAATCGTGATCCGGATGTTGATCCGATTTACCGATTTTTAACCCGGATTTACCATCAGACTGAAAAGTCTGACAACTAAAAAGGTGTAGTCACGAGAGGTGAGGCATAAAAGTACCCTTATTCAAAGCATAAAGAGATTGTTAATTCGTTGAAAATCATAGTTTTGACACTTTTTTTCTGACAAGACTATGCATAAACTTCCTTCTCTATATGGCAAAATCGTTATACGCAGTTGCGGAGTTGGTTTTCTGACATTTTTCCAGAGTTGATGTTTTCAGACTTTTCCATTAGAAAAAAAGAGCTGAAAAAATGTGCTATATTTAAATATATTTAATTAAAAACTGTCCAGTTCGGACAACAAAATTTTATAGAGTTTGGACGCAATTGATTTGTTTTGAAATTGATTTTTTTGAATATTTGATGAAAAAAAGAGGAAACCGTTATGAGCAACACTATCAACCAGGAGCAGAGGACTGCGAGTGGGCCGCTTGTAATACCGCCTGAAGAACTGGAGAGACAGGAAAGGTTGGAGAGACTGAAGAGGTTACCTATGCCACCAATCAATCAGTTGATACTTGAATCACTGAGGCGCAATTGTGTGAAACCCTTTGTTCCGCCCACCAAGGCGGATTAAAACCCAATGTTTGACAAAGCCAAAATTGAAACTGATGTTAACGAATACCTGACGATATTCGAGGGGCTTTTTGAGAAAATAATGAAGGCAAGGGGCGACACTTACAAATGGGAAGATGTCGTGAAAGATCGCGAACAGCTAAGAGGGGTGGCTCGCTTCATGCGTCAGCGTCACAAATTTCAAAGGGGCAAAGTAGGTCCAATAGAGGAGGTTTCTCTATTCTGTTCCAAAATAGACGAATTAAGGCCCTTTCGTCTGGAAAATTATTCAGATGAAAAGGACATTAACGCTTGTCTGAATTCCATGTATTTTTATAGCGCAGTGGCGGAAATGCGTCGTCAAGAAGAAAAAAACAACCTGGTTTCAAAGGGAATGTGGAAAAGGGGAATGAAGATAAAAATATGGCCCAAATCACGACAAGTGTTTGATGAACTTTACCAGAATTTTTTGTTCGGCGAACTGAGCGAGATTCGTCTGGAAAAACTTGCGGAAAACCTTCTCTATAACCTCACCCCTCACAAGCCGGACTATGTAAAGAAGTTAAGGAGTTCATTTCTGCCTCCTCTCTTCCCTATATAGGGACTTCATTTTCTGGCATTTGGTCTGCCAATATAAAATTTATACCGAAGTGACCGAACGTCTCGTAACGTAATCCGGTTAAAAAGTCGGATTTATTATCAATGTTCTCAAGGTAAACATGAACACCCCCGCGATACCAGCGATTGCGTTCTGGATGAAATATATCATTTGACCCATAGCCAGCTTTTGCACCGACAGGTATTTCCAAGGCTTTTTCTCCGTGCACGTCAAAAGAAGTCTGTCTGAATATAAAGACCAACTCTCTCAAAGCAACAGGAAAATCCCGTAAAAAATCTGTCGCAATTTTTTCTGCTTCTCTTTGAGTTAAAACCGTCACTTTTTTGCCTCTGACCTCATGCGGCTTATCACATCAGCAGGAGGAAGTTCTGCAATATAGTCATCAGGCATAAATGCTGGAGAGTCATAAGTTAAATTATCATCCTTGCTTTCAGGGACTGCGTCTCCGTTTCTTAGGTTTTCTCTCACCAGATCATTCCATTGATCTATTACTTCACGAGGGAAAATAACGTGCAATGGATCATTGTTTTCAATGAAAGTGGAAAGAGTTGCAGGCCAATTGGGGATGAGCAAAAAAGGATTCTGATTCTCTTTGTTGTCAACAAGCCCGGTTTTAAAATTGATGCTTTCCTCAATGATGCTCATTCATCAGTCCATTAATCAAATCTATTTCATCAAAACGGTAGATGCTGGACACGCCCCTGCGTACATAAAAACCGGAAATTCCGGGGAGAGTGGGTGAGCAAGGTTTCCCAAGCTACACCCGCCAGGCAGGAGCGTAATTTCTATTTTGACAAAAAACAATCAAAAATGCAAAAAACCTGATACCTTCTTTACCCCGACGACGATACCTCTGATAGACAGTATTGCCGTGCACCATATCTGGTGGTATGTTTCTCTAGGGTGCCCCCGTGCGAATAATCCGGAATACCGCATTTACAAAGGTTCTATTGTCTTTGGCAATCACACCCCATTGGCCTCATTGTCCCGGCAGGATTGGTGCAATCTGATTCCGAACATGGGCACTCAGGTCGTATCGCCGATGAACTAAATGTATTGCCATGGGTTTATAAAAAAACATTAAAACCATGATTTTTAACCACTTTATGGCCCCGCACTCCCTCGGTTAAAAGTTGATTAATTTCCTTTTCGTCCTTTTGGCGTTTTTTCGTTTCCTCAAATTTTGATATATTTGTTCCTGGTCATAATCTCGTGTCAACACCCTCTAATGAAAATTTTGTGATAATCGACACCCATATAGAAAATGCGTTACTGTACAATTTGCAAAAAATCTCTAATGGAATCCATTAGATTTTCTTGGGCTTTTCGTCTGTAAAATCAACCAGACAGAGGTACCTTGTATGCTGCTGTTCCAGATTCGGGTGGTTTGCATGTCTATTGAATTGATCTTTGCACCACTCCTGCTACATTAACCACACCCGGATTTGCCTGATGGAAAATCCAGGTCTAACTGAAAAACACCATGCTATCAAACAACTCATTTCCAAAACTCACTTCCGCTTTTTTTATTGCCGCTTTTTCCTGGCTGCTTTTATCCCCCACACCCGCCTGGTCCCAGGACATTTCAGTCCAGTGCAAGAACCAGATCACATCAGGTGGGCGTGGCGAAGTTTTTGTCGTGCCCGATACGGTCTCCATGTCATTTGGTTTTTCCGAACGGTCTGCCGATCTGCGCTCGGCAAGCAGCAAGATGGGAAAAAGCCTCAACGATGCCCTGCGGGTCCTGAAACGGCACGGCGTACGGGATGCTGACATCCAGACCTCGCATGTACGGATTCGGCCAGAATATAATTTTCCGTCATCGGATGACAGGCAGGGCACTCCGACAGTAAGCTACTTTCTGAGCCAGTCACTTGCAGTCACACTCAAAAATCCTGACAGATACGAAGAGATATTCCGCGCTTTGCTGGATGTCGGGATAAACGAAGTCCAGAATGTGTCATTTGTCGTTTCCAATCCGGTGCCACACCAGGAAAAGGCCCTTGCCGATGCCGTAAAGGATGCCAAAAGAAAAGCGGGCATTATCGCTGATGCTGCCAAGGTCAGACTCGGAGATCGTATCTTCATCAATGAGGCCGGAACAGCACATGTTTCACCCCGGATGGGTGCGGTCATGGGTCCCGTGGCAAGCATGGATGGCGCTGGTGGCGGATTTGCTGTCGGACAGGTTTCCATCGAGGCAAACGTGGTAACCACATTTGCATCCGAATGCAGGTAATGCCGGACAGATACAGATCACAGGACGGACCCTGCAAAACCGGCGTGCAGACAACGACTGAAAACGGGTCTGGCACAGTTGACAACACCTGATATTTTTGCGCGGGCAGCATTCTGAAACCACCGGGAATCAGGGTTCTGCCTGCCATATTGCAATATCTTCCAGTGCCCCCTAAAAAAAACTATCATTGTCCATCACTTTTGTGCCATAATTGTCCATTTGACGCTCCCGGGCAATTTACATAGCACAAGACATAAATCCGTTCAAAAATCCTGATGGCAGGCTGTCGACATAACTGGCTGAAAAAAAAGGCAAAATCCGGATAACCGTCGACAGACACCAAGTTATAAAGGCAAAGCAATGAAAGAAGGCATTCACCCCGATTATCGCGAAGTGGTTTTTCACGACATCTCCTGTGACTTTAAATTTGTTACCCGCTCGACCATTCCATCACGGGAAACCGTGATGCATGAAGGAAAGGAATATCCTTACATCAAGGTTGAAGTTTCTTCCGAGTCACACCCCTTTTACACAGGTAAGTACAAGATTGTCGATACCGCTGGTCGCGTTGAAAAATTCCGCCAGAAATTCGGCAAAGTCGGCTCCAGAACACATGTGGCTGGCTGATGTTACATACAGTGCAAAAGGCAGCTTAGGCTGCCTTTTTTTTCAGGACATACCCAAAGCCTGTTTCCTGGGCAGTTTATCAGCAGAATGACAGATTCCAGATCACATCAGACCGCAGCCCTCAAGCCTGTTCGCCTTCCGGCGTCGGCTACGCTTGCACTGCCGCGCTGGGGACTGATTCTGCTCTGTATTCTCTATATTCTTCCTGGCCTGTTCGGTCGCGATCCCTGGAAAAACATGGATGCCTTCAATTTCGGGATCATGTGGACCATGGCTCAGGGAACACTCCATGACTGGTTCTACCCGAACATAGCTGGACTTCCCCTGCCCAGGTTCGGCCCCCTGACATTCTGGATTGGCGCTCTTTTCATCAAAATCTTTGGCAACCTGACTGGCGCGGTCCTGGCTGCCAGAATGGCAACACTCCTCTTTTTCCTGGTAGCCGCCTATTCGGTCTGGCAGAGCGCCTTTTTACTCGGACGCCGTCCTGAAGCACAACCCATGCGACTTGCCTTTGGCGGTCACCCTGAACCTTATGACTACGGTCGTGTTCTGGCAGACGGCTCGCTTCTGATCTACCTGGGCTGTCTGGGTCTGTTTCTTCTGAGTCACGAAACCAGTGTCAATGCACTCTATGTTGCACTGATTGCTTTTACGCTTTTCAGGAGCGTCTCCTATTTTGACAGCCCCGGCACAAAAAACGCCCTTCTGCTCGGCTTTGCACTGGGCTGCCTGGCCCTGACCAACGGTCTTGTCACACCCATTGCGCTTTACCTTGTGCTCATTGGCATTTCCTTTTTTCTTGGCAGCACTTCCCGGCAATTTCTGACGCATCTGGCAACGGCCATCGCGATTTCCTTGTTTCTGCTCCTTTCATGGATTTTTGTGACAGAACTCGTGCAACCTTATGGTCGCTCGCCTGTCAGCTCCTGGCTGGCATGGAACTGGAGTCTGATCGGCATACCAACTCTCAGTTCGAGCAACTTCTTTTTCAGAAACGCACTTTGGGGATTCTGGCCTGCGTGGCCTTTTGCATGCTGGGCAGTCTGGGCATGGCGGCGTCAGTTGCGCGATCTGCACGTTCTGCTGCCGCTGTCTTTTGCGCTGAGTTTTTTCCTGCTGGCCATTTCCAGTTTTCACAATGAACAGACGCTGATGCTGGCAATGTTTCCGCCACTGGCCATCCTTGCCGCTTTCGGTCTTCCGACCATGAAACGGGGTGCAATCAATGCGGTGGACTGGTTTTCCGTCATCATTTTTACCATTCTGGCAGCCATTATCTGGCTTTGCTGGATAGCAGCCCAGACCGGCTGGCCTGCAGGAATTGCCAGGAACGCTTTCAAGCTCGCGCCAGGCTTTGTTCCGGAACTGGATGTTATTGCCGTTTCAATTGCAGCTGCTGCAACCGTCAGCTGGTTTGTTCTGGCGCTGTGGCGTTTGTCCAGACAACCGACTGTTTTGTGGCGTGCCGTTGTATTATCTACGGGTGGTGTTTTATTATGCTGGCTTCTGCTCGCAACGCTATGGCTTCCGTGGATCAACTACAACAAGAGCTATGACAGTCTGGCAAGACAGATCAGCCAGAACATACCGGATACGGGCCAGTGTGTGGACACCAATGCAGGTCTGACACAGCGCAGTGTTTTTGCCTATGCAGGCAATATAAGGTTTGCTTCCGGATTTGAAAGCCAGGCTTGTGAATACCTGCTGCTGCAGGACACATTCCAGAAAAACAGACGCCCTCCTTCAGCTGAACACCTGACCGGAATGACGCTTTTGTGGGATGGGCACAGACCAAGTGACCGGACAGAGCGGTTCCGTCTGTACCGGTACAAGTAGCACCGATGAAAAATGTACGGCTCAGCTCAACCAATCTGACGGCAAGCGTTGCCAGTCTGGCGTGGCCCATCTTTATCGCGCATGCGGCCGCCATGACGCATCCTGTTATCGACACACTCATGGTTGCCCGTTTTTCTTCAACGGACCTTGCTGCCCTGGCGATCGGTGCTTCCATTTATGTCAGCATCTATATTGGCTTTTACGGCATGATGCAGTCGTTGACGCCCACTTTCGGTCAACTGTTTGGTGCAGGCGAATTTCCCGAGATCGGCCGGCAGGTGCAGCAAGGTGTGTGGATGGCGATTTTTCTTTCCCTGATCGGTTCATTCCTTCTGTTTTTCCCGACACCGTTTCTTTACCTTGCGAATGCCTCGCCTGAAGTGGCTCAAAAAGCGACGCTTTATCTGCGTTTTCTGGCTTTTGGTCTCCCGGCATTACTGAGCTTTCTGGTATACGTCTCGTTAAACAATGCCATTGCACGACCCAAAATGGTGATGCTCATCCAGGTGAGTGCGCTTTTCCTCAAGGTCCCGTTAAACTTTGTTGTCATATTCGGCTGGTTTGGCTTTCCGGCAATGGGTGGCCCCGGGTGCGGGCTGGTTTCCCTGATCATTATCTGGATCATGCTGGGTGCCAGCCTGATCGTCCTCAGGTTCAATCCTTCCTATCATTTTTTACAGATTTTTTCCCAGGGTATTGCAGGTCCGCGCTGGAAGGATATGAAGGAACTGCTCAAGCTGGGCGTACCGCTCGGGCTGAACTATTTTATTGAGGTCACCTCTTTTACCATCGGTGCGCTTCTGATCGCCCGTATAGGAATTGAAGCAGTCGGAGGTCATCAGATCATCTCCAATTTTTCGCTGGTTGTCTACATGCTGCCTTTGGCAACAGCAAATGCAACGGCAACCCTGGTTGCCCAGGCAATCGGCGCAAAAGATCTTTCTCTGGCAAGGCAAGTTGCTTTTTCCGGGCAACGTCTGGCAGCAACTGTTGCCATTTTCCTTTCGGTCATCATCTGGTTTTCAAAGGACATCATCGTAGGTGCGTACACATCCGATCCGGAAATCGTAAAATATGCCCTGCCGCTTCTCCTTTTTGTATGTGCATACCAGTTCTTTGATGCCGTTCAGATTACCTCTGCCCACATTCTGCGCGCACACAAGGTTGTACTGGCACCCACTTTACTTTATCTGATCTCGTTCTGGTGTATTGGCCTGGGAGGTGGTTATGTTTTTGCATTTGATGTTTTCAATCTTGGTTTACCCGACCTCATTACAGGTGTGAGCGGTTTCTGGTTCAGCTGCTGTATCAGCCTTATGGTACTGGCTGCATTTTTGCTGATACTGCTCAAGCGGGTTGAAAAAAGGGCCGTTGAGCCGGACATCACTTCGGAGGTCTAGCGCAGCCTGAACCTGCAAAGTGCTTTTCTTTACACTTTTTGTACTGGCTGAAATCCGTTCCATCCGCAAGAATTTTTTGAATTTTTCCTGTAGTATTTCATGATGAGCATACGCACCCGATCCGGCAATCCTACCATTCGCATTGCAGGTCTTGCAGCGCCAACGGTAATTGGCCTGCTTGCCGCAATCGGCAATCCGGTGCTCGATACCATGATGGTTGCGCGCTTTTCAGCAACGGATCTGGCTGCACTGGCTGTCGGTGCTTCGATCTATATCACCATTTTAGTTCCCTTTGTTTCCGTCATGCAGTCTCTGACTCCGACTTTTGGCCAGCTTTTCGGAGCCGGGAAGTTTGATGAAATGCATGACACATTCAAACAGGGGCTCTGGCTTGCGCTTTTCATTGCCATTCCGGCTTCGACAATCCTTTCCGTTCCCTGGATACTGCTCTCTCTTGCAAAACCGCCTCCTGCACTGGTTGAAATAGCGACACTGTACCTGCGCGTTCTGGCTTTTTCCTTGCCTGCAACACTCTGTTTTTTTGTATACAACACTCTGAATCACGCCATTGCCCGTCCAAAAATGGTGATGCTGCTTCAGGTAAGTGGTCTTTTTCTCAAGATTCCTCTGAACCTGATTTTCATTTTCGGGTATTTTGGTGTTCCGGCCTTTGGTGGAGTTGGCTGTGCCATTGCAACGCTGATCCTTACCTGGTGCCAGGTTGTTGCGAGCATGCTCATTTTGCGACATGACCCTTTTTATACCTTTCTGCGTCTGTTTCCTGCTGTTTTTGTTGGGCCGCGCTGGCGCAATCTCAAAGAGCTGTTCCGGCTTGGTCTGCCAATGGGCATGAATTCCTTCATCGAGACGACCTCTTTTACATTCATGGCGCTTTTTATTGCGCGCATTGGCATCGACACTGTTGCCGGGCATCAGATCATAGCGAACATTTCCTCTGTTTTATATATGCTGCCTCTGGCAACAGCAAGCGCAACCATGGCGATGGTTGCGCAGTCCATTGGCGCGAAAAGACTGGACATTGCCCGGAAAATGGCTTTTTCCGGGCAGAGGCTGGCGGCCTGTATTGCCCTTTTTGTCGGCTTTACCGTCTGGTTGTTCAGCCATCATATCATTGGCCTTTATACGTCTGACCCGGAAATTGTCGCAGTTGCACGCGGGCTGATTCTGTTTGTCTGCAGCTTCCAGCTGTTTTTCGCCCTGCAGATCACGTCAGCCTATATACTGCGTGCGTACAAGGTGGTTTTGGCTCCAACCGTTCTGTATTTCCTGACATTCTGGTGCGTTGGACTGGGTGGTGGCTACATACTGGCATTCAATGTCCTTGATCTTGATTTGCCTCTGGCAATCACGGGTGCTGGCGGATTCTGGTTTGGCTACGCCGTCAGCTCGCTGCTCCAGTCAAGCAGCCTGATGATCCTCAAGAAATACGTTCAGGACCGGGCTGACAGAAATACGCCATCTCCCCCGCCATGAAACATGTAACATACTGATTTTTAATATTTATTGTCAAAACATACTGAACATCTGATGGATCATTCGCTTCGACTGTTTTATGCCTTGTGGCCTGATGAGGCAACCCGGCAGGCGCTTGCTGGCTGGCAGAAAAACCTGTCCGGAAGAAAGACGCCTTCACAGAATCTGCATATCACCCTGGCTTTTCTGGGTGAGCAGCCTCGTGAGGCTCTGGATGAACTGGCAGGCATCGTTGAAACACTTTCCTTTGATGCCATTTTGCTGACGCTGGACAAAACAGGTTATTTTGCACATAACCGGATCAGCTGGGCGGGGATGCAGCAGGTGCCTGATGCCCTTTTGCAGATGCAGCGGGAACTGGTACTTGCCCTGAAAAAAAGACGTATCGCTTTTGACGGGAGAAACCGCTTTACCCCGCATCTCACACTTGCGCGTCATTCCGACAGACCACGCGGGAGTGCTCCTGCCCCTGTCCTCTGGCATGCCCGTCACCTGGCCCTGGTTGAGTCCCTGGCCGGAAAAGAGGCGCACCGGCCCGGGCAACAATATATCATTCGTGCCGGAAAAATGGCTGCCAGCGAAAAATGATGCGGCGAACGCTCTTTAGGTGCCGGATGCAGCATCTGCCAGATGCTGAAGAACGACGGCTGCCACCGTCATGCCGAAACTGGCAGTAACCACAACTGTCGTACCATAAGCAGACGCTCTGACGGCACCATCTCCGTCATTGTCAGCTGCCTCTGCCAAAGCAGACGCAGCCGGCTCGCCGGGGTATTTCACCTGTTCTGTCGAATAGACAGCAGCAATACCGAAAGCACCGGTCCCTCTCGGGAACCCATACTTCTGTCGCAAGCGGCTTCTGAGTCGTGCGAGAAGCGGGTCCTGCACGGTCCTGCCCAGATCCGAAACGACAATCCGTGTCGGATCAGTCTGCCCTCCGGCACCACCGGATGTCACCTGCGGTATGGCGTTTTTACGGCAATAGGCAATCAGTGCCGCTTTGGCGGTAATGTCATCTATCGCTTCAACCACATAATCAAAGCTGTCTTTTCCGACGAATTCCGCAATATTGTACGGTGTGAGTCTTTCGGCCTTCACCGTCACCCTGCAATCGGGATTGATTGCTTTTACGCGCATGGCAAGAGCAAGTGCCTTGTTTTTTCCGATATTGTTTTCCAGCGCCTGAATCTGTCTGTTCAGGTTGGTGGCGACAACCACATCGGGATCCACCAGCGTTATGTGGCCTATGCCACTTCTTGCCAGTGCTTCAGCGGCCCAGGAGCCTACACCGCCAAGGCCTATGACGCAGATGCGTGATTGTGCAAAATGCCTGAACGCCTGTTTTCCGTACAGGCGCCAGACGCCTGTAAAGCGTTCAGGAAATTCCTCTTCTGTAAAAGTCCTGTCCAATAGGTCACCCTGTCTGTGAGCAGACTGTTTTTTGTTTTGCACGCTGCAAAAAGGGAAACGTCATCCCTGTTTCAGCCCTGTGGTGGCAACTTCGTGTTACCGGTTTTACTTCTTCAGATATTCGGCCCAGACATTGCGAAAGTGCAGCATTTTGGGCCTGATCACTGCCTGGCAGTACTGCTGGTCCGGATTGGCTTTAAAGAAGTTCTGCAGGAAGTCCTCGGCAATATGGAATTTTTCAAATGCTTCCAGCCTGGTCACGACAGGTGCCGGCCAGTACTGCCCGACTTCAGCAATCATTTCTTTTGCGATCTCTTTCTGGGCAGGCGTATGATAAAAAATGATCGACCGGTACTGGGGTCCTACGTTGTTGCCTTGTCTGTCGGGTGTCGTAGGATCGTGAATGGCAAAAAAAATCCGCAGGATGTCCCTGTAACTGATGACACTGGAATCAAAACGAATGCCAACCACTTCTGCGTGCCCTGTCGCTCCGCCAGAAACCAGCTCGTAGGTCGGAGATTCAACAAAGCCTCCGCTATATCCGGACACGACAGACTCGACCCCTTTCAGTTCCTGAAAGGCTGCTTCGATACACCAGAAGCAGCCTCCTCCAAGTGTTGCAAACTCTGTAGCCATTTTCTTTTTCTTTCAGTCCTGGTATGGTCCCGGTATTGACAGGAACATGGTCAGGTCACATGATCAGTAAATATTTCCCAAAAACCGGGTTCTGTCCGGTTTCCGTGCAAAACGAGTGTACCATCTTCAGAGTCCGATTTCAAAAAAGGCCATGAAAATACTTGATTTGTGCATACCAGCAGAGTTATTATTATGGGATTCATTTGCACTTTGACGTTGAATCCGGCATTCCTGAAAAAAGGGCCGGCAACGGGTGGCTTGAAAATCTGCTGGAAGTCGGTAGCAGTGTTTCTGACACGCCTGAGGCAGTCAGACAGGCTGGACTGTTACCTGAAGGACCAGCGCACCATGTTTAAATACCCGAAGGACATCAGGGCGTAAAAGCTTGCAGTATTACCTGGCCGGGTATTGCCCGCATGGGCATTTGTATACTGTGCACTATTTTTGCTGTTTAAACCAAATTTCAACTGACAACCTGGATATTAATCATGTTTACGAAAATTCTCATTCCAACTGATGGCTCTCCTCTTTCCAATCAGGCGGCCAAGCGTGGCATAGAACTCGCAAAAACGGTCAACGCTGAAGTTCTCTGCGTCTTTATTGCTCGTGAAGCACAAAATCCGGCTTTTGATTTCTCCGAGATCAGACTCCCGCAACACGTCACTCACGAAGAGTATATGGAAGCCGTTGATGCCGCTGCCAGAGCTCTGATGTTGCCGTTGCGTCAGTTTGCCGAGACCAATGGAATCCCGTTTACCAAGCTGATTGAAGTTTCCAATACCACTGCTTCCAAGATCGTTCAGGTTGCAGAGGAAAACGAGTGCGACCTGATTTTTATGGGTTCTCAAGGATCAGCGGGCTGGGCCAGCATGCTTCTCGGCAGTGTGGCATCCAAGGTTGTCGCCATGAGTCAGATCCCTGTCACAGTATACAAGGTCAAAAAGCCCGCCGGGCTGGATTGAGTATGTAGTAGCGGGGTACAAGTCTTTCAGTGAGAAACGGGGCCTGTTGGCCCCGTTTTCCTGTCAGGTTCTGGCCTGCCCTTCTCTTTTTTGCAGACCTGCTTTTCCCGCTTATTGATAGACGGCTTTCAGCGCACCAGCCATTTCAATAAATTCGTTTCTCAGCGAGACTGGCTCCAGCACTTCCACCTGCTCACCAAAGGACCTCAGCCACCAGCGCAACTGCGAGGAATCAGGAACGGTGGCTGTGATGCGAATTGTCTGACCTTCTTCCATGATTTCCTGATCTCTGGAAAGTGGCGTCTCGCGCAAATGCTCTGCTGCGTCGGCGGAAAAACGAACAACGAGCCGGATTGTCTCATCATTTTTTGTAAAACCAAAAGCCCCTGTGGCAATGTACTGCGCGAGACAGAAATCTTTTTGTCCTTTGGCGGGTGCATCCAGGACTGTTGCAGTCATGATACGATGTAATGCCAGAATGCGGATATCATCATATGTGTACATCGTGGCGATAAGATAAATAACCGCCCCTCTCTGGACCAGACCAAGAGGATGGATGATGTGCGTTTTTCTCTCTACTCCCCGACCAATGTAGTCAATTTCAAGCTGTTTCTCTTCAAAGAGAGCGGAATGCACATTTACCACAACTCTTTCGTCATACTGAGGGGGAATCAGTTCCTGGTTAGAGGGGACGATGGCAACTTTTTTTCGCCAGTCGGATATGTTTCCGTCACCGTGCGAGAGAATAGCATTTGCATAATTGAAATAAGGGTTCAGCGTTTCCATCATGCCAGCAGGAAGCAGCGATGTCAGCTGATCCCGTGCCAGGCACAGTGTCAGTGCCTGTACAGGCGACATGCCCGGGATAGCGAACAGTTTGGCATCTGGATGCCAGCTCCAGCCATAGGGCTTTGAACGATCATCCACCATCATAGGCCATACTATGGAAAGCTCCTTCAGGTTTCGCTCAACGGAGCGCTTATTGATTTCAAATCCCTCATTTTTAAGCTGCTCCCGGAGTTCAGATGCAGTAGTTTTACGAGGGTGAACGGGAATATTTTTCAGGAGCAGCCACTGTCTCAACAATGTATCTTTTTTGCTCATTTACAACCTCCAGTTTTAATCAAAAACAACAGCTGCCTGCGACATCATTAATCTGCAGAAAAAGGAGTCCATGTACACTGTTGCCAACCAGAAGCCTGTCTGACCGCATGAGTCCGAACCCTTTTTGTTTTTCCTGTCGGTCTGGTTTTTCTATGCCTGTCCCGACAGATCCTCAATCAGCTTCCTGGCTTTGTCTGCTCTGCGACCATCAAGCCTGCTGCTGACTATCGTTATTATCTTCCACAAACTCTTCCTGCCCGGATTTGTCGGCTCCACTGAGCACAAGCATCCCACATCCACTTTGTTTCACGACATGCTCCACAAGCTCAAAACCAAATCGCAGCAGACAATCTTTGTAAAAAACAACAATCTTGCTGACTTCTTTATTGATAATGCGGTTCAGCAACAGCAATAAACCTTTGTTTTTATAGTTTAACCCGCTACCAATGTCATGGATGATTTCGAAATCACCCCCCCAAAGAAGAAAGATATTCTTCCATGTTCCGGATTTGCTTCTCCAGATCATCTTTCTGCTTTTTGCTGGACACCCGACAATATCCAATTATTTTTCCGGGCGCAGCCGTAATGCCGAGTACCTGGTCAAGCTGTTGACTGGCCTAATACCTGTAGCCATCAGGCCCTTTGTGATGCGGGACAAGATATCCGGATTTCTCCCAGTTCCTCAGCGTCTGAGGGGTCCGCGAAATCATCTATGAAAACTTTTGAATGCTGAAATATTCCATATCTCAAGTGTAGCATATTGCACAAAATTACCTGGAAGATTTGCAAGCTTTTTCAGCATCTTTCAGCTATTCGCAACAGCCTGAGGCCTCTTTACAGGTATCGTTTTTCTGGCATCTGATCGTCGCCAGCATTTGTCATATATCCACTCTGGGTCACATTCTCTGTGTCAACATTTCCCGCCAGGCCACTTCAGGATTCTGATCATCTCTTTCTTGAAGATTCCTTGATGGATCTCCACAATTTTGACGCGGCACTCTTTTCCTTTTTTTCTCTTTGTTGTGCTTCAGCCTGTTGTCTTGCTGCGGCTTCCGCTCTACGTTTTTCCTCTTCCTGCCTTGCCAGCTCCTGCTGCCGCTTCATTTCAGCCTCACGCCTTGCCTGATCTTCTCTGGCCCTTTGTGCTTCAGCCTGTTGTCTCGCTGCGGCTTCAGCTCTGCGTTTTTCCTCTTCCTGCCTTGCCAGCTCCTGCTGCCGCTTCATTTCAGCCTCGCGTCTTGCCTGATCTTCTCTGGCCTTTTGCGCCTCAGCCTGTTGTCTCTCTGTAGCTTCAGCGTCACGTTGTTCCGCTGCCTGTCTTGCCAGCTCCTGCTGCGCAGCCATTTCTCCTTCTGACGGCTGGAGGGATGTCCTGGCTATTGTTTTGAGGTCAACGCCACCAGAGCCTTCGTCCGCAAAAGCACTGTAAGCAATGTTGTAGGAAAGAATCGGGTCATTTGTTGATTTCAAAGTAACTGTTATCTTGCCAGCACAGCTGAATTCACGCCCTTTCCTGCTGTCAGTGGCTTCCTTTGCAGTGAAGTGCACATCAGAATTCGCAATTTCATACCCGCGGGATGTCAGATTTTGCTGGATAAAAGCATTCTCCGATTTCGACAGGTCCGGCATGAGGACATTCATCAGGCAACGATTTTCCTCAACCTGGGATGCTGCTGAAGCCTGATCGGCCTGAGCGGAGACTTCAGGTTGCGCTGACGTTTCCTGCACCTGCTGAACAGGTGCTGTGACAGGGCTCGCCGGACTGGTTTGCGACACGCTTGTTGCAGGCGTTTTCCCTGTTGCAGTCGCCCTGGTATCTGGAGCACTGCCCCCAAACAAGGACGGAATAAAGGCTCCCAGAAAAGCAAGTACAGAAACGACCGGAATCACCGTTCTGTCAAGTTCTGTCCTGCCCAACAGGGATTTTACGGGTCGCTGCGTTGCGCTGGCAAGGGCCCGTCTTTCTTTGTCATCCAGATCCGAAGCTGATGTAACAGATGCCTGCATTTGCGCGAGGATCGACTGTCTGAGTTTTCTTGAATATCCGAGGAGGGAAGATCTTCTGATCAAGGCATATCCCAGCGCAAAAAACGGCCCTATCATTCCAATCAGCATACTTTGCATCAGACTCTCCGGAAGGACAGAAGTAGCCCTCGTATAGAGTGCCGCAATCAGCAGACCTGCCAATGAAACAAAAATGGGCAGAAACCCTCTTTTGACATCCTGCTTTCTTTGCTCGTCAACAGGCAGTGGATCAGCCTTGACTGATTCGCCGCCAATACCATCACTCCAGTAATGGTAGTTTTGCCCTTTATAATCAAATACTGCAGAGCTGACGGGGGCGTAAAGCGTGCTGGCAGAAGGCGTCAGCCTAGACAGGTTCCAGTTCCAGTCTTTCTGATGATTTCCCTGTGCATGCCTTTGGACATTATGCGTAATATTCCTGGCAACTTCTTCCTTGAGAGAGGAAAAAGCAAGTTTCTCAGGTACAGCAAATGCTTCTGCCCTGAGGCCCTGCATGAATGCCGGATTGAATTTTGTGCGTTTCCCCTGCAGGACAGTGAGCGGAACTATTTCAACCGGACTCAATGCAGCTGCTTTGAGGTCCACGCCTGCGTAAGTTGCAAGTTCAAAAGTACCGCTATCCTTCCCGCTTACAGGTCTCCACTCTGTCACCGTCCGATATTCGGTGTATGCCTTGCCGTCTCTGTGAGCCGTATAAGGCTCTCTCTGGTCATAACCGAATGAAGCCGTCCAGTTCACCTCATAATTTATGTTGAAAGTGTAAACCGGTACGTAGAAAGACTCTCTTCTTAAGAATATTACGGATTCCAGCATATCATCCGGCGTATAATCGCCCTGCGCCAGGTAACCGTATACGTTTTTTTCCAGAGTATCCGGAGTCATTATCAAAGGAATAATGA
>Ga0099364_10002081_pt1 | contig 32240 bp, 32 predicted proteins | sample TergutTh196P3_FD_73070 | JGI IMG/M metagenome (GOLD analysis project Ga0099364, IMG submission 73070) | Microcerotermes parvus P3 segment gut microbial communities from Pointe-Noire, Republic of the Congo - Th196 P3 | ecosystem: Host-associated > Arthropoda: Insects > Digestive system > Gut ... | reverse complement strand
CTCCATTTGCACTCACCCCTTCTAAGGGGCCCAATATCAAACCGCCAGCCGCCGCGCCGGCGCCATAGAAATAATATCACATCTTTTGCCAAAAAGCAAGGGAATTTTTTGTTGTTAATTTGTTAAGCGCAGCCCTTGCAGCCCCCGCAGCTCCCGCCGCAGGCAGCCTCCTCCGGCTCATAGCTTTCCGGGTCCTCTCCCGCCGCGCAGCCTGTGAGAATGCCCGTAAGCCGCTTCATGAAAGCCTCCAGCGCACCGGAGGCCTCCTGGTATTCCCGCATGCTCGAATTTTTCATGATCTCGGCATAAAGCGCTTGGAAGCGTTCGTTGAAGTCCTCCATTTTGGCCTTGTCCGCCTGCTCCTTTTTCGCGGCCTCATGGCGGTATGAAAGCCGCAGGAGCTCCAGCTCCCGCATCCGCTCCGTGAGGGCCTCGTCGGCCTCATTTGCCTCCTTCGCGGCGACATAACGCACATAGACGGGGTCAAGCTGAATGGCGGCGCCCAGCGCGCGGGTCAATTGTTCAATTGCTTGCATGATGCTTCTCCTTCTGATTTTTCTGTTATTCTCTATTATTTCTCCGTTAATTCTCCATCTAATAGCCAATTCATCACGTTCGTAATTCTCACATGGACAAACTGCCCGATCAAGTCCTCCGGGCCGTCGAACTCAACGATTTGATTGCCCTCGCCACGGCCCGCCAGAGCCAAACGCTTGCCCTTGCCCTCGCAGAGCAGCCGCAGAGCTTTGCCCGGCATTTCGGCGCAGCGGGCGGCCGCGATGCTCTCCTGCAGGGCCGTAAGCTCCCGGAGCCGGCGGACCTTCTCGTCGCGCGGCACGGAATCCGGCAGAGAAGCCGCGCGGGTTCCCTGGCGGGGGGAAAAAATAAATGTAAACAACGACGTGTATTTCACCCGCTCCACCAACGCGAGGGTATCCCGGAACTGCGCGTCGCTTTCCCCTGGAAAGCCCACGATGATATCGCTGGTAATGGACAAGCCGGGCATCGCCCGCCGGGCGTAATCCACGACCTCGATATACTGCGCCGCCGTATATTTCCGGTTCATGGCGCGCAGGATTTCGTCGTTCCCGCTTTGCACCGGCAGATGCAGGTGACGGGCGATGTGCCTTCCGCCGGCCATCACGTCCAGCAGCGCGGGGGAGCAGTCCTTGGGATGCGAGGTCATAAAACGCAGCCAGAAGCCGCCCTCCATGGCGTCCAGCTCCCGCAGCAGCCGGGGAAAATCATAGTCCTCCCCCGCCTCGCTCAAGGCCCGGTAGGAGTTCACGTTCTGCCCCAGCAGGGTAATCTCCTGATATCCGGCGGCGATGAGCTCCCGGGCCTCGCTCAGCACGGCCTCCGGCTTGCGGCTGCGCTCCCGCCCGCGCACCAGGGGAACGACGCAGTAGCTGCAGTAGTTATCGCAGCCGTACATCACCGGCAGCCAGGCCTTCGCCGCGCTCTCGCGCTGGATGGGCAGGCCCTCGGCGATCGTTCCGGCCTCCTCCGGGATCTCATACACCCGCCGCCCGGTGGAATACATGCGGTAGAGCAACTCCGGCAGGCGGTGAATCGCGTGGGTGCCAAAGACAAGATCAACAAAGGGAAAGCTCTGGCGGAGCTTTTCGGCCACGTGGCCTTGCTGCACCATGCAGCCGCACAGGGCGACGCGCAGGCGCCTGTCGGCCTGCCGCCGGGCTTTGAGCCGCCCCACGTTGCCGAAGACCCGGTCCTCCGCGTGCTCCCGGATGGCGCAGGTGTTATAGAGGATCAGCGACGCCCGCTCCCTGTCGCCGGTCAATCCATAGCCGCAGCCGCGCAGCAGCCCGCGTATGCGCTCGGAATCCGCCTCGTTGCCCTGGCAGCCATAGGTATGGACAAAAGCCAGGGGCTGCTCTTCATAGCCCTGGCAGGCCAGCAGCTCCCGGACCTGGCTTGCGTATTCCCGCTGGCGCGCCAGCTCGGCGGGGGAGATTTCAGTCGGATTGGTTGAGGGCATGGGGGGCTCCTTCCTCAAAGATTGCGAAAAATTGCGTTTATAATATTACACTGTATCTAGCGGCTTGTCAAGAAATCTCTTTGGCAGGCTGTTTTTTCTCATAAAATAACTTGATTCCCCGCCTCTCTCTGTGCTATAATAGCAAGGCTCTAAAATGAATGAAGCAACACGAAAGGAGACCCCATTCGATGAACTACACCCACGAAATCGAAAACATGTGCGTCGTCGCCAAGGGGCCGCACCATGGCCCGGCCCCCATTCCGGAGGAGGGGCGCTGGGTAAAAGCCTATGAGATCAAGGACATCGCGGGCCTTTCCCACGGCGTGGGCTGGTGCGCGCCGCAGCAGGGCGCCTGCAAGCTGACCCTCAATGTCAAGGACGGCATTGTGGAGGAGGCTCTGGTGGAAACCGTCGGCTGCTCCGGCATGACCCATTCCGCCGCCATGGCCGCCGAGGCGCTTCCCGGCAAAACCCTGCTGGAATGCCTCAATACCGACCTCGTCTGCGACGCCATCAACGTGGCCATGCGAGAGCTCTTCCAGCAGTTCGCCTATGGCCGTACCCAGTCGGCCTTCTCCGAGGACGGCCTGCCCATCGGCGCGGGTCTGGAGGATCTGGGCAAGGGCCTGCGCTCCCAGGTGGGCACGATGTATTCCACGAAGGCCAAGGGCGTGCGCTACATGGAGATGGCCGAGGGCTACGTCACCCGTATGGCCCTCGACGCCGACGGCCAGGTGATCGGCTACGAATTCATCCGCCTGGGCAAAATGCTTGAGGATATCCGCCGCGGCACGCCGCCTGAGGAGGCGCTGCGGAAAAACACGGGGAGCTACGGCAGATTCGCGGACGCGGCGAAGTATATTGACCCGAGGGAGGAATAGGCGTGAAGAGGGTATTGGCGGTTGTTCTGGCGATGCTTATGCTGTGCGGAAGTATGCCAATGAATGCCAGCGCGGCCGGGATTGACATTACGGCTGCGTTTACCGATGCAAGTTTTAGGGCAGTGGTGTACAGGGCAATCGGAAAAAAAGCGCCCGCGGCAATTTATGATGTAGATGTAATTGGGATAACGAGCCTTTCCGCGTCTCCAGGTGCTTATGAGACATGGAAGATTCAAAGCCTTGCGGGGCTGGAGTATTTTACTGGCCTGAAGGAGTTCTGGTGCTGCTGGAACCAGCTTGTGTCACTGCCCAATCTGCCGCCCAGCCTGGTATTTCTTAATTGCATGGGCAATCGATTGACCTCGCTGCCCGCGCTGCCATCTTCTCTGGAAATTCTTTATTGCGCTTCCAATCAGCTTACATCATTACCCGCGCTGCCGTCAAGCCTGGAACGCCTTGAGTGCTATTGGAACGAGTTGACCGCATTGCCCGAATTACCAGGCGGCCTGAAGGTTCTCTGGGCTGAAGACAATCATCTGGAGGCGTTGCCGGAGCTTCCCGCTTCATTGGAAGAGCTTAACGTTTCTGAGAATCAGCTGACTGTTTTGCCCGTACTGCCATCTGATTTGGAAGATCTTTGTGCCAGCGATAATCAATTGACGGAATTGCCCGCATTGCCCGCCAGCCTGGGCCGCCTCGCGTGCAGCAACAATCCGCTGACGGCGCTGCCCACATTGCCCTCCGGTCTTATCAGTCTTTACTGTTTCAATAATCAATTGACCACGCTGCCTCCGCTGCCTTCCAGTCTCCGCATCCTCAACTGCAGCAATAATCAACTGACCGGAATTGATGTAACTGGCTTATCGCTGGAAAGATTCGCTTGCACCTACAACAACATGACCAGTCAATCTGACATAACAGGCTTTACAGGCAGATGGGGCGGTTACTATAATTTCTTCTTTCCACAGAATAACGCGACAGGTATACTGAATACCCAATATGAATCCACCACCGGCAATTGGCTCAAATTCATCTTCCTCTTCGGATGGATATGGATGTGGTTCTAGCCCCACCCGATTTCATAAAAAAGGAGAACATTAGACTATGCCAAACAACGTAACTTTTGAAGGCAAAAACCGCCGTATAGAAAAAATTGAGGCCGCGCTGGCCGAGTGCGGCATCGAAAGCCTTGAGGCCGCACGGGATCTCTGCCTTTCCAAGGGCATCGACGTGGATGCCATCGTCAAGGGCGTGCAGCCCATCGCGTTCGAGAACGCCGTTTGGGCCTATATCCTGGGCGTGGCCATCGCGCTGAAGGAGGGCATTCAAAAAGCCGCTCCGGCGGCGGCGGCGATCGGCAAGGGCCTGCAGGCCTTCTGTATCCCCGGCTCCGTGGCGGAGCAGCGCAAGGTGGGCCTGGGCCACGGCAACCTGGGCGCCATGCTTCTGAACGAAAAAACCAAGTGCTTCGCCTTCCTGGCCGGGCATGAATCCTTTGCCGCCGCCGAAGGGGCCATCGGCATCGCGAAAACGGCGAATAAGGTGCGCAAAGAGCCCCTGCGGGTCATCCTCAACGGCCTTGGCAAGGACGCCGCGATGATCATCTCCCGCATCAACGGCTTCACCTTTGTAAAAACGGAATATGACTTCTACACGGACAAGCTGGAAATCACCGGCACGACGGCCTATTCCGATGGCGAGCGGGCAAAAGTGCGCTGCTTCGGCGCGAATGACGTGCTCGAGGGCGTGGCCATCATGAAGCACGAGGGCGTGGATGTGTCCATCACCGGGAACTCCACGAACCCCACCCGCTTCCAGCACCTGGTGGCTGGCACCTATAAAAAATGGGCCAACGAAAACGGCGCGGCTTATTTCTCCGTAGCCTCGGGCGGCGGCACGGGCCGCACCCTGCACCCGGACAATATGGCCGCGGGCCCGGCCTCCTACGGCTTGACGGACTCCATGGGCCGTATGCACGGCGACGCCCAGTTCGCGGGCTCCTCCTCCGTGCCGGCGCACGTGGAGATGATGGGCCTTATCGGCATGGGGAATAATCCCATGGTGGGCGCGACCGTGGCCTGTGCCGTGGCGGTTGAGGAAGCGTCGAAAGCGTAGGAAGCGGCATATATATTACCAGGGACTCTTCCAACCTTCCGCCCCCCCGAAGGGGCCCCCAGCGCTCTGGCACGAGGCCGGGGGAGAACAAAGAAAGGAAAGAAGAAAGAAAAAAGCAAAGAAAAAGCGCCTGAGATATATATGATGTTTTGCTTTGTGTATGCAGTATAGCATAAAAAGCCGGGCGCGGCACAAAAACAACCCGAACCGCAAATATTCCTTCTTGAAACGCAGTCCCGGAGGATGGGAATCACAAAAAAACGGCCCGGCCTTTGCTTCGCGCAAGGCCGGGTTCTGGTTTTTGCCGTTGATATGCTGAAGAAAAAGGCTCAGGGAAGCCGCCTGCGCCTCCTCGCGAGGAAGATAGTCACAGCGATAAGCCCTGCCAGGCTGAAGCCCATGACAGCCAGCCAGAGGGCCAGGCTGCTCCTGTCGCCGGTTTCGGGCCGGGAAGAGGGCAGGCCGGGCTTGCCGGAGGTTCCGGAGGTCACAGAGCTGTGAATATTGATCAAGCTGTAACCGTCAACGGCTTTTTGATAGCCCTCCACCGGCGCTTCATCCACCGTGTAGACGATTTCCTTGCCGTTTCTATCGTATTTATCCATCTGGATGCTCCAGTGCCAGTGCTCGGCCTCGCCGATTTCCTTTTGCAGAATAAATACGCCGTTGGCGCTGACGCGCAGAAGAATGGATTTGGGCCGCCGGCTGATGGGATTGTCACCATGTGCCCAGGTCTTTTTGCCGCTGACAAGCACCTTTTGCGGCGCGTTAGGGTCCCGCGTATTGGTGATGACGAAGCCGGTGGACGCGCTGCCGGAAAGCTTCTTCGCGTAACCCTCCGCCACGTCGAATTCATCCACCGTCCAAGGGCCGTCCGGGTCCAGGCCCGCCCAGGTATAGCTCCAGTGGTTCCCGGCGTTGAGCGTAACGCAATTCCCGTAGGGAACGCCGTCACGATACAGCTGCACCAGAATGCCGCCGGCCGGCGGGCTGTCCGTTCCCACCCAGGCCTTGTAAGCCTTCACCGCGGTCATCTTCCCGCGTTTTGTCGGTGCCGTTTTGGGGTAGGAGGTTATGTTGTATTCCCAGGTCCGCAATTTCTCGTTCATGAAAGGAACCGTTACAAGATAAGGCGCGATACTGTATTCGCTGCTTTCGCTGTTCGTCTGCGCAACCAAATACAGCCCGGCGGGCAGGCCGGCGAAGGACGCCTTGCCGTCGCCGCCCGTGCTTTTGACGCTGCGCTGGATGCTGTGGGCATAGGCGTAGCTGTCCAGGGCGGCTGCCAGCTCAATGTTTTTCCGCTCGGTCAGCTCCGTGAAATCGGCCTCCGCGCCAACGAAAGCCGGCGCGGCCTCATAGGCGATTTCTCCGTTTTCCTCCCTCGCGGCGGCAACCTGACAGACCGCGACGCTGATTCCGCCCAACGCTTTTCCGCCGTCCCGCATGACAATCGTCAGGTTCGTCAGCTCCAACGCGCGGGCGGCGCCCGAAACCAGCGGCAGCAGACAGGCCGCGGCAAGCACAATCGCTTTCCAACGCTTCATCCTGTAACGGCTCCTTTCCTGCGGGTTTTCCTGCAGCGCATCAGCGCGGATATCATCCAAACCGGCCACGCGGGGATGACGAGCAGCAGCAGCGCCATGGGCTTATCCAGGCGCCTCGCTTCGGCGTAAATCGTCTCCCAGCCGGGGCTTGCGGTGTTTTCCACACGGCGGCCGCGCACCAGCAGCCTGTGGGAGTTAACGCCATAGGGCGTACAGGTCACGAGGGTGCAGTAGTCCATGCCCGGCTCAATGTCCAGCTCCCGCACCGCGTGGGGCTCCACGGTTCGGATCTGGTCCACCTCATAGGTCAGTGTTTCCCCCATGACGTAAAGCGCGAAGCTGTCTCCCTCGGCCATTTGGCCCAGGTCGGTCAGAAGCGTCGACGTGGGCACGCCCCGGTGCCCGGTGATGAACGCGTGGGTCCCGGCCCCGCCCACCGGCAGGGAGGTGCCCTGCATGTGACCCAGGCCCACCTGTAGGGTGCCCTGATCCGTGCCGTGGTAGATGGGCAGGTTCACGTTGATCTTGTCGATGGACAGCAGGCCCATCACGTCCTGGTCGATGCTGAGCAGTTTTTTATACTGCCGCGTTTCGTCCTCCGTGAACGCGAAGCGGTCCGCTTTCAGCGTCAGCTCCCTGTTGTACGCGTGCGCCGCTTCCAGATACGCCTTCATATCCTCTTCGGGCAGGGCCGCCACATCGCTGAAGTAGTGCGCGACGGCCCGTGTCTGGTTGTGGGCGTTTATGTAATCGGCAAGGAAGGGGTACAGCGCCGCGGAGAGGATTATGACAGCGCCCAGCAAAAACGCGCCGCTGATGATAATATGTTTTTTCATAAGCCTCCCCGCCGCCGATGGTATGTGCCGTGATCGCCGCGATAGATTGTTTACGCGGCAGTCAGGGCGTTCAGTGTCCTCTTTTTCCTGTAGATAACATAGGCCGCCGCCAGCAGAACAGCCGCGATGGCGCAGGCGCCCAGGACAACATAGGTACCGATGCCGCCCGTGCCGGGAAGCAGAGAGCCGGAGTTGTTCTGGATATTTACGTCGCCGGGCTTCGTGTTGGCGGCCACGTGGGTGTTGCCATTGATCGTGTAGGATACGATCTTGGTGGTCGCGTCGATATCGCCCTTGGCAATGGTGACCGTTACCGGCGCGCTGTTGAGGTTGAAGCCGGCGGGAGCGGCGGTTTCGATCAGGTAGTACGTGCCAGCGTCAAGGCCGTCTATATGGATCAGACCGCTTTCCGGGGATTCGAGAACCTCTTCGCCGGTCGTCCCGCTTTTTTTCACTGTGTAGCTTCCTCCGCCGTTATTGCTGAAGAAGATGGGGCTTGTTCCGTCCGCGTTTTTGCACAGCTTGAACTGGGCGCCGGGACGGGCGAAATAATGCTCATCCTCATCGCCGAACACCTCGCCGGTGCCGTCGCATACATCGCATTCTGTGCCGGTACCGCCGCACGCGTCGCATTCGACCAGCAGCTCGCCGGAGTACTTGAAAATATCCAGCTTGTAGGTATAGACCCGGACCCACCGCCAGGGCGTTCTGCCGGTGCCCGTGCCGGTGCCGTCCCAATAGGGGTTGGTGCTGTACTCCAGCTGCACCCTGTTGGGGTTGCCGGCGCCGGCGACCACGGCGCGCTCGTTGAGCGTGGCGGAATAGGTGATCTCAATGGCGTCGCCGGTGGTATAGGTGATGAACACGGAAGGGGTGAAGGTGACTGTAATCGTCGTTTCGTCCTCCGGGGCCTTCGTCGACACATTTGTCGTCACTGTATAATCGACGCCCGCCGCAAGGGGCTCCTCGTAATCGCCGTCCAGAAAAACCTTGATGCTGCCCGGATTCAGGGTCAGGCCGGGGCTCATGACGTCGTGCACGATGAATTGATAGCTCGTCTGCGCGGCGGCGTAGCCTCTTCTTTGGGGCACGGCGGTGGTGATTTTAAAATAGGCCGTGTCGCCGATGCTGACGTCGGTCCATTCCTGCCAGCCTCCGCCGTCCGGCGCGGGAGTGGCGGCGTCCGTCGGGCTGCCGCCGTGGAACCAGACCTCCTTGGTAATCTCCGGCACGCCAACCTTCGGGATGACGATGCCCTCGTCGTCGGTGGTGGTCAGGGCGCAGGCCGCCACGATCGTGTTGGACAGCGGGTTTCCGCCCCCGTCTTCCCCTGTATTTTTAACGGAGCCGAACACCATGTAATAGCCGAGAGGCAGACCGGCGCCGCTGTGGTCGATGGTCACACTCGTTTCGCCCGGGCCGGCGCCGGCGATCTGGGAATAGCTGACCACGGCAGGCGGCGTGGGCGTCTGCGTGACATAGGCATACAGCTGGGCGGCCAGCTCGTCCATTGAGGCGGAGCCGGAGGGGCCCATGCCCTCAATCGCCGCGATCAGCGTGGCCTCGGTGTAACTGTTCCCCTCAAAGCTGAGGAACCCTGCCATTCCGGGGGCAAGGGTGTAGGAATAGTTCGATCCGCTGTAGCTCAGGTTGAAGATCCGGTACGCGGTGAAGGTCATGCCGTCGATGCTGAAGCCTTCGGGTTTTTGCACGGTGATGCTGCCGGGAAAATTGCTGCCCGCGTGTACGCTCATGGGCAGGGCCGCGGCCATGAGCAGTGCCAGTGCCAGGAGGGATGCCAGGATCTTGTTCTTTTTCATTTCTTTGCTCCTTTTCTGGTTTGTTTATCTGAACCCGCGAAACGCGGGGAGATATCTTCCGCGCCAGTGACGCCTGTAAAGCAGCGCCCCCGCGAAAAGAACGGGCATGAGCGACAGCGCCGCGACGATATACGCGCCCTTGCCGATACCGCCCACATCCGGAAAACGAATGCCCGGGACATAGCTGTTATGAAAGGTGATATTCGCGGGGGTATACGCCTCCCAGGATCCGCCGTCCTTGGATATCTCGGCTGAGGTCACTTCCAGCTGCCCGTTGACGTCCTCCACGACAAGCTTGACCAGGTATACGGCGGGGTCCTTTTGCCAGCCGAACTGCTCCCCGCCGGCCTCTTTAATCAAAATATAGTAATCCTTCGCTTCCGTCAGCGAAATGGAATCAAAAGCGACCTCTCCGTTTATATGCGTCGCCGTTTTTGTCGTGCCGAGCTTCGCGCCCGTTTCCCCGGTGATATCGGAGGCGTAGGCCTCAAAATCGAAGGACCACTCCAAGGGCGCGCCGTTTCCGCCGACGGTTTTCGTCGCCTTGAGCTGCGCGCTGCCTGGCGCGGGCGCGTACGCGTTTTCAAAGGCCGCCCTGTTGCCGGCCGAGCTGCCGGCCACGCTGCCTGTCGTGAACGACGAAGGCCATGACACCGAGCTGTTTGCTCTTTCTTTATACCCGTCTGCCACGCCGGCGCCGCCCTCCGGTGGAATGCTCAAGCGCAGCAGGTACTCGTTGGCGGCATTGCCCCAGCCCGTTCCGCCGCCGGCGGTTTCCCGCAGGATGAAGTAGTGCGGGGCGGCTGCCGCCAGGCCGCTGAAGGCAATGCTGAAATCGGCGTCCCCCTCGCCGGCGGCGCTTCTGGAAACGGTGATTGTTTTGTTCGTCTCGTTCCAGATGCCGTCTGTCACCGATACGTCCAGATCGGCCGGCCAGTCGGCGGCCCCCCCGTATTCATCGCTTTTTGACAGCGTGAACACAAAGCCGGTGTTCGCCGGCGCGCCGGGGCCGGTGACTGTCTTGCGCGCGTATATTTCCGCGCCTCCCGTAAGCTGGATGTAAGTATTCTGAAAGCTGACGCGGCCTCTTTTATGCGCGAAAAGCGTGGTGTTGTGCTGCTCGCCTTTGTTGCGGGAGGTATAATTTTTACAGACGACAAGGCCATTGATATGCCCTGAGGGATTGCTGTGCGAAAACAGCTGAGAACCGCTGCTGCGCAGTGTGATGTCGCTGTACGGCGCGAGCGCAGACCCGCGCAGGCCGGTTCCTTCATAAAGAAATATATGGGACACATTGGACGGGAAATTATGAAAAACACGTCCTGAAAAATATCTGGTCGCGATGAAATCCTCGGTGTATGACGCCGTATTGTTATAATATGTACTATAGATAGAAGGCCAGGTTGCCCACGCGCTGTTCGCGGAAAGCGTGACATTGCTTCCGCCAACCAGATAGTTGATGATAAAATCACCTTTAAAATCCTCGGGGACAACCAGGCGGATGTTGGAAAACTGCTGCAGTGCGGCGCCGGACAGCGTAACGTTATATACGATCTTGTCATACCCGGAATATCCGGTCCGGCTCAGGTTGAGAATCAGCTCGGCGGCTGAGCTTTTTGTCACAGGTGGTATTACTAATATCCTGCCGGCGCTCGTATAGCCGCGCCATTCGTCGCTCAATTCCTGTAAATCATCCTCCGCCCTGCTGAAAAAAACATCAAGGATATCTCTTTCCACCCTTTCCACATCGCCGTAGCTGATTAGCTTTTCTTTTTGGATCATGCTCCAAATGCTGCCGTTGCCTAAATCCGGGTTGTAATAGGTGAAGCCGGGGGTGCCGGGATCCGGCCTTTCCCTAATCAAGGTTCCATAACCTTGCGTGCTCGTGGCGCTGATGTTTGAATTAGGGTTTTTCGACATCACAAGCTTTCCGCCGCTGGTGGTAATGCCGTGGCTTTCCTGCATCGTCAGATCTCCCCTGACCAGCGCCGTGGGGGTATAGGGCCGGGCAGGCCAGGTCGGCGCCACAAAGTCTCTGTTGGGCTCGCCGATGGCGAATTGACGCCAGTAGTAATCCCATAGAGATGATAATACTGTGGTGTTTCCCCCCGCGGCCAGGCATCCTTCAATATCGGCGCCGGAAAGCGTCACATTCTCCAGCGCGAATACGCCGAAATAGCTGGCCGAGCCGAAGGGGTTGTTTTTGTTCGGGGCCTCCCAGACATAGGGGTCATGCTCCGGATAATCGAACAGCACGTATAAATCGTTCCAGGCATACGCCCGGCCCTGGTCGTCTGTGCCCGAATCCTGGTCCCGCTTGACATATACCCTGACAATTTGCGCCGGGCTGCCGCTTGTCCAGCCGCCGCCGGGAGTGAGCTCCTCTATTTTGAAGTAATATGGGCCGCCCGGGGCCGTAAACGTGATTTCGGGAAACTGGAATGGATAATCTCCCGCGCCGCTCGTTTCCGCCGAAGCCGTCAGCGGCGCGGTTACCCTGCCGGCGATAACCTCAGCTCCGGTGTCCGCGCTGGGCGAGCTCCACTGGGTCAACGTGAAGAAAAATTCTTCGTCGGGAATGGCGCCCTCGCCATCTACGGTTTTGATGCCGCAGATGGTGGCTGTAACGGCTGAACCGGAGTTGGAGTCGGCAAGCGCGAGCCTTAAAAACAGCGTCCCCGTCAACAGCACGGCGGCAAGGCACAGCGGCGCCGCGAGGACCGCCGCGATCCATTTGCGTTTTTTATCCGCGAAAAAAACCATCAGAGCCGCGTTGCATATATTCCTCATCCGCGCGCACCACCCTTGCGTTATATTCGTTGCCCCACTGTTTATTTCACGGAGCCCAGCCTGCCCGGCGGCCACACCCGCAAGACCACCCTGCCCACAATCTGGTCCCTGCCCACCGGCCCGAAGCGGCTGTCGCGGCTGTCCAGCGACGACGGCCTGTTGTCGCCCAGAACGAAAACCGTTCCCGGGAGCACATAGCAGGGGAAGCCGATGTCGCAGCTGCCCAGGCTCGGCTCAGCGACATATGGCTCCTTCAGCGTTTCGCCGTTGACTGACACAAGGCCGTCCCCGTCGATTTCCACCCGGTCGCCCGCCACGGCGATCACCCGCTTGACATGCAGCCTGTTGTTGTGATAAAAAGCGATGAGGTCGTTCCGCGCGGGGCTGTCCGTCTTGACCGCGAGGACGATTTCGTCCATCCGCAGCAGGGGCTCCATGCTCGTGCCATCCAGCTGCAGCGGGGTCACCCAAAGATACAGGACGACCGCGCTCGCGGCCGCCAGGACCAGGAAGCCCGCCAGAAGCATACGCGCCAGCCGCCGGTACGAGGCGATCCGGTCGCAGCGCGCGATCACCCTGTCGAGAAGCTCCGTGCTTGGGCGCCCCAGGGCGGCGACCTGTTTTCTGATTATATCGTCTTTGTTTTTCCGCATAACGCTTATCCCGCCTGGTTACATCCGCCAGCCCCTCAAGAGCCCCGCTTGATACGCCAGGAGCAGGTCTTCCTTTTCTTTTCTTTCCCGCCGAAGCTCCTCCTCCAGATTTCGGATCATGACAAAGAGGTGCCTGCGGCTGAGCGCCCACAATTGTTTTTCCGTTACGGCCGCTTCCGCCCGCTCAGGGCTTTGGGGGGCGGGTGGCAGGGCGCCGAATAACGCGGCGAAGTCTTCGTCGTCCATCAATTCGGCGACGATGTCCTCAAAAGAATTTGCTCCGCTTCGCACATTCAAGCTCCGCCTCCTCCCTCCAGAATTAAAATAGCATAGAAACCGGGCTTATGCCTGAAAACTACCCCAACCGCAAAAAAGAATGACCGAAACGCAAATAGCAATATACACGCCAAGCTATTTTCTGCCCAGGCGCGCCTTCAGGCGTTCAATTTCTTCCTCGACGTCCAGCTGCTGCCGCCTGTGCGGCCCGCCCCGTTCCGCGGCGATCCCTTCGAATCCGCCCTCCCGTTTGAGCCTCCGCTTACAGATCAGCCACAGGATCAGGCCTATGGCAATGCCCAGCACCAGGGCGGCGAGCTCGATCCAATTACTCGTATCCATAAAGAACATCCACCTCTTTCCGCAGCGCGTCGCGTTCCTCCACGATCCTGCGCCGCCTTCGAATATATATCAGACATAAAAAATATGGTGTCAGAAGAAAAGCGAAAAAGCTCAGTGAAACGGCGTTCGCGCCGACCAGTACAATGTCCATCACGGGGAGCGTGTCCGGCGGCTCGGCGGGCGCGGCAGCGGGAGGCTGGATCCCCGGCACAGACAGCGCCTCCAGCGTCCGGGGCTCCACAAGGCCGCAGCGGGCGCATTCACGCGTTTCCAGGCCCTCCGTGCCCTCCCTGGCTGGGGTTTCCGGCTGCCACTCGCCGAAGTCATGGCTGCCGATGGCCGGAATGCTCTCCTCGTAGCTGTGCGCGGGATCGTTGGCGCAGACGAATATGATCTTTCCCGGCTCCACACAGGAGAGTTCGATTGCTTCGGCTTTTTTATAATCGTGCCCAATGGGGTCAATGCGCTCGGTATATTTGTCGCCGCAGCGGGAACAGGCGAAGGTTTTCACGCCCGCCCTTTCGCAGTCCGGCGCGGTGACGGATTCTATATAATCATGCCCAAGGGCCGGTATATCGGCGTACTGGTCGTGGCTCTGGTCTCGGGTACAGGTTCTGTGCCTTTCCCCCGCCTCGGTGCAGCTGGCCTGCTTGTCAGTCACCCATCCGCCCCAGAGATGGTCAGTGGCAAAAATAGTGTCCGCGTACTGGTGCCCGCAGACCCCGCAGGTATATTCCACCTGACCGTCCTCCATCGCCGTGGGCGCGGTCCGCCGGGTTTCGGCGTATTGGTGCCGGCCCGCGTCGCATTCGTCAAGCGGCGCGGCCCGCGCGGACAGGCACAGCAAGGCCGCGAGGAGCACGGCTGCCCGGCATATCCGGGCGGTGCGTTTGGTTCTGCGCATATAAACCTCCGTGCCTAAATTCGGCCCCATTTATCCAGGGCTTCTTTCAGCGCGGCGTAATTGCCGCGGCCAACCGGGACGCGTTTGCCGTTGACAAGGGTCACTTGATCGAAGGACACGCGGTACACCGCGTTCAGCGACACCAGATAGGAGCGGTGAACGCGGACGAAGCCGTGGCTTTTCAGGCGTTTTTCCAGGTTGGAAAGACTGTCTTGAAAAAGAAATTTGCCGGTTTTATACCAGACGCAGATCATGTGGTTCAATGCCGGTTCAAAATAGGAGATATCCCGCAGGTCAATTTGGCGGTACTCCCCGGCGCAGTTGAGAAAAATGTAATGGCGTTCCAGCCGCGCGGCGGCGTCCAGGGCGCTCTCGAACACCGCGTCAAACCGTGCCGCGCCGCCCTTCTCAATGTAGTTGTAGGCCCCCGCGTCAAAGGCCTGGTAGAAATACTCCTTCTTCGTTGTCCAGCTGTGATACAGGATGATGCCGTCATAGCCGGCCAGACGCACGGATTCGGCGACCATTTCGCAGCCGTTGAAGGGCTCCAGCACAAGAATACTGGCCGCGGCGGCAAAGGCGGGGTCCAGCATTTCGAACAGCAGCGCCTGGCTGCTTGAAAACTTCGCGAAAAGGGCCGGCAGCTGTTTCCTTTCGCAGATCGCCCGGCAGGCCGCCGCGTACCGTTCCAGCTCCGCCGGATTTGTGTCGCATATGACGATGCGCAGGGCCTCCAAGTGATCACCTCCCGATGGACAGTTTGGTCCATTCTACAAACCTTAAGTGAGCTTAGTCAATTGATTTACAGCCTGAAAAGACGCATTTAACGCAGGAAATCAGGGGAATTCCAGATACCGGGAATCGTTTCAGACGCTTTTCGGTAAATCCAGAAACCCCCTTGCCAAAAATTACAGGTCAAATTGATTCCAGAAAACGGGATAATGAAAAAGCCCGGCAGGATTCTATCCTGCCGGGCAGCCTGCCGGGTGGTGTTTTTTCACAATCTCTACTTCATCCAGAGCCAGCCGAAGCAAATCCAGCGCAAAATCCATTGCAGGAGGCCGGGGAGTGCTTGCCACCATTTCAGCGCGGGGGGAGTGGTGTCCCCGGTGTCATCGCCGCCTGTGCTTTCTTCCACCAGCTCAAAGGGGCTGAAGCTGTTGACCTGCACTTTTATGTATGTCTGGCCACCGATTAGCACGACCTCAGGCGGAGGAACCAACACCTTGCTGCCTTTATGATAGACATTTATGTTATTAGGCAGCGGGCCGGGTGAGAGGATCAGATTTGTCACCGGCAGATACAGCTCAATGTAGCCGGACAGCGATCCGTTGAAAATGCTGCCGTTTACCAGCAAATCAATATTCCAGGCCTGCTTTACATTGCCGGGGCCGCTGTAACCGTCATCGGAATTTGGGTTGCTGTTAGTGAGTTCCGTGACGGAAATTGTCGCGTTTGGAGCCAGTTGGCCGCTGGGGTCAAGGATGAAGATGCCAGAGGCCGGATCGAAGACGGGCTCCGTGGGATCGTCGCTGCGGATGGGATGCGGCATAACGGAAGTGTCATTGAAGAAATCGCAGTAATCTTCATACCAATCGCGGTAGCAGGCCATATTCGCGTAGGACACCTGGAAGGGCTTCATCGTGCTGTACAAATGAGCCAGCCCTGCTGCGTTCAGGTGCCGCGCATAGATCACGTTGGCCTGGCTGACAATGTTCTGCGCCCAGGGAATGAGATTGTTCGTCTTGTGCGCATTATATGCCGTCAGAAGATTCACAGTTGTGCCGTCTTGGGGGGTGCCGCCGGGGCAAGCGCAGCCCTGTTGAATTTGCCCCCTGACTTCATTCATGCAGGTATAGCAAATCCGCGGAAAATACTGCCTCGAGAGGTTAATGAGATCCTCCTGCATCATCAAGCAAGTGCTGCCCGGCTTGAAGTGAACGGCGTTATCCCACTCGGAATCTTGCGGGAAGTCATCGGTCGTTTTCAGGAAAATCAGGTATATAATCTGCCAGAAATCCATGGCGTCCGTCACCGTGTCAAAGTCCGAGGCCTCAGGATAGACGCCATGCTGTAATGCGTTTGCCCCAACGGCAAACACGCCCAGAGAGAGGGCAAGCGCAGTCAGAACGGCCAGGATACGTTTGGTTGTTTTCATAACGGATACTCCTTGTTCGTTATTTTGGGGTATAGCAATCCCCGGCGGCCCCGGCCGGTGGCCACACAAAGGGTATTGGGCTAAATTGTTGCGGTGTTATTATGGTTCGGTAGGATCCCCGGCGGGAATCGAATCGGTCATGCCGAAGTATGCAAGCAACTTTGTTTGATAATCAATTAAGCTATCCAAAGTCAGCTCACCCATTACCGGAAAATTCGGGTCTTTTTGAAACTGCAGCCATTCGTCATAAGTATAGTCAATAAATGTATCACTGTAGTAGAGCAGGTTCGCCAAGGCTGTCAGCTTTGGTTTCAGCTCTTTGATCCAATAGCTCACGCCGGACTGGCTCAGGTGCTTCGCGTAGATTTGGTCGCCTTGCGCGGCAATGCCCTGTGCCCAGCTGACAAGCCGGTTTTCATTCTGCGCCGCTTCCAGCGCGGAGAAATTCAAACGGCTGCCTCCGCCCTCATCAATAATGGCCGGGAACACAGCTTCCCATTCCTTCATGAGTTCCGCGGCCATCAGCGTGTAGCTGCTGCCCGGCTTAAAATGCCCGGGCTGCCAAAAATCGTCCTGCGGAAAATCCTCTGGGTACATTTTCATGGCAAGCTGATAGAAGACCCTGTCTGTTGTAACCTCCCCTGTAAAAGGTGGTTTTGGAGCGGTGGTTTTGGTCGTCGTTGTGGTTGTGCTTGTGCTTGCCGTTGTTGTGGAAGCGGCAGTGCTGCCCTGCGTCGCTCTGATGGCTGTACCTGCGGCGGTTGACGGCACGGTGTAATTATATTTCGTCGTTGTCGCTGAAGAGGAAAGCGCTGTCGTTTGAATTGTCGTATTACTTGTGCTTGTATTACTTGCAATTATATTACTTGTACTTGTATTACTTGTACTTGTATTACTTGTATTGGCTGTTTTGGTTATATTGACTGTATTGGTTGAATTGCTTGGATTTATTAAATTGACTGGATTGACTAGATTGATTGGATTGATTGTATTAAATGTATTGCTTGTATTAAATGTATTGAATGTATTAGCGGCCACGGGTTCCGCGATTGTGGTGCTTGTTGTTTCTGCACGCTTCGCGGCGGTTATCCCGGCCACGGCGCCGCCGATGATTACAACAGCCGCGATGCCCGCAATGATTTTGGGCAGGGTAATTGCCGCCAGAATGCCTCCCGCCGTTGCCGCTGTGCCGCCCAGTATGACGGGGGGAAGCTTGGCGCTGGTTTCGCCCGCGGCGCGGCGCAGCAGCCACATGAGCAGCGGAATGGGCGCGGCGGAGTAGAGCTTCACGCCCTGCTTTTTCTCCAAATCCTCCACGCCGCGGCTGATTTTCTCGCGGGCGCGATGCAGGCGGCTTTGAACGGTTCCCAGCGGGATATCCAGCGCGGCGGCGATCTCCTGCATTTCCATATCATTGTAATAATACATCAGAATGCATAGCCGCTGGTCTTCCGGCAGGCCGTCCACGATGTCCATGATAAGCCGCCGTGTTTCCTCCGTGTCCATTGCCGCGTCCGGGATATAGCCGCTGTCTTTTTCCGCCTGCAGGTCCAGGGGATTTTCCTCCGTTTCGCCAGTGGGTTCAAATATATTTGGCTTGAGGTGCTTGATGAAGTCTTTTGCCGTATTACAGCTGATCTGCTTGATCCAGGCGCCAAAATTCCAGGGAGGCCTTAAATGACCGATATGCCGCCATGCCTTCAGGTAGCTGTCCTGGACGATATCCAGCGCGTCCTGTTCGTTCTTTGTAATCGTGAACGCGACGAAGTAGGCCCTATCCCGTGTCAGGCGATAGAGTTCATTGAAGGCCCCCTGGCTGCCCTGGGCCGCCTGCTGTGCCAATTCCGCGATGCGTTCCTGATTGTCCATTCCGCAGCCCATCCCTTGCTTATTTGTGCTGCCCTTCACTTACTTAAACGACAACGGAGGCGGTCGTGTTCCGCTGTTCAGCATTTTTTCTTGTGCGGAGCCATAGTATGTCAATAAAAAGAGAGTTCTTTCATGGCCGGGGAAGGAGAGCATATGGCACGGATTCGTAGGACGGCGGAAGCTGTTCCGGCATACGCGGCCCCGTGGCTGACCGCCATATACATCCGGCTTTCCCGCGAGGACGGCAGCGACGAAAGCTACAGCGTACAGAACCAGCGGCAGCGGCTCACGGCTTTTTTTGAGTCGATTGCGTCAGAAGAAAGCGTGCGGCTGGTCGATTTTTACATCGACGACGGCTGCACCGGCACCGACAGTGACCGCGGCGCTTTTCAGCGCATGCTTTCCGACATTGATGAGAACAAAGTAAACTGTGTCATCGTCAAGGACATGAGCCGCCTGAGCCGCAACGACTGGGAGTGCAAAAGATATCTGCAGTTCATGTTCGTTGTAAAAAATGTGCGCTTCATTTCTTTGGAGCTGCCCAGCCTCGACACGCTCAAAAGGCCCGACGATGTGTACGACCTTGGCGTTTCCATCCAGAGCATATACAACGAAAACCACTGCCGCGAGACCAGTATCAAGGTGCGGGGGACGCTCAACGCCAAGAGGCGCGCGGGCGAATTCATCGGCGCCTTCGCCCCCTACGGCTATCTGAAGGACCCGGAGAATAAGCATAAGCTTATCATCGACCAGGAGGCCGCTCCTGTCATCAAGGACATCTTTCACTGGTTTGTGCGCGAGGGCATGAGCAAAAACGGCATCGTGCGCAGACTGGCCGAACGCGGCGTTCCGTGCCCTACGGCCTACAAGCGGCAAAACGGGATGAATTATCAAAATCCGGGGCTATGCGGCGAGCCGCTGTGGTCCGCCCGGGGGCTGACGTCGATTCTGACCAATCGCGTGTACCTGGGCCATATGGTGCAGGGCAAGCAGAAGGTGATGAGCTACAAGATTCATACCCGCATCAATTTGCCGCGGGAGGAATGGTTCGTGAAAGAAGGCACGCATGAGGCAATTATAGACGAAGAGCTCTTTGCGCAGGCGCAGAAGCTCCTGCTGCGCGACACACGAACGCGTCCCGGGGAATCGAAGCTCTACCCGTTCTCCGGATTTCTGCGCTGCGCCGGCTGCGGCAAGGCGATGAAACGCAAGGCCGACCATAACAATGTATATTATATTTGCGCCGCCTACAGCGGCGCCGGGCTTTGCACCCGCCATTCCATCCGGCACGATAAGCTGGAGGCCATGGTGCTCACGGCAATTCAGCGGCGAATTGACCTGATCGATAGTCTTGCCGATCTGATCAGCTGCATCAGCGCGGCCCCGGCGCGGCGGATGGATTCCGAACGGCTGGAAGCCGCTTGCAGACAAAAAAAGCTGGAGCTGGAAAAAGCGCAGGCACGCAGCGACGGGCTCTATGACGATTGGAAAAACGGCGATATAACACAAGCGGAATACCACCGCATAAAAGCAAAATACACTGATAAAACAGAGCGGCTGCGCGGCGTCATCGCCGGACTGGAGGAGGAAATCCACGGCACAGCGCAGGGGACACTCTCACAAATCCCCTGCTTTGACGCCCTTCGCAGCCGCGGCCTCACCGAATTGAGCCGCGGCATTGTTACGGAGCTCATTGATGTCATCCACATCCACGAAGGCGGGGACATCGACATTGTGTTTACCTTCGCTGATTCCAGCTGATTTCGCCCTAAAATTCGTGCCGCCACGGGGGCCACGGGGGCGACAGGAGCAACCGGATCGACCGGCCCGACGGGCCCCGCGGCAGTCATTGCGCCCGCCTACGGCGGCCTGCTTTTTTCAGGCCGCGGCACCGCTGTCAGCGTGGGCGGCGGCGCGGCCGAGGACCTGACCTTCATGAACACCGTTATGAACGGCGGCTCCAGCAGCGGCATATCCATCAACGCCAGCGATGACCGCCTGAGCGTGGAAAGCGCGGGAATTTACCTTGTCAGCTTTTCCGTACAATTCTCCTCCGCCAGCACCGGCACGGCGGAGCTTATCGTTCTGGTCAACGGCGCCGCGGTTCCGGGCCCCGGCGCGCGGGCGCAGCTCGACGGCGGCGGCAGCTACAACCTCGCCTGGTCGCAGATCCTCAGCCTGGAGGCCGGGGACACCGTCAGCCTCTCCCTTGCCGCCGGCAGCGGGGGCATCAACGCCAACTTCCACCAGGGGAATCTGTACCTGCTGAAGGTCGCGTAGGGCAGAGCATCTCCTCCGCCGCCCGCAGCTGAGCCTGCGTCACCTCGCCGCCGCCCATGATACGGGCGAGCTCCCGGCAGCGGCCCTCGTCGTCCAGCCGCGTGATTTGCGTGAACGTTTCACCGTCCTTTACGGATTTCGATATGTAGAGATGGCAGTCCGCCTGGGCCGCGATCTGGGCCAGATGGGTCACGCAGATCACCTGCCGCCCCCGGGACACCTGCCGGAGCTTGCGGGCAACCTTTTGCGCGGCCCGGCCGCTGATGCCGGTATCCACCTCGTCGAAGATCAGTGTGGCGATCTCGTCTTTTTCGGCAAGCACATTCTTCATGGCCAGCATCACCCGGGAAAGCTCGCCGCCGGAGGCGATTTTCGCCAAAGGCCGCGGCTCCTCCCCCACGTTCGCGGAGATCAGGAAGACCATGCTGTCGCCGCCCTCCGCCGTGAGGGGGACGCGCCCATGGCGCAGCTCAAAGCGCACCCGGGGCATGTCCAGGGCCTCCAGTTCCTCTTTGACGCGCGCCGAAAAATCCTCGGCGGCCTGCCTGCGGCTGCGGGTGAGCTGCCTGGCCAGGGCGATGGTCTCCGCCGTCCGGCTCTCAATCTCGGCGTCCAGGGCAAGGATGCGCTCGTCCGACCGGGTGATGGCGGCCTCCTCCTTTTTGGCGTTTTCCAGAAAGGCCAGCATGTCCTCCTCGGTCTCGCCGTATTTGCGGGAAAGGCGGTAATAGGTATCCAGACGCCGCTCCGTCTCCTCCACCTCGGCGGGGTTAAACTCAAAGGCGGCCAGTGTCTCCCGCAGCCCGGCGGCGCAGTCCTCCAGCTCGTAGGCGGCGGAGCGCACGGCCAGCGCGAGTTCTCGCGCGGCAGGGTAGTAATCCCCTGCCTGCTCCAGGGCTGCCGCGCCGGCATGGGCAAGGCTGGCGGCGCCCTCCCGCGCGGAGGCGCCCGGGGTATCCTCCTGTCCGCTGAGGGCCCCCGAAGCGCTCCGCAGGGCCTCCAGAACCTTTTCCGCGTGCTGATACAGCCTGCGGCGCTCCTGCAGCGCCCCGCGCTCCCCGGGCCGGAGCTCCGCCTCCTCCAGCTCCGCGATCTGGTGCCGGAGAATGTCGAGCCTGCGGGCCTTTTCGTTTTCATCCATGCGCAGGGCGTCCTGCTCCCGCTGGAGCTTGCGCAGGGCGGTGTAGCTTTTCCGGTATTCCTCCCGCAGCGCGCCGTTCTCCGCCATGGCGTCGATAAAGCCGACGTGCTTGTCCTCCGCCAGAAGGCTCTGGCTGTCGTGCTGTCCGTGGATGGTGATCAGCGCCTGGCCCAGGGTTTTCAGCGCCGAAACCGTGACCGGCACGCCGTTGACGCGGCACTGGCTCTTGCCCGCCGCGCTCAAAACGCGGCTGAGCAAAAGCCCGCCATCCTCTTCGGCCGGCAGGCCAAGCTCCTCCAGGAGCCGGCTGACGGTCTCGCCGCAGTCCTGGAACAGCGCCGTCACACGGGCCGTTTCCGCGCCGGTGCGGATCAGCTCCCGGCTGGCGCGCTCCCCCAGCACGGCGTTGAGGGAGTCGATGATGATGGATTTGCCCGCGCCGGTCTCGCCCGTGAGCGCCACAAATCCGGCGGAGGCCGAAAGCGTCAGCTCCGCCTGCTTGATCACCGCGATATTCTCAATCGTTAAGCTTTGCAGCATAGCGTTCCATCTCCTCCCGCACCGCAAGGGCGGCTTCTTCGCTTCGGCACAGCAGAAAGATCGTGTCGTCCCCCGCCAGGCTGCCGACCACAGACTCCAGCCGCAGCGCGTCCACCGCGGTGCAGGCGGCGTTGGCCATGCCCGCGCCGCAGCGCACGCACACGGTGTGCCCCGCGCTGTCCGCCGAAAGCACGGCGTTGGACAAAATCGCGCGGAGCTTCGCGCTCAGGCCTGTATCCAGCCGTTCCGCGGCCGCGTAGCAGGGAGCCCCGCTCCCGCCGGGCTTCGGCACTTTTTTTAACCCCAGCTCGCGGATATCCCGGGAGACCGTGGCCTGCGTGGCCGCGATGCCCTGGGCCAGCAGAGCGTCCAGCAGCCGCGCCTGGGTTTGAATCTCTCCCCCGCGGATGGCGCGCAGGATGGCTTCGTGGCGGCGTTGTTTCATGGAGCATGCCCTTTCTTTTATTATCTTACTAGCTCTATATTATCTTACTGGCTCTATATTATCTTACTGGCGAACCAGCTTCCCGTTTAGTACATCCAAAAAATTGTCTGGCTTCAGCCGGATAAAACAGGCCATCTCTTCGCCTCGCTCCACTGTGACGCGCTGGCCCGTATACAGTGGAACCGGGGCTTCGGCGTCGCAGGTGAGAGCGAGGCCGTTTTGCGTGATTTCCACAGAAAAGCGCTCCTCCGGCGAGCAGACGATGGCGCGGGAAAACAGCCGGTGGTTGCAGATGGGCGTGAGCACGATGCCCTCCACCCGGGGGTCGAGCACCGGCCCCCCCGCCGACAGCGAGTAGGCCGTGGAGCCCGTAGGGGTGGAGAATATCACGCCGTCGCCCAGATAGCAGAGCATATGGCTGCCGCACTTCACGGGAATTTCCGCCGCCCGGGGCAGGTCCTGCCTGGCGATCACGGCGTCGTTGACGCAAAGCTCGCTGCGCAAAAGCCTCTCGCCCTGCCAGATGCTCGCGCGCAGCAGCATGCGGCGGTCAAGGCAGTAGTCGTCCCGGGCAAGGCGGGGCAAAAGATGCAGCTCGTGGGGCTCCAATGCCGCCAGAAAGCCCAGCCGCCCGGCGTTGATGCCCAGCACGGGCTTGCGGTATTCCAGGGCCCTGCGCGCGCCCACCAGAATCGTGCCGTCGCCGCCGGCAACGATCAGCGCCTCGCCGGCCTCGAGCTCCTCCACGGTTTCCATGCCGGAGGCGGCAAGCGCCGCGCGCACCCGCTCCGCGAGCAGGAGGGTCTCCGGCTTTTCCGGATTTGTCATGATGGAGAAATAACGCATGTCGGCTCCTCTTTGATCGGAGATTGATTTGATGATTAATTTGATTGTTAATTTAAAATTAATTAAAATTATAAGCTTTCCCAGGCCTGCGCCACGACAGCGGCGGGCTCCGGCAGGGTATTATCGCATGGTTTCTTCTTCAGATGAAGCAAAAATTCAATGTTTCCCTCCGGGCCCTTGATGGGCGAAAAGGTAAGCCCCGCCGGGAAAAAGCCCTCCTGCCGCGCGGCGGAGACCAGCTCGCTTATGACCTGCTCCTGCACGGCGGGCTCGCGCACCACGCCCTTTTTGCCCACCCGCTCACGCCCGGCCTCGAATTGAGGTTTTACCAGGCAGACAGCCTCGCCTTCTTCAGCCAGCAGGCCATATAGCACGGGAAAAATCAGCTTCAACGAGATAAACGAAACGTCCACGCTTGAGAATTGGATGGGCTCGGGCACCTGCGCCCGGGTGACGTAGCGGAAATTCGTGCGCTCCAGGCAGACCACGCGCGCGTCCCCGCGCAGCTTCCAGGCCAGCTGGCCGTAGCCCACGTCGATGGCGTAAACCTTTGCCGCGCCATGGCTGAGCATGCAGTCGGTAAAGCCGCCGGTGGAGGCCCCCACGTCCATACAAACCAGGCTTTCGAGCTTCAGGCCGAAGGTCTCGACAGCCTTTTGCAGCTTGCTGCCGCCCCGGCTGACGAAGGGCAGCAGCGTATCGTTCCGGGCCTCAAGGCGGTCGCCCTCTTTGACCGCTCTTCCGGCCTTGAGCTCCTTTTGCCCATTGACATAGACCAGGCCCGCCATAATCCAGGCCTTGGCCTTTTCTCTTGACGGCGCCAGGCCGCGCTGTATCAGGGCAAGGTCAAGCCGCTGCTGGTCAGTCTTCATCCAGCGCCCTCACCATCCCCTCATAATCCAGCCCGTATTCCGCCATGAGCTCCTCCACCGGGGCGTGGCGGGGAAAGCCGTCGACAGCCGTTAACCGGGATTCCCCGGCGAAGCGCTGCTCCAGCAGCAGCGCGCCGAAGCGCTCCCCCGCCCCGCCGCAGCGCGTGCCCTCCTCAAAAAAGCACACGCGCTCGCAGCCGAGCACGGCCAAAGCGGCCTCCGGGTCCAGCGGGAGCAGCTGGTTGAGCTTGATCAGCCGGATATCGCGGTCTTGATAAACCTGATAGGCGGTCTTGCATAATCTGCCATATGTGACGAGCGCCACAGAGGCGCCAGGATCGCCATAGCGCTCAAACGCGGCTTCTGTCGGGGGCGGCAGCTCCTCCGGCCAGTCCCAGGCGCAGTCGCGGGGATAGCGGAGGAACGTGACCTGCTCCCGCGGCTCAAGAACCGCCCGCCGCAGACGCATGGCCAATTCCGGCTCCGTGACAGGCGCGTAGACACACGCGCAGGGAATACTGGCGCAGAAGGCGACATCGTAGAGGCCGTGATGGGTCGCGCCGTCCTCCCCCACAAAGCCCGCGCGGTCCACCGCGATGGTCAGGGGCAGCCGCTGCAGCGCGGCGTCATGATGCAGCTGATCGTAGGCTCTCTGCAAAAAAGTGGAATAGACCGGCACCACGGGCCGCAGGCCCTGCCTGGCCAGCCCCGCCGCGAAGGTGACGGCATGGCTCTCCGCGATGCCCACGTCAAAGCAGCGCGCGGGAAATTCCCGCTGGAATTCCATCAGCCCGGTACCCAGGGCCATGGCCGCCGTCACGGCGCAAACCGCCGCGTTTTCGCGCGCGAGCTCCGCCAGAGCGGTGCCGAAGGCGGCGGAAAAGCATCCGCAGTGCTCCAGCGGCGCCCCGGAATCCACGTCAAAGCAGGACACCCCGTGAAACGTATCCGGTGCCCGCTCGGCCAGGCCGTAGCCCTTGCCCTTCACCGTGCGCACGTGAACCAGCACGGGGCGCGGCATCATCTTCGCGCTGGTAAGGGCCTCCCGGAGCTGGTCCAGGTCATGGCCGTCCACCGGGCCCAGGTAATCCAGGCCCAGCTTTTCGAAAATCGTGGAGCTGGTGAAAAGCTTCTTGATCACGCGCTTGCCCAGGGATATCACACGCGCCAGAGGCTTCCCGACGAGGGGGATACGCTTGAAAAACCGTTCCACCCGCAGCTTGGCCAGCCGGTAGCCCGGCTTGGAGCGCAGAAGCAATAAATAACTCGACAGCCCGCCCACGTTAGGGGCAATGGACATCCCGTTGTCGTTGAGCACCACGATGAGCTTTGTGGAGCCCACAGCATCTGGCTTGCGCTGCCCCGCGTTGTTGAGGGCCTCATAGACCAGGCCGCCGGTGAGGGCGCCGTCGCCCAGCACCGCGACGGTATAATGCCCGTCGCCCAGCAGGCGCTTTCCCTCCGCGAGGCCCAGGGCGGCGGAGGCCGAGGCGCTGGCGTGGCCGGTGAGAAAGAAATCGTGCTCGCTTTCGGCGGGGTTGGTGAAGCCGCACAGCCCGTGGGATTGCCGCAGGGTATGAAAGGCCTCATAGCGCCCCGTGAGCAGCTTGTGGGTGTAGCATTGGTGGCTTACGTCCCAAACCAGGGCGTCCCTGGGGGAATCGAAGCACAAATGCAGCGCCATGCTGAGCTCGACCACGCCCAGATTCGACGCCAAATGCCCGCCGTTCTTCGACAGCGTCCGGATCAGCTCCCGCCGGATCTCGCCGGCCAGCCGCGGCAGATCCTCCGGTGGCAGGGCTTTCAGGTCATCGGGCGATTTTATCTTTTGCAGGATAGATTCTTTCAACGTTGCTCTCCTAGTTTTTTCGATTCGTTAACCATTCCGTCATCCACAGGAGGAAGGCGGCGTCCGGGCCGAAGGGAATCAGCGCGTCGCGGGCCCGGGCGGCCAGCTCGCCGGCATATCCCCGAGCCCCCTCCAGCCCCAGCAGGGTAACCCAGGTGCTCTTGTTGTTCGCGGCGTCGCTGCCCACGAGCTTGCCCAGGGCGGCGCTGTCGCCGGCGACATCCAGAATATCGTCCGTCACCTGAAAGAGCAGCCCCAGGGCGGCGGCGTATCTCTTGGCGGCGGCGACATGCCTTGTGGCCGCCCGCGCCGCCAGACAGCCCAGCAGGCAGGCCGCCCGCAGCAGCGCGCCGGTCTTCTTGCTGTTCATGTCCTCCAGCTGCGCCAGCGTAACCGCCTGGCCCTCATAGGCGAGATCCAGCTCCTGCCCGCCGATCATGCCCGCCGCGCCCGCCGCGCGGGAAAGCAGCAGGGCCCCCACGCAGCGGCTTTCCGGCGGAAGCTCATTCGCCTGCGCGGCGAGGGCGAAGGCCTGGGTGAGCAGCGCGTCCCCCGCCAGCAAGGCCGCGGCCTCGCCGAACTTGATATGGCACGCGGCTTTTCCCCGGCGCATCGCGTCGTCATCCATGCAGGGCAGGTCGTCGTGGATGAGGGAATAGGTGTGTATCAGCTCCAGCGCCAGGGCAAAGGGCATCGCGGCCTCGGGCGCGCCGCCGCAAACGCGGCAGAATTCCAAGGTCAGCACGGGGCGCACGCGCTTGCCGCCGATGGAAAGGCTGTAGCGCATGGCCTCGCTCACCGCGCCCGCCGCTTCGGGCAGGCAGCGCGGGAGCGCCTCGTTCACGGTCTCCGCCAGACAGGCGAAGCGCGCGGCGTAATCCTCATTCATCACAAGCGCCGCCTTCCGCGGCCCCGGCTTCCTCAAGCCGGATCACCGCCAGGGTCTGTTCCGCCTGGGCAAGGGCGCGGCCCAGCTCCCCGGCCAGCCGGGTGCCCTCCTCAAAAAGCTTCAGCGACTGCTCCAGGGGCAGGTTCCCCTGCTCCAGAAGCGCCGCGATCTCCTCCAGGCGGCGGAAATTGCTCTCGTAGTTGACTGTTTCGCTCATATACCCTCCAAATGAATGTGATGTTCCCTCTGCGTTTTTGTATCGCGTTAACCCCACACAGTAACGTTCACCTCGCCGTCCTGAAAGCGCAGGCTCAACAGGTCGCCGGGGGAAAGCGCCTGCGCGTAGGCGACGGGCTTGCCGCCCTTTCTCGCCAAAGCGTAGCCGCGGCTGAGCACGGCGAGAGGGCTGAGGGCCTCCAGCCGGGCGCGGCAGGCCGACAAGCGCGCGCGCTCCTCCAAAAGGCGGGCAAGGGAGGCCTCCTGTACACGCTGCGCCGCCGTATCCAGCCGCTGGCGGGAAATTTGCAGAACGCTTTCCGGCTCCCGCAATACGCGGCGGCTGAGCAGCGCGCTCAGCGCGCTTCGCCGCCAGGCAAGGCCTTGCCGCATGCCGCGAAAAATCCGTTCTTCAAGGCCCTGCGCGGCGCAGGCCAGCTCCCGGGCATCGGGCACGGCCAGCTCAGCGGCGGCGGAGGGTGTGGGCGCGCGTAAATCGGCGGCAAAATCACACAGGGTGGTGTCGGTCTCGTGCCCCACGGCGGAGATTACGGGAATTTCGCTTTCCGCCACCGCGCGGACCAGAAGCTCCTCATTGAAGGCCCAAAGGTCCTCCAGGGAGCCGCCGCCGCGCCCTACAATCAGGACATCGGCGGCCCGCCGCCCGTTCATCAGCCGGATCGCCGCCGCAACCTGCTCCGCCGCGCCGGCGCCCTGCACCTGCACCGGGCAGAGCAGCGCCTCCGCCGCCGGAAAACGCCGGGCCAGAATCTGTAAGATATCCCGCAGCGCGGCGCCGGTTTCGGAGGTGATTACCCCCACCCGCGCCGGAATGGCCGGAACCGCCCGCTTGCGGCCGGGATCGAACAGGCCCTCCTCCGACAGCTTTTCCTTCAACTGCTCGTAGGCCATATAGAGCGCCCCCAGGCCGTCGGGCTGCATGTCGTCGGCGTAGAGCTGGAACTTGCCGTCGCGCTCATAGAGAGACACGCGCCCGCGCACGATAACGCTCATGCCGTCCTGGGGCAAAAAGGGCAGCCGCTGGTTGGATGCCTTGAACATAGCCGCCGGAACCGCCGCGCTCTCGTCCTTGAGCGTAAAGTACCAATGGCCGCTGTAGTGGCGCTTGAAATTCGAAACCTCGCCCGTGACGCAGACGGTGCGCAGCGCCTCGTCCTCCTCAAGCAGGAATTTGACGTATTTATTGAGTTGGCTGACCGAGATGACCTGAATGGACCGCATGTGCTTCACCAGCTTCCAAAGGGGAATCAATGTTTTCCGGGCTTGCTCCGGCCAGCACCGCGATGCCGGCCGCGTTATCCGCCGAAAAAGCCGGCGGCGCGAAAACCGCCCCGGGAAATTGACCCAGAATATGCCGCCGCAGCACCTCGCTGCAGGATACGCCTCCCGTAAAAAGCAGCGGCAGCGCGCCGTATTCGCCGATGGCCGCGCGCGCGATGTTTTCCAAACAATGGGAGATAAATTCAATGCAGTAAAGTGCCACACCTTCCGGGGGGCTCCCCTGCCCAATCAGTTGACGGCACTGGTTTTCCAGGCCGGAAAAGCTGCAGGTAAAGCTCTTTTGATTTACCTTGATAAAGCGCGGCAAGGCGCCGCCTTGCGCCAATTTATCCAGCGCGGGGCCGGCGGGGAAGTCCAGACCCAGCATCAGACCCACACGGTCCACGGCCTGCCCGGCATTGAGATCCTCCGTGCCGCCCAGCAGGCGGGTCTCTTGGGGGGTAACCAGGAGGCATTCCGTGGTGCCGCCGGATACGTGAAAGGCCAGATAAGCCCGCTCCCGCCAAGCAAGACGCCCCGCGGCGTACAGCGCCGCCGCCAAATGGCCCTCCTGGTGGCTGAAGCGGCGCAGGGGAACGCGCAGCGCGGCCGCAATCCCCCGGGCCACCGACACGCCCGCCAGAAAGCAGGGCATATAAGAGCCCTCCGCGCTGCGGGGCTTGTCCGAAACACCCACGGCTTCTATCGGCCCCGGCGCGTTTGACAGCAGGCGCTCAAGCAGTTCGGGCAGCTGCGCGTTATGATGAAACAGCGCCTCGCTCTGCCGCAGCCCCCGCGCCCCGGATTTCACAGGCAGCGGCTGTTTCTCCTGCCGGATTTGCGCGCCATCATAAAGAGCGGCGCTGGTGGTGTAATTGCTCGTGTCGATTCCCAGGCTGATCATACCGGCGGCTCCTGTTTTTTCGCCTCCAGCTCCCGCGCGAGGGAGCCCAGCAGGCCGTTGACGAAGCGCGGAGCCTCCTCGTCGCCGTAAAGCTTGGCCAGCTCCACGGCCTCGTTGATGCTGGCCCCCGGCGGAATTTGATCAAAATAGAGCAGCTCGCAGGCCGCCAGGCGCAGCAGCGCCAGGGAGGGGCGCGAAACCCGGCTGAGCCGCCAGCCCTTCAGATGGCCGCTGATGGCCGCGTCGATCTCCTCCAGGTGCTCATGAGCACGCGCGGCGGCTTCCACGGCAAAGCTGTCCAGCCCGGGCTTGTCCGGTTCCCCGATTTCCCGCGCCTGGGCGATGAGCTCCTCCATGGGGGCGTCCGGCTGAAAGGAGAGCGCGAACAGCAGGCAAAAGGCCTGCTCCCGCGCCTGGCGGCGGCTGATTTTTTCCGGCATGCTGATGATGTCCTCCTGTAAAAAAATGCGTGCAGGAGGCAGGTTCGCTGCCCTGCCTCCGTATGTAATTCAGTTGAAGTCAGCGCCCGCGATATGAATGTTCACGCAGGTAACCGTGCGGCCCGTCATGCCCTGAACGGCGTTTTTGATCTCCCGCTGCACCTTGCCCGCCACGGAGGAAATTTTCGCGCCGCTGTGGATACGCAGGGAAAGCGCCAGCGTCAGCTCCGTTTCGCTGCCCTCCAGCTTTACGTAGTTCAGCGCGGAATCTGTACGGAACAGGCGCCGCACATTGGCGCGGGGCGCGAGCGCGCTGACGCCCTCCACATCCTTCGCGGCGGTGACGGCGATAGCGGCCAGCACCTCGTCGGAAATGACGAGGCCGCCCTGGCTGAAATCGCCGGAATCGTGGTGGCCCATAGAGCAAATCCCCCTTTGCGACCCCGCCAAAATCCATCAGGAGTTCAGCCGGGAATCGTTCATTGCCCCCATAGTATACCACAAACATTTTATCAACTCAACCATTTAATTCAACAATTGTGATTTTTTCCGCGCCAAGACCGGTTTTATTCATCAGAATTTCCTTTATTTGGAGCGCCATGGCGCTGTCGATGGCCTCGCCGCCCAGCACGGCCTGCACCGCGCCGTCGCTGATCATCACCAGGCACTCGCTGCCCGTTTTGGCGATGATGAGCGCCTCGCAGTCGCTTTCGAGCTTGATGGCGTTCGCCAGGGTCTGCAGCGCCTTGCCCGCCTCCGAAACAGCCTTGTCGTCGGCCCTGCTGTCGGTGATCACGGCGCTGAGGGTCTCCTTGGCCTCGTCGTGGGCGGCGGAGCGGCGCAGCTTTGCCCCCGCGAAGTATTCGCTGGACGACGAGCTGTAGGGGTTGTGGACATATTGGGAGTCGCCCAGATTCTCCTCCCCGCTGTCCGCCGGATCGCCGTTCCACACGGTGGGGGAAATGGATCTGCCGTCCGCCTCCACGCCGGGCCTGGTGTAGTACCAATTGATGAACACCGCCGCGCCCAGCGCGAGCACCAGCGTCGCCATAACCAGCTGGCGTTTTTGAAAGATTTTTTTCATAGCTGCTCTCCTTGTTTATATTTTTTCTTGCTCTATGCTTTTGCCAGGCGCGCGAAGCGGGAGCTCCGCCGCGGGCGGTTACCCCGCAAGCCTCGCCACGCTCACCTTGTTGCTGCCCACGCCCAGCACGGCGGTGACGGCCTCAATCACATTCTGGCGAACCACCATATCGTCCGCGCCCTGGCAGAGCACCGCCGCGCCGCGCACCTTCGGCTCAATGGTTTTGAGCACCAGCCCCTGCTCCCCGCCGCCGCTGCCGATGATCACATATGCCTTTTCGGCGCTGAGGCTTTCCTGCGAGCCGTCTTCGGATACGCTGCTGCTCTGGCTGTTCTTGCCCTGCACGGCGTAGACCGGCTCGCTGCCGCAGTCCAGTGTCAGCATCACCCGGGCCTCCCCCGCGCCGTCGATGGCGGCCACAAGCTCCTCCAGCCGCCGCTCGATCCGGGCCTCGTATTCCGTGAGATCCACCCGGATTTCGCTTTGCTGCGGCTGCGCGCTCCGTCCGCCGCGCCCGGGCAGAGAGGAGAGGCACAGCAGCAGGATACCCAGCACTCCCGCCGCGATCACAAGCGCCTGCCACTTGCTCAGCTTCCACTTGCGCAGCAGAGAATCCAGCTTTGTCTCATTGCGCGCGCTTGTCAGGCCTCTCTTCTCTTCCTCTTTTTTTTCATCCGCTTGATGCAAGGCTCAGCCTCCTTCCAGTGTGACGTCCAGCCCGGTGGCGGCCAGCAGGTCGCCGCGCAATTCCCCGCTCCGCGCAAGCGCCTCCGCCGGCACAATCACCCGCACTGATACAATCTCTATGCTGCCGTCGGACAAAATATCCGTCGCCACCGAAATAAGTTCCGTGTCCACCGCGACACCCTGCTTTCGCAGCTCCGCTTGCAGCTGCGCGCGTATGCTTGTCTCCACCGTCTGGCGCAGCTGCCGCAGGATTTCGGCCTCCAGCTCCTGGTTCGCGGGCATTGCGTGTTCCGCCGGGAGTGCCCAGCCGAAATCCCGGCTTGACCGGGAGAGCAGCGGCGACAAAAACGCCGCCACGAGAAACACCGCCACCACGACCCGCAGCGATTTCCGCACCGAGCCCTTGGGCGCCATCAGCCACACCACGCCCCCCGCAAGGGAGGCGACGGCGACGGTGACCGCCCAGGCGCGGATGGCTTCCATCATCAGGCGTCCCTCCCGATCGTCAGTACCAGCCCGGTGGAGATCAACAGCAGCGCCGCGTTAAACACCACGCAGGCCCCCAGGATCGACACG
>Ga0099364_10002080_pt1 | contig 32252 bp, 29 predicted proteins | sample TergutTh196P3_FD_73070 | JGI IMG/M metagenome (GOLD analysis project Ga0099364, IMG submission 73070) | Microcerotermes parvus P3 segment gut microbial communities from Pointe-Noire, Republic of the Congo - Th196 P3 | ecosystem: Host-associated > Arthropoda: Insects > Digestive system > Gut ... | reverse complement strand
ACAATTACACGAGGCGGCTCTTGACCTGATCAAACATGGAACAGACGAAGTAGTGCGATTCAAAGCCATAGAGTATTTGACCAATGAATATAACAAAGCCGCCGAACACAAAAGGCTGGCCGTTGGATATACAAATATCAAAAAACTGTATGAACTCATCCGCAAGCAAAACGATTCAAAGGCAAGCAGCATTACGGAAACGGGCAAAAATGTAGCCGCACCGCGTGCGCAAAAAGAACGACGAAAAAAAGCAATGAAAATGTTCAATGGGAAAATCGAATAGCACCATGGGCGAGATACTGTCGATTGCAGGCACACTTGGGCTTGATGTTGCAGATGTGCGGACACTGTTGCCGGATGTTGCGGAACTTGCCGACCAAGAAATCGAAACGCATCTTCAGCACGGACAAACGCTCCATCGGCTTAACATTGCATCTCGTTTGTACAACATCATTGAATCGCCGGATACAATTCCGCGAGACCTAATTGCGGCCAACAAGTACCTCAAAGAGGTTCATGCGAAAGTTTCTGCGGAAACAGGCAGTCAGGAACTTTTGGTATTGTTGCGTGAGACCATACCATCTGCACCCGCTGATGGTAGAACTTATATTGAAGAAGACTATGACGAGGAAGAAGATGACGAAGGTTGAGGCGCGTGCTTATCACGAGCAGGTTGCTCTTGACCAATTTGCGGCTTATGAGTTGACGGACTCTGACGATTTTGAGAACCGTCAGAAGGCCCGGAACATTTTGCGTTATCAAACACGCGGCTATTGTTTTGAGTTGCCGCCGACATGTTCCAAGTATGGGACATTTTGTTCATTCTGTAGTCATCTGAAGTGTCGCGACAATGAGCAATATGATAGAATAGCACACAATGATGATTTTGATCCAGATATTGACCGATATGTTGATCTGTTTGATTATTTGAAAACAGTTGCGAATACTCATGCTGGTGATGTGTCAGTAGAGAAAAATACTACTTTTCAAATGGACACAAAGCAATCTTTGCATTCGTTATTAACTTTGATTGCAAATGCAAAAATTTGACGGAATCTCCCCAGCCGGAAGTCGCAAAGTGTCCCAAATCCGACATTTTCGGTACTTTTTTGGAAAACATATGCTCATTTACGGCTATGAAGAACCTGATGGAGAATATCCTGATGGTGATATGCAAGAACAAGATTATCAAGAGGAGTAGTCATCATGGCGATACCACTGGTAGGAATAGGAATAGCCGCCGCAAAGAAAGCAGGTGCAGCAGTAGTTGGCGGAGCAAAGGCAACTGGTGCAACAGCAATGAATGTCATCAATCATCCGGTTACTCAAGTAGCTGGAGCCGCCTCTGTTTTGCCGTTTGGTGCAGAAGCAAATATCGACAATGAAGAAAAGTGGATGGAAGCCGCAAAACGGGTAAAAGATTCACAGAAAGGGTGGAGTAGCAGTTAATGGCATATGCAACTTTGCAAGACATATTCCAGCGATGGGGCGAGACGAATGTGCGTGAAGCCGCTAACATCAATGCCGATAATCCAAAGTCGGTAGCGGTAACAAGGCGTATCAAGTATTTTCTCGAAATGCAATCGCACGAAATTGAGGCTCGTCTTCGGGGCTGTGCTTATAAGGTGCCGTTCGATCCGATACCACCAATGATAGTAGTATTGTGTGCGGAGATGGCATACATTGCGATGTTTCATTCAAAACGTTCATTGCCGGATGGTTCGCCTGACCCATTCGTTCATGTCATTGCAAAGCACAATCAAATCTTTGCAGACATACACGCCCGGCGTTTTCGACTTGGTACAGAACAACACGCTATCGACATTCCAATGGTTGTCGGAGCAAAACGACCGAAAGCAACATTTGCACAAAACACAAATACAAAGATAATACAAAATGTATATCGGTAGCGGTAAAATTACGATTATCGAGACCAGAACCCTTGATTTAATGAAAAACAGAAAAACCGATGAATGAAAGGCAGGGAAAGGGCGACAGAAATCTTTAATTTTTGAGAGGTGAATTATGACTAAAAAAATGAAAAAAATGGAACGGGACTCAAAAAGGGTTGTTTTTTCTGTTGCAAACTCCTGTCGTTGAAATAACTACACAAAAGGAAGACGACAAGTATATTGTGTGAGATCAGTACGATGATGCGGAATTGGAAATGGAAGTGGTTGATATGTATCATCACTTTACAGAACTGTTGGAAACCCTAAGGGCGGAGAAGAAAAACACCAAAATCGGACACACAGACAGTTCTGTATTTAATTGAGTCCAATTTCGCATTCCACATACTTTTATTTTTGAGCAACAAGGTTAAAATAAAAGCCTTGTGATAACCGTTGCCAATGTATGGAAACCGACCTCGCCCCAACACCGCCAAAAATGCAACGGCAAAACTCCAAATGGGTCGGGCTGATTATGGCATTTCTTATTCCCGGCTCGGCACACTTCTTTTCAGGACAACGCAAGTTGGGCGTTTTCCTCTGGTTCGCGCTGCTCCTGCCCGGCTTTTTGGCATTCTTGCCTCTGAGCATTTCCGGCATGGAATTCTTCTTTCTCGCAGTAGTATTTTTCGCGGCTTACGTCCTGCTTTTCATTGCCATCATCGTTTCATCTTGGCGGCCAACACGGCGGCTCGGTTGTTTCGGCTGGATTCTTTTCCTCGGAGCCGTCCCAATCATCAACAATGCCGTTGCCTATCCGAGTGCCCTGCTATTCAAAGTATACGTTCTTGAACTGTACAAACTCAACGGAATTTCTATGGCTCCCACAATAATTGGCACCCCTTATGACTCCCCGGAATCTCCGCAAGGAGATCGCATCGTTGTAAACAGATGGCTCTACCGATTGAGCGAGCCGAAACGCGGCGATGTCGTCATTTTTCGTGCATGGCACGATTCGTCGATAAACTATGCAAAGCGCATTGTCGGCTTGCCTGGCGAAACGGTTGATATAGAAGCACCCTACGTTCTCATTAACGGCGAGCGGTTGACGGAACCGGCAATTTTTGCAAAGATGGCTGCCCAGCAGGGCGATTATACGGGATACGGTACGGTTGGAGAAATGGGCGTCGCATTGCCTATCGAACTTGGTTCTGATGAGTATTTTGTCTTGGGGGACAATTCGCGGCATAGTTTTGACAGTCGCTTCAATGGTCCGGTGCTGCGTCAAGACATTCTCGGCAAAGTGATTCGCATTTTTTATCCGTTTGACCGTATTCGGGAGATTGAGTGAACGGCGTTTGCAAGAGCATTGCAATCAGGGCCCGCCACGCAAGATTGCAGTTCCGTTTGCATTCGGATATAATTCCAGCATGCGATCCAATACCATCAAACTCGGCGATGCCCGAGCACCACACCGCAGTCTGCTCCGCGCCTGCGGACTCGACGAACAAGACTTCCACAAACCCTTCATCGCTATCGTCAGTTCCCATATCGACATCGTGCCAGGACACGTCCACCTCAACGACGTCGCACTATTCGTCAAAAAATGCGTTCGCGATGCCGGCGGCGTGCCCTTCATCTTCAATACTATCGGCGTCTGCGATGGTATCGCTATGGGGCACGACGGTATGAAATACTCCCTCGCCAGCCGAGAAATTATTGCAGACTCCGTCGAAACAATGCTCAAAGCACACTGCTTCGACGGCATGATATGTCTGCCCAACTGCGATAAAATCACGCCCGGTATGCTGATGGCCGCCGTTCGATGCAACATTCCAACCATCTTCGCCAGCGGCGGTCCGATGGAAGCCGGTCGCTCCGCCGACGGCAAGGCTCTTGACCTCATTTCCGCTTTTTCCGGGGCTGCCGCGAAAATCAACGGCAAGATTTCCGAAACAGAACTGCTCCACATCGAGCAAAATGCCTGTCCGACCTGCGGGTCGTGCAGCGGAATGTTCACCGCAAACAGTATGAACTGCCTCTGCGAAGCAATCGGCATCGCCCTGCCAGGCAACGGAACCATCTTGGCGACGAGTCAATACCGAAAAACTTTGTACAAAAAAGCGGCCAAGCGAATCGTGCAGTTAGCCGACCCGCAGGGTGAGGCGGCTAACTTACCCCGCGACATCATCACGAAGGAATCCATCGACAACGCGATGGTTCTCGACCTCGCGATGGGCGGCAGCACGAATACCGTGTTGCATCTCCTTGCCGTCGCGAACGAGGCAGGCCTCGATTACTCGATGCGGCGGTTCAATGAATTGAGCGAACAAACGCCGAATATATGCAGGGTTGCGCCGAGTCATGATTATCACATCGAAGATGTGCATAATTCCGGCGGGATTTACACGATTCTCGGCGAAATCCGACGGGGGCGGCCCGGATTGTTGAACGAAAAAGTCCCAACCATTTCCGGCAAGAAGTTGGGCAAAATGATTGATGAATACGACCTCCGCTCGCCGAAAGCATTGGGCGAAATGCAAAAAATGTATTCCGTAATGCCGAGCGGCATAAAAAATGCGAAGGCAATGAGCATTCAGAGCCGTTGCCGGAAGGTCGCGGACTTGCAGTTGCCGTTTGATCCGTTTGATTGCATTAGAACTTGCGAAAATGCGTATTCGCAGACCGGCGGGTTGGCAATTTTGTACGGCAACATTGCTCCGAAAGGAGCGGTTGTCAAGACGGCGGGTGTGTTGCCGGAAATGCTCAAGCATTCGGGCCCTGCGGTAATTTTTGATTCCGAACCGGAGGCGTATGAAGGGATTACGACGGGCAAGGTCAAGGCGGGCGATGTTGTTGTGATTCGGTTTGAGGGCCCGAAGGGTGGGCCGGGAATGCAGGAAATGCTGGGGCCGACTGCGGCGATTAAGGGGGTGAATTTGGACAATTCGGTGGCGTTGATTACGGATGGCCGTTTCAGTGGGGGAACGGCGGGTGCGTGTATAGGACATATCAGTCCCGAAGCGGCGGCGGAGGGGCCGATTGGCCGATTGCGGGATGGCGATATGATTGAAATTGACATACCAGGCCGAACTCTCAATGTGCGGTTATCGGAGGCGGAATTGCAATCACGTCCGCTGGCGAGTGCATCGCGGAGCGACACGGCGATTGGCGGTTATTTGGCGAGGTATCGGGCGATGGCGACCAGTGCGGACACCGGCGGAGTTGTGCGGTAGTGTCGGGAATTCGTTGCTGCCGTTGCCCGGTCAAGCCAAATCTGTTACAATTCCCAGATGCTCGCTCTTGCCCTGTTGCCGCTCGTTGCTTATTTTGCCTTTTTGACCTGGCTGCATCATCGACAAACGCCAACTTTGCTGAACGGCTCGCTGGATTTTACTCTGCTTTCCTGGGGATTGTTTGGCCTCATCACGCTTGGGCCCGGCCGATTAGTCATTCCTCTGTATCTGTTTACCGCCTGGGGGAATTATACGTGGATTTTTTGGCTCTTTTTCTATTTTGTCGCGACGCACTTTTTTGCCTCGCGGCTTGCCAATCGCTTTGTCGTGTATAATTGCCGTCGAGAATTGGTATTGCCGGCCTTTTTTACCTTGGCCAAGCAAATTGACCCAAAAGCAGACTGGAGCGGCAACGTGCTTGCACTGCACGGTTTAGGCTTGCAATGGTCGGTACTCAACGACCGATTGGGCAATTATCTTTTGTTTGTTCCGACGAATCCTTACAATCGCAATCCGCATCAGGAAAAACTGCAAGAAGAGTTAAAAAATCTTTGCCGAACATTGGAAACACCGAAGCAGGAACTGCGTTGGCTTTGGAAAACATTTACGTTTGCCCTGTTTGCTTTCATCATCGCATTATTGATCAAGGGAACTTTCTAGAGCGTTTCTCGTGTTGCTTTGGACAAAAGCCGTCATTCCGGCGCAAGCCGGAATCCAGGCATCGCGTGTGATGGCGGTTCCTCTGGGTTCCGGCTTTCGCCGGAATGACGAAAACGCGTCCAGAGCAATTTGAAACTCGCTCTAATGTATTTGCCATTTTTTGTATAACGAACGAAGTAGTATGAAGAGTATCAACCCAATGCCGATGCTTGCAAGCAGCCAACGCGTCCAGCCAGCCGCACCACCCGTCGGCGGAATGTAGTTGTCAGCGGAAATTTCCTGCGAAAGCCAATTCATATTGCCGAAATCTAAACCTCCAGGTGCTAGAGAAATTTCGCCACGGTCGTATGATCGATAACGACTTAACCCGTCTCTCGCATCGTTTACAAAAAATCCAGCGGGCACATCAATAGAGAATTCATGCTCGGAAACAGGTGGATTAATTTTCACTGTCGTTGAGTCGATTGTATATTCCTGTTTTTTAACCAACTCGCCTGTCAAAGAATTATAATTCGTCGCCAAATAATGCGTGGGAAACCAATGTCCACTACCCTCATGCTGAAAATAATTCCTTGACACATATTCTTCTACAAGATGCCCTGTTTCAGCATCAAATATCTGAATCAACGGACAAACATAATCTCTCGAAGAATCTATTCCATAACGTTCGACAACACGATTGCCCTGTCGATGCTCAACTATGGACATATGAGAATCATCATAGTTTTCTGTATGAGCCTTTTGATAGCCGATATTTCTTATAACATTTGCAATGCCTATGCCTGATTGTTCGGCCTGGCTAAGAAGGCTATTGATGGGAGCACCGGTTATCCTTCCCATCAGATAAAAATCGGCTATAAAAGCAGGCTGCCGTAAAACTTCAACTGCTCTATTAGCAGAATCGAGAGAGCCCATCACGATTCGTTGTGGGCCCACCTCCGACATAACCGTTGTCGGCGCGGACCACCCTCCTGTCGAATTCTGATAGGAAATAGTGAACAACGACTGACGTTGTTGATCATCGGAAATGCGATAAAGATATGTTCCCCTGATGTGTTGCGGTGTAAGTAGATTCTCGCGAAGCGAATTTTCAAGACCTGCAAGCAACCGTTCAGGCTCCTTATGCCCTTGCAGTGCTTCTAGCAGGAAATCTCGGCGGCTATCCACCTCCTTTTGCCATTGATCATCCGGGATTGGCTGGACAGAAATGAGCGAAAATTCCAGGGAACAAGTACGTATAATGGCCGTACCTCCTCCACTGGTTCTATATGCTTTCAACACGAGATCAGCACCATCGTCGGCGCGAACCGAACTGTATAGCATACACATACAAGACGCAAACAGGCAGGCTACACATGACCGCACTGTTGAGTAAAAAAAACGCAGTTTCTGTTCATTTTTCATCTGGTTTCTCCGTTTGTTTCTTATTGCTTCATCTGCGGATGCGTGGCAACCACCCCCATTCCATCAAATCACTTGATCAAATATGCCCCGCAATACCGGGGACACATAATGATCGCGACAAGCGAACCTTTATTCGCAAGTGGCAGGACAGCCGGTCTCAACTAAACTAGGCTTTGCTGAAAAGTCAATGCCACATTCAAAGTGGCCCGTACATCTGCCGCACGTCCTCGAACGAAAAGGCCGGCCGGTAATCCGATTCGTCCCGAAACCTCTCATGCAAACGGCCCCAATACGATGGATGATACTGACAATTTATGTCCAGCCAATTCGTGATCTCCAACCGCTCCGCATCGCTTAAATGCAATTCACGATGTACTCCCGTTAGCCAAGATGTATACCGATTGATGCCCTCATCCGCAAGCGTCGTTCGCTCCAAACCATATATCATCGCGCCGAGCGGACTCGATAACGCTCCCATCTGATACGGCGGAATATAATGGATCTCATTCATCGCCGCATCCTCGTCCCGATATTTGCGAAAACCAAGCAGTTGACGCTCCGTACCGGCCAGTCGATTAAACGATTGATACGAAACACTATACGTTTCCAACGGCATTCCACGCAAATCAAGTCCAGCCTGCATTTCCCCATCATCGCCGTGGCAGGCAGTGCAATGTTTATCAAGGATCGGCTGAATCTGCCGGTCATAATCAAACACCCGCCGCGCGTGCGTTTGCATTCGCTGCGGGCCCGGAAGCGAGGCTGATCGAAGCATCGCACGCGGGACCGATGCGGTATAGGGCGGAACCATATCCGGCGTTGCATGACAGCCGATGCAGCCGCGCACTTCGCCAGGCATATAATTGACATACGTCCGCTCCGTTTGAATCGCACGATAATGTTCATCCAGGGCTTGGAAATAAATCGCCCGACCAGCCGGTACAAGAAAATGTGCGCTGCCGTCCTCTTCGACCGGCACAACGCCGTGCTGCAATTTTACGCTGAGCGAACCGACGCCCACAAAACTGTGTGCATGACCTGCGCCCGCCCGATCATCCCTGTAATTTTTTCGGGCAGACCAAGGCCGAGGAAGTTGTTCGAGAATCCGAATGTACTTGACTTCGCCGCGTGGGACATCCTCCATCCCGACGTAAATATCCGTAACGAGACAGCGTGCGAGTCCCTGTTCGGCAAGTTCGGGATCGTTTGCCCCGCCGCCGAGCACCGGCGGACGCTCCCGCGGCACCAAGGGATAAGGATGCCAAAGCGAAATTGTCGGGTCTTTGAGCAATACCGTTTCGCGTCCCTGTCCGTCGAGAATCGCAAGATCATAACCAGCCGGTGCCGACCATTCGAGTCCCTTCGGCTTATGCGAAACCAAAAACAGTTCGGCAGAAAGCGGATAGGGATTACGGAACAGCCTGCCCGGCTTGCCCGTAAAATCGTGAAACCAATTGCCGTCCTCGTCTCTGAAATGGAACCCGTTATGATGAAATGCTGCAACGTCGTCCGTAAGATAGTGCATCGCGTCGGGACTGCGGACGTGTTTCGATGTATCGACGACAATCACGGTTCCGACGGCGTTGTTCGGACAGCAATGCGAAGTGCCGAGCATCACAATTTTATTCCGCTGGCCGGGAATCTCTCGGCCTTGAATCTTCGTTTCGGGAAATGAAATCGTGTTGCCGTAGACTTCGGCGGAGCCGGAACCGTCAGGATTTATACTCCACAGCGGTTTGGCATTTCCGGCGGCTTTATCGACATATTCCCAGCGATGGTATAGAATTCGGCCATCGGAAAGGATCGTTGGTGTTGCCTCGCTCAATGCGCTGTAGGTCAGGGCGCGAATTCCAGTTCCATCGGCATTCATTCGGTAGAGGTTTTTGACGGTAAAGACATCGTCGGGATCGCATAGGACGCTGAATTGGCAGCGTGTCGAGGCGAAGACGATTCCGCCGTCGGGCAAATAACAAGGTTCCATATCATCGGTTCCCCGGTGATAGTTTCCGTGTCGATATTTCGCAACCAGTTCGTCTTCGTTATCGACGGGGAAGGTTAGTTGCCGGAGGTTGGTGCCGTCGATATGGACTTCATAGATTCGGTATCCTTCAGTGGGACTGGCCTTGAAGTCGAAGACGATTTTTTCAGCATCGAAGCAGAGGTCGAACCATCCGACGACGCCGGTTTTTGTGAGTTCGGGAACGATTTCGCGGACGTGTCCGGTATTTAGGTCGAGTATGCACAGTCCGCCGCCGGGCATCCATTGGCTGTTGACGTATTCAGTATAGATATGATCGCCGCTGTAGGTCAATCGTCGAATGAAGAGGATTTCGGAGATGCCTTGTTCGAGTAGAGTTTGAGCGGCGAGCGGATTGAAGAGTAATGTCGATTGTTCGACGGCTGGCGTAGCCGAGCGAGCCGACTCGGCTGCTAGAACCAGAATCAGGATGAGCAGGAAACGTGTCATGACCTAATGCTACCTTCTCAATTTCTGTTTGTCAATGATTACCGGACAGCAATGCCGGAAAGGAAATTCCGGCCTAAACATTGCACCGTCAAATCGCAACGAAATCCGCCGCTCCGTGGTTGCACAACGGACAAATTATATCCGCCGGCAATGTGTCCGACTCATGAATGTATCCGCAAATTCGGCACATAAAGCCCGGCTTGCTGTCCTTCGTAACCGTCGGCTGCGGCTTAATGTGCTCCGAGTAATAACGATACGTCACACTCCGCTCCTCCGATATTGAACACGCTTGAACAACATCCGCAACGAACAATGTGTGCGAACCGCAATCAAACGAGTGGATAACCTTCGCCGAAATCACGCCGTTCGTGTGTTCCGGTAAATACCGAATTCCATTCGCAGCTCGGTTTTCGTAGCCCGCATCGGCAAACTTGTCGAGATTCTTGCCGCTTTGCAATCCAAAATGCTCAAATACACGAAACGGTGCCCCTTCAGTCAGAATCGAAAGATTGAACTCGCCAGTCCGGTGAATCATATCGTTCGTGAGATTGATTTTTCGCACGCCAGCAGTTATCCGAACCGGAGAATCGCCGACCTGAATCACCGTATCTATGATACAACCATTGTCCTTATCGCCTTCCCGAGCCGTCAATACGAACAGGCCGTAGGAAAGTTTGGTCATCGTGTTGAGGTCGATTTGCTGCTCATCGGGAACACCCGACGGGCCCGCATTGTTGGCCTGGGTACTCGGCAACGTCGCAGCGACCGCATCCGCCATCGCCGAAATATCCGCAAGTTGTTCGGCCTTCATACTGGATTTGATTCGCAGCGTGTTCTCCAGAATGTTAATGTCCTTACATTTTTCAAACTTACCCCGCATCAGTCCGCCGCTCATAGGGGCCCAGGAGCCGTTTTCGATGAGCGCGACCGTTCGGTTTTGTATATTATGGGCAACCAGATCGCTGATGAGCGATTCCATTGTTACGAAAATCCCTGCATTGTACGTTGCCGATGCAAAAACGAGATGACTCCATCGGAATGCTGCCGCAATGATTTCCGATGCCGGCGTCACGGAAACATCGAACATTACCGTCTTGATTCCCTTATCGCGAAGTTGGCAGGCAAGGATTTCCGCTGCATTTTCCGTGTTGCCGTATATTGACGCGTAGGCAATCATCACACCGTGTTCCTCCGGCGTGTAACTGCTCCACAGAGCATACTTTGCGACGAAATCTTGGATGTTTCTTCGCCAAACAAATCCGTGGAGCGGGCAGAGCATCTCAATTTCAATGCCGGACGCTTTTTTGAGGAGTGTTTGGACTTGCGTGCCGTATTTCCCGACGATGTTCGTGTAATACCGTCGTGCTTCGTCCATATAATCCTTGGCAAAATCAACTTCGTCGGCAAAGAGAGCCCCGTTCAGAGCCCCGAAACTGCCGAATGCGTCGGCGGAAAACAGGATTTTGTCCGTGGAGTCGTAAGTCAGCATAACTTCGGGCCAATGAACCATCGGAGCCATAATGAAGTTCAGCGTATGTTTGCCGGTATTGAGCGTATCGCCTTCTTTAACGAGCATGACGCGAGAGTCGGCATCGAAATTGAAGAATTGGTTGAGCATCGTGCGCGTTTTTTCATTGCAGACGATTTGCATTTTGGGATACCGCGTTGCCAACTCTTGGACGGCAGCGGAGTGATCCGGCTCCATATGCTGTACGATGAGGTAGTCGAGCGTTCTGTTGCCGAGTGCTTGGGTCAGATTTTCGAAAAATCGTTCTTGTACGGCTTTATCGACGGTATCGAAGAGGACGGTTTTGTCGTCGGTCAGCAGATAGGAGTTATAGGAGACGCCGTAGGGAACGGAGTAGACGCCTTCAAACATTGCCAGGCGTCGGTCGTTTGCTCCGACCCAGGTGAGGTCTTCCGTGATTTTTTTCGTGCAGTGCATGGGATAATTGTAATGCCGTTTCGACGGGGAATCAATGGGCTTTAACCGGAAGGCTCCCGTTCCCGCTCTTGCATTCCCCGGTGAGTCCCTTTCATGGTAAAATTCACGTCGGCCTTCCCAACGAAAACCTATGTCCCGACCCTTAAGCCGCAGTCTCGCCGACTCGAGAAGTTTAGAAGTTAAATGCATGCTCTTCTTCCTCGTTTCGCTCACGCTGGCCCTTGTCATTAGTTTCGTTCTCTATCTCTTCGCAACTTACGCACTCGTCCGCGAACAATATCCCATTATGGCAAACACCTGGGCACAACAACACCTCATGGAACAACACTGGAACGCTTTCGGCGATCGCCCCGCCGACGATATTCAATCCGATTTCCAAAAAGCAATGGAAAACATTATTCTGCGTATCCGTAATACAAAAACCAATACCAATTTTATCGCTAATCCCGACAGAATTTCCAGCATCTACCGAACAACATACGAAACCCGAGAACCAGACGCAATCGAATTGGCAACGGAATTTGCCGATGTGTTGGCCATGGACCGTTTCGCCCCCCATCTGCCCGACTCGCAACCCTTTAACCCAGACACTCCGGCACAATATATCTGGCGATTCGACGAAAACAGTGCATATCATTACTTTGAAGAAGTCCGAATGAGTACGGACTCGTTGTGTATTCGTTGCCATCACCCCTTTGAGCACGGCGAATTGATGGGACTCATTCACGTCGAAATCCCCCTGACGTCGATGCCGAGGACAACGCAAAAATACATTGCTTATATGCTGACCGCCGCAATCATTTCGATCGTTTTGGCCATGATTGCCGTCAATATCGTGATCCGCTGGCTTGTCATCAAACCGCTCCGAAATTTACATGCCGTCGCGGAGTCCATTTCACGCGGCGAAATCAAAAAACGCGTCGATCTGCGGACAGGCGATGAATTCGAGATGCTGGCCGGAGCATTCAATCGAATGTTGGGACACCTCGACGAAACGCAGGGGAAACTCCGAAAAGCCAATATGGAACTCGAAAGCAAAGTCAATGAACTTGCCCATCAGACGGTCAGGCTTTATGAAACGAACCAAATCAAAAGCGATTTTATGGCAACGATGTCGCACGAACTGCGCACGCCGCTCAATAGCATCCTCGGCTTCAGCGATGTGTTGGGCTCGATTGCGACGCTCAACGACAAGCAGAAAAAATATGTCGAAAACATTAACACATCCGGCAAATCGCTCTTGACGATGATCAATGACATTCTCGATATGGCAAAAATCGAGGCGGGCAGAGCCGATGTGCAGCCGAGTACGTTCAGCATCGCATCAATTGTCTCGGCTCAAACTGATATGGCCAAACCGCTCATTGACAAGAAAAATATCCGTTTGTTGTTGGAGATTGAGTCCAATCTTCCGCCGATGAAACAGGAAGAGTCGCGGATTCAGCAGATATTGAACAATTTGCTGTCGAATGCGATCAAGTTCACGCCGGAGGGGGGCCGGATCACAGTATCGGTTCGTTATTTAGCGGCGGTGCCGACGCCGGCACCGAATGTTCCGCCGCCGATTGCGGGAGCGGCGATGATTCAGCCGCCAAGCCGGGATATGTTGGAATTGAAGGTTGTCGATACGGGCGTTGGAATTTCCGAGGCGGATCAGTTGATTATATTCGAGAAGTTCCGACAGGGAACGAGTAGTGCGGAGGGCAACACGATGACGCGGGAGCATTCCGGCAGCGGGCTGGGCTTGTCGATTGTTCGGGAGATATGCAAGATGTTGGATGGCGAGATAGGAGTATCGAGTCAGTTGGGTGTGGGGAGTACATTTACGGTTTTGCTTCCGTGGACGTTGGATTCCCGTCCGCGGATAGGATCGGACATATCGGCGGACATCCAGCAATTTGCGTTGAATCGGGTGGGGGCATCGCGGCAGTAGGGGGCCTAATAATCCGCCGGTTTCGCAATTCGATTCCTCGCTTGACCCGATACGCCCAGTTCTCTATAATTCCCCGTGGGAATTCTGCGCCTAATCGGAATCGGACTCTGCTGGGGTACTCTGCTCGCTATCATCGGTGCTGCAGTTGCATGTCTCGCCGTCTATTCCCAAATGAATAATACCGTCCAAAAATACGTCCTCGCAGAACTCAAAGAACGCTATCCCAACCTCGATGTCCGAATCGGCTCCGCTCAAATTATCGAAAATCGAGGCATTTCCATCAAAAATATCGAATTTTCCACGCCGTACCTCCTCGGGCCGCCCAGGCCCCTGCTCCGCATCGGCGAAATGTTTATCGAATGTCCCGTTACGCTCCAATCCCTCTACCAGCAAAATCTGCAAATCAGCCGGATTACCATCAAAAATCCCATCCTGCGTGCAACGCTGTCCCAAAATGGGACATTTTGCGAACTCGACCTGCTCGCAAACGATGATGATTACGCCTTCCTCTTTCCCGACGATGCCGACCCTGTCTTGGTCGAAATCGAAAACGGCACGCTACTCTATGACGATGCCCGACGTCCCGGCCCGCCGCTCCATTTTTCCAATATCAACCTTGCCGTAACGCCGGAAATCAGGAGCCGTACACGGTACATTCCCATCAAAGGCTCCGTGGAGGGCGATTTTTTCCGACGAATTCTCGTCGAAGCCGAACTTCAGGCGGATACGAAACACTGGCACATCTCCGCGAATTGCCGACAGTTGGATTGGACGGACGACCTTTGGCAATATATCCCGCCGCACCCTCATTTCAAGGAACGGCCGCTGTTTCAAGGCCGATTCGATTTCAATTTCAGGGCATTTTCCGATCCTGCTGCCGAATTGGGATTTCGCTTTGCCGTCAGCGGGGCACTGGCCCATGGCCGAGCCGATTTTCCAAACATCAACCGCACGCTCACGGAACTTTCGACGCGATTTGAAATTTCCAGCGAACGCATTGTCATCGACAAACTCACCGGAAACGGCGACTTTGCCCGGCTCGCCGCTTCGTACACCCAAGAAGGATTCTCTTTCTTCGGCAATCCGCACCAGCAAGCCGAACTGACCGTCAGTTTACTGGATTGCCGATTCGACGAACAACTTGCGAAAGCCCTGTCGCCGTTCTTCAACAAAGAAACCAATCGGCTCATCGACCAATTCGATTTCGACGGGACGGCCGACCTGTATGCCCAACTCGCCTGCCGAAACGGTGTTTGGTATCCGAAAAACGTTACGATGAAGATTTCGGACATCGGCTTTTCCTATCATGAATTTCCATACCGGGTTGATCGGCTTTCCGGCAATTTGTACATTTACGAAAATGCGTTGATGCGTTTCAATCTCAAATCGAAGCAGGATTCGCCGCATAACACGGTAATTGACGGACATTATTACAACATTTACGAAGACATTGCGGGCAGGCTTGAAGTTTTTGGCGATCATGTTCCCATCGACCAAAAACTGATTAGGGCTTTCCAGCCGAAAACGCAAGAGATTGCGAATTCGCTGCATCCGTCGGGGAAACTGCACGCGAAATTGGTTTTTACATTGCCGCCGGGTAATCTGCCCGTCAACAAACGCTTTGACATTGCACTCGATAATGTGTCCCTGCGGTACGACCTTTTCCCCTATCCGCTGCGTGATGTCAAAGGCTTGGTGCATTACGACGGCAATGTTTGGCAATTTTACGAAATGTTGGGTTCAAACGGCTTGGCAATGATTAGGGGCAGAGGATTTTTGCGGCCCGTTGCCAGCGATTCGCAGGAGTTCGTGCTTTCCCTTTTGGCCGAAGACCTGCCGATTGACGAGCAAATTATGCAAGCCCTCATCCAGCCGGGCCAACGCCAAATGCTGCAAAGTTTGAACATCAACGGCAAGGTCCATCTCGCGGCGCAAATCCAATACCGGACCGATCTCAAACATTTAGACCTGAAATTCCAGACGGCACCGCAGCCCGGTTTGTCGATTTATCCTGACCAATTCCCTTATAAAATCGAAAATATCGCGGGCGAAATCCATTACGAAAACGGGCGTATTTTTTCCGCAATTCCCTTGTCGGGCACGCATAGGGATACGCGATTGCGGAGCGAATTCGATTGCCGATTCAGTCCCAACGGGCAATTCGAGCTCAGCCTGAACCCGATGACGGCGGAACATCTGCACGCGAATAAGGAACTTTTGGATGCGTTGCCGAATCCGTTAAGGGGCTTCTTGGAATCCATCCAACTCACTCGGCCTTTCGATCTTTCGGGCGGCATCGAATACCGCCAGTCGATGCAGGGACAGCAAAGTGTCGATTGGGACTTAAATTGGTTTTTGCGGCAAAATAGTGTGCATTTGGGCGTGCCGGTCGAAGACATTTGCGGCAATATCCGTTTGACCGGCCGGGCTGCGAACGAGCATGTGCAACTGCAAGGCGAACTCCATTTGGATTCGCTGGCGGTATCCGGTTTTGAGGCGACGGCAATCCGCGGGCCTTTTTCCTTTGATGGAAATCAACTTCGTTTGGGTGTCCATGATAACCATTTGGCTCCGAATGTTGTCGCTCGGCCCTTGACGGCTCAATTTTACGATGGAACAATGCGGGCCAAGGGATTGGTCATTGCGGGCAGTGATGTTTCGTATCATATCCTGGCCGACCTGCACGGAGCGGACTTGGCGAAGGTTGCGAATGTCGTGAGACCGACGCAGCAAAAAACGGAGGGAACACTGAATTGTGTCAATGTTGTTTTAAGGGGTGTTGGAGCGAGCAGGGATATGCTCGAGGGAACGGGAACGATACAACTTCGCGATGCGAACATTTACGGTGCGCCGGTAATTGTCCGTTTGCTTCGGGAGTTGCGGATTCGGGAGAGCGATCCGAATGCGGGAATGTTTAGTACGGTGGATGTTGGTTTTCGCATTGCGAGGTCGAATATCCATCTGGACCCGGTGGTATTGGAGGGCGGAGCGATTTCACTCCGCGGCGATGGCGTGGTGCGTTTGGACAATCAGCAACTTGATTTAACGATGAAAACGCGTTTGGGCAACCGCCGTGTACCGATACCGGTCATCAGCGAGATATTGGGCGGAGTGGGCGATCAACTTGTTCAATTAAAAATTGCGGGTTCGATTGGTGATCCGGTGGTGAGTCGGGTGGCGATACCGGAGGTGCAGAAGGCGTTAATGCCGACCCAATCGGAGGATTCGCCGCCGGCGGCTTCGCAAAATCGTCCTCCGAGGGTATTTCCTTGGCGTCCGCTGTGATTGGAATGACGTTTGAGCAGATTATAAAGCACACATTTTACAGAATGAAGCAAACCTTGCCGAAATGGTCAAGACTGCACCGCACATCGCCGAGTATTATAAAACCGGCGATTTGTTGAGGTAAATTTTCGATGAAAGACAGCCCACATTCGCTTGCAAAGGTTTTGGAGAGCATCCGCAGCCGATTCGATTGGAATGCGTCAGGAAAACTCCTCGTTTACTGCGTCGTCATCGGCTGCCTGACCGGACTCTGTTCCGCCGGTATCTATTCCATATTCCTTGAAGTCAAATCCGCCGTTCAAGCGATTTATCCCGCCGTCGGTATTGATCTGCCCCAACCCGAAGACTATACCGCAACGACGGGCCCCTTGCCCGGTGCGGCGTTCGACACCGCCGAACGCAAAGACGTCTTCGGCTTCCTCACGCTGCCCCGGTATTGGATCCTCATTTTGCTCATCCCGACCCTCGGCGGCTTGCTCTGCGGGTTCATCATTCGGGCATTCGCTCCCGATGCCTTCGGCGATGGCACCGACCATGCAATCCGCTCCTTTCATAAACGCAACGGCACCCTCCGAAACCGCGTTCCCCTCACGAAAACGGCATCCAGTTTCCTCACGCTCGGAAGCGGCGGCTCCGCTGGGGTTGAAGGCCCCGTAACGCTTTTCAGTGCCTGGACCGCTAACTGTCTTTCGCGGGGATTGCAACTCAATACCCGGGATCGGCGGACTTTATTGCTGGCCGGCGCATCCGGGGGGATCGGCGGACTTTTTCAAATCCCCCTCGGCGGAGCATTTTTCGCCGTCGAAGTCCTGTACGCAAGTTCCGCATTGGAACTTGCCGCCATTTTGCCGTGTATTTTGGCATCCATCGTCGGTTTTTCGGTCTTTCGGTACATTCACGGCGATGTGCATTTCATCATGCTGCCGGATTCCGCCGGAATTCATTCCCCGTTCGACCCAATGATGTTTATCCTGTTTGTCCCCTTTATCGCTTTGTCGGGACTGATTTTCATCACATGCATTCGGGAACTTCGGAACCGTTTTTTCCTGCGCTTGCCGATTGCCGATTGGGTCAGACCGGCATTGGGCGGGTTTTTGCTCGGGTGCATTGCTTTGGTCTTTCCGCAGGTTTTGGGCGGCGGATATGTGTGGATGTATCATCTGCTGAACGTCGGCTTGCCCTTTTTGCTGATTTTGACGCTCATTTTGCCGAAAATGCTGGCAACGGCACTGACCGTGTCATCAGGCGGCAGCGGCGGACTTTTTGCCCCGTCCTTGTTCATCGGCGGACTTGTCGGCGGAGCATTGGGACATGCGGCACATTTTCTCTTTGCCTATTTTAATGTGCCGTATGCTCCGCCGGATATTACGATGTGCGTGCTTGTTGGAATGTCGGTATTTTTCGCAGGAATTGCGAAATTACCCTTTGCGGCGGCGATTATTGTGTGCGAGATGTCGGGCTTCCATTATGAATTCCTGATCCCGTTGATTCTGCTGAATTTGCTGCACATCGCAATCCAATCGCCGAAAACATCGCTCTATTCGGAGCAGGTTTTGGCTCCGATTGACAGCGAGGCTCATTTTGGGCATTATTCGACGGATTTGCTCAAAGTTTTATCGGTTCGGGATGCGTTTGAACAACGCAATACAGAATATGCCGTGATACCGAAGACGATGGCAATTTCGGAGGCGATCAAGTTCATTGCCTCGAAGCCGGAGTCGGCATTTCCCGTATTGGACGAGCAGGGTAAGTTTGTCGGAATGGTCAATGCCAGCGAAATTTGGGGAGTATTTCGGCATAAAAATCAGGGGCAGGAATTGATGGTGGAGGCGTTGGTTCAGACGTTGCCGCTCAAAATTTCGCTGGAAAGCGATTTGTACACCGCCCTGCGAATATGCTTATTGGAAAATATCACGGAGTTGCCGGTCGTATCGGAAAGCCAGCCGGATGTATTGCAGGGAATGTTGCGGCGTAGTGATATTTTGTCGGCGTATAATAATCGGCTTGCCGTCGCCCGCTGGGGGTAGGAAAAACATTCGCAAAATCGCAAAAACGGGTACAAAAGCGCAAGAGCGGGGGGCATAATTTTCCCGGTATCCGCCGGGGCTCTTGCTTTACCGAAAAAACAGACTACAATACAGGGTGACGCAATGTCCGATGGAATCGACTTTCGGCATTGTTAACCGATAGAACTCATACGTTCCGACACGACTTGACCTTATTCCAGCCCTAACCCCATAAAATGCCATGGATTTCTCCAGAAGCATGTTAGCAAAGATCCTTGTACCGGTTCTCTCAATTACCATAGTACTAGCCGCCGTCGTCGCATTGGTTGGCTTCCGAGCCTTCTCTCAATTCGCTACGGAAATCTTTGACAAAGAAATTCACACCATTTCCCAACATCTTGAACGGGATATTGATACCCTAAAAAGCAAAGCATCCGACCAAGTTCAAAGTCTTGCCGTCGATGCAGGCATGATTGCCGCCATCAACGAAGGGAACCGGGAACAAGTCCGCAACCTCGTCGTCAATTTCGAATCCGCTCGAAAATGTACTTTCTTCACCGTCCTCGACTCGGAAGGAAGAGTGATTTTCCGAACCAATCGACCCGAGCAATACGGAGATTCACAAGTCGGGATGCGAAGCGTCGATGAGGCATTATCAGGCCGTCGATGCGTTTATTTCGAGTCCACTCCAAACAGTCCCATGTCGGTCCGTGCTGCTGCCCCCATTGTCGACCTGGCCGGCAACCGCATCGGTGCCGTTACCGGCGGCTATCGCCTCGATACCTCTGAATGGGTCGATGACGTCAAACGCTATTACAATGTCGAATGCACCGTTTTTGCCGACGATCGACGCGTCGCAACAACGCTCATCAATGCGGAAACCGGCGAACGTATCGTGGGAACCACGCTTGATAATCCTGAAATCTACGACATCGTCTTCGGCAAACGCGAACCCGTATTTCGGAATGCAAACGTGCGGGGTCGCCCCATGAAGGTCTGGTACGGCCCCCTGCTCAATCCGGGCGATACGCGTGTGTTTGGCATGATTTTTATCGGCATCCCGATGGAACGCCAAACGGAACTGGTTCGCCAACAAATGTGGCAGAGCCTGTCCGTAACCATCATCGGCTTGCTCTTCTCCACCGGCATCCTGTTTTGGATCATTCGAGGACTGGTAACGCCGTTGATTACCGGCGGTGCCATTTTGCGGGGCATTGCGGAGAGAGGGGACATCCAAACGAATGTCTCCAAGGAATTATTGGAACGTCGGGATGAAATCGGCTCCATCAGCCGCAACATCAATCGGGTGCTGGAGGATTACCGATCCATTGCCAAAATGACGGAAAAACTGGCCGACGGCGATTGGCAGGCGACCGTTACGCAAAAAACCGATGAGGATGAGTTAAACCGCAACATCGGCACGATGCTTGATGGGGTCAATGATACTCTGCGGCAAATCAACAGCAGTGTGGAGCAAGTTTCGACGGGAGCGGGCGAAGTTTCGAGCGTTGCCCAAAATTTGGCCGACGGTTCGCAAAAAACGGCGGCGAGTCTGGAGCAAATCACGGCTTCAATGCATGAAATCAGCAGTCAAACGAAGCAAAATGCGGAAAGTGCGAGTTCGGCGCGTGATTTAGCCCAAGGTGCAAGCCAGGCCGCAACGGAAGGGCAAAGTGCGATGCGGGATATGGTCAGTTCGATGGATAAAATTACGAAAAACTCTGCGGAAATTCAGCGGGTCATCAAGGTGATTGATGACATTGCATTCCAGACGAATTTGCTTGCTCTCAATGCGGCGGTCGAGGCGGCTCGGGCAGGACAGCACGGTAAGGGATTTGCCGTTGTGGCGGAAGAGGTTCGGAATTTAGCATCACGAAGTGCGAAGGCGGCGCGTGAAACGTCGGAATTGATTGCAAATAGTGGGACGGAGATAGAGCGTGGCGGGAAGATCGCCAATCAAACGTCTGAAGTGCTCAATGCGATCGTGGAGAAGGTGAAGCAGACGACGGATCTTGTAGCGGGCATTGCCATTGCGAGTAATGAGCAGGCGCAGGGTGTGGGGCAGGTAACGATTGGATTGCAGCAAATTGATCAGGTTACGCAGCAGAACACGGCGGTGGCGGAGCAATCGGCCAGTGCGGCAAACGAAATGAGTGCGATGGCGAGGACGCTACGGGAACTGGTCGCCCAGTTCAGGTTGCGGCATTGAGCGGTGCGAGCCGCAAACGGCACGGCTAACCCTTCTTCCGCAGGAATCGCAGGGACTGGAGCGTTTTTTTCAACAGCCGGTGCCGAACCAGCGAAAGAAAAATGAGCCAAAACAGACGGATGACATAAAATCGGGAATACCAATTCGGATTCCTCGCCAACCGGTGCGAATAGTATCGAAATAGGTTCCGCATATCGGAGTGAAAAGCGATAGAGCGTTTCCCCCAGCGGTGCTCCGGGGACGGCGATATGCCCCATCCACGGCTCTTTTGGGATTCCAATGCCGTAAAAATCTGGCAATGTAATTGCCGTTCTTCAACCAGCGAAGCCTGACTTTCATGGACTTTATCCGGCGAAATTGTGCCTCCCTGCAAGGTGCCGTCTTGAAACATTGCCGCAAACATTTCCGATAATTCGGCACTCCGCGAAATGGCCAAACTCGTTCCGCGAATATCGGGAATGTATTCCGGCAGCCACGCATCCATAAAAACCGCATCGGCACATTCGGCAAACACATCGGTACAGTACCGGCAGGCGATCAACCTGCCGATGTGATTACCCCAGAGAAAACCAAAAGGGCCCAGCATTTTGATGGAAGAACTTTTCGGGGCATTCGGCAACGTAATCGAAAAATCCAGTGCGTTTTTCGCATTTTGTTTGGAACGGTAACGCATTTCGGCCTGCCGATCGCCTAACATGACGGTCAGTAAATCGGGAACGTGCAGGGTATTGCACCCGCCGCAAGTGAGACTGAATACATAGCGGATACGTTTTTGCAATTTCGGCAGGACGGCTTGTGCAAGCCGAATCGCCTTTGCCAAACAGGGCAAAGCGACGATGGCATATTGTCGTTCGGGACCGTCGAGGATTTCGCGGAGAACATCATCGTTTTTGATGACGTGATAGACGGAGCCTCGGGATTGCAAGATTTCGTCGGCTGTTGTTGCGATACGGCGTTTGAACCAAGGGCGTTCCGTTGTGGGGGTTAAGACGATGGCGGCATTGATTTTTTGTTCTTCGAGCAATCGGCAGAGCAGAGCGGTCGCGAAGCCGCCGGATGGGGCTTTGAGGCGTTCTGATTCCTGCGAGACGGCACCGACGAAGGTTTGGTGCGTTCGCAGTGTCGCAGGCGACGCACGATGAGCGGAGGGACACAGGCTCAAACACAGCCGACAGGAATCGGGACAGGGTTTCTCCTTGTCGGCGTGGGGGAAAAATTCGCCGAAGTCTGTTTCTCGGACGGTCAGGCGTTTTTGGGGACATACGGCAGCGCACATTCCGCAGCAACTGCACTTTTCGTGTTGAACGACTTCTTCGATAATGGTATGGGACATCGTGATTTGTTGTTTTAATTGCTGCAATTCGAGCGTATTTCAAGTTATACTGGACAAAAGAGCCGTCATCTCGGCGCTCACTTTGTCATCCCGGCGCTCACTTTGTCATCCCGGCGCAGGCCGGGATCCAGCCACTGCGTGCGATGCCGATTCCTCTGGGTTCCGGCTTTCGCCGGAATGACGAAAACGCATCCAGAGAATTTGAAACTCGCTCTAGTAGGGTTAATCGAGCCAACCATCGCCCTTTTCAGCGGGCAGGCCTTCGATGCTCGCATCCTTCTCCCGACGCAGTTGACCGACGACATGCTGCGGAAGACGGCAATGAATCACCGTCGATGTTTCATCATATTTCGACGATAACACCTCGCCTTCCCTTGCCAACATCGCCTCCAACCGCCCATTGCCTATCGGAAATGTGATCGTTAAATCCAAAAACTCCTTGCTCAACGCCTCGCTCACGCGTGCCGATAATACATCCAAGCCGAAACCGCTTTTCGCACTAATCGGAACCACATTCGGATACCTTTCCAACAAAACAGCCAACGCGTCGGGCGATTCCAACGCATCGGTCTTGTTCAAAACCAAAAGCGTGTCCTTTTCCCGAATGCCTAAATCGGTCAGCACTTCATAGACTGCCGCAATCTGTTCGTGAACCTCCGCACTCGACGCATCGGCAACGTGCAACAGCAAGTCCGCTTGGTTCGCCTCTTCAAGCGTCGCCCGAAAACTGGCAACGAGGTGGTGCGGCAAATTCTTGATGAAACCCACCGTATCGCTGATCAACACCGGCCCCCAACCCGGCAGGCTCCAACGGCGTGTCCGCGTGTCCAAGGTCGCAAAGAGTTGATCCTTGACATACACATCGGAATCGGTCAGGCGGTTGAGCAATGTGCTCTTGCCAGCATTGGTATAGCCGACGAGCGACAGCGTTCGGGACTGTTTTCGGGCGGCAACTTCACGCTGTCGGCGATTTTGGATTTGCCGGAGTTCGGACTTGAGGTCGAGAATGCGTTTTTGGGCCAACCGGCGGTCAACTTCGAGTTGTTTTTCACCGGGGCCTCGCAGACCGACGCCGCCGACTGCTTGCCGTTCGAGGTGAGTCCACATCCTTTTGAGGCGAGGCATGGCGTATTCGAGTTGGGCAAGTTCCACGGCGAGTCGGGCTTCCAATGTTTGTGCTCGGGACGCGAAAATATCGAGAATCAACTCGGTGCGGTCGATGACTTTGACTTTGAGTTCCTGCTCAAGGTTTTTGGTTTGGCTTGGTGCCAAATTGTTATCGAAGACAACGATGTCGGCATCGGTTGCATCAATCAGTTCTTTGAGTTCGGCAAGTTTTCCGCTGCCGATATAGGTTGCACCTTCGGGTTTTTGTCGGCGTTGGGTGATACGGCCGACTTCGTGGACGCCAGCGGCTTCGGCCAGGCCGGCGAGTTCGGCGAGCGGAGAAGTATTTTTGCCTTCTCCTTCGAGGTAGACGCCGACGAGGATTGCCGACTCTTGGGCGATGCTTTCGGTTCGTGCGAGGGTATCAACGGACAGTTCGATAGACATAAAGTATTTGGATTGTTGGAATATAGGGACGGACACCGTCCGAGCGGCCTGATTGGCCATCGGCGGGAAAAGAGAGTTTCTTGGGAGAGAAATTATACGCCCATCCGGCTATTGTTCCTGATACTTTACGGTTTTTGCGATGGAGAACGGCGTCATTGTATCGGCTTTTGCGTTCCGTGCAAGGGGGGCCGTCCGTTGCCTATTGCGAATTTGTAGCCGGGCTCGCTTGCCTTTTGTTATCCCATACAGTACAATGTCCCGTATGACAGTGAGCGTAGTTTTAGCAGGAGTCGGAGGGCAGGGAATTTTGTTGGCCAGTGAAATCGTCGCACAAGCCGCCGTCGCGGCGGGATTCGATGTGAAAACAAACGAAGTACATGGGATGGCACAACGCGGCGGTTCCGTTATCGCACAAATCCGATATGGAAAAGAAGTTTTCAGTCCCCTCGTGCCGAAAGGAACCGCTAAAGTACTCGGCTCGCTCGAACGAATCGAATGTTTGCGGTACATTGATTATCTTGCCGAAGACGGGATGGCCGTCATCTCGGATCAAAAAATTGTGCCGATTACCGCATCGACAGGGCAGACGCCCTATCCCGACGTGGATGAGCAACTGCTTGCAAGATTTTTTCCGAGACTTTTGTATGTGCAAGCCCTTGATTTGGCAACCGAACTCGGCAACGTCAAGACGGCAAACATTGTGTTGCTTGGGGCGATTTCGGCATTTTTAGAATTGCCGAAGGATGCCTGGGAAACTGCCATCAGGCGAAGCGTCAAGAAGGAACACATTGATGTGAACATAGCGGCTTTTCAGAAGGGGATGGCAACGTATATCAAATAGCATCTGCTCCCATAATTAACCATTTAATCTTAAATCGAGATTTCAGTCAAGTTTGGTCAACACAATAGTCAATACCAGGGTTGGCACTTATCCCGCAAAATGGTATTGCCTGTAATGGAATTAAGAATGTAGCAAATTTAGTGTGATTTTTGGGAGCAATCACGCTCACGGAAAGGAGAGCGATTATGACGAAAAAACCGAAAACACCACCTGCCAAACTCCTTTCGACTTGCGAAATGATAGAGCGTTTCCCGAACGAGCAGTCGGCAATCGACTTCCGTGAAGGGGAGCCCAACCATGCCAAAAACACGGGAATTTTAACACTATTTCGGAAAACACATGCTATTTCCCATGCATTTTGGCTCCAAAACTTCGAGGACGCGCTGCTCCCGTTTTGCCAGCACTCCGCCGCGGTCGGTCAGAAATCGTCAGGATTTTAGAAAAATGAACGCTGCCGCCTTCGGGCGGTTTTTTTATTCGCTGCCGAACCGGACAAAAATCGGACGTCTTTTAGGCCTGTCTTACATCTTTTGACTCGACAAAACACGGTGTAACCCTTGAAAAATAGGCATATTTCTACCGGACAAAAAACGGACGGCGTATTTGACATTTATCCTTGTCGGCACAAAATCCGGTTCCTGCCGGTGTCGCCGGGTGCAAAGCGGAACTCTACCAATTTGTCCTGGCAAATTAGTAGAGTTCGACTCCAAATTGGTAGAGCTCCCATTATTTTAGCTTTCGCTGCAAATTAAAATAAGCACCGCTGCTACTTCAATTTCTAAAATAACACACATCACTCCATCGGTTCCAGCCGTATGCTCTGCGTAAAACGAGAACGAAGTTTCGGTGCCTTTGCCTTCGGGTCAAAATCTTTCAATCGCTCATCCCGTTGCAATGTCCAATCCGTTGCCGAATTGTCTACTGCGTCATTCATCTCCGCCATAATCTCCCATTCGCAATTATGCGTTCGCTTCAATGTTGCCCAACCAAGACCATTGCGTTCAATCAAAGCACCAATCCGTTCATAAAGAATATCCGGCTTCGCCGAACGATAAAACGAATCGCCTACTCGCACATTTTGTAAAACTTCGTCCAGTGTCATTTGACAATCCGAAAACAAGATAGTAGAATAATAGCATGACGGACACAAAACACAATCACGCAAAAAACGTTCTAAAGACAACGTAAAGAAAGTAGTATCGCTCTCTGTGTATCAGACACTGCTCAAAAGCATCGATAAATATGCCGCAGAACAAAATGGATCCCGTTCAGAGGCAATCGAACATTCGATTATAAAAATGTTTGCAGAATCGGCAAGTAGTTCATTGACGATGGAGGAATCGCCGAATGATTTTATGCAAGACAACAGCGAAAACCTATATGCCTCGCCACAACTGGGACAGTCGATATTCTATTGAAGTAAAATGGACTGTTCCATCAGTCCATTTTTATGATAGCCTAAAACAAACTCCGTGCCGTAAACATGTTGGCTAGATGCTTATTGCTTGACAAGTCGCTATCCGTAATGGACAAAATAGTAAAACCTTGGCCGTTACTTTTCTTACAACAGATAGCCGGAATGTGATAGACAAAACCGCTATTCCATTCCATAAAAACAATTTTGCCTCGCTTGTGCGATTGCAGTATAGCACCGCTCACTGCTTGGCCATCTTCCCGTTGCACCGATGCTAATGTGCTACCATCCAAAACATCTGGAATAGCGGAATGTTGTATCATTTCACGCAGAGCGGATTGCATAGTCGGAATATATTTAGTGTCGGCAGACAACGTTTCCTCATCGGCAGCGATTGCGTCTACTGGTTCCGGCATAGAATCATTATAATCCTCATCTGCATGTTCCATGTCTGCTTTATCTGTATCATAATGACAATCTGTACCAAGATACATGCCTTCGTTCCATTCGGACTCAATAGTTTCATCATCGTTATCATCATGTTCCTCTCCCATGATATGATTAACAATAGCATCTTTGATTCCTGTTACTACTTGTTTTTGTTCTATGTCATTCTCAAATCCAACAGTACCAATGATTATTTTGTCATTATCCCATTTTGGAAAACGTCCCTCTAGCAATCGTGAAAACATCGTTATGTCCCCACAATGAAACATGACTCTATTTTTGTCAAAAGCCATTTTGACATCTTTTGAGCATGTCTTGTCTTTCAAGATTTTTTCCACAAGTCTTAAACCACTGTAATAAATAATTTCACTTTCTATTTTTGGATTGCCAATCCGCTCTGCATATTCTTTTTGTATTGCAAGCCGTCTGCCATCTGTTGCAACGGCAGTGATTACATCTTCATTGGGAGAATCTTTTGCCATTTGACATTCAAAACAGACACCAGCAAATGTGAAGCGTGCATTGTTTTCGTCAACAGCAAAAATCGTATGCCGAATCATTCGTTGCAATTCTTCTTTCGGAATTTTATGATAAGACTTTGCCGTAAATTCTTCAACGTCAGGCATGTTATCAGGACATTTGTAATGAAAACTCCCATTGTCCACATTCTTCTCCCCGCATGACAATTTTATCATTTTTAACTTCTAGCCAGAGTATATCCTGTTTAGATTGCGAAAGAATGTTAACGATTTCCTTTATTGGCAGGAGCACCACACCTTTGCATGCTACTTCGCAATCAAAACGAATGCGAATACCGTGCTTGCCATCCGTTGCATGTATGATAGCGCCGAGACGTTTGTCTGCTACAATCTTTATGTTCCCAAGATGGCTCGTTATGTTTTTTGCCAATCGAAGTTTCGGCAATAGGTCTTTTCGCTCAAATCTGATTTTCATGGTAAAGTCTCCTTTGGGTTAGTGCGCAACTTCAGCGCAGAGGTTAATGTTGGTGCGTTTCGGATGATATACTACTTTACTGCTCCGAAACATAAACAGCAAAATAGTGTATTGTTATCCCGCTATCGGAATGTCATTATCTTCTATAAAATCCCAAGCAGCCCGTATAGACTTTACCGCAATTTTTCTATACATATCGGTGATGTAATTCATCGTTACATATGCAAAAAATTCGTTAAACTCTTCCGATGTAATTTCCAGTTTGCATTTTATGCACCGAGTCACCAATTCGTCCCAATGCTTTTTCTGCCCATCGGACAACTCATCTTTTCTTTTGGCCGATGTGAAAATCACCGTAACATAGCAAGGCAACTCTTGACGCCGACGGCGGTCGATTGCGTCGATAGTAGTTTTGAGTTTCGTGATATTGTTCACACTCAACTTGTCTGCCTCGTCAAAGATATAGACATACTTGTCGGCAAGTAGCGGACGCGAGTATATGTCTTGTTTGAGCATATCTATGAACGTTGCCGTCTCGGCATCTTTGGTGCAATCGGGCCGATAGACTTCGTGATTGCCACTCTCTGCGATGATGTTCGCAATGAGCGTTTTGCCGGTGCCGGTTGTGCCGGTTAGCATAAACACGAGTCCGCCGAGCCCTTCGTTCATTTGGATGGAGCGTTCGATTTTCGTTACGGCTTGTTTATTGCCGATAATCTGCGATAGTTTCGTCGGTTGGTATGTGTCGATTAGTTTCATGGTAGTAGTTCCGTTTTGGTTGGTGCGCAGTTTTTGCGCAGGGGTTTTGGGTAAGTCAGGCCAGACCGGCTGGCCTGACGTTGCTCGTGTTAGAGCCGTTCGATTTCGCTTTCGGATAAGCCGGTTGCTTTTGCAATCAGGGCTATGGGTAATCCTTCTAATTTCAGATTACGGGCTATTTCGGTATCCCTTTCCGCTTTGCCTTCCGCCCGGCCCTCCGCCCGGCCCTCCGCACGAGCAGTTGCCATAACTGCATTATTGTCCCGATATGCTTTGAGGTGAGCCTCATAAGCCAAATACTCCGCTTTGCTCATCCGAGAAATCTCCGCCGTTTCAAACGCTCGCTCAAATATCGGCTCACGAAGTAGTGCCGGTATCTGCTCTAGACTCGCTAAATTCTTCAGAAAATAATACCACTTGTCCTGACGCGTTTTCAATTCCGATTCTGACTTGTCAAACAACGGCATCTGAAGAAAAATTAACTCCAACTTGTCATAAAACAAATCGCCATCCTGGTCTTTCAACGTAACATTTCGTTGCAGTTTTCGCCGTTCCTCTTCTTTATCATACTCAAAACCCAAGACGGCAATAAGATAAACGGCTTTGAGTTCATAAGTCCAATCTTCGCCTTCCGAAAGTCCTTTGGGGGCTTGATTGCGAATCGGAAACGCGGAGTAAAAAAGTGCTCGGTCTTTGAACCAGTCTTGCCGAGCCTTTTGCATTTCGACGATAAAATGCTCTCCATTTTCTGCGGTGCAGTAAATATCGAAAATGGCCTTTCGGTCGGCAGTAGTATAACCGAGTTGTTCCGTATTGTGAAAATCGAGCGTTTTGACTCGATGTTTTTCCGGCAAAACGGCATTCAGAAAATCAATTAGTAAATCCTTACTGGCTTCTTCTCCGAAAAGTTTCTTAAAACCGAAATCCGTGTAAGGGTTAATATAACGTGACATGATGTTATCCTTTTTTTGTTACGCCAGGCCGCTTGTAAGATAGAGCCATTCGGCTATAATCGTGAGTAGCATCTGACTAGGTTCAGTAGTTTGTTTGCTAGGCTTGCTAACAGAGTTACTGCTCTTTTAACAAGCCGTCTTTTCATGTTCTGACGAAAGCATTCTTTTCTGCTCCCTGCGAACGCCCATAGTATAGCATGCCATCGGCTTGGAGTCAAGATAACTGGAAAATTCCATTTTCCCCTAACTCTTTCCGTAGACAAGAAATGCGTTAATGCGAAAATTCAAAAAGACTGTTTACGGGACTCCTTCGGGGAGTCTTCGGGGATGGCAAAAACCAAGAAAGCCTGACAGGATTGCTGCCAGGCTTTGTGGGAAATTGAAAGTAGATGCTTCTACTGTTCGTTTTGTGCTTTGCGTTTGCCGCTGGCACGACCGGCTAAATAACCTCCACCGGCAATCGCAGCCGCTCCCGCACCGCTTGCAATGAGAGCGACTTTGTTCTTCTTTGCAAAACGCATTGTCTTCTTGCCAGCAACGTTTGCCACTCGCAGCGTCCTATCTAATTTTTGCCCTATTGTTTTTGGTGCTTTGGCTGCAGTATTTTTTGCGATAGCTTCTGCTCTTGTGCTCATGATTTTTCTCCTAGGTGAAATGGGTTATGTAAAATGTGTTAACTTCGATGTCGTGTTTATAACCCGAAAATGGCATTCGGTCAAATCCCTTTCGGCAAACGGGTATCGGAATAGGTATTACACACTTTCGCTGCGGCTACCAAGCCCGAACCGGTTACGATGCAAGTAGAAGCAAACGCGGCATCCCGCAATGTAAATAGCGAAACGATGCCCGTGATAATAACCAGGAAACCGCATATTACCGATGCCGTCATTGTAACATGTATCCTAAAATAATGGTTTGTGTTTTCCATAATGTTCTCCTTTTTGCTATCCCAACTCGCCGAGGTTCACATACCAAATGCCATATTTTGTAGTGGCCATCCGAGCAATGTCTTTTTCTTCCATCCAACAGCCGTGCTGTCGATTTGGATTTAACGAATCCGCTGCATATCTAGCACCATGCGAATTCTCCATGTACACATATCGCCTACCCGACTTGCTTGTGTACGCCGCTATCAACGCAACAGCATGGCCGCCGTTTTTCCAAGTAGACGGCGTTGCCAAACCTTCGCCATTAGGTACCGAACCAGTAGGATAGACACCGCTGCCGATGTTGATGCCAAAGCCCGCCGCACACGCCGCGTAACACAAATCAAACGATGCTGTAGGCAAGTAGACCGGTATGCTCTGCGTCTTCAAAGCATTTGCACAAGCAGGCGACCCCTTACGCCATTTACTTGCTCTATTACCACCGTCATATTTTCCAAAATCGGCCGTCCAAAAATTGCCGACAGTAGCAGACCAACGTGCCATCGGATTCAAGTTCAATCCCGAACCCATCCGCATTGTACCATTGCCGCGAGCAATGCCGTATGCGATGCACAAAGCAATTTCACGCGGCATTTTACCTGTTTGACGAGCATTGACCAAGTTCGATGTCTTCAGTGCATTCTTGTGAGCATGACCGCAGCAGTTGCCGATACGTTGTGTGTAGTTGTAGCCATCAATCCATTGTACATTCAGGTCTTTATACAAGTTCCACGGCAAGTATTTTTCACGTCCCTCGTAATCAAACAAATCCGCACGATGCTTGATGTACTTTTCCCATTCCGAGTCCCATTGGAAGGTCTTCATGCTATCATCCAAGTTTTCCCAGTGGATACTAAATGGTATCGCATGGGACATCAACTCGTCGTAGCAATGTTGGTCTGCTTCCGTGGTCTCCGTAAGGCCGTCTATAAATGGATATTCTTCGCTCATGGTAGTCTATTTTATTAGTGTCAATAAATGGGTTTGTGTGTAGATAGAATACACATAAACCCTGTCCATCGTTTATTCCTTTGTACTGATGTAGTCAATAGGAATGCCATATTTCTGACATACCATGTGTTCGACAACACAACCATCGTAATTGTGCCAATCGTCCATGAATACAGCAAGGTCGGCCTGGCTCAAACACTCTATCGACTTGCCGAGAAATTCGATTCGGCTGCCGTTAAAATCTTTGAAGTATGAGTCGATACGGGTGCCATCCGGGTATTTCCGGGCTACCGCTGCCCGGCACTTCTCCACGTACTCTATCGGGTTCTCTTTTCCCCGTAATCCGTTTGAAATAAAAATGTGCATAATAATTCTCCTATTTGTTGAAGGTTGTAGTTAGCAGGACTTATTCCTGTATAATAATTTTCCCATCTAGAATATCAAGGGCATCACGCATATATTCTATATCGGGATTTCCAAGTTCTTGTAAAACGCGTTGCCGTACCGAACTTGGTAAAAGTGCGGACAATGCTTGTATCGCTAAATCTGCTGTTCGGATTTGTCCATGCTCAACATCATCACGAATCATCCCAATCGCTTGTTGTGTTAGCCCTGCCTGTGTCGCCGTCATGACAAGTTCACCGGGCACAACGGGCGGCACAACAGAATCCGTATCTGGCTTGACTGTATCTGGCACCAAAAGCCCCTGATACCAAGCAACGAACAAAACCTGCAATACAAAAATTGCAAGCCAGTAGTATAGTGTTTGTTTTTTTATGGTAATCATCGTCTGTTACGTTGTTGTATGCGTGATAACAAAGGAAATCGTCGCTCGCGAGTATCTCGATGTACTTCTGTAACAAGTTCAACAGAAGTATCGACCGCCTGCTCTTCTTCAACAGGAGCACTCATGGCGTCATCATCAATCATAGGCTCATCAATAATTGGGTCGAGAGTGCTGTCATCGGTTGGTATTTCAGTGGTCAACATGGGAGGAACATCCGCCACCTCCGCATCAATGGGCGGTGCCTGATATGGATATTGTATTGCTGCCAATTCGATTTCTGTAAAATCAACTTGTGGATG
>Ga0099364_10002079_pt1 | contig 32256 bp, 23 predicted proteins | sample TergutTh196P3_FD_73070 | JGI IMG/M metagenome (GOLD analysis project Ga0099364, IMG submission 73070) | Microcerotermes parvus P3 segment gut microbial communities from Pointe-Noire, Republic of the Congo - Th196 P3 | ecosystem: Host-associated > Arthropoda: Insects > Digestive system > Gut ... | reverse complement strand
TTAGTAAAGTGGTGATCAGCGAGTAAACGGTGCTAACACTTCTACCACTATTCGCTGTCGAAAGTCTCTTTCACACGGTAGCTCTCCGTGTGTGTCCGCCAGCTTCCAAGTTTCAATTTTCAATGGGCAGTCTAACATACGCCATGTGAAAAAGCGTCAGTAATTTCGCTGACGAGTGTCATAAGGAGTCCCTAACTGACGTTACGGGCTCAGTGAACGCGACGTGTACTTTGTGGTTGAAAAGAATTAAGCACAAAGTGCGCAAGGGACACAAAGGAGAATTTGATACCGTTTGCGGTATATGACGTAAAAGAACCAGAAAAGACTGCCCCTCCCCGTTCCGTGTGTGAAGTCCCTTGACGAATCCGATGCGACATGGTAGATTCCCTGCCACCTCCGTGAGATATGCCGGAAATGAGTCTTTTTCTCGATTACCTTTGGATATGGATCGTGCTGACGTTCGCCGCCGGGATGGGCGGTTATGCGTGGTATGTCAAGGACTATCGAATCGGCAGTCTTGTTGTTGCAGTCCTTGCCCCCTTTCTCACGCTCGCTCTGGGATTGTCATTATACTATGGAGTCGATACGGATAGAAAATCGATCACACGCACACTGAATGCACTCATCGCTGCCGTGGAAGCGGATGACCTCGATGCCGTGTGCCGGTTTATCTCTCCAAAGGCAACAGATGTCCAGCAACTTGCCCGTACGCATATGCAGTCTTACGGTATTTCCCGAGTCAAATATCATCACTTGGAAATCGAGATCAACGATGCCGCCTCCCCGCCCATCGCTCACGTTCGGTTTTCAGCCAGTTTTTATTTGAAAACAAAATCCCTCACGGACGGTTTTTTTGCTGAACATCCGTTGAGCGTCCGATTTGACACCGAATTAGTCAAAACCAGAGATCAATCTTGGGAATTGACCAAATGCACTTATTTTCTCACACGGAATTTTCTGTGAAATTTTTGAACGCGTTCACTACAAAGGTTCTGATCGTATTGACCCGCATCGTCAGCGGAGCAACGGTGCTTTGGTACGAGTCTCAACCGGATGACTCGTGCCAACGGGTCTATTTTGCTAATCATACGAGTCACTTGGATGCACTGGTCATTTGGGCAGCGTTGCCGCGTCCCATGCGGGAGAAAACCCGAATGGTCGCCGCCAAAGACTACTGGGATGCCGGCCCTGTTCGGCGGTATATTTCCCGAAAACTCTTGAAAGCAGTTCTCATCGAACGGGAAAACGTCAGTCTCAAAAATTCGCCGATACAGGTGATGGTTACCGAAATGCAAAATGAGTATTCGTTGATTCTGTTTCCCGAAGGGGGGCGTTCTCAAGACGGCACGCTGGGCGAATTCAAGAGCGGGCTCTATTATCTTTGCAAACGGCGGCCTGATTTGGAATTGATACCGATTTATCTGAACAATTTGAATACAATTTTGCCTCGCGGCAAAGCCTTGCCGGTGCCGATGCTTTCACGGGTGATTTTTGGTCCGCCGATGTGGCTGGAACTCGGCGAACGCAAGGAATCCTTTTTAGACCGTGCAAGAAGTGCTGTCCAAAAACTCCAACAACTGGAAGAAGTCTATGAAGAGGAGGGGGAAGGAGCAAATCCATGATTGGTGTTCCGCATATTGGTACTCCGCATATAGGGGACTTGTTCCATATTCCCGTGAAAATGGGAATCTAGTGCTTTGTTAATGTTACATTTTGGGAGGCGAACAAAAGCCGGAATGGAGCGCAGCGCAATGACGGAGAATAACGTATGCCCGCCGTCATTACACTGCGTTCCATTCCGGCTTTTGTTGTTATCCCAAATTGAGACTGCCCCAAGGCACTATACTGTAAACGGCATGAAATTGAACTTTTGCATCCCTTGCGCAACCCTTTGCGCCCCTTGCGGTCAAAAAACTTAACCGCAAAGTGCACAAGGGACGCAAAGAAAAAACGTCCCTTTTCTATCTGTTTCCAGTATAATTCACTTCATATAACTCACAAAAATCTCTTCCAAACTCGGCGTGCGAATCTCATGCCGGACGACGTTCGCATTTTCACGCAAAATCTTTTCGGCATCTTCACGAAGACCATGTCCAACGAGACGCAGTTCGCGGCCGTCTTGTTTCTGTTCGATGATTTCGTTCAAGAGGGTGTCGCAGGCGACACCGCTAACGTCGGAATTAACGTCGTCGTTGAATGTTACCGTTACGAGATGCGTTCGGCTTTTCAAAGAATCGAGCGGTTCGATGAGCAGCATCCGCGACTTCTTCATGATTGCCACCGTGTCGGCAACACGTTCCACTTCGCCGATCTGATGCGACGACAAAAATACGCTTCGTCCCGTCGCCGCCCGGTCAACCATGCTCTCCAAAAACTCACGGCGTACCATTGCGTCCAAACCGGAAGTCGGTTCGTCCAAAATCAACAGTGCCGGATCATGTGCCAACGCCGCCGACAGCGAAACCTTCGCCCGTTGCCCTTTGGAAAGCGTTTTGATCTTCGCTTCGGGACGCAGATCGTACTCTTTGAGCCAATGGTGATAGCGTGCCAAATATCCTTCGGGATAGAACGACGCGGAGAACCGACCGGTTTCGTCCACGGTCATCCAATCGTAGAGGATAGGCTGTTCAGGAACGTAACCGACGGACTGGCGGATTTGCAGGTCGTGTTGTTTGCTGTCAAGTCCGAGTACGGAGCGTGTGCCGCTGTCGGGTTCGCAGAGTCCGAGTAGGATTCGGATGGTCGTGGTCTTTCCTGCACCATTTTCTCCGAGCAGAGCGAACACGCTGCCGCGCTGGACTTGATAGGTTACGTCTTCCAAAGCGAAGTGTTGTCCAAACTTTTTGGACACACGGGATAGGTCGATAACGATGTCGTTGGTCATAGTTGGTAAAAGGGGTTAAAGGTTAAAAGGTAGTTTACAGAGCCCGGAGCGGCAGCTCCGGCACGAAACCGCAAACGCCGGAGCTGCCGCTCCGGGCTCTGTGAACGTCATTTATCATTTTCGATCAGCACATAAATCCGCTTTCCCAGCACGAGATACGTTCCGCCGTGCCGCTTGAAGGCTTCACGCCTTTCGCTATCCTCCCGGATATAATCGCCATAATCGCTTCCAATCTCATAAAAGATAGGGATGTACTCGCTTAAATCCTGCGGCGGAGGCGAATTCACGTAATATCTTACCGGTTCGTCCGTAAAAGGGTGAGTGAAATCCGGAGTACCGGCTAAATTGTCATCGCCACCATTTAGCCGGTACTCCGGCAACACGTCCAGCGACTCCGGGAACGTTCCATGTTCCGCATACCACTTCCCAATTGCCTCTCTAGCAAAGTGTAGCGGCATTAAAAATCTATATTCGTGTAAGGTATAACCGACGTTTTCGAACCACGATATCTCCTGATCAAAGACGGCAGGAGAATATGATATTTTTTTGAGGAAATCTCTGATTGCTACTGCCCTTTTGTCGGGATGACCGCCTGCGGAATCTACGAGATTGGAAACAATTTTAGCCCGCAAGGCACGTTCCAACCGCGCTTGTTCCCAAGGCAAATCACGCGCATACTTGAGCAGGCTAGGCGTAACGTCTTCGTTACCAGCGGTGATGGAAAACTGTTCCCCAGAGTCGATAAACCGTCGATAGGCAACATAATCCAGCAACAGGTGTTCTTCATAGGTCAAACCTTCGGGAAAGATCTTTCTGAATTCGTAAAACCCCTCAAGCATGGCTTCATACTCCTCCGGCACCGTCCCGTGTGCCGCAATGTATTGGAGCAGTGCCTTCCGCTTTTCCGGGTTGCGTTTGGTAGGCAAGTCCGCCTGATCGAAATAAGAATCAATCTGCTCCCACGAAACATAAGGAATTGTATAAATCCGCACAAAAGGCAACACAACGGGAATCGCCAGCATCACCACGAAAAAAGGTACCAGCGGTATCAATCGGCTGCGCCAACTGTACGTCTCCCGAAGCCAATACTTCGCTCGAAGCCGGGAGGCAATCAGCAGTGCTATCGCTATCGGCACGGTCGTCCACAGAGGCGAACTGCCGAAGAGCATAAAGAAAATCGCCATCCAACCGAGCAGGGCAAACGTCCCACCGATGGTCAACGCAATCGCCACCATTTGACTGCGGAACGAAATAGAAAAGAATGCGCCCATCGCAACGGGAGCAAGCCAGATGGCGAGGAAAGTCTGTAACTGTATCGACCTCCATTGCCAGTCATATCCGTTATACAATAGGTCATACGCTAAAACATAGCCGATAAAGCAAACGATTACGGGAACGTACAGAATCAACGCCGGCAATATGCGGCTCCACCAGATTTTGCCTTCGTGAATACCGAGGCGGCTCAAAAAGCGGTAGGAGTCGTTTTTCTGGTCGTGTCCGAATATGTTGCCCCAGAAGAGGAGCATCATTCCCATGAGAATAACGGTATCGGTACCGCCCCATGCCTCTATAAATCCTAGGACTGCAAAATTGCCAGTAAAACCGTTGTAGAGGTAACCGAGAGCAAAAACGACAAAGGCGGCGATGCCCAGCGGATAGAGAATCGACGCATGCCGAATGTGCTGATGCACGAGAGCCAAAAACGGCGATTGTATCTTCTGGGGGTAGCGGAGGAAACGTTCACAGAGCCCGTATCGGTAGATACGGAATCGCCGGAGCGTCCGCTCCGGGCTCTGTGTCTGCGCATCGAACTCAAACCACCGCAATGCTCCCCAGAGGGCAAAGCAAGCCATGACCGCAATAAATGCCAAACGGTGAGGAACGACGGCAAGATAGAAACCAACGGGGGCACTGGCGGTTGGTGAAAACAAATTCGCAATCAACCAAGCCGAGAGCGAAGCACAGACTAAACCGGCAAGTATGGCGTGTACCTGACTTCGACACCGGGTTGACCAAAAGAGTCCCCAGACGAACATTTCAAGAATACTGATCCCGAAGGCGACGGCGATTTGTTCGTCTAAAATACCGCCCGACCACACGGCGGCGAGTAGGCAGTTGCAGAGCAAGACCAGTGCGGTACCGCAGAGTACCCAGCCGATTTTTCCTAGTGCGAGCGTGGTCGTCGAAATCGGCAACTTACGCAGAAAAGTGTATGTGTTGTCGGCATGTTCGGTCGAGTACGCCAGTGCCGCCGCCGCTCCTGCATAGAGAGCGGTAACAACGAGAGCGACGAACAGATACATTTCGGGGGATACCGGATCGCCGAGCCATCGGCTCGATTCGTGGGCTGCAACCTGAAAGAGCAGGCACATGATGACCATTGCCAGTGCGAACGCACCATGCTGGCGGAACTCTTTATGGAATAGGGTTATTGCTGGTTTCATGATAGTTTATAGGTTTAGGTTCACAGAGCCCGTATCGGTAGATACGGACTCGCCGGAGCGTCCGCTCCGGGCTCTGTGAACAATTATTTTTCCGGTTCAAAAACCGCGAAGGCTTGATTGCCCAAAATGATAAAAACGTCCGTGCGCTCCACATGTTCATAAGAACGACCATCCGAATGGTACGCCGTGTAATAAAAAGTGCCGTCGTCCCGTCTTTGGTAAGAACTCCACGGACTAGAAAACGGAACAGTCCTCAAATGCGCAACGCGGACACTCCGGTTCTTGAAAAACTCCTCCGTCAGTTCGAAATTGCGGTGATACTCCACCGGCTCCCCCGTAAGCGGTTGCACCGGTAACGCATCCAAATATGTTCCGACCAAATCCTCCAACGACTCCGGCAGCGTGCAATCATGCTCCCAATAGTAACAGTTCAACGCCGCAAAAACGGTGTGCAAATGGTATCGGCATTGAAGACTACGCCACCGCCAGACGATGAGCGGAAAATCCTCCATTACCGCTCTGCTCCCCGCCGATAGACCGCCGCCCAAATAAATGTCCAAAAAAAAGTCGTTGTGAAAACGATCATTCCGGCTTTCGCTCCAACGCTTGACCGACAAAGCACGTTCATCCTGAACATTGCCCGTTTCCACCAACGCCGCTACAAGATGAGCCCGGGCGGCACGTTCCAAACGTACCAGTTCCCACGGCATAAACCTTTTGATAAACGCAAGAGTCCGCTGTGCCCTGCGATCGTAATCACCTTCCGGTTGGGCAGTCTCAAGTTTGTGCAGATAGTAGTCCTTACTGTAGTAAGAATGAAATATGAGTTCCTCAATCGACAGCGAGTCTTCCAATGCCTGCTTGCGGAACTCAAGTTGCCGCCGCATTATCTGCCTATCGTCCGAAAGGTCGTTCCACTCTGGATAGGAGTCCACTCCCCAGGGATTTTCGAACCGCTCACGGAATCGGTACTCCGGCGAGTCGGTGCTGTCCTTTATAAATTGGAGCATTGCCGCCCGCTTTTCCGGCGAAAGACGCATCGGCAAGTCCGCCTCGTCCAGATACGCCGTAATCTGTTCCCAAGAGACGTAAGGAGCCGTATAAATCCGAACCGGCGGCACCGCCATCAAAATTGCCAGTATCGTAGCGAAGACCGGGGCGAGCGGCAATAATCGGCTGCGCCAAGTAAAGGTTTCCCGAAGCCAATAGCCCGCCCTGATTCGGGAGGCGAGCAACAGAGCAACGAGAATCGGCACCGTCGTCCACCAAGCGGAAAAGCCAAAGAATACCAAAAAGAATGCCGCCCACCAAACGAGAATAACTGTACCGGCAAAGGTAAGGACAATCGACACTATTTGACTGCGCAGCGAAATGGAGAGGAACGCCCCCAGTGCTGCCGGGGCAAGCCAAACCGTAAAAAACACTGGTATGGCGATATAAACCTCCTGAATGTTCGATTCGTAAGCCCATTGGTATTCGGGAGTGCCTACTTCGAGACGTACGCGGCTCATGTCCATTATGTCCACCACCATATAGGCGGCGAAGCAAACGAAGACAGGAATGTACAGCAGGAGCGGCAATAACATTCGGCTTTGCCAGACTTTGCCTTCGTGAATACCGAGTCGGCTTAGAAATCGGTAGGAATCATTCTTTTGATCGTATCCGAAAATGGTTCCCCAGAAGATCACGATTCCTCCTACACAGACGATACCAACGATTGCCCACCACCATTTGTATGTGAGTGCATACCGGGCGGCGTTGTCCGGCTGTACGAAAAGCCAGAGCGAGCCAATCGAAAAAACTGCAAAGCATAGGATTCCAAAGGGATAGAGAATCGACGCATGGCGGAGGTGTTGATGCACGAGAGCAAGAAACGGCGATTGCACCCTCTGGGGATAGCGGAAAAAACGTTCACAAATACGTTCACAGAGCCCGTATCGGTAGATACGGAATCGCCGGAGCGTCCGCTCCGGGCTCTGTGAACGTTCATCGAAGTCGAACCAGCGCAGCGCACCCCGCACGGCAAAGAAGCCGACGATTGCCATGATTGCCAGCCGATAGGGAATCATCTCAATGGCGGCATCGACCGCTGTTCCCTGTGTGCTGACGAAATTGGTCAGGAGCGTGATTGCCAGAGCAGGATAAAGATATGCGGCAAGAATAGCCGTAACCTGATCACGGCATCGGGTTGACCAGAAGAGTCCCCAGAGTAGGACTTCGATGATACCGATTCCGTAGGTGAGCATTATTTGTTCTCCGCTCAATGTTCCGTTGCTCGGACTGTACAGCAGGGCGAAAATGCCGAAGAGCAGGAGGTTGGCGGCGAGTACCAGTAGTGTACCGCAGAGTACCCAGCCGATTTTTCCTAGGGCGATGGTGGTCGGTGAGATCGGCAATCTTCGCAGAAAGGTAAAGGTTTTGTCGGCGTGTTCCGTCGAGTATGCCAGTGCTGCCGCCGCTCCTGCGTAGAGAGCGGTCGTGAATATCGCAATGGCAAAGAGGAAGTCGAGCGTGATGGTGTCAGAAGACCACCGCAGGGTTTCCGTGTAACCGACGAAAAAGATTAGGCAGAGGAGTACCATGCCGAGGGCGAATGCTCCTTGCTGGCGGAACTCTTTGTGGAATAGGGCGACTGTGGGTTTCATGGTTGGTTTATGGGTTGCTGTTATTTTTTGTCCCCTCTCCCTCTGGGAGAGAGTTAGGGTGAGGGCTGGTCGAATTGTCGAACACTGTTGCCCAATCAATACCAAGTGTTCGCACCATCATCATTAACACACCTTCGAGGTTATTGAGAACATCCGCATTAGAAAAACGAATGACACGATAGCCCTCTTTGTTCAATGCCTCTGTACGTTCTTTATCTTTCTGTTCCGAAAAATCATGCGAGTCGCCGTCCAGTTCGATAATCAATTTTTCCCGCTGGCAACAAAAGTCGGCAATGTAACAACCGAGGGGATGTTGTCGGCGAAACTTCAAACCAGCAAAGGAACAATTCCGCAGAGCACTCCACAACAACTGCTCTGCTGTTGTTGCCTCCCTGCGGAGTTTTCTAGTTCTTTCGATTAGGTGTTTTGATGTGTAATTCATAATGACAGTAGTTTATAGCGGTTCAAATTGCCCTCACCCTAACCCTCTCCCAAAGGGAGAGGGGACGACATTTTAACACCCTTCCCTGGTGGGAGAGGGGACGACATTTTAACTTCTCACCGCATGGAAAAAGGGACATTCAAAATTTCGTCTAATTCCTCTTTCGACAATCCGCTCCTTGCCGCATCTTGCAGGAAGGTTTTGAATCGTTGTTGAAAAAATTCTTTCCGTTGTTTCTGACATTCGGTTTGGGCATTTTCGGTAACGACGAGTCCGATTCCCCGTCGAGGTACGAGAATACCCTCGTCTTGCAGGGAGCGATACGCTCTCGCAACGGTATTCGGGTTGATGGCAAGTTTCCGGGAGAGATCGCGGACGGAGAGTATCATTTCTTCGGGGCGCACGGTACCGGCGGCAACGGCGAATTTGATTTGAATGGCAACCTGTTCAAAAATAGGCTGCGGAAGAGTGGGATCAATTTCTATAAACACGCTATTTCCCCTTTGCTAGGATGGTGCCTTACTGTTCTACGTCAATAATACGCAAAGACGGAGAATTGTCAAGAGAGTACATACAGGCAAACGGGTAGAGAGAGGCCGTTTGTTCTCTCTGCTTCTTTGTGTCCCTTGTGCTCTTCGTGGTTCCATCCTTTTTCTTACAACCCCGGCGGATCAAAAGTTCACAGAGCCCGGAGCGGTAGTTCCGGTCCGGTGCTGCCGCACCGGACTCTGTTTGTTCTTTGCTAATTTTTCCCGCCAACCCTGTAACTTTCTTGCCCGCAAAGGATGCAAAGGGGGCGCAAAGTCCAACTCCATGTTGCTTGCAATTCGCCAGTGCCCGAAACGAGTAACCAGCCCGAAACGATTAACCAGCCCGAAAACTCTCCCGCCGGTTTTGGATTTCCTGTGCACTGCGTTCAATCATCTGACGGCAAACGCTTTGTAACTGTGCCGAAACGGAAGCATCATAGACCGTATCACCCACCCGAACCACCAAGCCGCCGATCACTTCGGGCTTGACCACCGAACGGATAATCGGTTCACCGCCGAGAATCCCCCGCAGTTTTTCCGAAAGAGCGGTAAAAAGTTGCGGATCGACTTCCGTTGCCGTCGTAATTGTTACAGGAATACGTTTTTGCCGCTCATCCCGCAGAATTTGGGCTTGTAGAAAGATCGGCAAGAGAAGATCAAGGCGGTTCCTCTTGGCAACGATCTGCAAAAAGTTCCAGAAGAGGAGACTCGCCTTTGTCACGAAGGCTTTTTCCAGCAGGGCCACTTTTTCACCGGTTGCCACCATGGCGGAAGCGAGCACTGCCGCAAAGGAAGGCTGTTTTTTCAGAACATCTATGAGCGATGCAAACTCGGCAACGGCATCATCAAGGGAACCGCCCTGACCGGCCACGGCATTGAGATATGCTTCGGCATAGACTTCGGCAACCTTTTCGGCATCGACATCGGCATGAAATTCCGCCGCAAACTGGGTATCTTGTTCTACGTGGTGCATGGCTCACTCTGTCCTAAAAGAACATACAGCAACCATTGTACCGTACCCCGAAAGAAAAAGGAAGGGGTGCCCTTGCGGTTAAAACAGGGGATTTAACCGCACAGGGCGCAAGGGGGATGTAAAGAGAAAAGTCCCATTTGCCTTCGTTTACGATATAATCCATTAGGAACATTATGGCACTTTCTTCTACCTTCGACTACACCACAGCGATTGCGGCGGTATGTAACGACATCTGTTTCCGTGTGCCGGAGTTGCGCCATATCGACATGAGCAGGGTGGCCGTCGGGTTTTCACAAACGAAAAACAGCGATCCCTACGGCATCTTCGCTTCGGCAACGCCCCTCCGATTCGAAAACGGCGAGTCTGTTTACAAAAGCCGGGGACGCTTGTGGACAGTCCAACGCTACTTCCGTCCCGACGGCATCGAGTTCCTGTACATTCTCTATTTCTATGTTCCCCGGTTTATCGAGTTACCGCTGTCGCAAAAACTGGATACGATTGTTCACGAACTCTATCACGTCAATCCCTCATTCAACGGCGATCTTCGGCGGTTTGCCGGCCGCCGGTTTGCCCATGGTTCGAAAAGACAGTACGATCAAACCGTCAGCCGATTGGTGCAGTATTGGCTCAAACAGAATCCGCCGGACGATATTTGGGAGTTTCTCTGTTACAACTACCACGACCTCTCCGTAAGATACGGCAAGCCAAGCGGAACACGCATTCCCTTTCCTAAAATTATTCCATTTTTGGGTCAAGCGTCTGCACAAAAATAACTTGTTCAAGGGTGTGTAAAAATTTAGAGGGTAAATGTTTTCTTTGTTATTGCGTTATCTTCCTTGCGCCCTTTGCGCAACCACTTTGCGTCCTTTGCGGTTAGATATTTTTTCAACCGCAAAGGATGCAAAGAAAAGGAAAAATAGCCACTAATTTTTTACACACCCTGTGTCCAACTTTTCACAGCATCCTCTTTATTTCTTTTCTGTTTCATGGTACTCTATCTACATCGTTGGTCGGCAGTCCGAGTCGCCGGTCTTTTTTATCATTCCATCTCCCCCCATAAAAGGATATTACCGTGTCCCCTGCTAAAGATAACATCGCCAAACTTGATGCCATTTTCAACCCCCAATCCGTCGCCGTTGTGGGAGCCTCTACCAAACCCAATACCGTCGGAAACGACCTGCTCCTCAATCTCGTTCGGGATAAGTTCATGGGAAAAATCTATCCCGTCAATCCCAAAGCCGAAGAACTGCACGGTCTCAAAGTTTACAAGACCCTCGGCGACATTCCCGGCGACGTTGACCTTGCCATTCTCGTTCTGCCCGCTCTTGCCATTCCCGCCGTGATCGGCGAGGCAAAAGCCAAGGGAGTGAAAGGGCTGATCATCATCTCCGCCGGATTCAAAGAGTCCGGGGACGAAGGCGCAGAACGGGAAAAGGAACTCACCCGACTCGTCCGCGAAGCCGGTATTCCCCTCATCGGCCCCAACTGTCTCGGCGTGATCAGTCCCGCCGTGAATCTCAACGCCAGTTTCGCCGCTAAAACCGCCCTCAAAGGAAGTCTCGGATTCATTTCCCAAAGCGGAGCGTTCTGTACTTCCGTTCTCGATTACGCCGAAGCCCGAAAAATCGGATTCAGCAAGTTCGTCAGTTTCGGAAATAAAGCCGATGTCAAAGAGACCGACCTCTTGGAGTACCTCGCTGACGATCCTGAAACCAGTGCGATTGCGATGTACCTCGAAGACATCGGCGATGCCCAGCGGTTCATCGAAGTCGCCGCCAAAACTTTTTGGGAAAAGGGGAAGCCGATACTCTGTATCAAGTCGGGCCGCAGTGCCGAAGGAGCAAAGGCGGTCAGTTCGCACACCGGTTCGCTCGCCGGTTCCGATGCCGAATACGAGGCGATTCTCAAACAGGCGGGAGTACAGCGTGTCGATACCGTTGCCGAACTGTTCGACTTGGCAGCACTCTACACGACGCAGCCGATGCCTCAGGGCAACCGTTTGGCAATCATTACGAATGCGGGCGGTCCCGGCATTATGGCGACCGATGCCGCCGTCGCTGCCGGTCTGAAGTTGGCAACGCTCGAACAATCGACGAAAGATAAACTGTTGCCGCCGGTTCTGCCCGCCGCCGCTGCTCTGAACAATCCGGTGGATGTGATTGGCGATGCCCACAGCGACCGTTATGAAGCCGCCGTCGATGCCGTGATGGGTGATCCGAATGTCGATATGGGCGTGGTCGTGCTGACTCCGCAGTCGATGACGGATACCGATAAGATCGGCGAATCCTTGCCGCCGATTATCAAGAAAATCGGCAAGCCGGTCGTGGCGGCATTCATGGGTGTCAAAGAGGTGGCCGAAGGCGTGGACAATCTGGTGCAGCGCGGTGTGCCGAATTATGCGTTTCCCGAAGATGCCGTCAAATCGCTTGCCGCCGCCGTGCGGCTGGTCGAAATGCGTGCGATAACCAAAAGGGAATATGTCGAATACAAAGATGTCGATGCGGCGAAGGCAAGCAAGATCATTGCCGAATACTTGGGGAACGGCACGGAGCGTTACCTCACACAGGCGGAGTGTCGGGCATTGTTCGAGTGTTATAAGTTGCCGTTATTGAAGAGCGGCATTGCTCAATCGGCGGACGAGGCGGCGAAAATTGTTTCCGACATCGGCGGCAAAGTCGTGATGAAGGTCATGTCGGCAGACGTGAAGCACAAGTTCGACGACGGCGGTGTGCTTCTTAACATTGAGGGTGCCGATGCCGCAAAGAAGGGCTACGACACGATTTACGCCAACATCGGAAAGAATGTGCCGGGCGCAAAAATTGACTCGATTTTGATCGAGCAGATGGCGTTAGAGGGGGAAGAGGTGATCGTCGGTTGCAGCCGCGGCGGTTTGGGGCCCTTGATGATGTTCGGCTTGGGGGGGACGTTCGTCGAGTTGATCAAGGATGTGCAGTTCCGCTTGGCACCGATGTGGCGGGTTACGGCGGAGGAGATGGTGCGTTCCATTAAGGCGTTCAAGAAGTTGGACGGTTTTCGTGGTACGCCGAAGCGGGATGTCAATACGGTGATTGATGTGATTTTGCGTATGTCGGCGATGGTCGTGAACCATCCCGAAGTGGCGGAATTCGACATCAATCCGTTGATTGTGCATGCCGAAGGTAAGGGTGCGTCGGTGGCGGATAGCCGGATTATGTTGAGAAAGTGTTAACAAGATGTTCACAGAGACATGACACGGATTTCCCCCAACCCTATCGATTCGGCCCCTATCGATTCAGCAACGCGTCGCGGCGGAGTGTTTCCCACTCCGTTGCCCTTTGCAAAAAAAGCCTGCGAATATCTCGACAACATGCTCGGCAACGGTTGGTTGGCATCGGGAAAGTACCGACTCTGGGACATGGCGGCTGGAACAGGACACCTCGAACTCTTTCTGCCGAAAGAATTGCACCAATACTGCTACCTTTCAACGCTGGAACAAAAAGATGTCCAACATCTCGAAAAAGAATTTCCGACGGCAACCGTGTTTCAGTATGATTACTTGGACGATGACATAGTCCCACTTAGCCGGTACTCCGGCTCCAGCGGAGTACCGGCTAAATTGTCCGATGAGACTAAATTGCCGTCTGCTTTACAAGACGACCTAGCAAATCCCGAACTCAAGTGGGGCATTCTGGTCAATCCTCCCTATGCGACCGCTCAAGAAGCCGGACTGACAGGGAAAAGCAAAGAAGGCGTGTCCGACACACATATCCGAAAACAAATGCACGCCGAAAGACTCGGCGAAGTCTCACGCGAACTCTACGTGCAATTTCTGTATCGGATTATGAATGATTTCAAGCATCGACAAGCCGTGCTGGGCTTGTTCGCACCGCTTAAATATCTTGTTTCGACGAACTATCAAAAGTTTCGGGACAACGTTTTTCATGCAACGTTTCATTCCGGCTTTATGTTTTCATCGGAAAATTTCGGCGGTACTTCCAAGACGAAACACTTTCCGGTCTCGTTCATTCTTTGGGATATTCAGCAACGGGAAAATCTAACAAAACAAAAAATCCGCCTCAATGTTTTGGACAACACCACGCAGAAAATCGGCACGAAAACAGTGCTATCGGTTAACCGAAACGATTTTTTGAGCCGATGGATTAAGCGACCGCGAGGAACGAAGATTTTTCCGCCGTTTAGTTCTGCGCTCACTATCAAGTCGGGCAACGTCGATACACGCAACCGCATTGCCGATGGGTTTTTGGCATCGCTGATGTGTCCCGGCAATGAGTTGCAAAATCAGCAGCAGACGGCATTTCTGTCCGGCCCACAGGTCAGTGCAGGAGCGTTGTCGGTAACGCCGGAAAACTTCGAGCAGGCGGTCGTCGTCTTTGCGGCAAGGCGGATACCGAAGGACACTTGGATCAATCATGTCGATCAACTGATGAAGCCGAATAGGGAACTTACGCCGCAATTCATCGGCGATTGTGCTGTGTGGAGTCTCTTTGACAGTAAAAATCAGACGGTCTCTTTGCAAAATGTAATCTATCAAGGGAAGGTTTATCAGATTGTTAATCATTTTTTTCCTTTTCCGGTTGCGGGGAGGAATTCCTTCGTTGCGGATTGGCTTTCGCAACGAACATTGTCCGCAGAGTCGCAGGAAGTTTTGGAAAGAGCAAGGGAGATTTATCGGCTGTACTTTGCCAATTTTGCGGGGATAGACGATGCCGGTTGGTATCAAATTCAGAAGGCGTTGCGGGAGGTAAAACTTGGCGATGAACAGTTTGCGGAAATTAAATGGCGGCACGAGCGGTTGAAGGAAAAGTTACTGCCGTTGTTGTATGATTATGGGATACTAGACATGTTGCCTCACTGACGTTACGGGCTCTGTGAACGTTTTTTCTTTGTGCCCTTTGCGCCCTTTGCGGTAAAAAGGATTTAACCGCAAAGTACGCAAGGAACGCAAAGAAAACGTCCGCTTTCTTACCCGTTTTCTGTCTACTCTATGAAAAACAGCCCGTTGTGCCGATTGAGCCCTAAATTGATGTGAAATAGTAGGGATAAAACCGGTTTTTCCGAAAATTCTTGCGGCTTCATTAACGCTTTAGCCGGTTTGTGCCGATAAAAGGGAATAGGTTTTTGCGCATCAGTGCGCAATCAGTCAAATTTTCAGGGAGGCTCTATGACAGCAGCACAGTACACCGCTGAAGAGACGGCAAAACTGTGGAAAGATTTTGTCCAGGATAAAAGCAATCAAACCTTACGTAATGCCTTGATTGAGCACTATATGCCGCTCGTCCGTATGCATGGTCAGAAGTTGAGCAGCCGGTTGCCGGACGAGGTGGAGGTGGATGACCTTATTTCCGCAGGGATTTTCGGACTCGTCGATGCGATTAATGCGTTTGATATTACGCTGGACTACAAATTCGAAACGTTTTCTGCCTTACGTATCCGCGGAGCGATGTTGGATGAACTCCGGGAGATGGACTGGGTGCCGCGTCTGGTGCGTTCCAGAGCGAAAAAATTGGCAGAGGCAAACAAAAACTTGTCGGATAAATTGGGGCGGATACCGACACATGAAGAGGTGGCCGCGTATCTAAATCTCTCGCCGCACGAACTGGAACGGCTCATTACCGATGCCAATACGGTGCCGACGGTGAGTTTGCACAAGAAATACTCCGATACCGCCGACGGGTCGAAAGAAATCAGCGAAATGGATCTGGTACAGGACCAGCGGGGGGAAGACCCGACGACGGGAATACAGAAAACCGACCTGATGCGGCTTGTAACGAAAGGGTTAACGCGGAATGAACGCCTCATTATCATCCTTTACTATTACGAAGAGATGACCATGAAGGAGGTGGGGGAAACCTTGAACTTGAGCGAAAGCCGGGTCAGCCAGATGCACACCGACATCATGAGCCGGCTGGGACCGCAACTAGAAAAACGCCGACCCGAATTTGCCGTCTATTGAGAACGGGTACGTAAAAAATTGCCCAAGGACGCAAAAACATACAGAGTTACGCAAGGAACGCAAAAATATAATAAAATGATGTACCACCGTGTGGACTTGGGGGATTACTCGCCCAAGCCCACACGCTCGTTTGGCACGGCTCGCATGCGTGAGCGTGCCGAACGGGTTTGTCTCATCGACATCCGCAAGAATACGGCGGATAGTACGCCGGACGTACATACAGCGAACGTAGGAAAGTACGACGCGGCTGTACCGCAGAACGACAAGGCGCATAACACGGGTGGCATGCCGTATAAACCGGGATACAGACCGGCACATAGACTGGCACACACATCGGATACGGCATCGGCGTTACACGCGGAACGGGCTGATTCTGGGAACTGACACCTCTGCCGAATTCGTATTGAAGCGACTGAACATCAGTGTGCCCTTGTTGCGCCCAGGTTGCCGACACAAACAGTGCCGTAAATAGCAGGCATAAGGAACTTCTTAACATATTGGATTCTCCTTTTGAAAAACAATGAAATTCCCTTTGAGATAAGGGAATATCTCTAATGGTGAAAATGTGTCGCCAAAGAGGCAGGACACGTTCGTATCCCGCTCTTTGAGACGGTCAAAACTAACGGTTGCGGTACCGGAAAGGAGTCACGACCCTGACTCTCTGCTCATTCTGAACACTACCAGCTCTCTGTTGAACGGTGTTTCCAGAGATTTTTTCCACGCGATCCAGCGGCTCAACAAACGCCGCTCCGGTGGCAGCGAGCGGATTGTAATGCGGGTTGTTTATGAGCGAAGGTGCTCTCTCCCACAAAGCAAGCGGGGCACTTTCAACCGGTTCATCTTCTAAGGGCCCAACCACAACACCGGCTTCATTGCCGACAACGGTGATAGCGCCTGTGGCATCGACACGCACAACGGCTCCCCGCCAAATTTCAACGTCAGCATAACAATCACGCATTCCGGGACCCGTTGCACTATTGCCGCTGAACTCATAACCGAGTGATTGGATATCTCTATGCGGTACCGGCTCGCCAGGGCCTTGATATTTACCGATCAGCATTCTGCCTTTTGCTGATATGTACAGTTGGTACAGACCTTTATCAGCAAAGTTGTGGCGATAGAGCCAAACGTAGAGTTTAACATCGGTGATGTTTTCACCCGTGTTCAGTCTATCATTCATGATGAAGACTGGATATTGTGCTTTCGCTTTCACAACGGCTTCGGCTATCGAACCTTCAACAAGCGTAAACTCACCGAGTTTAATATCACCGTTTGCAACTCGCTTCTGCATTTGGTTAAGGACAGAAGTCGAGAACGCATCCACGTCGAGCCAGCCCTGCCAACGGACAAGCCGGTTGGCATCTCGTGTCAACGAGGGCCAAGGATCCTGCCCACTGCCTGTGATGGGCTGATGATCGGCGAAATTGGGGCTGAACCCCGCAACGGGGGCAGGTTCGGGAACCATTCTTTGTGGTTCTTGTGCCGAGGCGGTGCCGGCAGCAATAAGGCATGCACAAATGAGTGCGGTTGTAACGAGTGTTACGTTTTTCATAATAATTTCTCCTATTAAGGAAAACTGGGGGAATGGGTGTCCGCGAAAAAACATTTTCCGCTGTAATAAAAACACGCATTCCGCTTCGTACTGGTACGGATAGTTTGCCGGTGAGTCCAATTCCGATTCTTCTTGACTGCTTTTTCCCTGCAACGGAACAGCGCTCACCCAACGGACTATCTTGACCAGTTTTGGCAGATTAAATAAACCAGGCGGTTTAGGTAATCTGGGGGAATTATAGAAAAAAAAAAAAAACAGTCAAGAGGGGGGAGATAGAAAAAACAGAACAACAGGAAAAGTGGCGAAAATAGGCATAATAGGTGCTTTTCCCATAACCTGTTCCTGCGCCCCGCGTATTTGTTCCCAATGTTCACAGAGCCGCGTTCACAGAGCCCGTAACGTCAGTGAGGAAATCAACCGAACGATTCCCTGGCTTACGCCACGGGCTCTGTGAACTTTGGACTCTGTGAATTTTGCTCTGTGAACGCGGCTTGGTGACAGCGTTTTTTTCTTTGCGTTCTTTGCGCAACCCTTTGCGGTCTTTGCGGTTAAAAAAGACTTAACCGCAAGGGACACAAGGAAGAAAGAGCCGGGGACGAAGGTACTCCGTAGTCCCCGGCTCTTTCTTTTTCATTGCGTTCCGTCCCCGCTAATTCATCCGCACAATCGCTTCTTTGACAAGCAGCCGCATTTTCGAAGCAGATGCCTTCTGTCCCGTGAACAGTTTGAATTGATAACAGGCTTGCCCCACAAACATTTCCACTCCCGTTACCACCTTACATCCCTTTTCTTGTGCCGTTTTGATCAGCAAGGTATGTTCAGGGTTATAGACAGCATCGAAGACCAGCATATTAGCCCTGAGCGACTTTTTAGGATAGGGGGTTTCATTCACATTGGGGTGCATCCCCAGCGGCGTACAGTTGACCAAAATGTCGGGCTGCACGGACTCGCGGCCGTCCCATCGTTCGTATTCGCAACCCAAATGCTTGGAAAGTTCTACAGCCCGTTCCGCATCAATGTCCGTTACTGTTACCATCGCATCGCGATGCACCAGCCCGTAAGCCAATGCTTTGCCCGCTCCGCCGGAACCCAGCACGAGTGCCCTCTTGTTTTTTAAGACGCTTTCTTCGTCCAAAAAATTTCCGCCCAGCGCAATTTCAATACCTCCGATTGAAGCGATATAATCGGTGTTATAACCGATCCGTTGGTTGTTGCGAAAGACGACGGTATTGCATGCCCCGATTTTCTCGACGGCCGGATCGGCTTTCGTCAACTGTTCGATGACGGCCACTTTATGCGGAATCGTTACGCTGATTCCCAAGAGTCCGAACTCCGGTGCAAGACGGATAAAATCGGCCACGCAGGAATCATTAATCTGGAAGGGAACGTAGACAGCATTGAGTTCTTGTTCTAAAAAAGCCCTGTTGTGAACCAACGGACTCAAACTATGCCCGACCGGATTGCCGATGATCCCATAAACGACAGTTTCTTGGTCAATTTGCTCATATTGGTAAAGGTCGAGCAATTCCTTATAGACCAGCAGTCCCGGTGCGATGATCCTGTCCTCGGAAAATGTCGCGTAAGTGTAGGGCATGCTGAACTTTTTCGAGAGAATCCGGGCGGCTTTCCCCATTTCTCCGAGGCAGATTCCGATGACACGGACACCGGTTTCACCCAGTTTTTTTGCTTCTTCATTTTTCTGTTTGATGAAATTCAGGAAGCGTACCATTTCCTCGACCGTTTTCGGTGTTGCGGCAATTTTGATGAAATAGGGCTTTTTCGCCGACATTTCACGATGGAGTTCTTCGAGGTTCTCCGGCATCGTTTTCAAGTTATGGTAACTGATGATCCGCCGGGTCTTTCCGAAGGGGGGAATCTTGTCTGCGACATCAACTTCGAGGTCAACGAACTCCGGTTCGGCAACGATGGCGGAGCGGAGCAGTGTGAGCCGCTGTTCTTCGGATTCCCGCCAGAGTCCGCCGTCCTGTTGCCGTCGGGCGGTAATGACCGCGGCGGTTGGACGCGGGGGGATAAGGCGGTTCAAGTCGGGTTCCCGACGCAGGAAATCGAGACGTAGTTCGACCAGTTTGACTCCTTCACCGGCAAGCCGTTCGTGTTCGGTAATCATTCGGGTATGGCTCCCGCAGGCTATCGTAACGCAGATCATAGTAGGGTCTCAATGAATACAAATGGTTTCGGTGATAATTCACGCTGAGAGAACCGGCACAGTGCCGGATGCCGTCCAGCACAACCCATTGTATCATAATCAAAGGGCATGTCATTCGCAACGGACACCCAAAAACTTGGGTGTGTCAAAAATCAGCGGGTAAATGCTTTTTTGTTATTACGTTATCTTCTTTGCGTTCTTTGTGGTTAAAAAAGAATGAACCGCAAAGTACACAAAGACCACACAAAAACACTCATACCTCACTCTCCGCCGCCGGAGAAGATGTCCGTTCCGCCCTCCTGAACTGATTGGACAATTTCCGTACGGAGTTTCTCCAAGAATTCAGGATTCTCCTTGAGATACTGCTTCGTTTTTTCGCGTCCCTGCCCCAGTTGCTCGTCGCCGTATTTGTACCACGCACCCGACTTGGTGACAATTTTTTGGACAGCCGCCAAATCCAAAATGTCCCCTTCGTAACTGATACCATTCGTGTGCATCATGTCAAACTCCGCCGCCCGAAAGGGGGGAGCAACCTTATTCTTCACCACCTTTGCCCGAACACGCTGACCGATAATGTTTTCCCCCTCTTTGACCTGACCGATACGGCGCACATCAATCCGGCAGGAGCAGTAAAACTTCAAAGCCCTGCCGCCCGGAGTCGTTTCAGGACTTCCGAACATCACCCCGATCTTTTCCCGAAGTTGATTGATAAAAATCACGCACGTTTTGCTCTTCGCGATGATTCCCGTCAGTTTTCGGAGAGCCTGACTCATCAGTCGGGCTTGCAATCCGACGAAGGAGTCGCCGATTTCTCCTTTCAGTTCCTTTTCAGGCACCAGTGCGGCGACGGAGTCGACCACGATAATATCGACGGCATTGGACTTGACGAGCATTTCCGTAATCTGCATGGCTTCCTCGCCGCTTCCCGGCTGGGAGACGAGGAGACTTTCGAGGTCAACGCCGAGCCGCTTGGCCCAACTGGGATCAAGGGCATGTTCGGCATCAATAAATGCGGCGATGCCGCCTGCCCTTTGGGCATTGGCGACGATGTGGAGCGTGAGTGTTGTTTTGCCGCTCGATTCCGGGCCGAAGATTTCAACGATTCTTCCATTCGGCACGCCGAAACCGCCGAGGGCGAGGTCAAGGGAGAGGCATCCCGTCGAAATCCCGGTGAGACTGGGAGTGCGTTCCAATCCGAGCGGCATAATGGCTCCTTCACCGAACTGCTTTTCGATTTGTGCCAATGCATTTTTAAGATCGGGATTGTCGGCGAACACACTTTCGATGTTGCTTTCGGTTTTAGAAGTTTTTTTCGGCATCGGGAGGGGTAATCGTTAAAGTAAGGGAACATTGTACCACAACGCTGTCCCTTTGGCAATCAATAATCAATATGGCTGCGCCGGCGGTTAAAAAGTTCACAGAGCCCGGAGCGGAAGCTCCGGTGCTCCCACACCGGGCTCTGTGAGTTGCCGGTGCTCCCACACCGGGCTCTGTGAGTTGCCGGTGCTGCCGCACCGGGCTCTGTTTGTTCTTTTGCTCATTTTTACCGCCAACCCTGTAATCTGCGCACTCCGTGCGTGACGTTTTTTTTGTCCATTGCAGTATAATGTGCCTTATGCTTCTTTATTCTGCGCCGATGGCGGGCTATACCAATTATGCGTATCGGGAACTGTTGCGTTTGTTCGGCGGCGTGGATTTGATCTTTACGGAGATGGTCTCCGCCCGGTCATTCGCCGAAATGGAAAAACGGGGTATGGAACCCCCCTCACGGCTCTGGGGTATCCGTGAAGAAGCCCGGCCGCTTGCTGTGCAAATTTGGGATAATGATCCCGAAACCCTTGCAAGCCTTGCTCATAAACTCGCCTTCGACTATAAGGTCAGCAGTATAGACCTGAATTTTGGTTGTCCCGCCAAACAGATTGCCGGTAAAAGTGCGAGCGGTTCATTCCTGTTGCAATTTCCCGAACGCATCGGCAGTATTGTCCAAAGAGTGGTTGATGCCGTGAATTCCCCCGATGGAACAGCACTCCCCGTCACGGCGAAAATCCGGTTGGGGCGTACGCGGGATACAATCAATGCGGTGGATGTTGCTCAAGCCGTCGAATCCGCAGGAGCGTCAGGCATCACTATTCATGGCCGTACCGCCGCCGATATGTATCGCGGTCATGCCGACTGGGAAGAGATTGCCAAGGTGAAATCGAAGTTGCGTGCCATCCCGCTCATCGGTAACGGCGATATTAAGACGGTGGATGAGGCGTTGTTTCGTATTCGCCATTACCCCGTGGATGGTATTATGATCGGTCGCGGCGGCATTTCCAAGCCTTGGCTCTTCCGGCAGATTGCCCAAACGCTTCGGGGGGAACCGGCGGATGCCGAACCTTCGGGAGGGCAGATCAGCGAAATGATTCACCGGCATTTTGCCATTTTGCAACGGCAATTTAACGAACAACTCGCATTGTTCTTGATTCGCAAGACGGTGTGCCATTATGCCGATGCCCAAAGGGGGGCGCGGAAGTTCCGAAATGATGTGTGCAGTGCAAAGAATCCGAAAGCCTTTTTTGCTGTCATTCAAGACTTTTTCGGATAAAGGGAACCGTTCAGGAACCGCACAGGAAATAACCCCGCGGCGCACAGAGCCGCGTTCACAGAGCCCGTGGCGTAAGCCAGGGAATCAACCGAACGATTCCCTGGCTTACACCATGGGCTCTGTGCGTCATGGGGCGCGAAGCAACCGCACCCATTTGTTCCCTTTTATGGTATACTGCCAGTCTCTACTCCGCACCAACACTGCCGTGAAAAACACAGTCATGAAACATTTTCTCCACTCATTCCTTTGCTTCGCCGCCTTCACATGTGCGCTCCGTGCGGCAGAAACCTACGATGTCGTCATCTACGGCGGCTCCTCGGCGGCTGTTACAGCAGCAGTCCAAGCAAAAAAGATGGGCAAGTCCGTCGTCATCGTCTCCCCGGACAAACACCTCGGCGGACTCTCCAGCGGCGGACTCGGATTTACCGACTCCGGCAACACCGGTGCCATCGGCGGACTCTCACGGGAATTCTACCACCGTGTCTATAAAAAGTACCAGAACCCCGAAGTCTGGCGTTGGGAAAAAATGGAGGACTACGCCAACATCGGACAAGGAACCCGATCAATGGTGCACGAAGACCAAACAATGTGGACGTTCGAACCGTACATCGCCGAAGCCGTCTTCGACGAATGGGTTGCCGAAATGGAAATTCCCGTCGTCCGAGAAGCCCTGCTCGACCGGGAAAAAGGCGTTAAGAAAGAGGGTATGACAATCGTTTCGATTACCACGCTTTGCGGTAAAACCTTTGCCGGCAAGCAGTTTATGGATGCAACCTACGAAGGAGACTTAATGGCGGTTGCCGGTGTGAGTTATCACGTCGGTCGAGAGGACAATTCGCTGTACGGCGAAACATGGAACGGTAATCAGGTCGGTATTCTGCATCATCAGCATTGGTTCCCCCCCGGAAAAGTTGATCCGTACAGAATACCGGGTGACCCTTCCAGCGGTCTGCTACCGCATATTTCGGACTGTGAGCCGGGAGTGCGCGGAACCGGCGACCATCGGGTTCAGGCATATACTTTCCGAGTTTGCATGACGAACCATCCCGAAAATCGGGTGCCCTTCCCCAAGCCGGAAGGATACGATCCCGATAGTTACGAATTGATGATCCGTGTCTTCGATACCGGCTGGCGGCAAACGTTTGACAAGTTTGACCCTATCCCGAACCGTAAAACGGACACGAACAATCATGGTCCATTCAGTTTCAACTATATCGGCATGAATTACGATTACCCCGAAGCGTCCTACGAACGCCGCAAAGAGATTATTGAGGCACACAAACGGTATCAGCAGGGATTGTTGTATTTCCTCTGCACTGATCCGCGCGTTCCCGAAGAGGTACAAACCCGCATCAATCAATGGGGCTTGCCGAAGGATGAATTTGTTAACACCGGACATTGGCCTCACCAGATTTACGTCCGCGAAGCCCGGCGGATGGTCGGTGAATATGTCATGACAGAGCACGATTGCCTCGGCAGCCGGGTTCCGCCGCGTCCTATCGGAATGGGGTCTTACACATTAGACTCACACAATGTTCGGCGGCACGTTACGGCGGCGGGATATGTTCAGAATGAAGGGGACATCGGCGTTCGGGTACCGCGACCGTACAGCATTGACTTCGGTTCACTGATTCCGAAGAGAGAAGAGTGTACCAATTTGACCGTTGCGATTTGCGTGAGTGCTTCACACATTGCGTTCGGCTCGATCCGTATGGAGCCGGTATTCATGATTTTCGGTCAGAGTGCGGCAACGGCGGCGGTCTTTGCGATTGAAGAGAACACTGCCGTGCAGGATGTAGATTACGAAAAGTTGAAGGAGCGGTTGCTTGCCGACGGTCAGCGGTTGGTCTATGATCCGAGAAGTGCTCCGGTTCGCGGCATTGCGGCCGGTACGTTGCAGGGCATTGTACAAGATGACGTTGACGAAAAGGTTCGCATTGATGGCGATTGGATTCCTTCAACCGCTCGGCAACCGTTTGTGGGGCAACACTATCTTCATGACGGCAATGAAGGCAAAGGGGAGAAGAGTGTAACGTTTGCGTTTCCGGTTACGCCGGGAGAGTATGAAGTGCGGCTGGCGTACACGGCCGATCCTAACCGGGCGACGAATGTTCCTGTCCGAGTACAGTACACTAATGCGATCAGTGCACGGGGGTATGTAACTTCGGAGTTCAAAATAGACCAAACGAAGGAGCCGCCGATTGATAAATTATTTATATCGGTCGGCACCACTATCACGGATGGTGAACACGTCTACGTAACTATATCGAATGCAGGAACTACGGGGTTTGTCATCGTCGATGCGGTGCAACTGCTTCGTAAGGAGTAAATCCCACCATCTTGTCCTGCCGTACTGCAAACGGCATGAAAACGCACAAGGGTCACAAAGAAACACATGTTCACAGAGCCCGTGGCGTAAGCCAGGGATTTACAGGGTTGGCGGGAAAAATAAGCAAAGAACAAACAGAGCCCAGTGCGGTAGCACCGGAGATTCCGCTCCGGGCTCTGTGAACGTATTTTCCCTTGCATCCCTTGCGGTTAAACCCTTTTTTAACCGAAAAGGGCGCAAAGAAAAAACGTCCAAATTGGCACCGTTATTAAGGCATAGCACCCGTATTCCGATTCTCAATGTTTTCTCAATAGCACCACGACCTCTAAAAACGCTCCAGCACGAACAGGACATCCTCCGTATCGGCTGTTACCGAAACCGGTTGGGAAATGTCATAATCGAAAGAATACGTCTCCAAAATACGGAACCGGTTCACCGCAGTAAGCAAATCATAAAACTGCGGTGCCGAATAGATACGGAAAGGAAAACGGTCAACGATGTCGTAACACTTTTTCGGCGTTTCGGCTTCGATGCGGACCTCGATCATTTCGATTCGTCGCTTCAAGTCCTGCGACAGCGATTGTAAGTTCGATTGGACGGACAGCGCACCACGGCGTAAAGACCATCGTTCGTGCAAGCAATGCTGTTCTCCTTTCGGTTTCAGATGGAAGCCCAGCAGATAGATTCCCTTCGTTTTCAACACATCAGCCACGGCATGTAAATGATTTTGTGCGTCGGCTTCGGTCGTTAAGTGCAGAAAACTGCTGACGAAATTGAACGCTGCGTCAAACTTTTTCCTTCTGCCCATGTCAGCAAGGGAAAAGGAAGCCATATTGCCGACGATTGCCGATTCCTTAAATCCGTGCTTCTTTAAGCGGCGGTTGCAAAAGGCGATGGAGAGCGGATTCAAATCGAGTCCTGTAACATCGAAGCCGAGTTTCGCCAGGTGATAGAGCAACCTTCCCGAACCGCAGGCGGGCTCGAAGAGCGAAAGCGTTTTTTTCCCGTAGTGCCGCTCAAAAAATGCTGTAAGAAAATCAATTTCCGGGCGGCACATATCGGAAAAAAGAACATCGTACAAGTTCGGATAATCGTAAATACTGCCAGTAATTTGAGTTGTCATAAATTTGTGTATTAGACTGTACACGGGGGCAAATTGGACGTTTTTTCTTTGCGCTCCTTGCGTACTTTGCGGTTAAATCCCTTTTTTAACCGCAAAGGGCGCAAAGTCCAATTTCATGCTGGTTACAGTATATTATAATTTCTTCCCCCCCAACCACGTCTCCAGCACTTTCGTTTCCCGAATATCCTCAACCGGACAACGCAGAATGTCCCTATCAAGCACAATAAAGTCCGCTAACTTGCCCGGCTCCAAAGAGCCCTTCTCCTTTTCAGAACGAATAATGTACGCACTGTCAATCGTATAAAACCGAATCGCTTCCTCCCGCGTAATCTTTTGCTCCGGTGCGAAAACCCTGTCCGTCCAGCGAGGCTGACGCGTGAGCACCGTCCACATTCCCAAAAACGGATCGTAAAGATTGATCGCCCGATGAGGTTCTATCTTGAGCATGTGATCAGAACCGCCGCCGATGGGAATTCCGTTGTCCAAAAGCGTCCGGTAAGGATGAAACCACTGCATCCGCTCTTCGCCGAAATGGTCAAACAACGTTCCGCCATCCAAGTACAACCAAGCGGGCTGCATATCAATCACAACACCGAGCTGCTTCATCTTCTCCCACGCTTCAGGATACAAGAAACTTCCGTGACAGATACCGGGGCGGACAGAACGCAATCGACCATTAGGAACCCGTTGTTCCGCCAAAGCATACGCATTCAAAAGGAATTCCACCGATCCGTCGCCTTGACAATGCAGTGTCGGTTGCAAATCGTTCCTCGCCGCTATACTGGCAAACTGGACAATCTGTTCTTGTGTGAGAAAGAGGATGCCGAGATACTCCGGGTCGGTAATTCCGTAAATCGAACTGACTCCCCAGGGCTTTCGCATTCTCGCACTGCCGGTGAGCATTCCGCCGTCGAGGAACATTTTCACGCCGCCAATCCAGAGCATGTCATTCTTTTTTGCCAGCGGCAGTTTCGCAACGGCAGCAACCTTCGTTTCGATTTCAGCAGGCGTGAGTGCCGCATTGACTTCATGCGAAGCATAAATCCGGCAGGTCAAATTGCCGTCATCGAGCAATGCCTTATAGAGAGTAAGATCGCTTTCGGACGCATTGCGGTCAGCGACAGTAGTGATACCAACGGAGTTGTACGCCGACATCTGTTGTTGCAGCCGCGCTTTCTGTATTTCCGGCGTGATATTTACAGAAGTCGTGAGAAAATGTCCGACGGAGGTACAATTTCGGAGCATACCGGTTGGCTCTTGCGTTTGCGAATGGCGTTCAATTCGACCATGTCCGCTGCCGGGATGGTCGCCGGAGTCTTTCGTGATACCAAGTTTTGCAAGAGCAAGCGAGTTGAGCATCGCATCAGGACCTGTCCGCATGAAAGCGGGATGTTCAGGAACGGCGGAATCCAGTTCCGCTCTTGTCGGATAGCGTTTGTCGCGCAGCCGGGTAATGAAAACTTGTTGGAGTCCGATCCAGTCTCCGTTGGGGACGGCTTTCGTTCTGGCTTGAAAATAGGCGAGAACATCGTCGATAGTTTCCATTGTAGGGATTTCGTGATCCAACTCGTACATAGCGGCGGCGACGGGATGCGAGTGGGAATCAATAATGCCGGGCAGTACCGTTTTGCCTTGCAGGTCGATTCTCTGCGTTTGGGTACTGGCGAGAGCGAACATTTCTGCATTGGTTCCAACGGCGGTGATTCGATCCCCGGTAACGGCGAAGGCTTCGGCTTTGCGGAAGTCGGCATCGACGGTGAGTACGTTTCCGTTGTAAAAGATGGTATCCGGTGCGGCGTTGTCGGCGGCGAGTAGTAGGGAGGGAACAAGCAGTGCCGAGGTACCTAGAAAAGAACGTCGATCCATGAGAGTGTAAGACGGTGTAAAAATGAAGAGTAATCGTATTGTACAAAAAGCGAGGGGTGCGTCAAGTGTTAGATGGGTGCGGGTAGGTGGGCAGTCCGATAACAAGTTTTTTGGTCAAATGGGCAAAGGGGGGCCGCCATCGGCGAGTGACGGGGCTTTTGTTGAGATAACTCAATCGTGCTTGCCGAACTACTCGCCTGACGGTCAAGTGCCTATATTTTCAGTGATTCCAGCATGTCGGCTGCCCATTTTGAGAAAAACCAGTTAACGGACTGCCCAACACGCGACACACCCCCAAATGCACTTGCCAATTGAAAAACCTGCTGGTACACTACCACAGAGTCGGCTGTTGCCGTTTTTTTGACCATTTCTTGAAAAGGAAAATCCTTATGCTTACTCGACTATCGACGGTATTGTGCAGTATGTTTTTCTGCTTAACGCTCTTTGCCAATCCCACGACGTTTTACATTGCTCCTAATGGAAACGACAGCGCAGCCGGCTCCCAAGCGGCTCCCTTTGCAACTCTCACAAAGGCGCGAGACGAAATCCGCAAACTCCGGGAATCTGGAAACGAAAACTCCATAGAGGTAATCCTGCGCGGCGGCACCTATTTCCTGCCGAATGGAATCCTATTCGAAGCGAAGGACTCCGGTACGGAAAAATCGCCGATTGTGTACAGGGCGTTTCCGAACGAAAAACCGATCCTCGTCGGCGGAAAACCGATCAAAAACTTCCCCCCCTATCGAGACGGTATTCTCAAAGCCGACACAAACGCAGAAGGAATCGGTAACATTTATTTTCGACAGTTGATTTTCGACGGACAACGGCAACACCTTGCATGCTATCCGAATTTCGATCCCGAAAATCCTTACGGCGGCGGCTGGGCATATGCCGCAGGAGAACGTATTCCAATGTACCAAAACATCGAAGGAGAAACCCGCAACGAATTCAAAATCGAAGAGCAAGATTTACGCAACTGGAAGAAACCGGACGAAATGGAAGTGATGGTTTTCGCACGATACAATTGGTGGAACAATATCTGCCGCGTCCAGTCGATAGACATCGAACAGCGGCACGTAACGCTCGCACAAAACGCTTCGTACACTATCCGCCCCGGCGACCGGTTTTATTTTCGTAACGCTTTTGAGGAACTTGACGCACCCGGCGAATGGTATCTCGATAAGGAAACGCACACGCTCTATTTTTTGCCGCCGTCGCCGCTCGATGGTAAAGAGGTTTTCGTTCCAACAACGCGAAATATCCTTAAACTCGACAGGGGAACAACAGACATCGTGTTTCGCGGTTTGACCTTTGAATGTTCCGAAGGCACCGCGATTGAATTAATCGAGGCTTCCCGCTGTCGAATCGAAGCGTGTATCATCCGCAACGTCGGCGATTACAACGGTTCCGGTATAACAATAATCGGCGGCGTGAAGAACGTCGTTTTCGGTTGCGATATTCACGACACCGGTTCGCACGGCATTTCATTGAACGGCGGCGACCGGAAAACGTTGACTCCAGCGGAACACGTTGCAGAGAACAATTACATTCATCATGTCGGTGTCTTTTACAAGCAAGGTGTCGGCGTTTCGGTAAGTGGTGTCGGGCAGCGTGTTGCGCATAATTTGATTCACGACGGACCGCGTATGGCAATTATGTTCGGCGGGAACAATCACGTTTTTGAATACAACCATATTCGGCACATGAACTTGGAAACGTCGGACACCGGAGCGTTTTACACCGGCGGTCGCGATTGGATCACGTCGCGAGGAACGGTAATTCGGTACAACTTTATGCACGACATTTTAGGGTACGGAAAGGATAGCACCGAAAAATGGGTCTCACCCTATTACGCTTGGGGGGTGTATCTCGACGACAACGCCGGCGGTATCGATGTTATCGGTAACATTTCGTTGCGCTGTCAGCGTGCCGGTGTGCATCTCCATAACGGTCGGGATAATAAAATAGAGAACAACATCTTCGTCGACTGTACGCTCCAACAGATGGAGTGCAACGGCTGGACGGACACGAACAGAATGTGGACTGACCACTATCCCACGATGGTTACAGGTTACGAATCGGTCGCCGACGAACCGGCGTGGAAAAATATGCGAAACATGAATTTGCATCCGAAGGACGCGATACTACCCGACAAAACTATTATGTCCGGCAACGAATTTGTTCGGAATATCATAACCTATCGGGAGCCGACGGCGAGGTATGTCAGGTTTAACAGATTTTCCTTCGAACATAACGTTATCGATCACAACGTCGTTTGGGCGCACGGCAATCCGGTGTTGACCGGCGTTCGCGTATCGGGCAATGTGATCGGTGAGAACCTCGCGCCGAATTTCAGTTTTGAAAATGGCGAAGTCGGCAAGTTTCCCGTCGATTGGAATTGGCAGGTCAATCCTTCGGGCAAGTCCGTGATTGTTCTTGACGACACGCAAGCCGTCGGAGGCAAACATTCCATGCGGATCGATGCCGATTTCGTCAAGGAAAAGCCGCGGGACAATGTTCCGATTGCCTGTTGCAAGCCGATTCCGTTGAAGCCCGGTGCGACGTATAAACTGACCGGCAAATTCAAGGCAACGCAAGCGGATTCGCTGGTTATCTTTCTTGTACACTATTGGGCACCGAACAGACCCTACTGGGGAAGCGGCGGCGATGCAACGGTCGGTACCGAGTGGACGGAGGTTGAGCGGGTGCTTACGGTTCCGAAGCCCGGTGATGCGAATTGGCACGACGATATGAAAGCGTTCCGTATTACCGTCGGTTTCAAAGGAGAGACTGGTTCGATATTTGCCGACGACATTAAACTTGAGGAGGTCGAAACGCTCGACGATTGGACTTCTTGGCAGAGTCAGGGTATGGACGTGCATAGTGTTGTTGCCGATCCGCTGTTCGTCGGCGGCAAGGAACGATTCGAAAAGGCGACCGACTTCCGTTTGCATCCGAACTCGCCAGCGTTGAAACTCGGTTTCCAACCGATTCCGGTTGACAAGATTGGTCCGTATCAACATGAACTCCGTGCAAGTTGGCCGATAGTCGAAGCGGAAGGTGCCCGCGAAAAACCGCTAGTCGCCGATAAAGCAACGGAATGATTCAAGGGCAGAAATGCCGGGGAGTTGCGCGTATACCCGACACAGGGGCAAATTGGTCGTTTTTTCTTTGCGTTCTTCTTTGCGCCCTTTGCGGTTAAATCCCTTTTTAACCGCAAAGGGCGCAAAGTCCAATTTCATGCCGGTTATGGTATAGCAATGATTGGGGAATTGCCGTCGGCAAAAAATATGATACACTGCAACTTTTCGTTGCCATGTTTTTGATATGTCGAACCCGCTGCCGACGTTTTTTATTGTTTGCGCTCTTCTCCTTTTCTCTACCGTACTTTCAGCAGACGAACAGCCGACGCTCCAGCGGTTCGAATTCGAAGAAGTCCATCTGGGAACACTGGTGCGGATCATTCTGTACGCTCCATCTTCCGAAGTTGCCGAAAAAGCCGCCAAAGATGCGTTTGATTCCTTCCAAAAGGTCAACGAGATAATGAGTACTTACGACTCCGGCAGCGAACTCTCACGGCTCAATGAAAGCCGAGGAAGTACCCGCGTAAGTGAAGACCTCTTCATCGTTCTCCGAGCGGCAAAGCATTACTATACCCTTTCCGACGGGGCGTTTGACGTTACCGTCGGACCTCTTGTCCGACTCTGGCGGCGGGCGTTTCGGCAAAGGGAATTTCCAAGCGAGCAATACATTAGGCAAGCAAAGGAACTCGTGGGGAATCATCTTTGGGAATTGGAGGAACGAACCCAGTCCGTCCGTCTATTGAAAGCCGGTATGCGGCTTGACCTTGGCGGAATCGCCAAAGGATACGCCATCGACAGAGCGTTTGACATCATTCAAAAGCATGGCATCGCGTCGTTGTTGGTCGATGCGGGCGGCGATTTTCGAGTCGGTGCGCCGCCGCCGCCCAATACCGAAGGATGGAAAATCGCAAAAGGCGACGAAACGGTGTTCATGAAAAACACTGCAATGGCAACGTCCGGCGGTCGTTTCCAATTTGTTGAGATTGACGGTGTCCGGTATTCTCACATTGTCGATCCGAAGACGGGACTCGGCATTACGGGCTTACAAACGGTTCACGTTACTGCTCCTACGGCAATGGAAGCGGATGCGCTGGCGACTATTGTGAGTATTCTCGGAAAAGAAAAGGGAGAAGCACTGATTGACAAATTGCCGAAGGTTTCGGTGGAAATCAACAAAGAGCCGGGGACATAGCGCAGCCCCCAACTCTTTTAACGAGACTGACGCATCAATTTTTTCCCCCAAGGACACAAAGACCATTTTCTGTCGTTTCAGGTATAGCCAGTCATCCTAACTGCATCCCATACTCTTCCCGCAGTTATAGCAAAGATAACAATTACCACTCCGCTTTGTCAATGCTCCGCAGGCATCACACAACGGAGCATCCGATTGATACGGCGATTCGTCCACCGTCGTAATCGTAAACGGCTGCAAAAGAACATCCGAAGGAGCCACCGAACTGTCAATCACCGAAATACTCTTCACCAACAACGACGACTCCGACTGCTGTTTCGCTTCCGTCATTACACTTCGTTCCATTCCGGCTTTTGTCTTTTCTACCGAAGCCCTGCCGCGACGACGATCCTGACCATTCCACTGGTAAAGCAACGGATCCTGCACCACCGACTGATTCTCCGGCAAAAATTTGTACGCCAACCAACGGAATATGTAGTCCACCAA
>Ga0099364_10002078_pt1 | contig 32262 bp, 25 predicted proteins | sample TergutTh196P3_FD_73070 | JGI IMG/M metagenome (GOLD analysis project Ga0099364, IMG submission 73070) | Microcerotermes parvus P3 segment gut microbial communities from Pointe-Noire, Republic of the Congo - Th196 P3 | ecosystem: Host-associated > Arthropoda: Insects > Digestive system > Gut ... | reverse complement strand
ATTGTGCCGTCTTTTAGGTAATAACCTTTTCCGGGAGATCCGGCGTTAGCACCGCCGCCGCCCGATACATTGGAAAATATTCTAAAATTCTTGCTTGAAATTTCAACGGCATCACTGTCCACGGTTTCACGCTGACCCAGCGGAGGAGACGGATTTATATGCCTTAGTGTCAAATCTTTGTAATCCGCGGAAGAACTAACGGCACGCAACCCTATTCTGCCCTCCATAATAGGGTTATCTTTATCGGTGTATTCCAATTGTAAGAAGTTATTCAAAAAGACTCTTATATTCGCGCCTTCAACACGCACCCTAAGGTTATAGCTTATGCCGGTTGAAAGGGACATTTCTCTGGATGCGAGCGATTTCCAATTAAACATCTGTTTGCCCAGAATAATCCCGTCTTCATTTAGACCGATAAAATAGCCGTAATGGTAGTCCATATCCCGGCAACCGTCGATTCCAACGACCGGATCGGACGCATTTGTTGCATATTTCATTCGAACCATAAAGCCGGCATTAGACTCTCTGTTAAGTGTAATGTTAGCGGAAAGATCATAATCGCCCAGATATTCGGTACCGTAGCCTGCCATCGCCCATGAGTCCGTGGAAACCGAAATCCGGTCATCATAATCTATCCATTCCCCGGACAGCCGTTCAAATTCCATATTTTCCTGGGTTTCTATGCTATCATGAATATCGGCGAGTTTCGCAAGCTTTACAGAATACAAATCCAGCGTACCCTCTGTGACCACAAGCTTGAATTCTTTTGCGGTTTTGTTTATTTCGATATGCCGGGCGGCGGTTTCCGAGAATACGTCGGATTCGGCAATAACCACACCCTCTTTTACAAGTGTATCATCAATGTATAGATCTGCTTTCGCCGGAACGGCTCCCTTGGCTTTGATATTCACCGAATAGTAGGATGTTTCCTGCGGTTGAATATTGTAGGTAAGACTGTCGTCCGCGACTAGATCCTTATAGTATTTGCTCACAAGATCTGCTCCGGATTCGGTTATTTCGCCCGTCGCAAAATCTCTTGAAGTTTTATTCGCGTGAACCGCATCCATTTCGGAATTTGTAGGCTTCAGTGTGTCTTTGTCCTGATTTCCGTTTACCGTGCTTGAAAACGCTGTGTAACCGAATTTTGCTGTAGCTTCTTTGGTTTCAAGTCCAATTTTTCCGCCGTCCAAATCACCCGTGCAGGACATAAGAAGACGGTCGTCTATATAAACGTCAAAAACATTTCCTTCTTTTTTTACCGTAATTTTTCTCAAAAGTTCCGCATCACCGGAAATCCCCGTAAAATATTCACTTGGAAGATCCGATGTGCCGCTCGACACAACAGAACCATTTTTAATGATTTTTATGCTTATGTCTGCATAATTCGGGGAATCATAATAATCCACAATTGCATAATTTTTATCATCCGTGTACGACGTTATTACGCTCCCGATTGAATACGGTGCTCCCGGGTTTGATAAAATCGACATATTGAATTCCGCCGTATAGTCGCCGGGTGTGCTTTGTTTTGACAAAACCCGTGAAGACCCGGTAAGCGTCATAACATTGTTTGAAACCGAAGCATCGCCGAAAGCCGTGTCCCAGTTCGAGCCGTTATTCATACGGTCATAAAACTCCGGCATTTTAGGCACGGGCATATCCCACCATGTAGGCCCCTGAACTTCCAGCTTTTCTTTGTTGAAAATCATTCTGTCAATATTCATCCTGCGTTCCGGACGCATTGAAAGCAGGTTATGATATACGATATATCTGCTGTCCAAATCGGGCCCCACAACAAAACTGTTGTGTCCGAGCCCAACGATCCCTTCTTCGGTGTTGCACAGCAGCAAAGCGTTTTCCGGGTCCTTCATTCCGGGCACACTATCGCCCGCGGCATATTTTATCCTGTAATTATGGGATAAAATATGATTACCCGTATATGTAATATAATATTTCCCGTTGCGTTTGAATATCTGTGAACCTTCGGTCCATCTGCGGTTGAATGAAGCGCCGGGGATACTGTACATTGCCCCGCCGTCTTTTGCCGTAAGCAAATCGTCATTCATCAGCCGGTATAAAATTTCGCCGCCGCCCGAATGTGAAAAATACTTTGTCGCATTAGCATCATCATCAATAAATAAACTTCCGTCTATTGCGTGAACATCATTGGGATGCGGAGTTCCCCGGTATTCAAAGGGACCTAAGGGGTTATCGGATGTAAAAACCCTATGCGGAGGTCCGCCCGGCGCGGCTGTATACAAATAAAAAGTTCCGTTCCAATAGTAAACTTCGGGAGCGTATGCTCCTCTTGCTACCTCGCCGACAGTGTTGGGCACACACAATCCGCCGTATGTCCAATCAATCAAATTTTCGGAATGCCACACCTTTATACCTACATTGCCGTCCGCCGTCGAAACATACAGGTAAAACATTCCGTTATATTTCATTATATACGGATCGCCTTCACCATACACCATGTTAGAGTTGAAGTTTGTGGTTAACCATCGTTCCGGCATTTCATTGAACGGATTTTTGTATGTTCTTTCCGGTTCGGAGTGCAGAACAGCTTTCGCGTATCCTCCGGATCCATCGCTTTCTTCCGCTGCTGCAGCTGCGGTATTGACAAAAAATGCAAACATCATAATCACAGCTAATAAAATAGACAGAGTTCTCTTCATTTCAGCTATTTCCCTTTCTATTTTTGTTTTGCGTTAGTTAAGTTATAATCGGGTAACATAAGGTAATAAGGTAATAGGGTAATCACAAATATTTCCCGTAACCTTTTGTTTTCAGCTCTTTATATATTTTTTCTTTATATTCTGCGATAAGCTCCCGCCGGTTTTCGTCCCGGACGGTTAATGTACTTTTGTCGATATTTAAAATATTACAAAGGTTATCGGCACAAAAGAATTCCGCACGAAGATTGTCGGTTTTCATTCCGCCGATAAACAAAGGAATACTGTCATGAGAACTGACCGCCTTATCGTAGTCTGTGAGGGCTTTTAAATCATTTTCATTCAAGCAGCATCCACCTGTATGATCTGTACCTGCTTCGATCAGCATATCCAGCTCGGTTTCGTTGTTGACGGAGGATAAAGTGACGTTCAGTATCGGGCTTTCGATCAAATACCGGAACGCTTTGACAGCGATCTTTTCATCTTTTTTGAAACCGAAAATTTCCTCAAAATTATTAAGATTGTTGATAACGCTGAAAGGAACCCCGTATTGCGCCCACACCATTGGTTTCATGGCGACGAAGGATGCGTTCCCTTTGTATCCGTCAAAAGATCTTGCAAACCAGTTGTTGCGGAAATTATAAGGTGTCATGATTATTTCAAACTCGTTGAACGCATCCGCTATTTCCCGGGCAAGGGGATGGTTATGACAGGAGAAGCCAAGCATTCCAATATCTCCGGCTGCTTTTCTTTCGGACAAAAGCTTAACCAGACCGGCGCACCTGTCATAATCATATTGTTCGTCGATGGCGTTGATCATAAATGAATCAAATCGGTTTTCCGGCATTATCGCAAGACGTTTATCGAGATACTTGTTAAAGTAATCCCGATCTGTCATGCCAAAACCCTTTGATCCGGTAAACGCGCCTAAAACCATTCCGTTAACATGAATTTTACTGCGGATTCCGGCTATTTCCAATGATCTGGCAAGCATTTCGACTTCGTTATACCAGGTTGTGTCATAATATGTAATTCCGTTTTCGTAAGCTTTGCTCAGCAGCTTTGCCCTTGAATCCACTTCGCTTTGTTCGACCGGACCGTAGGTTTCCTCATATCTGCCGTACTCGAAGTGCTTATAATGACCTCCGATGCCCACTACCGACACTTTTTTACCGTTCGCAAGTGTTGTCTGTTTCATATCTATAATAGACCTCCGTCACACGGCGTTAATTTATCCTTTAATATCCATGATATTCTCGTCAAAATTGCCTTGTTTGACGAAAAATCACCTGCGTTCATACATCGCGTTTTAATTCCCTAGGAAGTCTAATCAATAATTGACGGCTCTAAGCTCGAAATACGATTGCGGATGAGCGCAAACCGGGCATTTTACCGGTGCTTTTTCGTTATCAACTATATGTCCGCATTTGCGGCATATCCAAACAGATTTTTCTTTTCTTTCAAAGACGGCTCCGTCCTCTATATTTTTCAGCAGCTTGCGGTAGCGTTCCTCGTGTTCTTTTTCGATCAATCTTACCTTTTCGAATAAAAACGCGATTTTATCGAAACCTTCTTCGCGGGCTTCTTCCGCCATACGCTTGTACATTTGTGTCCATTCTTCGTTTTCGCCATCCGCAGCGGCTTTCAGGTTATCTGTGGTCGTAGCAATATCGCCGCCGCACAAAAGTTTGAACCAGAGCTTTGCGTGCATTTGTTCGTTGCCGGCGGTTTCCCCAAAAATAGCGGCAATCTGTTCGTATCCTTCTTTTTTCGCCTTAGCCGCGAAATATGTATACTTGTTCCGCGCCTGACTTTCTCCGGCGAATGCTTCCATAAGATTTTTTTCTGTTTTCGTACCTTTCAGGTTTTCCATAATGACTTTTCTCCTTTTCAAATTTTTAATTTTATTCCGGGGAAAAAGCTTCTTTGCCTGCTCCGCAAATCGGACATATAAAATCTTCGGGAACATCTTCCCATTTTGTGCCCGGTTCTACTCCGCTATCAGGTTCTCCGGCGGCTTCATCATATGTATATCCGCAAATATCGCATACATATTTCATTAATGCTCTCCTCCTTTCTCAAAAAATTTCAAATATTAATTTCAGGTTGAAATGTTACGCAAACCTGTGAATCCGTAAACTGACACGTTCCGGTCAATATCTCGGGTTATTCCCGTTTTTTTCGCTTCACGGAAACAACAGGCGTCATATAGCAACGCTTATTATTTCCCGAATGTTTTCATTATACATTAAAAACCCGGAAAACACAATAAAGCAGCCAAGGAAATTGTTAATTTTTTGTTACGGGTCACACGCAAAAGACAGTTTGGAGTTTGTTCTTATTAATTTATTAAAAATTACAAGGGCTACAAGGGTTACAAGGGTTACAAGGGCTACTTAAAGATAACAAGAGTTACGTTTTACCTCAAGCTGCGTTTTTTAATTCATCGGCCGACTCCGTGATTCTGCCTACAGACGGCGCATTGACCGGTGAGTGTGTTTTGATGTACTCGAACAACGCCCCGTCAGCGGTTCCGAATTCACGGTCTGCGGGTAATTCGGCAAGCATGATATAATCATTGCCGCCGGTCATAATATAATTCGATGCGGTCAGGGTGATTTTCGTTGTTTTGTCTTCTGAAGACAGCTTTTCGCCGCTATCCAGTGTTACCGACATAACACGGTTCCCGGCGGGTGCTGCGGGATTATATTCAAAACTCAACCCCGATACCTGTAAAAAACGCCCGTCTTCGGATTTTTCATGATCAATAATTCCGCCGTCACTGCTGCCGTCACCGGTTACAACCGAACTTACTCCGTTTTCCAAAACCTTAAAGAGTATTTCAGGTGTTATGGTTTTGATCATCAATGTGTTCCCAAAGGGAAGTATACTGATAATGTCGCCTCTTGTGATTGTGCCCGGATCTATATCCGCCCGTATGTCGCCGCCGTTCGTAATCGCAATATCCGTCTTTGCGGCTTCCCGGTAAGCATCTGCCACAAAATTCCCCAACGGCATTTCCTGTGTGCGTACACCCGGCGCACGTTCGCCGGACATAGCCTCGTTTGACACTCCCGCCGATTCACTCAGTATAGCATCCAGTTTGTTTGTTATTTCAGCCAGTTTAGCTTGGGTTTCCATATCCGGCTCGGTTTCCATCGCTTGTTCAAAATCAATAAGCTCTGCGGTTTTATTTTTTACTGCGCCGTCTTCCACCGTAACCGTTACTTTCCCTATATGGCTCCCATGCTGTCCCGCCTGAACGATCAGAACATCGTTTTCTATTAATCCTTCAGGCAGCGCGGTGTGACTGTGCCCGTCTATGATGACATCTATTTCTCCGACTTCCTGCGCGAGCGCGGCTGATGTTGTTCCCGCAACAGATTCGTTCCCCAGATGACAGAGTGCAACGATCAAATCCGCACCTTGATTATGCACATTCCTTGCCATTTCACGGGCGGCAGCTACTGCGTTTTCAAACTCAAGCCCGTTTACATATTCCGGCATAGCGGAGCTTTTTGCAGACTCGGTTGTAATTCCGAAAAATCCGATCTTAATATTACCTGCCTCGACTAATGCCGTATCGTATAAAACAGGAGAGCCGTCTTTTTTTACATTGGATGCTAAAATCGAAAAATCCGTCATATCATTCAATTCCAGCAAGCGTTCCCAGCCATAATTAAATTCGTGGTTACCCGCTGCCATTGCATCATAGCCGGCTATATTCATCAAGCCGGCTATGTCTTCACCCCGGCTCAGTGTCGCCGCCGGCAGACCGTGAAAAGCATCGCCGGCATCCACCAGAACAGAGTTCGGGATGTTTTTATGTATCGCCGCCACACGGTCTATCCCGATTACGCCATCATCGTCGTTTATGACCCGCCCGTGCATATCATTTGTGTGCAGAATCACAACTTCGCCCGATATCGGCGTTTCCTGCCCGGCACACCCTGCAAACCCTGCAAACAATGCAAAAACAAACGCCGTTATCAAAACCACCGTAAGCAGATACCGGCTGTTTCCTCTTTTTTTAAAAACCTTTGTTCTCATACCGCCGACCCGATTTCTTTCTTTTTATTTTTTATTTTAAAAAGTCAAAGTAAGTCTGTTCAAATAATCGAACCCTATTTTCAGCCCTTCTTTTACCTTTTCAACATTGCCTTCATACAGCATATCCTCGTGTTCTATACTTATAACGCCGTCGTAACCCGCTTTTTTGAGCTGCGCAATGATTTCTTTCCAATCAATTTGTCCCAGCCCCGGCATACGGTAGCGCCAATAACCCCGGAGATTTGCTCCTTTTTCGTAAAGTTTCTCGGGCAGTATTTCACAGTCCTTGGCGTGAAAATGAAACGTTTTGCCCATAAATTCATTGAGGGCACGCGAATAATCAATGTACTGCGGAACAAAATGCGACGGATCAAAGTTTAAGCCGAAAAAATCACTGTTTGCTTTCGCGAACATATTTCTGAACTGTTCGGGTGTATGCGAAATTGTTCCGGGTTTTCCGTCGCCGTGCCAATTCGGCATATGACAGTTTTCTATAATTATTTTTACATTTTTAGATTTCGCATATTCGATATGCTTTCCGAAAACTTCGGCAAATTCTTCCAAATTCTGATCGTAGTCCGCTTTGAAATTGCGCCCTGCAAAAGTTCCCGCCATCTCCACATTCAACATAGCCGCCGCATCAATAACTTTACGCAAATGGTTATGTATATATTCGCGCCGTTCTTTGTCCGGGTGCAGGTTGTTGTCGTAGTACGCAAGCGACGAAATTTCCAATCCTAATCCGGACATATACTCCCGGATTTCATCCGCTTCCTGCTGTGTCAGGTTTGCCGCATCAATGTCCGCCGAAGAGTAATCCCGGTCGTTTAGTTTAGGCCACGCGGCGACCTCAAGTGCCTTAAACCCTGTTTTTGCCGCAAATTCCGCTTTTTCCCTGAGGGGCATAGACCCCAAACATACCGTTAAAAAACCCAGTTTCATAACATAAATCCATCCTTTCTGTTGCTTCTGTTGCTATAATTAAAATTAATTTCAAAAGAATACCGGTTTTTTAGTTTTTGCCGATTCGTATATTCCCTCGAGTATCTGTGTCACTACCATCGCCTGTTCGGGTTTTACCACAAGTTCGGTTCCCTTGAGTATCGCATTATAAAAAATCATCGCTTCAATTTCCGCCGGTTTTCCCCCGCTATTACCTTCGTAAAATGCAACGCCGCCGATGTCCGTATTGATTTTCTTTTCGTAAAGAAAACCACCTTCTTCGCCGTTGATAATTAGTCCGTCCCACAAGTCCGCTCCGGCTTTTGTACCGCACAGCGTACAAATAGCTTCCTTTGCGTTACGCATATTGACCGCCCAGGTAGCTTCGAGCGAAATGGTCGCTCCGTTTTCCATCATAACAAAACCAAAAGCTCCATCCTCAACCGTATACTTTTTGGTGTCCCACGGTCCCCACGCATTTGCGGCGTTTTCGGTTTTAGCAAGTTCGAAGTATGTGTTGCCTACAGCATAAACCGGTTTATAGTTGTCCATCATCCATAACGTCATATCCAGCGCGTGGGTTCCAATGTCGATCAACGGTCCTCCGCCCTGTTCTTCCTCGTTAAGAAACACACCCCAGGTAGGAACGGCACGCCGTCTTAACGCGTGGGCTTTAGCGTGGTATATATCGCCCAATTCCCCCGCACGGCACATTTTTTGCAATTGCCATTTGTGTTTTTCATATCTGTACTGATAACCTATGCTGAGAATTTTGCCGTTACGTTTTGACGCATCCAGCATCGCTTTAGCTTCGGCATATGTTTTGGCCATAGGTTTTTCGCACATAACATGCTTTCCGGCATCCAGCGCGGCTATGGTTATAACCGAGTGTGATTTGTTCGGGGTTAATACATGAACCACGTCGATGCTGCCGTCTTTGACCAGCTCTTTGTAATCCTCATACGTTTTTGCATCGGCTGTCCCAAAGTCTTTTGCCGCTTTTTGCGCGCGTTCCGGGATAATATCGCAGAACGCAACAATTTCCGCCTCATCAATCTTGGATATGGACGGCATATGTTTCGCGTTAGCTATACCGCCGCAACCCACAATTCCAACTTTCAGCTTTTTTCCCATAATAATATCCATCCTTTGTGATAGACCTTCTCGAAAACCACTTCGCGGCGTATGAACGGAAGATTTCCCGTCACACGGTGTTAACTTATCCTCAAATATCCATGATATCCTCGTCAAAATTACCTTGTTTGACGAAAAATCATCTGTGTTCATACATCACGTTTTAATTTCCGAAAAGGTCTAATATTTAACCCGTATATACAGGTTTTATGATTTTCCAATAATTAATTTAATGGGGGTTTTTGAAAAAGCCGCCCGCAAAAAATATTGCTCTTGATTTTTAGCGGTCTTTAATTTTTCAATACCCCCCTAATTGATTTTTCTATATTTTCCAGCCGCTTTTGTGCTGTTTTCAATTTTTTCTTTTCGTTTTCTATAAGCTGCGGCGGAGCCTTTGAAATGAAGTTTTGATTGCCAAGTTTATTTTTTAAAAATTTTATATCGCTCAGGCAATCCTGCTTTTCTTTATCCAATCTTGCGCGTTCCTTTTCGATATCTACAAGTTCACCCAAGGGAATAAAATAGCGGGCTGCGGACGTATCCACCGATATAACTCCGTCTATGTCCGGCTTTTGTTCGAACCTTACTTCGGATGCGCCTGCCAGACGTACAAACATTTCACTGAAACTTTGAAAAAGCTCCTTGTTTTCCGCACTTATTATCAATGCGGCTTTTCTCGACAGCGGAACATTGATTTCCGCTCTTGCTGCTCGAATCGCTTTTATTCCCTGAACGATATTATCAAAGTCCGCCGAAACTTTCGCGTATGTCCGTTCCTCGTCATATTCGGGAAAACCGCTCACCATCACCGATCCGTCCGCGAACAGTGCCTGCCAAAGTTCTTCGGTAACAAAAGGTATAAAAGGATGCAGCAGTTTAAGCACGCCGCTCATAATATAACACAGCATATCCCGAACCGTGCCGGCTGTATTTTCGTCCTGCAAGCGTATCTTAGAAATTTCAATATACCAATCGCAGAATACATCCCAGGTAAAGTTCACGGTTTTACCCAGCGCCAGCGAAAAATCATAATTTTCCATATTCTCGCCGTATTCTTTAACAAGACGGTTGAACCCGCTCAATACCCACATATCCTCACGGGCAAGATTGTTCGGTATTTCCGGCTTTTTTATCGTTTCTTTAAGATTCATTATAATAAAACGGGATGCGTTCCATAATTTATTGATGAAATTTCGGCCGGCTTTGCATTTTTCATAGGACATACGCATATCATTACCCGGGCTCGTTCCCGCGCAAACCATATACCGCAAAACATCTGCGCCGTATTCCTCGATAATGTCTATGGGATCCACGCCGTTATCTAATGATTTGGACATTTTACGTCCCTGCTCATCCCGCATAAGTCCGTGAACAAACACCGTGTTAAACGGCAGCTCACCTGTATGATGCAATCCTGAGAATATCATGCGTGCAACCCAGAAGAAAATTATATCATAGCCTGTGACTAAAATATCCGTCGGGTAAAAATAATTTAGTTCTTCGGTTTGCTCCGGCCACCCCAGCGTGGAAAAAGGCCACAACGCAGAGGAGAACCAGGTATCCAGCGTGTCCTCGTCCTGATGTGTTTTGCCGCCGCAGGAGCAGGTTGAAACCGCGGTTTCGCTTACCGTAATTTTTTCACAATCCCCGCAATAGTACGCCGGGATACGATGTCCCCACCACAATTGCCGGGAAATGCACCAGTCTTTAACATTATCCATCCAGTGAAAATAAAGTTTTTCGAACTTTTCGGGCACAAATTTCACTCCGCCGCCGCGTACCGCTTTATTTGAATTTGCCGCCAGCTGTTCCATTCTGACAAACCATTGTGTCGAAATTTTCGGTTCAACCACGGTTTTACAGCGATAACATTCACCAACGTTGTGAATATGCGGTTCGGTTTTCACCAACAAGCCGCTTTCTTCCAGTTTTTCTATTATCTTACGGCGAGCTTGGTATCTGTCCATCCCCTCAAACTCCCCGCCGTTTTTGTTGATAACGGCATTATCGTCCATCACGTTTATAACCGGAAGGTTGTGCCTCAGTCCCACTTCAAAATCATTGGGATCATGGGCGGGCGTTATTTTCACCGCACCGGTTCCGAAATCCATGTCTACATAATCGTCCGCGATCACGGGTATCTCACGGCCTGTAAGGGGTAATATCAAAGTTTTACCTATAAAAGAACTTTGCTTTTCATCGTTGGGATTTACTGCGACTGCCGTATCGCCCAGCATAGTTTCAGGGCGGGTTGTCGCAATTTGTATATGTCCGCTTCCGTCCTTGAGCGGATATTTAATATGCCAGAAAAAGCCGTCCTTTTCTGAATATTCAACTTCTGCATCTGATATCGACGTACCGCAGATACAACACCAGTTGATGATCCGCTCGCCCCGGTAGATCAATCCTTCATTATACAGTTTGACAAAAACTTTCAACACCGATTCGGAAAGTCCGTCGTCCATCGTGAACCGCAGCTTCGACCAGTCGCAGGAACATCCCAGTAATTTCAATTGTTCAATTATTTTACCGCCGTAAATTTCGTTCCATTCCCACACACGTTTCAAGAAACCGCTGCGCCCTATGTCTTCCTTAGTCACACCGTCTTCCGCCATCTTTTTTACGACACGCGCCTCGGTCGCAATTGCCGCATGATCGGTTCCGGGCAGCCACAAAGCCGAAAACCCTTTCATCCTGTGCATCCGTATCAAAACATCCTGATATGTTTCGTCCAGCGCGTGCCCCATATGAAGCTGTCCGGTAATGTTAGGCGGCGGCATAACAATAGTGTACGGCTTTTTTGTTTTATCGACACAGGCGGTAAAATATCCGCTATCCATCCAATACTTGTAGATACGGCTTTCAAAATTTTTAGGGTCATATGTTTTCGCAAGTTCGGCTTTCATTAACTTCGTCATCCTTTTCCGGTTGGTAAGTAATAGACCTCCTCGGGAATTAAAACGCGATGATTATTGCACAAACATTCCCGTTCGAAATTTTTAACCTGAAACAGATTTCGGAATTCCGGTTAGAGATAAGGTTGTCTACTATAATATATAATAAGCTGTATGATGTCAAGATTAAAGTTTTTGATTTTCTCTTTTTTGTGCAAGTATCTAATAGACCTCCTCGGGAATATAAACAAATTCCCTTTTATTATTACACTTTTCAAGCTTTTTTAAAGTGCGCCCCCGGCATTGACAAACAAACGACAAAATGCTACAATGTGCGCATAGCAAACGGGGCAGCAAGTTTTTCAAATTTCATAACGATTGAAATATGACCGATCATTTCTTAAAGGCTGTCATAAACGATTACGACATTTAATTATTACGATATTCAAATAAAATCATTTGACTTTTTATGACAAATAATACATAATGAAAACTGGTTAGGGCGATAATCATAATATTTTTTGGTACTAATAAACGTAAAATAGATCAAGTGAGGTTCCCGATGTATGGGATTCATCCGATATTTTTATTAAAATTATTATGAATATTATAAAATTGGAGGTTAACTTTCATGAATAACGCTAGAAAAACAAAGAACGGATTTAAAGCTGTAAAGATTATCTTTCTTGTTGCATATCTTTTAATAGCGGTGGCTTTCATATTATATACGGTAGTTGGGATCCTCGCTGCGCGCAACAATGAGCCGGCCTCTTTCTTTACGGTTACCCCGTTTTCTGTAAAAAACGATTCTGTGACAAACGGACTTAAGAGCGGCGATGCGGTTTTTGTCAGACAAAATTCAAGTACTGACAGGTTTTCCGATCCGCGAATCAGTGATATTGTGGTGTACAAAAGCGACGGGGAATACAGAACGGCACAAATCATACAAATCGTCGAAAATCCGGTAAGTTATTTGGCGCAAACCGAAACGAACAGCGAATTCGAAATAGCTTTATCGGACATATACGGTATACCGGAAAGCAGAATACCTTACTTGGGATATGTGCTTGACTTTTTGGATACCAAATTAGCTATTGTCGTTATTATCATTATCCCTGCTCTTATTCTTTTGATAATCGCACTGATCAAACTCAAAAGGGGTTCTTCGCGCAAGAAGATATCCGTAGATGAATTTAATCCGTTTTTTACTACCTCTTACGATGAGGAGCTTAAAATTGAGGATGATTTTGACCAGGGTATCGGATCGTCTGCGAATTATTCCGAAAACAATCCGGACACTGCGCCCGCTTCCAACGATGCTGTTTTTTCAGAGTTGAGAGAAAGAAGCGATGCTTTATCCAATTACCGGAAATCCATGGAAACCGGGGAGCCCCTTGCCGGTCGGAATTCTATCTTTGATGCGGACATGGGGCAGGATTCGGCGTTTACGGACAGCGGTAAAAAAACGGGACAGCATTACAATCTTTTTGATACCCAGCCTATAGTGTATCAAAAAGAAAAAGACGATGAAAGCAATCCGCCTGATTTTGACGAAACCGCCGAAGCCGACCCGTCGCAAACGTTGTCCCGTCTCAGCCGCAACGGGATAAAAACAAATGTCACCAACGAAGGACTGGAACTTGTAATGGAAAATTTTAGTTCCGGCAGCGTAATACTCCGTCTTAACCACGATGGTTCCGGAGTCAACATTTCAACTAATGCTTTTGAAGCTGATATTAAAATTTCCGCTAAATCTGATAAGCAACCTTAAGAGCGGTAACGGACACTCACCGGTGATGTTATTCTCTCTTTATACCCATTTAAAATAAGGTGCTTAAAAAATCCTGCGGAAAACATTTAAAATGGAGTAAGGGAGCCGGATCTGCGTGTATGAGATGCTTTTTTTCGTTTTTAATTATAATTTTGATTTTGTGCGTTGTTTCCTGCGGAAATTTGCAAAATTTTACGTTAAACAATAATAATGCGGAAAATATGGACACCGAATATCCCTCTGCGAAAGCTTTTACCTTGAACAATTTTACCGCAAATGTTACCGATTCCGACAATCCCTTGTCCGAAAACGACAGGGAGATAGTCGGAGTTTGGTTTTCTTATCTTGATTGGAGCAACTGTCTTACGAAAAAAAATGAAAATAATTTCGCAGCAGCGTTCTCCAAAGTCCTTTCGGGGGTTGAAAAACTCGGCGCAAACACTATGATCGTACACTTCAGTGCCTTCAACGATGCGTTCTACCCCAGCGATATTGCTCCCTGGTCCGGATATGTCAGCGGAACCTTAGCAAAGGATCCCGGTTTTGATCCGGCTGAAATTATTGTGAGTATGGCAGCAGCACGAAATATTGATATCCATGCATGGATAAACCCAATGCGCACACTCACCGACAGCGAATATAAAAGCATTCCGGACAAATACAGGATAAAGCAATGGTATTCCGATGAAACTTTACGTTATAAATATATGATAAAAACAGCCGGCAAATGGATTTTAAATCCCACGAATCCCGAGGTCCGCCGGCATATTGCGGATCTTGCAGCTGAAATTGTCTCAAAGTATGCTGTAGCGGCTGTGCATATTGATGATTATTTTTATCCGTCGGGCATAACATCCGAAGATGAAAAATATTACGATGAAATAAACCCCGGCAGCAATATTGAAAAATGGCGGCGGGACGGCACATCAAAAATGATTATGCAGATAAACGCCGCGGTTAAAGCGGCTCGTTCCGACACTCTATTCGGCGTTAGTCCTGCGGGAAACATAGATTATAACTACAATACGATGTACGTTGATTTCAAGTATCTGCTGTCCGTAAAAAATACGATGGACTATGTTGCACCCCAAATTTATTACGGGTTCGAAAACAACACTCAGCCTTTCGCGGAGTGTTCGGAAAACTGGAGTAATCTGGTTAACTCTCCCGTCAGGTTGTATATCGGGCTTGCCTGCCATAAAATCGGCACAAAACGGGATAAATACGCGGGCTCAGGCAAATACGAATGGCGAAACGTGTATAAAAGCGAAAACAATATGCTAAAACGGATGATAGAAAACGCCCGTGAGCTTCCGGGTTACGGCGGGATTTTATTCTTTGATTACAAATCCCTGCTCACTCCGTCGGGTAATTTTAAATCCAGAGCAAAGAACGAAATTAATAATATTTTAGATTTATTATAAATAGACTTCCTCGGGAATTAAAGTATAATATGTTTGCCGTATTATTTTCGATCACAAATTTTTTTGCGTATTTCTCACAATTTCCGCCGCCGTTTGCATTTTATTAAACGAGTGATCGAAAAATTCTTTATACTGTTTGCAGTATACATTCAACGATGGTTTTCCATCGCTGCTGACCGGTTCCCGTTCGCGGAAACACCCTCCGCGGCACAACTTATACCATCGGCATTTTTTACATTCATCGTCAATATAATATGACTGACTTATAAATTTTCGCGCTGTTTCGGTTTTCGCCAGCTCTTCAAAGCTATGTGTGCTTATGTTCCCCAGCCTGTATTTATCCAACACATAAAAATCGCAGGGATACACACTGCCGTCGCTTTCTACAACGAAATTCAACGAACAGAAACCGTTCATTCCGCAGCATTCCGGATTTGCTCCCAGCAATATAGATATATAATTATCGAAGTTACGCACACTGACGTAATTTGAATTTTTTAAATCGTTGTAATACAAATCGAAGGTCGATTTCAAGAATTCGCCGAAATTTTTCGGTTCAGGATTAAATCCCGGTTTGGATAAAGTTTCGTCCCTGTTCCTGTCATCATCGCCGAACGGGGCAAGGCAGGGAATAAACTGTATGTAACGGAACCCGCGGCTTTTAAGCGAATTATAAACGCTGATGCCTTTCTTTGCAACAATATTATTCACAACGCATAGAATATTGAATTCTACGCGTTTTTTTGTGAACACCGATGCTGCTTCCAAAACCTTATCCCATGTTCCCGCACCGCTTGAATCCCTGCGGAACAGATCATGTATTTCGCGCTTGCCGTCCAGCGAAAGACCCACCAAAAACTTATGCTCTGCGAAAAAATCCGCCCATTCTCCGTCAATATTGTATCCGTTGGTTTGAATAGAGTTCGCAACGGGTATTTTTTCGATATTGTATTTTTTTTGCAGTTCTATCAATTCTTTGTAAAAATCCAGACCTGCCAGCGTGGGCTCTCCGCCCTGAAACGCAAAATTACACGCTCCTCCCCTTTTTGCGTGTTTGAATGCCGCCCTAACCGCCGTTTCTAATGTTTGTGTACTCATCATTCCATAGTTAGCAACCTTTCTGTGCTTAGACACATCGGCGTAAAAGCAATATTCACACCTCATATTACAAGCGGACGAAACCGGTTTTATCAGTAGATTTACGCTCATACCTCACGCCGTACACCAGGTTTTTCAAGAGTTTATGCAACCAACCTGATCCCTTTCATTTGTTTTTTTTATGTCTGCTATGTGATCGTTTAAGGGAAAACTTTGAAAAAGACGTCCGTCCCAAATACTTCAAAGCTTTTAATATTTTTTTAGTTGTTAATAATGTGTAAATATTAGCATATTTCATTCCATGTTGTAATAATTGCCGTAAAATCCGTCAAGAATAAGGTTAAGAGCTTCTAAAAACCGGTTGTTTTAGAAGAATAAAAAAAGGAGTGATATTATTGGCAAATCTTACTTCCAAGGAATTGACGGCAATAGACGATCAACTCAGTCTGGAGGAAAACATGGTGAAAAAGTTTAAACTTTACGCGCAAACCTGTGTTGATCCCCAATTGAAAACAAAATGCGAACAGATCGCCTCCCGTCATCAAAGTCATTATACCCGGTTACTCAATCAGCTAAACTAACGACATAGAAAGGGGATACAAAATGCAAATACAAATCGACTCTTCAAAGTTCGATGACAAAACGATAATGCAGGATGCCCTCGCGTCACAAAAGTTTTTGACCGGCGGTTTTAACACCTACGCTAATGAATGTGTTACACCCAAAGTCCGAAACGAATTTATGTCGATACTGACCGAGGAGCATCAAATCCAATCCGAAGTTTTTGACGAAATGCAAAAACGGGGCTGGTATCAAACACAACCTGCCGAGCAAGCGAAAATTAACCAAACAAAGTCTAAATTCGGCGGACAAGAAGCAGCGTACTGATTTTAACAAGAACTAAAAATTTTCATCGTTCGAAAAATCTGTGTTTTTAGAAAATAAACTTAGAAATATCCGCCGGCATAGCCTGCGGATATTTTTGCGGGTGATTTTTCAACGCCCCTTTGAAAGTTCAGCAAAGATTATAAAAACATTATACTACGATATTGAGCAGTTTTCCTTTCACATATATAACCTTACGAATAGTTTTTCCGCCGGTCAGGGGTGCTATTTTTTCATCCTCCAGTGCCGCCGAAAGAACATCTTCCCGGCTCGTTTCCATTGATATTACAAGACGCGATTTTAACTTTCCGCAAACTTGGATAGCTATTTCAACTTCATCCAGCACACATTTTTCAGGGTCATATTCCGGCCATTTTTGTTTGCATAAAAGTTCAGGTTCTTCTGCTCCTGTTTCTAATTCTTCCCATAATTCTTCGGTAATATGCGGAGCGAAAGGGTTCAGCAAGGTCAGCAGTATTTTATATTCGCCGCGGGTTACCGAGCCTGTATCGTATATTTCATTTACGAGTGACATCATTGCCGCTATTGCTGTGTTGAATTTTAATAAATCAATGTCATCGCTCACCTTTTTTATTGTGCGATGAACAGAGCCTTCAAGATTTGAACGTATTTCTCCGTCCGGCACACATATATCATTAAGGTTGAATACCCGGTCTAAGAACCGTTTACATCCTTTTATCGACGATGTGCTCCAGGATGCGGCTTTTTCAAAATCCCCAATAAACATTTCGTACAGGCGCATCGTATCCGCACCGTACATTTCTATCACATCATTTGGATTTATAACGTTACCTCTGGATTTGCTCATTTTTTCGCCGTTTTCAGCAAGTATCATACCGTGACTTGTGCGCTTTAAGTACGGTTCTTTGCAACCGACTACACCTATATCGTACAAAAATTTGTGCCAAAACCGCGAATACAGCATATGCAGCGTGGTATGCTCCATCCCGCCGTTGTACCAATCTACCGGCATCCAATAGTCAAGCGATTCTCTTGACGCAAGTTCTTGCGGGTTACCAACATCGCAATATCGCAAAAAATACCAGGATGAACCTGCCCACTGCGGCATAGTATCGGTTTCGCGCTTTGCAGGAATACCGCATACAGGACAGGATGTGTTCACAAATCCGGGTATATTGGACAGCGGAGATTCGCCGTCTTCGGTAGGTTCGTAATTTTCTACATCCGGCAGAGTTAACGGCAATTCACTTTCGGGCAGGGGGACATAACCGCATTTGCCGCAATTTATTATAGGTATCGGTTCCCCCCAATAACGCTGACGGGCAAATATCCAGTCGCGTAATTTATATTCCACTTTAGCATATCCTTTTTTCGCTCCTTCAAGATATTCGATCATCTTCGTCTTTGCCTGTTCGACGGACAGCCCGTTTATAAAACCGGAATTTACCATCTCCCCCTCGCCGCAGTCAGTGTATGCTTCCTGAGAAATATCGCCGCCCGCCACAACTTCTATGATGGGGAGGTTAAACACTTTCGCAAATTCGTAGTCGCGGGTATCATGCCCGGGGACAGCCATTATCGCACCTGTTCCGTAAGACATAAGCACATAATCCGAAATATATATGGGTATCCGCTGACCTGTAGCCGGATTTATCGCGCTAACTCCGTCAAGACATACCCCGGTTTTTTCCTTGGATATTTCGGCGCGCTCAAAATCCGATTTTTTCGCCGCATTGATCCGGTATGTTTTCGCTTCGTTATAGTTGCGTATTTGGTCTTTCCATTTTTCAATATAAGGATGCTCGGGCGACATTACCATATAAGTTGCGCCGAACAAGGTATCCGGACGGGTAGTAAATACCGTAAGGGTATCATTCTCGGTGGTGTCAAAGTTCACAACCGCGCCTTCGGAACGTCCGATCCAGTTCTTTTGGGAAAGCTTGACAGAATTGATATAGTCCAGTCCTTCAAGATCGTCCAAAAGACGTTGCGCATATTCGGTAATTTTCAGCATCCACTGGGATTTAGCTTTATGGATAACTTCGCCGGAGCAGCGTTCACATACGCCCGTGACGACTTCTTCGTTGGCAAGCACGACTTTACACGATGTACACCAGTTTACATTCATCTCTTTTTTATATGCCAGCCCTTTCTTGAAAAGCTGAATGAATATCCACTGAGTCCATTTATAATAAGCCGGATCGGTAGTATCAATTTCTCTCGACCAGTCAAAAGAGAAACCTAAAGCCCGGCATTGGCGCTTAAAGAGTTTGATGTTGTCTTCGGTTACCTTTTTCGGATGTATTTTATTCTGGATCGCATAATTTTCGGTAGGCAGCCCGAACGCATCCCAACCCATCGGGTATAAGACGTTGAACCCCTGCATACGACGTTTCCGCGACACTATATCCATCGCCGTATACGGGCGCGGATGCCCGACGTGCAAGCCTTTTCCCGAAGGATACGGAAATTCTATCAATGCGTAAAATTTAGGGAGAGCAGGGAGAGCATAATCGTTCTTTGAAACAAAGACTTGTTTTTCGTCCCAAATATCCTGCCATTTCTTTTCTATCGCATCAAAATTATATTCACGTTTTTTCATATAGTTCTTCCTCTATCTCCTGTGAGCATATCGCTGATATCTATTTTTTCACCGTCTGCCCACAATTTTTCCAGCTTATAAAATTCCCGGGTTTCACCATAAAATATATGCACTACTACATCCAGATAATCCAGTATGATCCAGTTCGCAGAAGCGATACCCTCTTTGCGTTCGGGGCTTTTTCCGAGTTCCTTTGTCTTAGCTTCCACTTCATCCGCTAGGGTTTTTACCTGCGTTGAACTCCGGCCGCCGGCTATAATAAAATAATCCGCGATAATGGAAAGTTCCCTTATCTTTATCACCTGAATATCATCCGCTTTTTTCGAGTCAAGAAATTTGACTATGTTCTTTGCAAGTTCCCGTGATTCCATAAAATTGTCCTCTTTTCCGGTCGTTCGGCTTTCGGAAAACCCGTGCCGTCCTTTTAACCGCTTTCTTCATTTTCGTTTTCGTTTTCATTTTCGCCTATAGGATCTTCCAGAGTTCCGTCTTTATTGCTAAAGTCGCTTCTGTTTTCATTCGTCCCGTATATATTTAATTGTTCCAGCGTAGCTTTTGCGGAATAAGGACGAAAATGTTCGTTTAAAAGATCGCATATTTCAGTTTGGTTTAGAGCTACCGCACTCTGCCGTGCCCCACCCTTGCTGTATCTATATTCGGTTCCGCCCGCTGTGAAAAAGTGTATATTTTCTTTGCTTATAGTCTTTCCGCGTTTTGCGTATTTCATCAATTCACCGGGCGACAGATTGCTTTGCATATAATTAAGCAGAACCGGGGCGGCGCTCACAAGTTCGATTTCATCCATAGTGAAAAACTTTTTGAAAAGCGCGTCAAAAAACACCCGCTGCGACCTCATTCGTCCGTAGTCGCTGTCCGTAAACGCCTTGCGTACGCGTATGAAAATTTCTGCGTGCTTGCCGTCCAGTTTGCGTTTACCCTCTTCTACCGTGTAACCGCCATAACTCACGGTATACGGAACATCGACTTCAATCCCGCCCATAGAGTCTACAATTCTCCTGAACCCTTTCAAATCCAGCGTAATGTAGTGATGAATTCTAATTTGGAACATACTGAGAATCGCATCAGATACTCTTTGTGCCGCTGTCTCCTCCTGTATCCCGTATATTGCGTTAAGCTTACCCGACGGCGACAAATCACCAACATATGCATCACGGGGGACTTGGAGCAATTTCAAAGTCTTACTTCCGTTGTCCAGCGAAACTATAAGCACAATATCGCTGAGATCACCGTGTACACCCATCAGCAGGAAGTTAGTTATCTCGGCAGTGTTGTCCTCCGGTTCGTTAGTCCATACCACGTTAGGGTCTTGCAGAGAATTGTTCCAAAAGTGAAAAAATATGCCGATGCCCGCTCCTGCCAATGATGCCGTTATAAGCACAGAAATAAATATCGCCGCAATAATTTCCCCGGGCGTTTTTTTGTTTGATCTTTTCTTTTTTTTCCCGTTTTTCGTATATTTCGAAGTTTTGTTCCCGGGAATTTTGTTATTGGGAATTTTATTCCCGGGAATAAAATTCCCGATAGCGTCCATGCTTACGGATGAATATACATCCCGCATATTTTTCGCTCTGTTCAAGGGACTTGCTGCGTTTTTCGCAGCGTTCTTGTTCATTGAATTTTCTGCACCTGCATTATTTTCGGGTATGGGAAACACATCCATATCAGTACTGCCGGCCGGACTTGCGCCCGTTTGCGCAATACGTTTCAAAGCGGGATATATATCTATATCTTCGTTTGTGTTTTTCAATTTATCTATTAACTTATCTATATTATCATCCATAACCCGATCGAAGAAGACCAAAAGCTCATTGACTTCCGGTTTCTTCTTCCTCTTCTTCCACCAGTCCGCTTTTCACCGATGCGTAATAGCTGTTGCTGTAGTTATCCCCGCGGATATTCAATTGTTCAACGGTATATTTTTCCATATACGGGCGGAAATTTTCGTTAAGCATATCACACAATTCGTTTTGCGCCAGTAATATACTGCTAAGTCCGTTTATCCTTCCGGCAGCACCGCCTGCGGTGAAGAATTTTACGTCCTTTTCTTTTACTTTTTTCACTTCATCCGAAAAATAGTCTATTTGTTTGAGCGACAGGTCAGTTTTAACAAACTTAAATAACTCACGCGCTTTTGCTGCCATTTCGGATTTTTTCATCGTAAAAAGTTTTTTGAACATTCCTGCCATAAACGCTCTTTGCGCATCCATTCGCCCGTAATCTCCGCTTGGATAAGCCTTGCGAACCCTGACCAGGATTTCAGCTTGTTTACCCGTTAGCTGTTGTTTTCCTCCGGGAACCGTAACGCCGCGGTAACTCACGGTTTTAGGCACATCAACTTCCACTCCGCCCAACGAGTCTACAATATCCCTGAATTGATCCATCTGCATAACAACATAATGGTCGATGTTGATTTTAAACATCTCTTCAAAGGCGTAGGCCACCCCTTGAACACCCCGGCCTTCTCTCCCGTCCTGCCTTGTTTGCACCCCTGCTCCGTATATAGCATTTATTTTACCCGAACTGGCAAGCTCGCCTACATAAGCGTCTCGCGGCAGTTGTAAGAAATTCATAGTTTTTGCTTTATGGTCAAGACAAACCATCATAGTAACATCGGATAGCTGTCCCCTATCCGTTCCCGGTTCATAGTCTATTCCCAGTACCAAAAAATATGTCACATCTTCGTTGGCGTTCGGATTGTTCAGCGAACCCTCCCCACCGGCGAAAAGCGAGCCTTCCCACACATACATAGCACCCAAAAAGCCCAATGTTGCCAGCGATGCCGCAATAGCAACAATAGATGTTATTATCAACGCGAGTTCCTTTGCAGTTCTCTTTTTCTTCGGTTTACCCTTGTTTTTATTTTTCATTTTCGTGCTGGAAAATATATCGTTTGATACCGCCATGTTGTTTTTTTTCGATTTTCCCGCCTTTTTTTCCGAATCAGTGTCAGACCATATATTATGATTATCGTTCATTTTAAAATTTCATTCCTTTCCGAAAGGGTTTTGCTGAGAAATATTCTATCATATCTATATTCAAATTGCAACTTTTATCGAAATGATTCCGCAAAATTTTACAAACACCTAATAATTATCAGACCTTCCCGGGAATTAAAACGTGATGTATTAACGCAAATCATACGTTGCAAAGTGATTTTCGAGGAGGTCTATTATACCTAATTCTAATTTATATATAGTTTGTGTGTTTTTATATAGTCATACACTTTTTCGGGCAAGTATTTTTTTACATTTTCCCCTGTTTTTATTTTTTCACGGATCCCGGCGGAAGAAAGCGGAAACTCCGGCGTGTCCAATACAAGGACGTTCCCCAGCTCCCGCGCTGTTTTTTGCAATGCTGTTTTTTGCCCGGCTTCCCGTGCCATACATATAATTTTTGCGGTCTTGATTATCTCTTTGTAATTTTTCCATAACTTAAAGTTCAAAAGCATATCCCCGCCTATAATAAGGTAAAATATGCTGTTTGTATAAATCATTTTAAGTGCGTTTAACGTATCTTGCGTGTAGCTTATCCCGGTTCTGTTTAATTCCATGCTGTTCACTTCGGCAAAGGGTATTTTTTCGAACGCAAGCTCCAGCATATTATACCTGTGTTCACCGCTTACCAGTTCTTCGGATGCCTTATGCGGCGGATGAAAGGTGGGGATCACAAACAATTTATCAATTTTGATATGCTCGGCCGCACATTTTGTTATGTATATGTGACCGTTATGCACAGGATTAAAACTTCCGCCAAAAACAGCGATGTTATTCAAAAATCCAACCTCAATTCTAATTCTTCCGCCAGCGAACGCAATGCTTTTCCGCGATGTGATACAGCGTCCTTTTCCTGTTCGTTCATTTCAGCAGTGGTCTTACTTCCGTTTACGGGAATAAATATCGGGTCATACCCGAATCCGTTGATTCCTTTCTGTGTATGTGCGATTTTCCCTTCGCAGGTTTTATTTATCTTTATTACATCGCCTTTTGGGTTGATATAGCAAATCGCGCACACAAATCTTGCCGTTCGCCGTTCTTCCGGAGCTTCTTTCAATTTTTCAAGTATGGCAGCATTTTTTACGGAATACGGGGTATCTTTTCCGCAGAACCGCGCAGAATATACACCCGGTGCTTTATCTATATAATCCACTTCCAAGCCGCTGTCGTCTGCGATAACCGCCACACCCGAAGCCTGAAATATTGCGGCTGCTTTCAAATACGCATTTTGCTCGAAAGTTTCGCCCGTTTCCCCTACTTCCAGTTCGATCCCGGCATCTGACTGCGATAAAACTTTATATCCCAATGGCGACAGGATCCGTTCAAATTCGATGACCTTATTTTTATTTTTGGTGGCAGCAATAATTTTTTTCATATCTTCTCCGGTAAATTTTCATTATGCTATAGGGGTGTTTATAGGTATTATTCAAACATAGCTTCGGCGAATTGAACCGGATCAAAGGTTTGCAGATCGTCCAATTGCTCCCCGACACCGATATATTTTACCGGAACGCCCAGCTGTTCCTTGATAGAGATTACAACACCGCCCTTTGCCGTACCGTCCAGCTTTGTCAGCACTATTCCGGATATGTCCGCTGTTTGCTTGAATTCACGCGCCTGGTTAACGCCGTTCTGACCCGTAGTTGCATCCAGCACAAGCAAGGTTTCCCTTGAACCCGGATGTTCGCGGTCTATGACCCTTACGATTTTATTCAATTCGTTCATAAGGTTCTGCTTGTTATGAAGCCTGCCTGCCGTATCACACAAAAGCACATCAGCACTCCTGGCTTTTGCCGCGCTTATCCCGTCAAAAACTACTGCCGCGGGATCCGAACCCTCGCTGTGTTTTATCAATGCCGCACCCGCTCTTTCGGACCATACTTCAAGCTGTTCGATAGCTGCTGCCCTGAATGTATCGCCCGCCGCTATCAAAACCTTTTTCCCCTCGTTTTTCAATGAATACGCAAGCTTTCCGATGGTAGTCGTCTTCCCTACCCCGTTCACACCGATAACCAGAATGATTTTCGGTTTCGCTGTTTCTGAACCGGTTCCGGATATATCCGGTTCGCTTTCTGTTCCCAGGATATCCGCCACTATCAACTTGAGCAAATTTTTAACTTCTGCGGGATCGGAAGTTCCGGTTTCTTTTATTTTCGCACGCAGTTTTTCACATATTTTCACCGCTGCCTCTGCTCCTGTGTCCGCAAGAACCAACAATTCCTCAAGCTCTTCGAATAACTCCTCGTCGATCCGGGTGAAAGAATTCACCATAAGTTCTATCTGTTTTACTACCCCGTTCCGGGTTTTGGTTAATCCTTGCTTGATTTTTGCGAATAACCCCATGATGTTTTCCCTCCGTTTGAAACTTTATTTATATGTAAAAAGGTATTTACTGCGTTTATACATCACGTTTTAATTTCCTAGGAAACCTATTATAATTCGCTTAAATTCATAGCATCTGAAATATGTAATTTCAAAAGCTTGGAAACACCCTTTTCCTGCATTGTCACGCCGTAGAGTATGTCCGCTTCCTCCATCGTTCCATGACGATGTGTGATAGTGATGTATTGTGTTCCTGCGCTCATTTTGCGTAAAAACTCAGCATATTTACCTACATTTACATCGTCCAGCGCCGCATCAATTTCATCAAGTATGCAAAAAGGGCTGGGGCGGATATGCAGGATGGCAAAGTATAGCGCGATAGCGATCAAAGCCTGCTGTCCTCCGGATAACAATGAAAGTGTATCCACCTTTTCACCCGGGGGCCGTGCTTGAATTTCGATTCCGGATTCCAACACATCATCAGGTTCTTGCAATATTAATTCTGCTTTTCCGCCGCCGAAAAGTTCAACAAACAGTTTGGAAAATTCTTTTTTTATTTTCGCAAAACTTTCATTGAACATTACTTTCATTTCTGCGGTCAATTCTTTTATTATCTTGATTATTTCGGATTTTGAGGTTTCAACATCTATGATTTGCTGTTTTAAAAATTCATATTCCGTGTTAACTTCTTGGTATTCATCAATCGCACCCGGATTAATTTCGCCCATACTCTTTATCCGCGATTTTATGCTTTTCAATTCGCGTTCGGACTTATGCGGATCTTCAAGTTTTTGGGAAGTCATTACAGCCTCGTTCTTTGTGATTTGGTATTCCTCCCACATTCGCTGATCCAGGTTGTTCAGCTCTTTATTTATTTGTTCTTTTTGTCCCTGCAGCCGGGTAAGTTCACCGGTTAAACCCTCTTTTTGCGCAAAAAGCTCCTGCTCTGCGTTTCTTAGTTCGCCTGACCTGCGTTCCTGCCCGTCGCGCTCGCTTATGGATTCTGCAATCCTTTTGTCTATTTCCCCGATTTTAGAGCTTCCCCCCGAAACATTGCCGCTTAATTCTGTTTTTTCCTGCGCAGTTTCAATGTTTTTTTGTTCCAGCGACTTTATCCGTTCCTGAAGCCGGACAACCTTATTTTCAGAATCCTCTTTTCCGGTTGTAAGTGCTGCTATTGAGTTTTTACAATTTTGCACATCTTTTTTGTATTCCGCAATTTCAATATCCAATTTTTGAAGTTTAGCGGCAATTTCTTCACGGTACGCCGCAAATTCATCGCGGCTATCCGTCTTTTCTCCTAATTGAATGTTTTTTTCATCTATCTGTGTTTCAATTTCCGCAATCCGCTCCCTGTGTTCGCTTAACGCCGTATCGGTTTGCGAAAGCCTGTCCGTTAATCTAAGGCTCTGCTCGTTTGTATATTCCAAATCTTTTTCGTTCTGTTCGATAATGTTCGATAAACTTTTCAATTCACTGCCGAACTTTATCAGGTCTTCGGCGGCCGAACGTCTTTCCCCGTCTATAGCGGTGATTTCCGCTTCTATTTTCGCAGTCTTTGCACTGAGGACGGAAAGATCCTGTTTGACTCCGGACGACTTTTGCTCCGCTTTTTCAGCTTCTGCGTTCAGTTTTTCTATTTCACCGCGCCTGCTGAGTATTCCTATATTCTTATTATGACTTCCCCCTGTCATGGAACCTCCTGCATTCACGATTTGACCGTCCAGGGTCACTATCCTAAATCTGTATCCGTATTTTTTCGCAATTTCTGCAGCAGCGTTCAAATCCTCCGCAACTGCGGTGTTTCCCAAGAGATTGTATACTATATTTTCTATATTCGCATCATATTTTACCAGTTTTGCGGCGATGTCTATGAATCCGTCGGTGTTTTCTAACCCTTTTTGCTCCAAATAACGCGGTTTAATAGTATTCATCGGCAGCAAGGTAACGCGGCCCGCATTTTTTTCTTTCAGGTAGGATATAATATCCTTTGCGGCTTCGTCGTCATTGGTGACAATGTTTTGCATCGCCGAACCCAACGCTGTTTCAATTGCGGTCGCATATTTAACATCCGTGTTTATAAGTTGTGCCACCGTTCCCGCTATCCCACGCAATATTCGTGATTTTCCGGCATTTATTACTGTTTTTACACTGGCAAAAAAGCCTTCCAGATTATTTTCCAGTCCTTGCAAAATTTGTGCTTTCTGCCGTTTTTCCCTTATTTGTGCCGCAAGCCTGTTATACTCCTGCGTTTTTTCTTCCAGCTTGGATTTCCCCGCATCAAGTTTAAGAGTGTACCCTTTTATGGAATTTTCCAGCCCGATGGTTTTTTCTTCCAACATTTGTAATGTTTTTTCGATTTCTGACTGTTGCTGCCGCGCCGTGCCGCACTGCTTTGTTTTTTCCTCTTTAATTCTTCCGGTTTCTTCCAGCTGTTCTTTCATTTGTCCGACGCTTTCCAGAGCAGCGTTTACAGCTGCGGTTCGCCGGGATTTTTCCAGCACTAGATTGTTAAGCCCGCTGTTTAATTCCGTTATGCTTTGATCAAGTTGCTCGTCTCTGGTTTTATAACCCGCAAGCGTACTTTCTGCTTGATTTATCTGCGCTTCGGCGGCTTCTGCTTTTTGGTTTATTTCAACGATTTCGAGTTCCAGCTTCGCTGTGTTCTCCTGTGTCCGGTCTTTAGACAATTCGAGATTTTCAATTTCGGTTTTAATCCGCTCGATTTCTTCATTGTTGCGTTCAATATTGTTGTTCATAACAGCGATGGTTTCTTTGCGGGCACTGATTTCCTCTTCGGCTCTGTCCCGCTCTTTACGCAGTTCATCAATAAGAACATTGGCGCGTTGCCGCCGGTCGTTGGATTCGTTTATTTTTGTTTCTATAGCCGAAACTTCGTTTTCAACCCGGTCATAATCGCCTTTGCACAGTAATATTTTATCTTCCTGCTTTTTTATATCGGCAATATATTTATCAATTTGCATAACCCAAATAGATATTTCCAATGTTTTACGGCGTGCGCTCAATTCGTTGAATTCTTTCGCTTTTTTACTTTGTTCCTCCAGCGGTCCTATGCGCCGTACCAGCTCGTCCAGCTTTTCCTGTGAGCGGACAAGGTTTGCTTCTGCGGCTTCCAGGCGTTTCCGGGTTTCGTCTCTGCGGAATCGAAATTTAACTATACCTGCGGCTTCATCAAATATTTCACGCCGTTTTTGAGGTTTAGCTCCTATAATTTCACATATTTTACCCTGCCCTATTACTGAATATCCGTCCTTACCTAATCCGGTATCCATCAGTAATTCGGTCATATCCTTTAGCCGGACATTTTTGCCGTTGATGAAATATTCGCTTTCGCCCGAACGGTAATATTTGCGCGTAACAGAAAATTCATCGCTGTCTATGACAAAATGCCCCTTGGAATTATCGAATTCAAGCGAAACCTGCGCAAACCCATGCGGATTACGCGTATCGGTACCCTTGAAAATTACGTCCTCCATTTTGTCACCGCGCAACGATTTTGAGGATTGCTCGCCCAACACCCAGCGTATAGCATCAAGAATATTACTTTTGCCGCTGCCATTAGGTCCGACGACAGCCGTAATCCCGTCGTTAAAATCAAGCTTTATTTTATCCGGAAAGGATTTGAATCCCTGCATTATAACAGATTTTAAAACCAGAACCCGCACTTCCTTAACATTTACAATTTCCAAAAATTCATTCTGACATCCTAAATAAAGCAATCCGGTAAAATTCCCTTGTACGGATTATCGCAATAAGATGTTTGAAGTATTTTTTGTAAGAGTTGTCTTTGATACATAGCAAACATATCCTCATACTATAATAAGCAATACGTTTTGTCAAGAAAATAAAATAGAAATGCAAATTTTTTTGTAATTTTACGAATTCACTTTAAATTTTCCTGTTTTTTCACGCACCTCCGGCCACACCCTTGCAACCACAATCGCACAGGCAGCGGCAGCCGCTGAAAAAAGCCGGCAGCCGTAGTCATAGTATAAAATTTATTAAAAACAACAAACAAGCCGTCAGCGGGCGGCCTGTATCCGTAACTGTCTGTATCTCTGTTTTCGATTAAAAACTTAAAAATAGTTAAATTTGCAATCCATAGAAAGCAACGATTTTATATTTATTAAAGATTGCAATTGACGAGAATATCATGGATATTTTTAAGGATAAATTAACACCATGTGACGGGAAATCTTTCGTTCATACGTCGCGAAGTGGTTTTCGAGGAGGTCCATTATGTATGACGTTGGAAATTTATAAAAATCAAACGATTCATAATTTCTTTGTATGTAAGAGTACCCGTTTCGTTTTCGATAATTTTATTATATTCATTAACATCTACACGGAAGTTTTTTCGTATTCCATCGAAAAATTCAAATGAAATATAATGTGACGCAAACCCAGAATTAATATCTAAAGATTTTGCAACCACTTTTACATCCTCATTTTTTTCTATTTCTGCTTTTGCAATTTTCTTTTTTGCAGCTTCTATTTTCTTTTTTGTAGCTTCTGCTTTTTCACCCATTTTTTCAAAAGCCTTTTTACTTCTCTTTCCTAAAATAATTCCACCTAAGAACAACCATATAACAAGGAGTAAAACTTTTAACCATACCAATCCGTCCCATACAAACGAAAAAACACCTACGATTAATCCGCCTAAATATATGATGTAACCGAGCCATAACATAAACAAGCAACTCCCTAATGAATACATTTATTATTGATTAAAAAGTATTCTCCAGCTATAACCCGCAGCAGTGCTTGGCAATAACCGGAGAATGCTGTGTTGACCCGTATCCAAAACTATCGTCATTCCTGTTTTTGATTGAACGCTTAGTTTTTGAACAAGTTTACTGTATATACAGGTCAATGATTGTCATTGCTGGTTCGTTCTTGCATTTCTACAATTTTACAAATCGTTTGTAAAATTATTGCAATTTGGTAACTTTTTCTGTCGGCTCTCCGGTTAATCCAACCCATGCACTTTCCGACAAATAGTAATATTCGCCCGGCTCTTCACATGTGTAAAGCTTGCCGCTTGAATCTTTAAAATTACCGGATTCATCAAAATTGTCCCCATTAAGAATATCAAGCGCTCTCCAGCTTTTTGTAAGGATAAAAGTTATATCATTGCCAGTATCACTATGCGCAGTAATTTCAATACCGTCATCTAAATATCGTTGCCCCAGCCAGCTCTGTCTTGAAACACTGTATGTACCGGTCAATTTTCTTTCCGGATCGGCACTCATTTCAAAAGTACCGTCATCATTCAATGATAGAATCAAATTTCCTGCGTCCAGATCCAGACTCCATTCCCCAATGTAAAATTGGTTAGCGTGGATTGCACCGCCGTTAATTTCTTTTTGTGGTGAAACACTATAAGCATATCCTGCAAATGCAATAAAAACAAACACAAATACAAACGAAATAATACTTAATATAAGACCTGATTTCGAGATCTTGTTCCGGTATTTTTTGTTACGGGAAATTATTGCGAAAACACACGCTAAAATCGCAAATACTAAAGAAGTAAAAATGAAAGTAAAAATATTATCTGTACTATCCAAATCAAAAAAGTTCACCATTACTTTTTGCATGTTTTCATAAATATTTATATCACCATTAGAACCATATGCGAAACTGTATAACACTGTCAACAAAGAGAAAAAAAACCTAGAAGAATAAACCATACCAATAATACCGAGAACCATTGAGGATATTCCAAAGCCTCTGCCGGGTCTGCGCGGTTTGGTATAAACCGGAACATATGGTTGAGCGTAAGGTTGATATTGTTGATTTTGCTGTCCCGGTGGTGGTGTAAATTGGGGCGTTTGCGATGCTTGCTGATAATCATTTTGAACAAATTGATTTTCTTGATCATTTTGGTTTAATTCTTCGTTCGTTTTTACTTCGCCTATTTCAAAACCACATTTAATACAATAAACCGAATCATCCGGTAATTGAGTACCGCATTTTGAACAAAACACTTTATCCAACCTCCATAATTTATTAAAAACTATTCCCAGCCATTCCTCACAGTAACGTTGGGGAATGGTTGGAGAAAATTTGATGATCTGTACGGAGTAGTCTATTATTTTAATCCTAACTGTGCTTTCATTTCCAGTTTCAATGGCGTTCCTTGAAATGTAAAACTGGCGTTTGCTCCCAGACTTCCCACTACTTGTTTTGAATCTTGGTACATATAAATTACAGTGTAATATTCTGTTCCTTTTTCGCCGGATTCTGCTCCCATGGTTCCCTCGCCGCCAATAATGTCTATTACTTCTTCATAAGTCATACCATTTTCAATCATGTTGTACTTTTCCAGAGTAAGTTTTCCGGTGTCGTCACCGCAGCTTGCAAATGCAAATAGCGAACAGACCATCAACACGGTTATCACAATAGAAAGTTTTTTCATCAAAATAACCTCTTTTTTGTTTTTATAATTTTTCAATCATCACCGCAACAATGGCTGGTATTAAATGGAAATGCGCCCCGTGCCCGGAACTATCTCCACCCCTGTTTTTGATTGAAAGATTAATTGGCGAGCAATTTTGCTTTATATGCACGCCATTGATTATCATTATTAGCTTGTCATCCCGAACTGAAAATCTTGTGCATTTTTTGAAAATTTATCAAAAGAAAAATTTCTTTTCACGATATTTTTGTAAAAACCTTTATAATTTTTTGCGGTTTAGGACTATAGCTCTTTCAACTGACAAACTCTAAAATGCTACCTAACAAACTGCCTAACCAAACAACCAGAACCATGACCCCACTAATGGATAAACCAATCAACCCGCAAATGAATTTTGGAGATGATTTATGTGAAACATTGTTTGCCTGCTTGGCTTTTTTCGTGTGACCCAAGGCTAAAATGCCAAATATAAAAGATGCAAACATCGAAATAATGAAGAAACCGAGCAGTATAAATGAAAGTAATATCCTAACTAATGATTCGGCGGAAAGACCACCGGGAGCATTCAAGAAATTAAGCACAGTTAAACCAATAAAAATCAAACTGAAAATAGATAAGATAAATGAAGCAATACCAAAGTTGCCGGCACTTTTCACATAATTTTTTGCCGAGTTGAAGTAACCCGGATAGTACGCAGGCTGTACGCTGGGATTAAACTGATTTTCTGGTGGGGAGTGTTCAGCACTTTGAACGCCTGCACCACAGTGGTTGCAAAATTTAATTTCTGCACTTAATTGATTGCCACATTTAGCGCAATACATATACAAACTCCTTTTATATTACATAAAACAAATTCTTCAACCATCACCGCAACAATGACTGGTAATAACTGGAGAATTTTGGTGACCCGTACGAGACTCGAACTCGTGATGCCGCCGTGAAAGGGCGGAGTCTTAACCGCTTGACCAACGGGCCATATTAAATAATTAATTTTTTATAACTTTTTCGTTTGCAATGTGCGATACCG
>Ga0099364_10002077_pt1 | contig 32267 bp, 32 predicted proteins | sample TergutTh196P3_FD_73070 | JGI IMG/M metagenome (GOLD analysis project Ga0099364, IMG submission 73070) | Microcerotermes parvus P3 segment gut microbial communities from Pointe-Noire, Republic of the Congo - Th196 P3 | ecosystem: Host-associated > Arthropoda: Insects > Digestive system > Gut ... | reverse complement strand
GCGCGGTGTTTTTGCGTCGGGCAAAAGTGCGTCTGCCAGCGGTCTTACGGCGGCGGCTGTTCGCGATGATATGGGCGACGGGCGCTGGACAATTGAGGGCGGTGCGCTTGTAATGGCGGATATGGGCATTGCAGCGGTTGATGAAATGGACAAAATGCGCGATGAAGACAAAAGTGCCCTTCACGAGGCGATGGAACAGCAAACCATCAGTTTAGCCAAAGCCGGCATTATTGCCACATTAAAATCAAGATGCGCCCTTCTTGGTGCGGCAAATCCTATTTACGGCAGATTTAACCGCTACGAAAGTCTGGCGGATCAAATTGATATGCCGCCGGCACTTTTATCACGTTTTGACCTCATTTTTCTTTTGCTTGACGTTCCCGAAAGCCGAATGGATGAAAAAATTGCAACGCACGTTGTCCAAACACATTATGCGGGAGAGTTGATTCAAAATAAAAACAACAATGCGGCTTCTGAGATTACTCAGGAATACATCAACAAGCAGATGGTTAATATTTTGCCGGAGATTGAGCCGGATTTGCTTCGAAAATATGTCGCCTATGCGCGAAGAAATGTTTATCCTATTATGGATGAAGACGCTCGAGCTCATTTGGTTGACTTCTATACCAGCCTGAGAAAGCAAGGGGAAGGCAAAAACACACCGGTTCCGGTCACCGCCCGCCAGTTGGAAGCGCTGGTTCGTTTGGCAGAATCCAGTGCAAGAGTCCGGCTGAGCAGCAGGGTGACGATGGAAGACGCCAAAAGGACAACAGAAATCACAATGGAGTGCTTGAAAAATGTCGGCATCGATCCGAGTACCGGTCTTTTGGACGCCGATATTATGGCGTCGGGAATCAGCCACTCGCAACGTGATAAAATCGGATTGTTGAAAGAAATCATTCGAACCATCGCCGGAAGAACAGCCGGCGGCATCGCCAACCGTGCCGAAGTTTACAAAGAAGCCGAGAAGTCCGGCATTAATAAAGAAGAAATGGATGTGTATTTAGGAAAAATGAGTAGTGGTGGAGACATTTATTTCCCCGACAATGATCATATTAAACCGATTCAGCGGTGATTTATCGTTGATTCATCGTTGATTTATCGTTAATTCCAAATTATTAAAATTCATCACAGATTTCATTGAAGGAACGCTTATGTATGTGAAAACCTACAAAACCGGTAAAAATTTCATGGTGGCTGCATGTGATCGTGAGTTGATCGGGCAGAGACTCAAAAATGAAAGCTGTGAAATCTGTGTTTCAGCGTCATTTTATCAAGGAGCGGAAGCGGATGAAGAAGTTTTGGCGGAACTTTTGATGAATGCGACAACGGCAAATTTGATTGGCGAAAAAGCGGTTGCCTGTGCAATTGAATGCGGTATTGTTGATCCGGAATCGGTGATTTATTTTGGGAAAATACCCCATGCTTTATACTTTACGGTATAAGATCTAAGATCGTTAATAATTTTCATCACTAATAAAACACAATAATTATAAACAATATCCTTATTTATGTTGAAAGAATCTAACAAGGAAGGGATGTTTAAGTGTTCAAAACTTTCTAAACATTTAACCTTGAAAAAAAAGAGTATGAGGGAAGGTATTTCGGGATTTGAAATTTATAAATTAACTGAGGAATAACTTGTTTTTCTGAAATTTATAATTTTACCATTTATTGAATCGGTTTTTGAGAATTATTTTTTAAGTGAACCGTTTCATTTATTGCTGCCTTTTTGGGTGATTGACTTGAAAACTGAAGAAATCAGAATATTAGGACGCGACGAATTAATTTCTGCCGTGATCGCAAAACACGAGCGTATGATTGCGGAATATTCGTCTGAATATGACACGTTGAAAAGCACTTCCAGTGAACTAGACACTGAAATCAATGAATTGAAAAAAAGCATTGAAGAAGCTGGTGAACAAATCGGTGTTTATGAAGAGAAGAAAAACCTCTTTGGTCACAATGCCTTGGAAGAATTGGAAAAATTTGAATTGAGAACGATGGACTCCGACAAAATAAAAATCGGTATCCAATCCTTGATGTCTGCCAAAAGCTCCGATACTGTCGAAGACAGAAAAACCGTTTATGAATCCCTTTGCTCTGATGTCAGAAGTATTTCAGAAAATTCAGAAAAAGACACTGAAACAAAAACCTCTCTTTTAGCAAAAATCGACGACACTTTTAAAGCTTATCAAGATGAAAATGCCGCAAAAGAGGAAATCGCTTCTAAAAAAGCCCTTCTTGTGGTAAAAGAAGGCGAAATTCAGGAAAACAAAAGAGTCGGATGGCTTGAAAAACGCATCGGCAGCCATAAAGAATCTTTAGAATACTGGCAAGGAATGAAATAAGGATGGGTTGAAAATGACAGACGAAAACATGACTTTTGTTGAAGATATTGAAACCCCCGTTGAAAGTACTGAAACAGTTGAAAGTACTGAAACCGTTGAAAGTACCGAAACCGTTGAAAATACAGAAACTGTTGAAAGTACTGAAACCGCTGAAAGTACTGAAACCGCTGAAAGTACTGAAACCGCTGAAAGTACTGAAACAGTTGAAAGTACTGAAACAGTTGAAAGTACTGAAACAGTTGAAAGTACTGAAACAGTTGAAAGTACTGAAACAGTTGAAAGTACTGAAACAGTTGAAAGTACTGAAACAGTTGAAAGTGCTGAAACAGTTGAAAGTACTGAAACCGTTGAAAGTGCTGAAACTCCTGAAAGTATTGAAGCTCCTGTTGAAAGTACTGAAACACTTGTTGAAAGTATTGAAACTCCTGTTGAAAGTACTGAAACGAAAAACGACAGAAAAAAACCGATTGATGAAATCGCCGCAGGAGAAAAAGCTGAAGAAGCCATTTTGAATGCAGACAAAGAAATGGTCAACATGCATTTAAACGAGTTAAAAGCCAATGTTGCCAAAATGACTGAAAATGAAGCGAAAAGCAAATCGAACCAATTAAGAAACGTATTGGAACGCGACGAAAAAGCTTTGAAAAACGCTTTTCGGGAATTGAAAGCCCAACGCATTGACGGCGATGATTTCAAGAAAAAGAGAGACGAATTAAACGCCAAAGTCCGCGAATTATCAGACATCGCGCAGGAAAATCGCTCAAAAAGAGACGCTGTCAACTTAAAAATTGCTGCCTTAAAATCTGAAAGAAACGCCGAAATGGAAAAAACGAAATCCATGGCAGAAGAAATGACGGCATTGAAAGTAAAAAGAGATGAATATAACAAAACATCCAAAGGCACTTATGCTCAATTGATGAAACAGTACTCTGACGGCATAAAAAAATTCTTGGAAAGTGACATCAATTTAGACCACGAGAAAACCCTCTTTGACCGTTTGACCCGCTTAAATGACAGAGTCGGCGCCACCAAAGAAGCCAATGAACTTCATGACAAGATTCAAGAAATTTACAACACCAACAAAGGTGCCTACACAAGAAGCGATGAATTGTCCGCCGAAATCAAGCAACTTTCCGAAGAATCTCAAAAACACCATTTGGAAATGATTGAAACCTACCGCAAAGTGGATGAATTGAGAAAAGAAGCCGACGGATACCACCGCCACCTCACCGAAAAATACAGCCTCATTAAGCCGACAACGACAAAAATTGACACGCTTAAGAAAAGCATCGCTGTTACCCGAAAAGAGTTGGAAATTTATTTGGAGCGCATGAAAGACTTCCAAAATGAAAAAGACGGAAAGCGCATTGATAAAGTTCACACCGCCGCCAAAGAAAAATTAAAGCAAAACAGCCGCCTCAGCTTAGAGGACTTAAGTGCGTTAATTGAGAAAGGCGATATCGAATTTAAAGAAAAATAAGCGGAAATTTTCCGTTTATTTCCTTTTTTTGTTTTTTAAAAATGTTTGCTTGTTTTCGTTTTACTTTCATTTTTTTGTTTTTTAAAAATGTTTGCCTGTTTTCGTTTTACTTTCATTTTTTGAAAGTTCTTATTTTTATTGTTTTTTGGCATTTAAAAAAAACGATACCGATTGCTAAAACTAAAAACAAAAAATAGGATTAAGAAAAAACAAAATGGGGTTAAGAAAAAACAAAAAAAGAAAAGAAAAAAGAAGGTGCTTATTCAGCAGCAACTTCTGCTTTTTCTTCCGATACTACTTCGGGTGCTTCTTCTTCTACTGCGGCTTCAGCTGCTTCTTCCACAACTTCTTCCGGCTCAAGTCCGAGTAATTTTTCAATTGTTGCGTCGCCGTAAACGACAAGTTTGGCATTTAATTGGGAAACGTCTTGGGAAACTTCGTTGCCGCGGATGAATTTTCTTCTTCTTTGACCGTTGATTTTCGGAGCAAAACCGACACCGCTTGCGCCGAGAATTCTTTTTTTGGCTTGACCCGGGAGGTCTCCTTTCATAACAAAGCCACTTTTATCACAGCCGCCTGTTAATTTTAATTTGTAGCCGGACAAACCAAGGAAAGCAGCGTCTATCTCCATGCCAATGGTTTTGCCAAGAACTGCTTTTTCTTTTGCTGCGTCTAAATCAAATTTGTATGATTTTCCTGTTTTCGGGTCAGCGAGGACCATTTTAATTACCATAATACAAAACTCCTTATGATTTTAATTTATGAATGAATAATAATTGAAATTGAAAGCAGCATCAATCAATTTATAAAATAACAAAAGCAGCCGCAACCGCATTTTGTCATATAAAAAATAATGCTGCAATAAAGGCATAATCAAAACCGAATCCAAAAGAACGAATGCATTGAATGATAATCCATCGTTTTAATCGAAAAAGAATTCAGAATTGATAATAATTTGAAAGTAAGTTTCCGTCGTCGTGTTGGGGTATAAATCTCTTTATTGTTTATAAATCTTATTCGTGAGAATATCTGCAAATTGAGAAAAAAGAAATCTGAAAAAAAAGAAAAGGATTGAATAAAAACCAAAAACGGTTTTCATTCAATCTGTAATAACAAATATTTCACTGCTTCCGAATCTGTCGCCACTTAAACAACACCAATGCACAAAGCAGCCCCAGAACCGACGTCAGAATCGCAAAACCCGGTATGCTGTTTCTATTTTCAACCGTCGGGGGTGCCGTGCTCATGTCAGATATTGTAACGGTACAAGATGCAACAAAGTCGCCATCATCGGTTGTGACAGTAATGGTAACCGTGCCTGCTTCATGAGCTGTGACCTTTCCGCTTTCATCCACCGATGCAATGGACGAATCACTGCTTGACCATTTCATGTCCGTGTTTTCAGCGTTGCCGGGTGTTATTGTAGCGATCAGCTGCAAGATTTCGCTCACGTTGAGTGTTGTGTTGACCTTATCAAGTGTAACGCCTGTGACGGATCCGTCCGGACTCGTACCGTTGTTGCTTTCTAATCGAAGTATAGAAGGAACAATGGTTGCGTATCCAAAGCCTGAGCCACCGCCGCCGGCAGCTCTATTGATCGTGATTTGGAATGTGTCCGTTATGCCGGAGCCGTCATTTGCTGTTGCTGTGACCATCACTGTGCCTTCTTTTAGAGCAGTTAATAATCCGGCAGCATCAATGGTCGCGCCGCCCGTGACGTTTGTAACCGTCCATGTAACAGTGGAATCGGTCGCATGTGCCGGCAAAATACTCGTCGACATTTGCAGTGTATCGCCTCTTGTAACGGTAGCTGCTCCGCCTGCATCGGTTACCGTGAGGGATATTACAGGAACTGCTACGGAATCGACAGTAATGATGGCTGTAAAGTCGTTATAATGATCGCTTGAAATCGTAACAGTAACGGTTGCAGTATTGCCGGCGCCGGCGACATTTTGTACAGGAAGGACCAACGTCGTGCCGCTTGTATAGCTTAATGCATCAAGAAGACCGTCGCTGTTTGTCGTAATAGCAGGACTATATGTCACCGTTCCAAACGTCAGCGGGCTGATGTTTGGCAACAGAGTCGTCAAGTCAATATTGTAATCATCTGCAAGACCCGCATCCACATCTATAGTTTGGGGGATGCCGGTGGTTGTTGCCTTAGCAACCGTTGGTGTTGATGCGGAAGTTAAACTGCCCAAATAATTTGCTGCCGTAACCGTGACGGTAATTGTTTGTCCAATATCGGCAGCCGTAACTGTATATTGATTGCTGTCTGTTCCGATATCGACTGTTCCGCGTTTCCACTGATAGGAAAGTGTACCCAAAGATACGCCCGAAACGACATTTATACCGCTTGTGTTGGCTGTCAATGTTTCGCCATAGGCAGGTGTGCCGTCGATGGATACTGTACCTGTGAGGGGAGGTGGTACGACGGTCACTGTTACCGTCATGACAGCGTTTGGAGAAACGCCGTTGCTTGCTGTGATAACCGCTTGATATGGCGAGCCTGCTGCTGTAAGTCCTGTGGGAATGGTGAGTAAGCCTGCGCTTGTTACCGTTGCGTCCGTTATGCCGGTAACGCTCATATCCGTTGCAATACCTGTCGTGGCGAAATCACCGCCGATGGTATAGGTCTTTGTATTGCCGGCAGTATAGCCTTCGGTCAAATCAATGGTGTCTGTGTTAGAGGTCGCACCGCCGCTGATGGTGGGTGCTGTTCCTTTCACATAAACGACATTCGTGCCGTCATCAGTGTAAGTGCGGTAACCTGTCTTTGCGGGGACGGGCGGATTGGTGAACTCGGCAGCAGTTTTGTATATAGGCGTGCCTGATTCTAATCCGATATATGTCCCGCCTGCCGTAATTGTTCCGTCGATGGTTACCGTTCCGCCATCTTCAGCATGTACACAGGATTCCAAAGTACCTGTTGTAGAAACGTCGCCGATGACATTCACTGTAGAACCCGTACCGTTGGCCCATACGGCGCGGCTGTAATCGCCGGTTGCCGAGGCGCCACCGAGCACGTTTATCACACCGCCATCAGACGCATACACAGCATAGCCATAATCGGAATTGGTCGCAGCAGCATTCGTGACAGTCACTTCACTGTCGCTGCCGGAAGCATAAGCGCCGACACCATAGAGATCCGCACTCGTAACATTGAACTCCCCACCGCCGGAATCGTCCAAGTAAAGTTTGCCATGAGACACATAAAGACCATAAAGATCCGAAGTCAATACTTCCAATGTGAAGCCGTCGGTTTCAAGAGTAACAATTTTGTTGTTGACGATAATTGAGCTGCCGTAGTTTATATCATCCAGCAGCCTGATCGTCTCACCCGATACCACCGCTGCAAACGCTGTACCAATATCGGAATACCAAGTCGTTGTGGAATCTGCGTGGACAATTTCACAAATGGGCAGCGCAAAAGGAACCGTTGCGCTTGGCGTTATAAGATCGTCGCCCGTTTTTGTGATTGGGACATAGCCGGTCAGTTCAAAGCCAACGCTATTTGTTTCGAGTGTTGTGATGAACGACATTTTTTTGGACGCCGTAAGACCGGTCAGCAGATTAATGGTTGTGCCAAACGGTGCCGGCAGTGTCGCTGTGACTGTACCGCTTGACGTTGGCGTCGCTGAAAATATCACTTCGTTTCCGATGCTTTCTGAACCGTTTGACAGGTTTGCCGATGCCAAAGCAACAAATATATTGCCGGGTGCGCCCGGGGAAGTGCCGCCGCCTGCGCCGATGTGTTTTGCTGCTGTGCCGACACCCACTCCTCCTTTAGCAATGACCTTTGTATTTTCGCCATAGATGAGGATGTTGCCACCGTCACCTTCTTCGCCGCCGCCGATACCGGCGCCACCGCCGTAGCCATTGCCGTCGCCGCCGCTGGCATTAATATTGCCACCTGTGATTGTAATAGTGCCACCGTTACCATAGCCGCCGCCACCAATACCCGCACTCCAGATACCTCCACTGGCGTTGATATCACTATTTATGATTGTAATAATGCCACCATTGCCTTCAAAACCGCCGCCGATGCCTGCGCCATTGTAGAGACTGCAACTGGCATTGATACTGCTGTCTGTGATTGTAATAATGCCGCCGTTTCCATTTAAGCCGCCGCCGATACCTGCGCTGCCATCGCCGCCGATAGCTGTAATAGTTACATTGTTTATTGTAATAATGCCGCCTTTACTTTCGTAGTAGTTACTATTGGCACCGCCAATGCCTGCACCGTAATGAGTGCTGGTAGCAGTCAAGCTGCCGGTGCCGTCGATCGTCACCTCAGCACCATCGGGAACCTCCAAACCTGCGCGGCTCTCTCCGCTTTCCAATATGTTATTCCCAACCAGTATTAGATTTACTGTCGCACCGGTCATGTCAAAAGCACAAGCATGGGATATGCCGGTCACATCAATGATCACGTTATCAAGAGTGATGTCAGCTGTCACGCCGGGTGCAACCAATATGCAATTGCCATTAGAACTTGTGCCTATGCCTGTTGTGCCGGTGATGGTTACATCTCCAGTGACAGTAAATACACTGCCTGAGTATGTCCAGTTTGTGCCGCTTGCGGTTACGCTGTCGCCCACATCAATGGTGTCAGCGGTGCTTGCAGCGAGTGCGGGAAAAGTAAGCATTATGATTGTCAGCAATACTGCCAGCGATAAAAGAATCGCCGATCTCAATTTTAATGAATTCATTTTCATGATGGAGTGATTCATTTGATGGATTCCTTCTTTGTCTTCGTCTTGTTCATTTCCCGAAACTGTGTTTGGAATTTTTGAAAAATATGAATTAACGATTAACGATAATACATAAGAAGAATAGGAGAATATAAAAAAATTGCTATAGCAGTATTCGATTTTTATGTTGATGGCAACCGTATATGAATGAAAAATGCTTAAGATTCCAAATCGATGCCGGAAGAAATGGTAAGATGGATAAAATTGAAAAACAAGTTTTATCTAATCAATAAAAACGTATATGAATTCACTTCGATTTCTGAATCTCCCACCTACGATAGATCAAAACACCGGAAATGATGAGCACAAGGAAAATGAAAGAAACATTTCAAAAAAAACTTCGGATTGGAAAAACACAAAATTTGTATGTTTTATCCGATTAAAAAATCAGCCGCCCGATACCGGCGGATACAAAACAATTTCATCGTTATTTTTTAATTCCAAATCACTTGCATTTGACACTGAGATTCTTTTTTTGTTAACTTGAATCACGAGGCGGCGGCTTATATTTTCATCGGTGTCAAAGAGGAGTTCTTTTTTGTGATATTTTTCGGCAAAATCTGCTAATGCTGCTTTGAGTGAGGTTTTTTCTTGAACGGATATTTCCGTTTTTTCTGGAAAATGTTCTTTTAAACCGCCGAGAACGGTAATGAAAACAATCATAATAAGTCACATCCTTTTTGAACAAACGGGGCAACTTTCATCTTTTAATATTTCTATTTTATCCAGCGTATTTGCAAGCCCGTCCCATACAAATAAACAATTGCATTCTACCTTTTTTCCGACGATATATTTGATGATCGCGTTGGCTTCAATTGATCCGATAATTCCGGCGGTTGTTCCAATAATCGGGAAAGGCTCTTTCTTGCCTTTTTGTTCGCTTTCTTCGGAAAAGACGCAAAAATAACACAACCCGCTTTTTGGGAGAAAGGCTGCGAATTGCCCATACCAGCCATAAACAGCCCCGTGAAAAATAGGCCGGTTCGTCTCTTGTGCAAATCGGGCTAAGATTTGGCGGGTTTCGTTATTGTCCAAAGCGTCTGCAATAATTTGGCAGTCGCCGACAAGGTCTGAAACATTTTCAGCCGTCAGCTTTTCTGCTTTTTCGATGATCTCAATTTCGGGATTTAACGCGCGCAATTTTTCAGCGCCGGATGTTGTTTTATTTCTGCCGGTGTCTTTGCTGCCGTGCAGGAATTGGCGGTTTAAATTTGTCTCATCAACGACATCACTATCCAGCAGTGTAATATGTCCGACGCCTGCCGCCGCCAGATATGTCGCAACAGGGGAGCCAAGACCGCCGGCTCCGGCAATAAAAACAGAAGCTTGCGATAGCTTTTTTTGCCCTTCTTCTCCAATAAGAGGCAACTGGCGCGTATATCTCTCAAATGTCATCTTTTTTCCTTTTTCTTTTCTTTCTCTTTTTTCTTTCTCTTTCATATTACAGAGAACGAATTATGGTTTGCAAAAATCTAATCCTTCCATAGCAAATTGTTTGTACACGGCGCATTTGGAACACAAGCAGATTGTATTTTCTTCATTTTCCGTTTCTTCAATCGTTCCGATTTTTTCTTCGCCGGATCCGTAGGTTGGGCAACTTCCTTTGGCGCAATACATGAGAATGCCGTAGGCGGGTTTAAGCGCACATGCCAGACAGCGGCAGGCTTTTGAATGATGAAACGAAGCGCAGACGCCAAAATACTTTCCAAACGGCTGTTCGGTTTCAATGACAGATGAACTTCTTTTTTGGGAGGATTCTGATTCCATACTTCACTTCTCATTTATTTTTTGAAAGATTTTTTCACTTCTCATTTATTTTTTGACAAAGGTTTTGGATGTATGCCATATCTGAAGATTTTGCGGCTCGGATAATGGAATGTGTTGTACCGCCACCGTCTCCGGCAATGCGCGGGAAAATGTGAACATGGGTATGCATGACGGTTTGTCCGGCAGATGCATAGGTGTTGACGCCGATTGTTAAACCGCTGCAGCCTAATTTATCCATCAGTTGGTTGGACACTTTGTTCACGGCTTCAAAAAGAGCGCCGGCATCCTCAGGCGGCATTTCAGTAAAAGCATTGGAATGCTTTTTTGGAATCACAAGTGCATGACCGTCAACACACGGATCAATATCTAAAAAGGCAATATGTTTCTCATCCTCGTAAACTTTAAAACAGGGGATGTCGCCCTTTACAATTTTACAAAACAGGCAGTCCATGATTTATCCTCTTTTCTTTAATGATGACTCAGTACTTAGGAATTACTCAACAATTACTGTAATCATATGAATTCATCAATAAAAACTTTCCATCACAGAAACTAAAGGACTAGTTTTAAATAATCAAACCAATATGCAATAGTTGTTTTATTTTAAGGTAAAAAAGCAAAATGACCCTCTGATGATCTTTTGCTATCTTTGATATTGTTTATTTTTTTGATGATAAAAAAAAGAGGTTAATGTTCGCAGATGGACCAGAATTCCACACCTATAATTGACGCCCTTCGTGATTTTGATAAAAAAGAAATTGCATCTTATGATGTCCCCGGTCACAAGAGAGGAAAACGCGTTTGCGATTTTCAAAAATTGATCGGGAAAGAGGCATTTTTGATGGACGTCAATTCGCCAATCGGGCTTGATACTTTTGCGCACCCTGTGGGTGTTGTCAAAGAATCTCTTGAATTGGCCGCTGAAGCTTACAAAGCAGATAATGCTTTTTATATTGTCAACGGCAGCAGTAGCGGTGTTCACATCATGATCATGACCGTTTGCTATGAAGGCGAAAAAATACTGATCCCGAGAAACGCACACAAATCCGTGACAGACGCATTGATTTTATCCGGTGCGATTCCCGTCTTTATGGAGCCTGAAATCGATCAAAAATTTGCCATTGCGAGTGGGATGAAGCTTGAGACCATTCAAAAATATGTGGAGGCAAATCCGGATGCAAAAGCCCTTTTTCTGGTTTATCCGACATATTACGGCGCTTGTTCTGATTTAAAAAGCGTCATTGAATACGCACACAGAAAAGATATTGTTGTCATGGTTGACCAAGCTCATGGCGCCCACTTCTCATTTTCATCCACGCTTCCAAAATCCGCCGCAGAGCTTGGAGCAGATTTGGTTGTGGTCAGCACCCACAAGACCGGCGGTTCGCTGTCACAGAGTGCCATGCTGCTTCATAATGAGGGACTTGTGAAATACCACTCCATCAAAAAACGTGTCCTCATGTTTCATACAACAAGTCCAAGTTACTTGATGCTGGCCTCTTTAGAAGCAGCGCGTAAAATGCTTGCAACACAGGGCGAAGAAATTTTTTCAGAATTGGTAACAGAATGCCGAAAATTGAAGAAAGCCATTTCCAAAATTCCGGGCTTGTCTGTTTTAGATGAAGATGAAGACAGTGAAACAATGACATACGACCCGACAAAGATTGTTGTCAATGTGACACGTCTTGGTCTTGACGGTTTTGATGTCTATGATTTGATGTTTGAGAAATACAAAATTCAATTAGAGCTTGCCGAACCGACTCTCGTTTTAGCAGTCATTGGAATCGGCGATACCAAAGAAACCGTATGGAAGCTGTATGACGTTTTCAAAGATTTGTCAGAGACTTATTACGGCAAATCCGAGCCGATTGACACGCCGGAAGAAATCATTTATGTGCCGCCGCAAGTGATGTCTCCGCGCCAAGCATTTTATGCCGATAAAGTTCCTTGCAAAATTCGCGATGCGGTTGGGCGTGTTGCTGCTGAGGCGGTCATGATTTATCCGCCGGGAATTCCGATTTGTATCCCGGGCGAATTGATTACAGCAGAAACTGTTGAAGAAATCATTTATTGTCAAGAGAACAGCGACTGTGTTCAAAAAGACAGTAAAGAAGAGGATACCATTTTAGTGATAGACGACACGGGCGAATAAATAAGATAGAAGGGGTTTTAATCCTTTCTTTTGATTTTTAAAAATTCAGCGTTTTTTTCGTTTTTCATTCGTTTCGATTTTAAAAATTCGGCTTTTCCAAATGACAATAACGCAACAAACGGACATCTATGCTTTTTGGCTAAATCCATCCATCGTTGTAATCCTTCAAGTACTAATTGCTTGGAGTCAACGATTTTTTTGATTTTACATCAGTAAAAGAAATAGATCAAAATAGTGGTGATAAATTAACAGTACTCAAAATCAATAATATTAAAATAACACACCAAACCACGATATTTGCCGGAATAAATGGACTCCATGCAAGTGCTTGAAGAGAGAGTATACTTTTCTTACGAATTAAACAATAAACAAGATACAATCCATAAAGGAACAGGAAAATGCCTACAAGAGGTACCCGCATCCCGGATTTAATTATTTCAAAAATTATTAACCCCACAAAAGAAATAACAGTTATGGCTGTCAAAGATAAAGTAACCTTATCGCTTCCTTTTTCTTTATTTTGAAGTAAGGTTGCATATGAATAATAAAATGATATGAACGAAAATATATAAAGAAAATATGAATATGTTTCAAGAAAGCTGTTGCGTTGAATTTTTGCTAAAAAAATTATTAATATAACGATACATGATGTAAATCCTGTACTATAAAGCAAAACATTCATGTCAAAATTATATTTTTTCTTTAGAATAAAATAAAACATGAAATTAAAAATAAAAACTGAAATAAAACCTATCGCCGGTATATTTATCGGCATTGATGTTATTGACCAAGCACTCTTTCCCAATGCGGATATACACTCAAATAAATATGAAAATATTAGCAATAGCGATGGAAACGATAAAATAAAACATTCTATTAAAGGAAACGTGTATTGTTTTTTTAATATTTGGGTTATAATATCACCTTCTATTGATGAATACTCTCAAAAAAATTTGAAGATTGAGTATACCTTTCTTATGAATTAAACAATAAGCAAGATACAATCCATAAAGGAACAGGAAAACACCTATTATTAAAATCGAATAATAGATAATGTTAAAATATATAAATGAACTGACCAAAACAGTATAAATGATGGTAAAAATGGACTCCATGTAAACAATCGAAGATTGAGTATACCTTTTTTCTTATAAATTAAACAATAAGCAAGATACAATCCGAAAAGTAACAGGAAAATGCCTATAAAAGGAATTTGATATTTAATTATTTCAAATATTATCAAAATTGCAAAAGAAATAAAGGTTATGGTCATCAAAAATAAAGTAACTTTACTGATATCTTTTCCATTTTTTGTAAGTAAGGTTGCATATGAATAGTACAAAAATATGAAAGGGAGAATATAAAAAGACCATACAGACGTTTCAATACTTCCCTCATATGAACCAAAATGTTGCTGTATTGATAAAGCATAAAATGCGAATATAACACAACATAATGTAAACCCTACACCATAAAGAAAAACATGCATTTCAAAATTATATTTTTTCTTTAAAACAGAATAAAAAATGAAATTAAAAATAAAAACTGAAACAATACATATCATATGAAAAATTATGGTTAAATTGGCGTCCTTTCCAGTTAATAACATTACCAATTCAAATATGTATGAATATATATTAGAGAATATAATCAATAAAAATGGGAATGATAAAATAAAACATTCTATTAAAGGAAACATGTATTGTTTTTTTAATATTTGGATTATAATACCACTTCCGAATTTTTCAATGCAACCAATCTCATATAAAATTCCAAATCGGTTATTGAAAAAGATTTGTTTAGGAGTTAATATAAGTTTCCTAAAGAATATATATAAACATATCAATTGAGTCTATATCTATTTATTTAATTCTCTTTTTTCTGTATGCTAAGCAGGCAATACTGATCAAAAAAACCGCAATGAGAAACATCAGACCATAGAAAATGGGTATATAGCTCTTCTTTTCTTTTTCTTCAATACCTTTTTTGACCTCATCAACTGTTGTATTAAAGCGTCCAAAATCTCCAACATAACGATCATCGTCTTTTACCAAGTAGCCTTGATTACTGGTAATACTGTAGGAATTTTGATAACGTGTGCTTTCATTTAAAAAAAGCAAAACTTGATCACCCTGAGATAAAATTGGATTAACTTTGCCGTCCATGATGCAACTTTCATTCAGAGACCCGATTGTAATCACATGAATTTGCAGCAAACCGGAACCTTTCAAATATTCCTCAACTTCAATGATCGTATCCGCATTTGCAAAATTTTTGCCAAAATAATCGCTGTCTAAAAAATCACCATCGTCCCAAATTACAGTACTTTGACCGACTGTTCCTATAAGTATGATGTCTGCGGCTTCAGATATTTCACCTACCGTACCGTACATATGATATGAAATATTATATCCCAAATCACATCCATAGCTTGCACCTGAAAAATCGTCCGAACAGCAATATGAAATCGGAATTAACAAAATAATGAAAAAAATAGAAATTAAAAATAATTGTTTCATAATTTCAACCTTTATTCTGAATTTTTACTTTTTCTGACAATGATGATCATTGATGCCGGAAATGTCAAAAATGTTTATACGATTTATTTTATTCCAAAACAGTGAGGGCATACCGTGCGGCACAAAAAACACTTTATTACAAATTTTTTATCTTCAATTTTAAAAAATCCGGAGCATCCTTTCTTTCCGAATGAGGAAAGGTCGTCCAATGCCCCCACGGGGCAGGCTTCAACGCATTTGTTACATTTGCCGCAGATGTCATATTGTCGTTTTTCATCAGGAATTAGTTCTGCGTCGGTTAAAACAGCGCTGAACCAAAGAAGATTGCCGTACTGCGGATTCGTAAGTAAATAATTTTTACCAATGACGCCAAGCCCTGCGATTTCTGCGGCATGTTTCAGAGAAATGTGTCCAAATTGCTCTTTTCTTCCATCAGCCTCTACCCATTTGCCGCCCGCAGCGCTTATGGCTGTTGTTTTATACCCATCGGCTTTTATTCGTTTTGCAACTTTCTTTGCCATATCGGTCATTGCGGTAAGCATCGCATTGCGGCTTGCAGAATATTCGGCGATGCCGTTTAAGACATCCGGTGAAAATGTAGAGCCCAAAACAATAACGGAAAGACATTCCGGAAGGACATCAGCGGGCTTAAAACCGTCCGGTGCCAAACCGAAATCTTTGGAAGCGGCTATACCGACGATATTTGCTCCCGCGTTCAATCCGTATTCTTTTACGATTTCACTGTTCATCTTGAGTTTCATTGAATTCACCCCGATCGTATATGCAATACTGATTTACATGGTATATTCACACAGGAATTACTAAAATGTATAGACAGAGGATCATAATGCATTTTTTTCTAAAAATTCATTAATCTTTTTCAAGCGTTTATTTTCAGCGTTTTTTCTTTCTTCGACGACTTTTTGGTATTTATTAATCGTATGGAAGAAATCTTTTAAATCAAAATCGGGCCAGTATTTTTCATGAAAATAGACGACAGCATTGCTGCCGTTGGCTTGCCAGGGCAAGAAATTGGATGTTCTGGATTCGTTTCCGGTTCGGACTAAATAATCAACATCAAAAAAGGATTCATCGGAGGATGTGAATAAATGTTTTGAAATATCGCATTCGGTTGCATTATTTTTTTTGTCTAAAACGTCTGTGGCAGTTTTAAAACAAGCTTGTGCAATCTCTTGCCGGCCGCCATAAGCAATGGCGACGTTTAAACACAATTTATCATTTTTTGCTGTTCTTTGTTCCAATTCTTGAAACGCCCGCAACATTTTTTCAGGAAGATAAGAGGTATCGCCGATCATCCTGACCCTGATTTTCTTTTGGGAAATCTTTTTGTCGCCGGATATTTTTTTCAGAGTTTTTTCAAGAATCTCAAAAATATTTTCAACTTCCGATTTATCGCGATTAAAATTTTCGGTGGAAAAGGCGTAAACCGTTATTTGTTTGATTTTTGACAAATAAACCCACTGAATGAGAGTTTCCATGGTCTTGACGCCCATTTTGTGGCCCCAGCTTTTCTCTTTCCCTTTCATTTGAGCAAAACGGCGGTTCCCGTCCATGATAAATGCAATGTGATTCGGAACATCATGAAATGATAAAAACTGCATACGATGTTTTTTCCATTCCGACACGTTTACCATGGCTGATCTTTCCTTTCATTAAAAGCATATTGCGGCTGTACCCTTACAGAGAAGGAGCGACCGTTTCATAAGGACCTGTCTTTGAAAAACAGGCTGTGGGCACACCTATACAGAAAGGCGTTTCCCGTTTCATAAGGACCTGTTTTTGAAAAACAGGATGTAGATACACCTATGAAAAAAAGCGCTTACCGTTTTATAAGTGCTTGTTTTTGAAAACATATTATGGCTGCACTCATACAAAAAGGTGCTTGCCGTTTCATAGGTACCTATTTTTGAAAAGGCTGCTCCCTCAAAATATTTTTTGAGGTACTGCAAAGAATAAAAAATATTCGAAATGAAGCTCAAGTAATTGGAGCGATTTGGGTCAAGATTGTTTCAACAACAGATTTGTAATCATCTTTCAAAGAATAAATGTTATGCTCACCGGTCACATTTATGCTCAAAATGCCAAGCCGAGTATTCATCAAACCAACCATCGCCGACACACCTCTGTAGCTGACTTCAAAGCTTTCTTGTTCCAAATGCCTATACACATCACCGGTTGTAAATTTGTTGCCGGTAATAAACAGGTTTAAAACAATTTTACGCATTCCGTTTTCATCTCTGGAAAGATATTTTTCGAGTCTTTCCTTTACTTTATCTTCTGTCACTTACGGTCCCTACATTTCAATGCTTATACTTGTTTTCGTTTTTGTTTTTGCTGTTTTTTTCCTTCAAAAAACAATCTTTTGATTAGATATAATTTGTTTGATCGCCGCTTTCTCTTTCCTTATTTTAAAGCGACTATGGACAAAGTCATTTCTATAGAATTTATCCTTTATAAATTTTTATGCGCCAACTATTTATATCAGTATATTGGAAAACAGTCCACAATAAACCCGTTTTCAAACGGATACCTTTCAATGAGTTCGATTTTTATTTTTCCAAAATCCTGCGTTTTTTCTTCCATAAAGATAGACGCTAACTCTTCTGCGATACCACATGCTGTTTCAATGGTATTTTTGTCTTCATCAACGGCATAAGCGTCTTTTGGCAAATCCATTTGTTCCAAAAATGAAACGAACAATGAAAGATGTTTGTTTTCAATTTTGATTTTGCCGTAAACGATTGTTCCGTCAGTTGTAATTTCATCAAACGCCCGTGCATTTTGCTGTGCGGTTCTTAAAAATCGAAGGCGCAATTGAACAGCGTCTTTGTACCGCGAAGAACAAAAATTGACTTTCCCACCGACGTCAAACGCTTTTTTTGCAATCTCCGCAGAGCCAAGTACAGTATTGGACTCATCGTCCGATAAAACATACCCTTTCTTTAAAAGAGCGCTTGTATTTGTTTCTGAAAATTCCAGTTCATTTAAATTTAAAAAACAGTCCCTTTTTTTTGCAAAAGCGGCAACTTCTTTCGCGCCGTCTATTGCCGGAATTTCAAGTCCGGCGCAAATGCCGTATTTCTAAGCGGCAAGAAGAGATGTTTCGTATTCTGATCCTTCCAATTTGTTCCATGCGTCATGCGGCGGATGGAATCGAATTTCATCAAGTCCGGCAGCCGCCAAACCTTGAAGAGTGGAATCGGTCGGCGCCATTGAAGTGTACAAATGAATATGATGACTTTTCCCAAATTCTTTTTTGAGCAAAGTAATGTAATGAATCACTCGGTCATATTCTAAAAGAGGTTCGCCGCCGGTAATGCCCGTTCCTTTGGCGTTCATTTCATGCGCCTGTTTTAAAATATCGGCATCTGAAAGAATCATCTGTTCATTGGCAAAGACAACATCTTTATTTTTGCGTTCATCAGAAAGCGGGCAGAAAAAGCAGTCTCGCAGACAATTTCCCGTGACAAAAAGAACCATTTTGGCGCCCTCTTTGCAGCATAGGCATCCGTTTGCCAAAAAACGGCTGTATGAACCGCTTTCGTCTGTTTCGATATCGTCTGTTTTCGCCATTGACATCCCTTATAATATGCGGAATGTTTCTAAGTTAATCAGCGGCTTGGCGTCGATATGAACTTTCTTTTTGATGGAGTCTGCAAACTCGATGCATGATTTTTCATCACCATGAACCGTAAAGACGTGTTCCGGCTTTGGCTGCATTTTTCGGATATATTCATTCAGCTGCTTGACATCGGAGTGACCGGAAAAGCCGTCAATCGTTTCAACATTCATATTGATTTTGATCGTATGGTTGTTGCCGACAGGAATTTCTTTCCATCCTTTTTGGATACGGCGACCGATCGTTCCGTCCGCTTGATATCCGACAAAGACAAGCGTATTGCGTTCATCAGGCGCTAATTTATAGAAATAATTCATAACCGGACCGCCCGTCATCATGCCGGATGTGGCAATAATCACACATGGATGAGGTTCTTCAAGTATCTTGTCACGCATTTCTTTGGAGTCCACTTGACGAAAAGATTCGGATAAGAAGGGATTTTGCCCCTTTTGGAAAATTTGCTTTTTTAATTCGCTGTTTAGATATTCGGGATGTGTGGCGTGAATCGCTGTGGCTTCCCAAATCATTCCGTCTAAGTAAACCGGTACGTTTGGAATAAATCCCTTGCGAATGGCTTCTTCAACCACAATCATAACTTCTTGGCTTCTGCCGACAGCAAATGCCGGAATTAAGACGGCGCCGCCGCCTTTGACCGTGTCGCGGATAATTTTTTGAAGGTTTTTCTCAGCATCTTTGAGAGATGTCTGAAAGCCATTGTTGTTGCCGTATGTGGCCTCCGTAATGACTGTTTCGACACGCGGGAATCTGTTGACAGCCGGATCAAACAAGCGCGTTTTTTCATACTTGTAGTCTCCCGTAAAAACGATATTATGAAGGCCATCACCGATATGGAAGTGCGAAACGGCAGAGCCGATAATATGCCCTGCATTGTGAAATGTTAATTTGATGTCGGGTGCAATGTCTGTCACTTCTTCATAATCCAGCGGCATCATGTGAAGCAATTCTTTTTGAATTGTTGCAGAATCATAAGGCACTTTCTTTCCTTCTTTTCCGGCAACATCAATATAATCTAATTGAAGAAGGACAGTCATATCACGCGTCGGCGGGGTACAGTAGACCGGACCTTCATATCCGTATTTGAAAAGAAGCGGCACAAGACCTTGGTGGTCCATGTGCGCATGTGTAATGACAATGGCGTCCAGTTCATTAAAATGGCTGACTTCAGGAACGTATAAATAAGGCGTTTTATCATCAGAGCCAAAGTTGACACCGCAATCAATCATGATTTTAGATTCCGGTGTGGATAAAAGGTAACAGCTGCGTCCGACTTCCATACTGCCGCCAAGACTGGTCACCCGTATCCATTGGTCTGTGTGCGTACATTCGCGATGGATTTTACGGCCTATGCTTTTTAATATTTCTTTTCTTTCCTTGAGATTGTTTCTCATAAAGTCGCGGACATTTTTGACGGTTTTGGATTTAATCGGCGGCGTTCGAACAACTTTTGGAATCCAGCCGATTTCTTTTGTAATTTCACGAAGCGTATCGCCATGTTTTCCGATTACAAGACCCGGTTTTTCGGCTTCGATGATGACTTCTCCGGAATCCGGATCAAAGTAGCAGTTTGAAATAACAGAATCCGCCGGCACAATTTTTTGAATAATATCGACAGATTTTTCGGGTTCTGCCAAAACTTTCGGGTCCGGACGAACTGCAATTCGAATGCGCAGAACTTTTGCCAGATTTCGGATAATGTTGCCGTCGTCCGCAAACTTTTTTGGATCCTCCGTATAGAGCACCAGCTGCGGTCCTTCAAAACCGACACCGGAAATTGTAACACCCTCGGGCAAATTCTTTTCAATCTTTGCGCGGAGGTCATCTAAAACATCATCAATTGCCATTTATAAACATCCTTTTTTAAAACAATAAAACATCTCTATAATCCAAGTAAAAATAATAAATTTCAAAAACACGATTCCTTGTTGTTTTTGAAAATCAGGATCAAATAATCAAAAAAATTCAGTTTAAAGTTTTTCTGTACTCTTTTACTTCTTCATCATCCATTCGAATGAAGGCATCTTTTGTGATTTTTACAACACTGATGGCATCACCGGAAGCAGAATCTCTCTTCATGGCGTTGTGAAGCGCTCGAATTGATAATTTGGCGCCTTCGTCCACTGTCATATCTTCTTTGTAATGATCTTCCAAAACACCATAAGCAATCGGAGAGCCCGATCCTGTTGAAACGGCTTTTGTTTCCTCAATTGCGCCGCCCATGGCGTCTAAAGAGTAAAGCCCCGGACCGTTTTTATCAACGCCGCCAAGCAACAGCTGAACAGCAAACGGATAATATCTGTTGGAGTTTAAAATATTGGAAAGCAAGGTGGCAAGTCCTTTAATTGTGACAGATTCTCTGCGTCTCATTTCATAAAGTTTGGATTCCACAGTCATGTTGCGTACAATTTGCTGGGCATCGCCGACGGATCCTGCAATTGTCAAACCGATTGTGTCACCGATCTGATATACTTTTTTTGCTTCGCGGCTGGCGATGAAGTGGCCCATCGTTGCGCGTCTTTCACTTGCCAAAACAATACCGTCTGCACAAATGATGCCGACTGTTGTTGTTCCTTTTAAATATTCTTGTTCCATAATTTTACCTTTGAATTTGGATTTGATTATTAATGATTGAATCAGTTGAATTATGATTTTTCAAAAGGCAATCCTTTGAGGGTTTGCCTTCTTTATGAAGCGGTTTAAAACGCGCGAATTCTCAAAAAATTGAATTGAGTGAACTCATCGGCATTAAAATTTTGTTTCTGCCGCTTCCTTTTTGTAAAACCTAATAAAATTTTAAAATTTCAAATGATGAGTTTGAAAATAAAATAAACCCAAAAAACTGATTTGAGCATTCATTTTAAAATAAATATTTAACAAATTTTCAGAATGAATCGCCAATTTCAAAAAAATAAATCTCTGTTTGGCTTTTTACTGTAATCTAATTCAAGGGATAATCGTTTTGTGTATATATAATCTTTTCTTTAAATTTTAGCAAAGCAATTATTATTCTTCATCTGCATCATCATTCGCGTCAATATCAATATTGAAGCAGTCCGGATCCACATCTTTCGCCAAATCTTTAATGCGCCGGCGGGTTTCTTTATCTATGCCTGCTTGTTTAAGCAATTTATTTCGTTTTTTAAGTGTAATGATTTTTGTGCCTTTGACAATATTATCGGCATGGGCGACAATTTTTTCTTCGATTGTCCTTGGAATATAATCATCATCCGGCAAGTCAAATATATCGGCTTCTTCCGGCGTAATTCCGGCACCGATGTGTTTTTTAATAATATTTATTATAGCCGGATCTAAATTGTATTGTTTTGCCAAATCCGAACCGATGACGGCGTGATCCATGCCGTGGGACTTTGACCGCCCCCAATCATGTAAAAGAGCGCCGATTTCAACCAAAGAAATATCCACATCTTTTCCGGCAGCAATATTTTTTTCAGCCAAACGCACTGCTTCTTCTGAGACAATAATGCAGTGTTGAATCACTTTTTCAGAACAGCCTTCGTTTTTTAAGAATTGGATGGCGTCGTCGCGTGTAATCATTCCGGATATCCTGAAAAAGCTGCGTTTTCATAAAAATAAAAAAGGTTTAGTTTACTTTATCAAATTCTTCAAGGCGTTTATTCAAAAGTTCCTTAAATGTTTCATTTTCTTGGAAAACCAAGTCTTCGCCGCAAAGCGGGCATAAAAAATCGGTTTCCGTGGCTTCATCAAACACCAATCGGAGGCAGTTTTGCGGGCAGACATAGAAGATATTGTTTTCTTCGTATTCCTGCCGCTTGACTAAGTTTCTTTGAAGCTTTTTCTTTTCTCTGTCAATTTGGTGATAAAGACCATCCATATTGATTTGCCATCGAAATGTCAGCCACCCGCTGTTTGCATCTCTTTCACGGCGGCAAATAGTGAATTTGTTTTCATATAATATAAATAATATTTTTCGAACGGTATTTAGCGCAATCTCTTTCTCACCGGCTGCTTTTTCGTTGGCGGCTGCCAATTCTTTTTCAACGGCTTTTAAATCTTTTTCAAGTTTTTTGGTTTCTTCGCCTTTTTCCTTCGCTGCTTTTATTTCCGTTTTTAATTTTTTGGCACGCTCGTCTGCATCTTTTGCCATGGTTTTTAACGGATTAAGAGCGTTACAGATTTCTTCATCCGTTACTTCTCCTTCCGGCATGTTTTTTATTAATGTGATGCCGTCGTCGCCAATCAGGCGTTTTAAATAACCATTAATTAAGGGATCATCTAAATTAATCAAACCTATAACCTCTGTCTTTTTTAAATCATCTTTTTCATTTTTTATGTTTTACGATCATTTTATTTTTATGGCTTTAGATGTTTTCACTTTTATAAGTTTGCCTTACAAAACAAAAACACTGTTTAAAGTGCAAAAATACCGTACTCTGTTTTAAATATTCTAATTTCGCTCCCGGGAAGTGCATTAAATGCCATCGGCTTTTTGATTGTGACCGTTTCGTATGTTATCGGATCCAATATTTGAATACCGTGTTCCTCAACAGCTACCAAAACAGCAAGCGGTGCATCTTTGGTATTTCCAAGTAATTTTGTATTTTTGAAATGATCGGCTTCAATAAAGAAATTTGAAGAATTGCTCAGATCAATGCCCGTAATTCGTTTGCCGCAATTTTTAATTTCAATGACTTTTGCGTCAAAGTAAACCACATCGCCTTTTTTATATTCCGGCAACTTCATTGCAAATGTTGTCCGGTACACTTCGCGCCCGTCTTTCATGCCGGCCAATGTGTATGATTCTGCGACGGTTCCCCCCATTGTTTCAATAATGTGTTTGCAAACATGACGCCCTGCTTTTGTTGATCCGATAAAAACATCTGCCCCGTCTTTAAAGCGGATAGAATCCGTCACAAACGCCAATTTATCTCCTTTTTTCAACTGTATCATCATGGCTTCGTCAACCAAGTGCAGACAGCTATCGACTTCTTCTTTGGTCGGCGTGCGGTTGTTGGCGCGGATTTGAATGATGCCTTCAAAATACCCGCCGGCTCGGCGGCTGCACATATCGCATGCTTCTCTTTTCAAGCGCACTTCTGTTTTTCCGTCTTTATAATATGTCATGCCGTCAGCATCGCCTTGCACATCGACCAAGACATCAAAAATATAAGGCGAGCGCGGATGCGGGTGCATGCCGACAGATACATTTTCCAAATCTTTATGAACACTCAAATTTTCCTGCGCCGCCAACATCGCGACATCTTCGGGGGTTCCAAAGTCCTCCCATTTGCTTTTATAAAAGTGAGCGCCGCAGCTTGGACAAATTTTGGCATGCAAAACCGGCGGCAATTCAAATAAATCCAATGTTTTGCCAAAACATTCCGAACAGACATTTTTGACGAGTTTTTCTGTTTCTTTGCCACATTTCGGGCAAACTGTCTGTTGCGCTTCCTTTGGCAGCTTTTCTTTTTGCGTCATAATTTTTCCGGTTTATGTTGAATCATTATTCTTTTTTATTTTTTGATAACTTGTTTTCTTCCAGCCACTTGGCAAGTCTTCCTGAATCCATCGGACCGATAATCGTTGAAACGCCCATTAATTTTTCAATATCGCTTTGCAGACGGGCAGCAAGCCCCGGCAATATCAATGTTTTGTGACTTGTTTTTGTGATGTCAAAGCCGGCTTTTTCAAAATCTCTTAAAATGACTTCTGCTGTCAGCTGACCGCCGGCAACCGCCGCTTCAACGCCCAAACCCCCCGTATTAACCGCCAGCAAATATCCGTTGAATCCGGCAGACATCAAGTCGCTTTCAACAGTGTAGTACGTCAATGCAAAATTTGTTGTAAACAAAACCGGTGACATTGAATTGGGTGTTCCGATTTCATACATTTTTGACTCAACGGAGGAAGGCGTTCTCGGATCAGTGTATATCATATCTGTGACATGAACCAGCGGCAGCAGCTCATAAGCTTCCAGCCCGTGAATAATCATCAGATCGGCATACCGAACAGTGAGGGCGGCAGCTATTATGGTTTCTTTATAGCCTGCGGCAACATTTGCGGGCAGGTTTTTTTCATATTCACATTCATTGTCACTTTCGGATTTGGAACCGCATAAGGCAATCGGAAGTGCAATTATCGGAAAAGCTAAATCTTGGTCGCCGTCGATGCCTGCTTTTCTTAACTTGATAAAGTTTTGAAATGTTTGTTTCAAACTTGAGCCCCATGCCCCTGTTCCGGGATCCAAAACGATTTTTGTGATTCCGGCTTTGGAAACGGCAACAGAGAGTACTTTTAACATTTCCAAATCATTCGGGCAGGATAAAACTATCGGAACATCGAATTCAAGTGCCAGCTTTGCCATTTCGGCACAGTTTGAAAAATCGCAGGCATACATAAGTGGATTTTTGCCTTTTGAAGCCTTTAACCCTTCGTGCATTATTGCCGGACTTTTTGTACATAACACAATCGGTAGACCTGAATTTTTAACAACTGTTTGGACGCATTTTCCAAACACTTTCGGATCACCCGAAACGGATCGAATTGCAATCATGTCTAAATGAAGGAATGTGCCGACATAAAATTTTTGAAAAGCTTGAATTTTTGAAATCCGCTCAAGCAGTTCTTTTTCATCCATCGTATCCCAAACGTCAACCGCAATCGGTGTTTTGTTATAAAATGAGAGTGTGTGGCGAAACATGACATCATCGCCGCCAACCGTCACCCTTTTGTCACCGACACCGATTTCAATTTCTGCAATGGCCGGTTTTAGCAGCTCTGCCAATTTTGCAAAGTTTTGAATTTCATCCGACTGATAGGCGTTTTTGATTTCCTTTACTTTTATTTTGCGTCCGGCAATCTGTACGGCGGCAGCCATTTTGGGTATTTGGAAATATTCTTCGCAGTTTTTCGGGAGGCAGGGATAAATGTCAAGCGGGCTTCTGAGTTTTGCCATTTAATACACCCCCGTCAGCCACTCATCATACGCTTCTTTGGATTCGGCTTTTTTTATTTCAGCGGCGTTTGAAAAGAGTGACATGATTTCTTTTAAATATTTCACAGCTCTTGGGTGCATCATCATGAACAAATCATTTCCGGCAAGCGCGAGCGTCAGTCCGGTAATAATTTCCCAAATCGGCCCGCGGTATTCCCGATCGCCCCAGTCCGAATCTTGAGCCAGCGGGGATGAAATCATCCAAGCTTCACGGGCGCCCCATGCATTTGTTGTTCCCGACGACATCGGAAAAGCAAGTTCGCTGTCTCCCGATAAACCGGCGAGGCGGATGCGTTCCATATTTGAGTAAGCGTAATCTAAACCGTAGCCAAGTGCAGCTGTTGTCGGATCCATGATTAAGCTGTCCTGTGAAATGCCGCATTGGCGAAACAGCTTTCGGTTGAGTTCTTTTTGAGCATTGATATCCATTTGTGTCCATGACAAAACAACATGCCCGTATTTTTTGGCGGCGTCTCCGATTCTTTTATAATCCATATTCAAGTTTGCTGAAGCCAAAAGAACACGCTCACCCTCAGCAGCTTCTGCGGCTTTTTCCAAAACTTCGGGGTCTTTTTTCGGATTGCCGCTGCCCCCAATAACAATCGGAACGCTGACCGCCTGCAAGATGTCTTCAACGGTTTTTGCAGCCTCTTTTGCGGAAGTGTCTTTAATATTTGGATCGGTTGACACGAGGTGAATTGTAATCATATCTGCGCCAAATTCGTTGACAGCTTTTTTTGCCCATGCGGCGGGGTCATCAAGGACGTCTTCATAATTAGAACGCACCGACTTTGCCAAGCTGACCGGCATATCAAAAACATCCATAGTCACTTTGCTTGTATGCGGCATTTGGGAATCAAAAAAGTAAGGCATTGTCGTCTCGCCGCCAATTGTCAACACTGATTTTCGTGTTCCGCCGGTTTTTTTATCGGCGCCTAAAATCACTTCTTGAATGGGGCGGGCAAACTGAAATCCTGAAACATTCAATTTGGTTGCCGGAAGGGATTTGATGAGCTCACCGGAGGCGTTTTCCGTCTCACAGCCAAAAAGAGCGGCAATTTGAGACAGACGTTTAACCGCATCGCTGTCCGGTTTATCTGTTTTATCATCTTTTTGATCTTGAAGAAACGATATGATTTTTTCTAAATCAGAATGTTGAATCTTTGGAGTCATCTTTATTTGAATGTGTTTGATTCTTATTTAAATTCACTGTTTTTAAAATAATTGTTTCGGCTCTTTTTGTTTTAAAAATTTTCAACTCTTTAATTCTTTAATGTTTTTTCAAAAATTGTTCCAGCTCTTTAATTCTTTAACGGTTTTTCAAAAATTGTTCCAGCTCTTTAATGTTTTTAACGTCTTTTTCTGTCGGAAGGGCAGAAATTCGATCTGCCAACTTTTTATCCTTTGCCTTTTGCTTGAGGCGGTTTTTAAGTTTTTCGGAAATCCAAACGACACGATCCCATCCCCCTTCTTTTTGAAGAAACTTCTCTGAAAACAAATAGGTTTCGCCGATCCCCGAAAATCCTGAAATTTGCTGCCCGTATCCCGTAAAAATCGACATTTCTTCAAAAGAAACACCGTTGACGCAGTCGCCTTCGGTTTCCCTGCCAACGAGACCGATCCCGTCAAGTTCGGGGATATAAAAAGCAATAATGTCAAAAGAAGAACCGGTCGTATGCGGATTTTCAATCAGAGAATATAAAAATACCGATTGGGTTTCGCCTCTGCTCTCGATTTGTACCGCATCATTAACGCCGGTATATTCGCCGGCAGTACTGTCAATCAATTCTCCTTTTTTAATTTCAAAAACAGGACCGTCGGGATTTGATATACAAGCTGCGCCGGCTTCAAACCAATTGATCGTTCCGCAAACCGATGGATGATCCGGCGTAATAATGCAAACATGAGACGGACAGCCGATTTGACAAATACGGCAGCCGTAAAAGACGGGAACATTTTCGTCATGAAGGGATAAGGCGCGTTCATCCCGTGCATTGTAAATTTGAAGTGCATTTTTCAGTTCCTTTCCAACAACGGATGGGTCTGTTATGATTTGAATGAATACATTTTCAATAAACGGGAAGTGTTCTAAAATCAAATCTTTCAAATCATCTTGAATTTCTTCAAATGTAAGACCGTTTGAAATCGCCTTTTTACTGACCCTGATTTCTATTTTATCACGTGTTTGCTGATGTGTTACTCCTGAAATTTGGTTGATAAAATCGCCGATTTTCTTTTCAATGACACCTTCCAAATCTTTGGAGGAGATTGAAAGCGATTCTGTTTCCTTTTTGGGCAAAATATTAATGATTAATCCAATCGGCTGAACTCCTGTTAATTCTGAAAGAGGCAACCCTATAATGCTGTCACATTTGCTTTCATTTTGCGGCAGAATACGGACAAGCTGAAATCCGACAGATGTGCCTCCAAATGTTACAGTGGCGGCTGTTTGTGAGATATGTTCACCCATATTCTGCAACGAAACATCTGCGGTTTTTTGTCCCATTTTGCTCACACATCGGTTTATTTTTTCTTTTTGCCCATGTTTAATTTTTACACGTTCTTTTGTTTTTGTCTTGGAATTTCAAATTTTATTCTTTTTTGTTTTCCAAAAAGTCTTGGAATTTCAAATATCCGCAGGCGGCTGCGGCGACAGGTATAATTTTGACATCTTTGATTGTTTTTGCCTGCGTATCATCCAACTCGATTTCAACAACGGACGGTTCCGACATTCTGGCTTTTGTCGGCGAACCCGGACAAATTAAAAACGTATTTTTGTATTCATCAATTGAGGGGGTATGAATATGGCCGTAAATTAAGATGTCAACACCCATTTCTTTTAAAACATACCATCGGGCAGTGTTGTCATTTAAAGAAACGCCGGCTTCATGAATCACACCGAACTTGAATCCGTTTTGTTCAAAAATCAGTTTCTTGGGGAGAAGTCTTTGAAGAAATTCTTCATCTCGGTTACCGTGGACAGCTTTTAATTTGTTTGTTTGTTCAAAAAGGCGGTAGGCTTCTTCAGATTCAAAATCGCCGGCGTGAATGATCAGATCTGCATCTTTTATTTTTTGTTGAAGCAGCTCCGGAAAAAATGAAAAATCAGCGGCATTTTTTAAAGAGTCGGACTTTGGCAAATGCGTATCCGATATGACAAGAATTTTCATGCGTTATCCTTGAATGATATGGGCTGGTTATATAAAAAGGAAATCTTGAAACGGTTTTTTGAAACAGTTTATTGAAATAGTCTGTTGAAAATTTTAAAAACAGAAACAAGTGAATAAAAAAATTAAAAAAGAAAGAAGCTAAAAAATTTAAAAAAGAAAAAAATCCAAAAAAATTAAGAGCAAAAGCAATCAATAAAAAATTAAAACAGAAATATTTATTTTATTCCGGGTTTGCTTAAATCAACGATTTCATATGGAATACTTTCGTTTTCCAAACGTGACAGTAAGTAAGAGACTTCATCTTCAACGATGACGACGGCAGAAGCTAATCCATGATAGGCGGCTTGAATGGCGGACTCGGATGCGCCAAACATGACGTTTGGTGTGACGCCGATTCTTTTTAAAGACATCAAAGCTTCTGTTCCGATGGCGCCGATATAGGGTTTGGAATCAATGATCGGCTTTAAGCGTTCCAAATTGACAGCGTTTGAGCCGCCGCGTTTAATACGCGGAATTTTACAAATTGTAATTGTGTTGGTTTCAACATGCATGTACCCTTTTAAATCTGTAACACCGATTTCATAGCCGGCTTCTCCATACATTATGGAGGTTCCGTAAATGCCGGTATCTTTCGTTTTTGTTGCATACAGGAGCCCGTTGCGCATTTCAATGAACACTTTGTCATTCTTATGAACATCTTCATCACAAATGGCTGTCCATGTAGAGACATGACTGATGATGTCTTCCATGACACTTTGAGAATAACGCTTTAACTCAGCAGCATTATCAAGAACCCATTCCACCCCGTCTTTTGTAATCTTATAGCGAACACGGCCATCTGAATGAATGAGCCCTTCGCTGATTAATTCTTTCATATATTCTGAAATAGCTTGAGGTGTGACGCCGATTTTTATGGCAATTTCCTTTTGGCGGACATTGGGTTGATGGGCGGCAATTTCTGTCAAAACTTGAAATTTGGTCATCTCGCTTTTGCTTTGAAGAATCTTTGAGTTCATTTTTAAATCTCCTCATCCTTTTCAACAAGCTTCAAGCGCTGCCCCATGACAGAAAGTCTGTCGGAACGGCGGGCAACCGCACAAATATGGCATGTGTTGATGTTTAATTCGCGGGTTAATTTGCTCATAGAAGTGTTGCCTTCGCTAACCATTTTTTCCAAACTTTCGATTGTGTCTTTTACTTCTTCATAGGGTTTAAAAGCAAGCATAATAATGTCGCTTAAATCTTCAAAAGAGCTTTGGAAATTCACCTGTACATTTGAATAAGACGTATGATATTCCTTTACCGGACTTTTGCCGGGATCCGGAACACGCCATTTGCTTTCCAAAAGACCGGCTTTTTTGAGATTGATTAAACTGCTCAGAGAATCGCTTTCAATCGCTTCATTTAATTCTTCCTGAGTCATCCAGTTTGTTAAAAGCAAGTCGAATACTTTTTTATGTGTGCGCGATCCGAAAGTCCTTAAAAGCGGGACCAAGTAAGATGGATCATTAATGATTCTTGTTCTATCTTTCATTTATTAGGCCTCATAATATTGAATTTGCGCTTTTTGTCTTTTGAACTTTGGTGTCATTGATGAATCAATATATGTTCATTTTATGTTTATTTCATGTTCATTTTCATATAAAACAAACAATAGAGAATTTGTATCCGAAGATGGTAAAAGTTATATTCCTTGTTTTATTATTTTATATTGTTTAAATCTCAATGATTTAAAAAAAGACAAGATTAATGATAAGGTTTGCAAAGTATTTTAATATTGTTCAAAATTGTGATTTAACTCAAAAAAAATTGTGTAATCTGGTGTCAAGACTCGTTTTAAGATGCCGCATATAAATCATGTTTTATTTGATGTAATATTTTTTTCTTTTACCGGTGTTATTTTATGCAGGAACATATCAATTTATCCGTAGAAATTTATAATCTTTTAAAGGACGGTCGCCAACTTTCAATCAGCGGCATTACGCGTGAGCTTGAATCTCGCAAAATGAAAGAGCATCGTTTAATTGTGACCGGATATTTGCGTGCTTTGAAAGATTTGGATCAAATTGCTGAATTTGATTTGTCCCCCTCCAAAATTTACATGCTCAAAGAACAGGGAGCACAAGCGCCTTCTTCCTCTTCTCCTTTTTCATCGCCTTCTTCTTTAAAATCCGGTTCAAATGAGGCTGATGCAAAAGAAACGGATATTTATTCTTGCATCCGCAATAAAATTTCAAAAATGACGTCTTCTGCAATTCGTTTGGAAACGTCCGTTTACATTTTGACAACACTCTTTGATCGCCCGTGTTTTGAGTCGGAATTAATAGCTTGCGGCATTGATACCGATCAAATTTCACGTTATTTCCAACATTTTGAAGGCGCACGCGTTTTCAAACCAAAATCGGATTATAAAAAATATTATGATGAAATTCCGCAAATCCCGCGCAATTCTCCGGCATATAACATTCAGACCAACAAATTGGACTTAGAATTCTTCGGGCATACAATTCACATTTTAAATGCCGTTATAAAGGACTTTGTGGATGTTTCCGAATTGGTTTCAAAGCCCGGCAATAAAAGATTGCTGGATTATTAAAAATTTTTAAAAAACGAATCACAACAAAACTTCAAAAAAACAAAAAATTCCAAGAAAAATGGAAACTCTTTTTCAAAAAACAATTGAAAAAAAAGAAATAATTATAATAAAGAAAGACCCCCGGCAGCGACCTATATTTCCCAAAGGCTCGCACACTTTAGTACAGTATAGAACGCCGGCAAGCTTATCTTCTGTGTTCGGTATGGGTACAGGAGTTTCCCTGCCGCTATGGCCGCCGAAAGACTTTCTTTAAACGTGATGTTGTGAAAGAACGGACAGATATATAACGATTATGATTTTGAAATGTCGGACTTCGAAGAAGTCTGACAGATTTTGCGAAGTAAAATCACGTCGGACTTTGAAAAAGTCTGACAGATTTTACGAAGTAAAATCATAAATCATAACATAAAGTCATGTTCGGTTGAAGAATAAACATAAACAACAACATAGGCGGACGACATATTCAGATATCGCCTGAAAAAGCAATATTGCGATGGAACGGACAATTAGTTAACGCGGACTCAACACCTCGTTGCCTTGGTGCGTACATCCCGTTTCTATCAATCTCGTCTTTTACGAGTGTCCTTGACGATGTCTCTTATTTAAGTGAGATTTCGAGCTTAGATGCATTCAGCTCTTATTCCTTGGTGCGTAGCTGCCCTGCGATGCCTTGTCAGACAACAGGTAGACCAGTGGCACCGTTGCTCTGTTCCTCTCGTACTAAAAGCAACTTACCCTCAGACATCAAACACCTCTGGTAGATAGTAACCAACCTGTCTCACGACGGTCTAAACCCAGCTCACGATCTCCTTTAATAGGCGAACAACCTCACCCTTGGCTGCTGCTG
>Ga0099364_10002076_pt1 | contig 32271 bp, 27 predicted proteins | sample TergutTh196P3_FD_73070 | JGI IMG/M metagenome (GOLD analysis project Ga0099364, IMG submission 73070) | Microcerotermes parvus P3 segment gut microbial communities from Pointe-Noire, Republic of the Congo - Th196 P3 | ecosystem: Host-associated > Arthropoda: Insects > Digestive system > Gut ... | reverse complement strand
ATTCGTGTAATTCGTGGACAAAAAAAAAATCGTGAATTCGTGGCAAATTACGAATGGCGTAGGGGCGTACCTGTGTGTGCGCCCTACCCGTCATTCCATTCGTGAAAATAAATTCGTGTTCATTCGTGAAAATTCGTGGACAAAAAAATCGTGTAATTCGTGGCAAAAAAAATGAAACTGACACAACTGATGAGTTATTTATTTTTTGCACTGGCAAGAGAGGGGGCTTATTTCATCATTTGTATGCTGTTCAGAAAGGCGTCGCGATACATATCGCTGATGGTAATGCTATGCTGCCCGATTTTGATGCGGCTCTTTTCGATGATTTCTATTTTGTTCAAAGCCACAATATAAGATCGATGCACCCGTATAAACCGATCGGCGGGAAGTCTCAGTTCAAGAGCGCGCAGGCTGAGCAATGAAATAACGGGTTTGTCGGTGGTGTGCAGTTTCACATAATCCTTCAAGCCTTCGATGAAAAGAATATCGTTGATGTTGATACGGATGGTTTTGTAATCGGATTTGATGAAAATACAGTCGCGTTCCGGCTTTTCTCCTCTCGCAGGCGTATGAACAAGCGTTTTTAGCCTGATTTGCTCGCGCACTTTATTGACAGCTTTCAGGAACCGTTCAAACGTAAAGGGCTTCAGCAGGAAATCCGTTGCATCAAGATTGAAGGCTTGTACCGCGTAACGTTCTTCTTCGGAAACGATGATTGCATAAGGTTTATGGCGCAAACTGCCCAAAAAATCCAACCCGGTAAGCGCGGGCATTTCCACATCGGTAAATACTAAATCCAGTTTTTCGACATCCATATATTCAATGGCGTCGAAAGCATTGTCGAACGTTTTGCGCAATTCGAGAAAGGGTATTTTGGCAATATAATTTTCTACAATCTCCAAAGCATTGGAGTCGTCGTCTATGGCGATACAACGAATCATGTCCATCATTATTTTAGGACGCGAAAATAAGAAAATTTATCATTTTACTGAAAAAAAAGCGGTTTTTTCAAAAAAAATCTTTTTCTTTGCATGTAGCAAACAATTAGTTAGTGTATTGATTCTTAAATGAAAACAAAGTGAAGACCAATAACTTCATCGTCTCGGCTCGAAAATACAGGCCATCAACATTCGATACGGTAGTAGGGCAAAGTTCAGTGACCAAAACCCTCAAAAATTCTATCAAGAACCAACATTTGGCGCAGGCTTATCTGTTTTGCGGTCCGCGCGGCGTCGGTAAAACGACATGTGCGCGTATTTTAGCCAAAACGCTTAATTGTTTCGATCTGACGCCCGATGTAGAGGCTTGCGATCAATGCGAATCCTGCAAATCATTCAACGAATCGCGCTCGTACAACATCCACGAATTGGACGCCGCCTCCAACAACGGAGTAGACGACATCCGCAACCTGATCGATCAAGTGCGCGTCCCGCCGCAAATCGGCAAATATAGCATCTATATCATCGACGAGGTGCATATGCTGTCGACACAGGCTTTCAACGCTTTCCTGAAAACGCTGGAAGAACCGCCGTCTTATGCGGTTTTTATTCTGGCGACTACCGAAAAACACAAAATCATACCCACCATACTTTCGCGTTGCCGGATTTTCGATTTTAACCGTATCAAAATTGACGACGCAGTGAAATACCTCGAAAAAATATCTGATAGCGAGGGCGTTACTTACGATACGGAGGCGTTGCGCATCATTGCGCAAAAGGCGGATGGCGCCATGCGCGACGCGCTGTCTATCTACGACCAGATGGTGAGCTATTGCGGTAGCCACGTTGCTTACAAAAGCGTGATAGAAATCCTCAACGTATTGGATTACGAATACTACTTCCGCTTGACCGACGCTTTTCTCGACCATAATAACGGGCAGGCGTTCATGCTGTTCAACGAAATATTGGATAAGGGTTTCGACGGGCATAACTTTATTGTAGGCGTCAGTTCGCATTTTCGCGACTTGTTGGTGTGCAAAGACCCTGTAACCATATCCCTGCTCGAAGCGAGCGCCGACGTTCGGCAGCAATACCGCGAACAAGCCGAACGATGCAGCGCAGGATGGCTTTTCGAGGCGCTGAACATTTGCAGCAGTTGCGACATCAACTACAAGATGAACAAAAATCAGCGGTTTCATGTAGAGTTGGCTCTACTCCGGTTGTCAAACATCGGAGTCGAAAAAAAAATCTGACCCTTTAGTCTCTGCCGCTCAAAACCAACCACAAACCGTAGCGCCTGCGCCGCCTAAAACCGTAGCGCGGACGGTAATTCCATCCATATCCATCAAAGGCGCAATGACGGGACGCACCGAACCCGTTGCTAAACAACCCGAACCAAGCGCGAAAGAAGATAGCGCTTACATTCCTGAAAGCCCTCATTCCAACAATCAGCAGATCATACCCATAACAGAAAAATCGCTCGCCGAAGCATGGACAAAATTTGCCGACACGATTAAAACACAAGACGCGCGGCTATACAGCATTCTTACCGCCCACACGCCAAGTCTGGAAGGTGAAGCAAAAATCATTTTCCAAATCAACAACCTGCTGCAAAAAGAACCCTTGCAAAACATTCAACCGAAGCTGTTGCAATATCTGCGAACGGCATTAACTAACGAAAAGATTGAAATAGAAATTGTTTTGACTGAAAAAATCGAAAGCGCAAAGGCATACACCGCCGAAGAGAAATTCGCGCAAATGAGCCGTAAAAATCCGGCTTTGTTGACTTTAACGCAACAGTTCAGCCTTGATTTTGAATAGTGGGGATAATTCAAATAACGGCGCAATCCTTCTTTGCTGTTCCGATTTGCGTCCATTGTTCTGTTTCAAAGCGGATGGTTACAACGCCGGACGTCGGTAAATGATCCATTGCTTGTCCATCGGAACAATAGTAAGCCATGTAGGTTACATCGGGATTATGCCCTACCAGCATCACGCTTGCGACATCGTCGGGTAGATTCTTCAGGATGGCGCGCATTTCGTTTTCACCGTCCGAATACAATTTTTCGTTCACCTGCACTTTTTCGTGCGGATAGCCCATCACTCGGGCAAAGATATGCGCGGTATGCAACGCTCGCGCAGCATGGCTCGAGACAATCAGATCGGGAGCGGCGTATTGGTCGTGCAGTCGGCGGGCTGCCGCCTCGTTGTTCACTATTCCTTTTTCTATCAACGGGCGGTCGTCATCCCGAATGGCGCGATAGTCCTGCAACGCTTTACCGTGACGGACAATGTGAACTGTTTTGAGTTTTGGGTTTGGTGTTTTGGATTTAAAAAACATCAGATCAATTTCAATAATTCATCGACGATATGTTCTGCGCCTTCGGCAATCTGCGCTATGGTAGCGTCAAGCATGTAACAGGGCGTGCTGGCGACTTTGTTGTTCGCGTCTACGATTACCTCCCCGTGGGTTGTAACTTTATGCACGGCGCCGTGTTTTTCGGCGGCTTCCGAAGCGCCGCACGGAGCGCCCAACGTCAGTTCCACGCCCTTTATTGCATCGGCAAGCAGTACCGGAGAAACGCACATGGCGCCAATGGGTTTGCCTGCGCGGTGCATGGATGCGATGGCGGCGGATACCTGATCAAGTACAACGTAGTTTTCGCCAATGATGGCGAAATTACTCAGGTTCTTGGCAGCGCCAAATCCGCCGGCAAAAAGCAGCGCGTCGTACTGCGAAGGATCGAACGAATCCAAATTATTAACGTTGCCGCGTGCTATGCGCGCCGCTTCAACCATCACATTGCGCTTTTCGGGCATTTCTTCGCCCGTAAGGTGGTTGACAACATGATACTGCGGAATATCCGGCGCAAATACCTGATAACTATGCCCCTTCCGGCAAACTGCCAGCATGGCGGCGACCGATTCCTGAATCTCTGCGCCATCGTAAACGCCGCAGCCTGATAATACTATTGCAAATTTTTTCATCGTTTATTTTTTAAGGATGCAAAAATAGTAAAATTTTTTTTGAAAAAATTTCATTTTTTTTTGCAATTCAAAAAAATCAATTATCTTTGCGGCTTCATATTTAAAAAGATTATAGGATTAAATTAAAAATGCACGCAAGCACAAACATCAATTTCACGTTTTGGTGGTGGCAAACATTGTTTCCCGAACAATGAGCCGCGTTGTGCGTATCTGTAATTGCGTAAAAGAAGCCTGTTGTTCGTAACGACAGGCTTTTTTTGTCGCTCAGTCAAATCAAGTAATTCAAGTTTAAATTTTATCAATAACCATTTAAAAACAAGTATCATGAACCATCAAAAAAAGATCGTCCTCAACGAGGCAGACATACCAATGAAATGGTATAACATTATGGCAGACATGCCCAACAAGCCGATGCCTATCCTGCATCCCGGCACTAAGCAGGCTTTGAATCCCGAAGACCTGTATCCTATTTTCGCCAAAGAACTGGCGCATCAGGAATTGAACCAAGTAGACGCATGGATCGATATTCCTGAAGAAGTACGCGATCAATACCGTATTTACAGACCCTCGCCTTTGGTGCGCGCCACAGGCTTGGAAAAGGCGTTGGACACGCCGGCGCATATCTATTTCAAGAATGAGAGCGTCAGTCCTGTCGGTTCGCACAAACTCAACTCGGCGCTGGCACAGGCTTATTTTTGCAAAAAGGACGGCTTGACCAACATCACCACCGAAACGGGCGCCGGACAATGGGGTACAGCCATGTCGTTTGCCGCTAAGGTCTTCGGATTGGAACTGGCTGTGTATATGGTGAAAATCAGTTACGAGCAGAAGCCTTACCGTCGCTCGCTGATGCAAACATGGGGCGCTCAGGTCATCGCATCCCCCAGCATGTCGACCAAAGCGGGACGTAAAATCCTCACCGATAACCCGACTTATCAAGGCAGCCTTGGTACGGCTATTTCAGAAGCCATCGAATTAGCCATGCAGACGCCCAACTGTAAGTATACGCTGGGCAGCGTGTTGAGTCACGTGTCGTTGCATCAGTCGATCATCGGTCTCGAAGCCGAAAAGCAGATGGAAATTGCAGGCGAATATCCTGATATTGTGATTGCATGTTTCGGCGGCGGCTCAAATTTTTCGGGTATTGCTTATCCGTTCATGCGCCACAACATTAAAGACGGGCGCAAAACACGCTTCATTGCCGCCGAGCCTACGTCCTGTCCCAAGTTGACGCGCGGCGTGTTCCAGTATGATCATGGCGACGAAGCAGGATATACCCCGCTGTTGCCGATGTTCACGCTCGGTCATAATTTTGCGCCGGCTAACATACATGCCGGAGGGTTGCGCTACCACGGCGCCGGAACTATTGTGAGCCAACTGTTGAAGGACGGAATGATGGAGGCTGTGGATATAGAGCAGCTCGATTCGTTCAAAGCAGGCGTTCTTTTTGCGCGGACTGAAGGAATTGTTCCCGCGCCCGAATCATCGCACGCTATCGCATCCGTCATTGACGAAGCCTTGAAGGCAAAGGAAGAAGGAGTGCAGAAAACTATTCTTTTCAACCTCTCAGGTCACGGATTGGTAGACATGTCTGCTTACGACCAGTATTTTGCAGGCGATCTGACAAATCATACACTGGCAGACGAGGATATTGCCAAAAATATTGAGCAGTTGCCAAAAATCGTCTGAAAATTTTTTGCGCGCAGACGACGCAGAGCGAACAGATTTTCGCAGATTCTTGTAATTGATAACTTGATACATAGGGAAATATTTTGCTTTGTTTTCAGTGAAAATCTTTTCAATCTGCGTTGGCTGCGTGTATTTTTTTGAATTTATTTCAAAGAAATATAGTAAATTTGCACTTTTATAAAATGTAATCATTTTTAATGAAAGTGTAGATTCAATGGCTGCCATATCCACTCACCAAACGCTCAAGTTCAAGTTAAATTCCCTGCTTGAGATTACCCGTGCAATTAACGACAATCAACCGGTTGACGTTTTGCTTGAAAGTTATGTAGACATATTGTGTAACAAACTCAATATCGGCAAAGTAGTCATGTTCAAACAACAAGGTGAATGGGAGTGTATACTTTCGGCGGGCGTTTTGCGGGAGATGGTGGACAGTATCAGCGCGAAAAAATTGCTTTCGTATACCGAAATCACTTTTATTTCCTCCGAACAGAACCTTCTACCGGGGTTCGATATTGTGATACCGGTGTACAACAACAACGTCCCCATTGCGTATGTGCTGATTGGCGACATCGAGGAGGAAATGGAAGGAATCAGCCCTGTGATCAAACACCTGCATTTCATACAGACCATCTCGAACGTGATTGTGGTAGCCATCGAAAATATCCGTTTGTTTCAGGACAGTCTGCGTCAGGAAGCGCTTCGTAAAGAGTTGGAATTAGCCTCGCAGATGCAGAACATGCTGGTTCCCAGTGACAGAGACCTTCCACATAACGAACATCTGAAAATGAAAGCCTTTTATAAACCGCATTACGAGGTGGGCGGCGATTATTTCGACTGTATCTATCTGGGCGATCAAAAACTGGGATTCTGCGTTGCCGACGTGTCGGGTAAAGGTATGGCGGCGGCGTTGCTGATGTCAAATTTTCAGGCTACGTTGCGCGCATTGTTTACCGCAGACATCTCTATGGAGAGCCTCCTGCAAAAGTTGAACAGGCGCGTACACGAAAGCGCGCAGGGCGAAAAATTCATCACCATGTTCATTGCGCGCTACGACTACACCACGCACCAGCTCGAATTTGCCAATGCCGGTCACACCCCTGCCATTGTGTACCGGAAGGACAGCAAAAATATCCGCTTGCTCGAAAGCGCAAGCCTTGCCATAGGAATGTTAGAACGTTTGCCTTATATCAACGTCAAAAAACTTACCATTATGGAGGATTGCCTGATGCTTGCCTATACGGACGGATTGGTCGAATTATTGTCTGATACGGAAGAAGGCGGCGTAAAATCGGCGTTCAACGTCCTCTTATCGGCGGTGAAGCAGGCGTCCAACATAGACGATGTGATCAGCAACGTTATCGACACCCAAAACCTGAATGGAACAAATCAGGCTATTTTTGATGACATCACATTGCTGGGAATAGAATTTTTTTCGTGAAGTTTATCGGGAAAGAACCATGATCAAGACAGAAATCAAACTATTTCTTTTACTCATTTTTGCATGTAACAGCGCTTATTCGCAATACAGACCGCCGGATAATATCTACCCCGACGCTGTTTTTAATAGCGACATCAAAACATGCCGCATCCTCAAAGACGGATGGGATACATCGTATCCGATAAGCCGTATGGACGACGAAAAACCGTTGGTATTGACTTTCGACGAGCTTTCAAAAAATGCCCGCAACTATTACTATTCCATCATCCATTGCGACGCCGACTGGCGCCAGTCGCGCTTGTCAACCAGCGAGTACATGACCGCTTTTCCGGTGAATCAGATTCGCCGTTTCGATTACTCGTTCAACACCCTGATACCCTATGTGCATTACCAGCTCCATCTTCCCAATGAAGATGTGCAATTGAAGGTGTCTGGCAACTATGCTGTGGTGGTCTTTGAGAACGGTTATGAAGACCAGCCGGTGATGTGCCGTCGTTTCAGCATAGCAGAATCGCTGGCTGTGATTTCGGCTACAGCAGGACGCGCGCGCCAAACGGCAAGACAAAACGAATGGCAACAAATTGATTTTACGGTGCGGACAGGCAACCTTCGCATCGAAAATGCCCACAACGACGTGAAAATAGTCATCCTTCAAAACGGACAATGGCACACGGCGCGCACAGGAATCAGACCGCTGTTCGTTCGTCAAAATGAATTGGATTACAGACATGTAGACAATACGCTTCATTTTCTTGCCGGCAACGAATATCGTCCGCTGGACCTCAAAAGTATTCGTTTTTCATCTACCCGCATGACAGCCATTGAGTTCGAACAGCCTACCTACCATTTTTATCTTTATACCGACCTAGCCCGCGAAGGAGGGCATTACCTCTTTTATGAGGATCTCAATGGTAAATATGCTATCTTGACCGAGAAAGCAAACCGTCCGGACACGGAAGCCGATTACGTGTACGTACATTTTTCCCTGCGCGCTCCGCAACCCTTTACCGACGGTCAAGTATACGTGATGGGCGATTTTTGCAATTACGCCTGCTCCAAAGAAAACATGATGACCTACCATGCAGAAAAACAACAATATGAAGCGACAATTCTGCTCAAGCAGGGTTTCTACAATTACCTGTATACGATGATACCATTCAAGCCGCCCATGGAAGAGCGCCGATTGGAAGGAAACTTCTTCGATACGGAAAATGACTATACGATATATGTATACTATCGTGGTCGTTCATCGCGCTACGACCAACTGATAGGCGTAAGTACGGTGAATACGCTTCGATGACCTATGAAGAAGCAAAAATAATATCCTCCAATACCGGAAATTTTCTGCGAAAATCGTGTAGATCGCACAAAGAAAGTTCAAAACTAACTATAGATTCCTCGTTTTCGGGTAATCGTCCTATGGTTTCTCCTTTGGGTCCGTATACTATGGAGTCTCCCTTGTGATGTAATCCGTTCCCGTCTGTTCCAACGCGGTTTACGCCTACAACATAACACTGGTTTTCTATTGCGCGCGCCTTCAATAGCGTCAGCCATACGTCGCTGCGCGCTGTTGGCCAGCTGGCAACGCAAAGCAAGAGGTCGTATGGTTTTGTTCGGTTGTTGCGGCACCATTCCGGGAACCGCAGATCGTAACATACGATGGTTTTGATTTGCCACCCGCGCCATTCAAACTGTTTCTGTTCAGCGCCTGCCGTGAAGCATTTCGGCTCGTCCGACATGATGAACAGATGCCGCTTGTCGTAATATCCTGTATCGCCGTCCGGGTTAACCCAATAGAAACGGTTATAAAAATGCTCGCCTTCCCGTACTGCCACGCTACCGGCTACCATCGCGTCGGTAAAACGCGCCTGCCGCCGCATCCACTGCAAGACATCGGCAGATGAGTTTTCACTGCATATTTTCTCGACATTCATGCTGAAGCCCGTAGGAAACATTTCGCACAATACCATCAAATCTGTTTTTCCTGCAAGCGGTTGCAGCATCCGACCCAAACGCGAAAGGTTCGTCTGCGCGTCTTCCCAACAGGGATCATATTGCACTAAACTAATTTTCAATTATGAATTACGAATTACGAATTACGAATTACGAATTACGAATTATGAATTACGAATTACGAATTACGAATTTTCAATTCTCCATTCTCAATTCTCAATTCTCAATTCCCCCGCCGGCGTCATGGTGTAGAGGATGGCTTCGAGTTGGCGCACCATGAGGAGTTTGTCTCTGTTGGGGTAGTATGCGAATCCGTGAGCGGTCACCAACTGTCCGCGTTCGATGTCGACGATGGTTTGGTTGACATAGGGTCCGCCCATATAGCCGTTTTCCATCTGCCATAATCCATTCAGTTGTACGCTGTAAATGCCGTCTTTTTCAAATCTTTTGACGCTTGCTTCCACAGCCGGCTCATCAGCCATGTAGGAGCCGGTGACGGAACCGGGTATATGTCTTCTGGTCATAGCGTTCATCCTGAAAATCAGGCTGTCAGGGTCTAATTGGCTGGTGCGCAGATAAGGTTCTTTCCACATCAGGACGCCCCATTGTCTTTCGCCCTCCTCGCGGGCTATCCACACGAAATCATCCCTTTCCACATCCAACTTGTAAGGTTTGGGAACGAGGATATCCACCTGAAATTTTTCAAGAAGTCTTTCACTGATCTTTTTTTCTTCAGCTCTCTTGTAATCGGCAATAATAGCGTCTCTGTCCTTTATCACGAAGTTGGAAATAACCAGCTCTTTGTTTCTGTACAGGCAGGCTATCGCCGAATCGGCAGAAGGCGCGTCTATAGTAAATATGAGCTGATTGCGCGCGTGTACGTCGGTTTTGTAGCTTAAATTTCCAAATTCGTATCCCGGATCGATGTTAAAGACCAGAATGTTTCGGAACTGTTGCAGAAAATTGTTTAATTCTGCGTGCTGGGATAAAGTAAACGCCGGTTCGGGCGCCGGCAAACCCCATACGGGTTCAGTAAGGTACTGACGAACCGAATCGCCCAAAGCCCCTCTCCAGAGGTTGTCTCGCATCACAATCATTGCGTTTCCGGCTACGCCCTTAGAATAGGGCATGGTACCCGGACTAATGTTACACGATGTCAGGTAAGCCCCAATCAACAGGCAAACAATTAAATACGATAAATTTTTGATTTTTGGTTTCATGATTTAAAAATTTAATTTGGTGTATAATTAATTAATTAATTCTCAATTCTTTTTATTTTCGCTCCGATATTATTCAGGCGAGTATCAATGTTTTCGTAGCCTCTATCTATTTGCTCAATGTTGTGAATCACACTGGCGCCTTCGGCGCTTAACGCGGCAATGAGCAGGGCTACGCCGGCGCGTATGTCGGGCGAACTCATCACCGTACTTTTCAGAGGTTGCTTGTTACCCAGCCCGATGACGGTTGCCCTGTGCGGATCGCAAAGGATAATGCGCGCGCCCATGTCTATCAGTTTGTCTACAAAAAACAGGCGGCTCTCGAACATTTTCTGGTGAATCAATACGCTGCCCGTTGCCTGTATGGCTGTGACTAAGAGAACGCTCAACAGGTCGGGCGTTAATCCGGGCCAGATGGCGTCGGCGATGGTCATGATGGAGCCGTCGATAAAAGTTTCGATTTTGTATTCTCTGTGCTGCGGGATAAAAATATCGTCGCCGCGTCGTTCAGCGCTAATGCCGAGCCGCTCGAAGGAGCGCGGGATGACGCCCAGATGCTCGTAGCCGACGTTGCGTATGGTGATTTCCGAACCGGTCATGGCTGCCATTCCGATAAAACTGCCCACTTCGATCATATCGGGCAGCAGTCTGTGTTCGCAACCGCCTAATTCCGCTACGCCCTCAATGGCGAGCAGATTGGAGCCTATGCCGCTGATTTTCGCACCCATGCGGTTCAACATCCGGCAAAGCTGTTGTATGTACGGTTCGCAGGCTGCGTTGAAAATGGTGGTATTGCCTTTTGCCATTACGGCAGCCATCAGGACGTTGGCGGTGCCGGTTACCGAAGCCTCGTCGAGCAGTATATAACTGCCTTTGAGTTGTTTTGCTGCCACTTGAAAACTTTCAGTGGCTTCGTTGTAGGTAAAATCGGCGCCTAATTCTTTAAATCCACAGAAGTGGGTGTCCAAGCGTCTCCGTCCTATTTTGTCGCCGCCCGGACGGGTGATAGCGCCTTTGCCAAAACGCGCAAGCAGCGGACCTATCATCAGTATCGAACCGCGCAAAGCGGTTGCTTTTTTCTGAACCATCGGCGCGTTGAGCGCCTCAACGTCAACATCTTTGGCGCAAAATTCAAAATCGTTGGCAGACAATTGGTTCATCGTTACGCCCAGATCGCGAAGCAAATCCATCAATACATGCACGTCTCTGATGCCGGGAATATTGCGAATCACTACCTTTTCTTCAGTCAACAAACAAGCGCATATCACTTGCAATGCTTCGTTCTTAGCGCCTTGCGGGTGAAGTTCCCCGCTCATGCGCTGCCTGCCTTGTATTTCGAACGACGCCATGACCTTTTTTTAGTTTGAGGTTTGAAGTTTGAAGTTTGAGGTTTGAAGTTTGAGGTTCAAAAATGAAACTTTTTAAATTTTTTCTTGTTTTTCGGTTGTTTTCCGTGCGGCGCGTGATGTGTTTCTTTTACAACGGGCAGATCAACAAAATGTATCGTTTCAGGGTTGATTTCGATTTTTCCGTCGGAGATGTCCCAAATATCCTGTACAATCTGCGCATTGTTGATTTCGCTGCGGTTCCATGCGATGTACGACTTTCTCATCTGATTGGCTAACAATTGGATAAGTTGGTCTTTCTGCGGACCATCCTGCAACTTAGTTGCTTCGCGGATCATGTCAACCAAAATTTTGCCGTAATGCTTGTGTCGGATGTGTGATTGCGGATAAGGCACTTCTTTGGGTTTTTCAACCATTTCGCTGTGGGATGGCGGCGGATAGGGCGCGTCAACATCCAATTTGAATTCGGAAATGATGTGCAGGTGATCCCACAACTTGTGCTTGAAATCAGGAAGTTCGCGCAGGTGAGGCATCAGACTTCCCATGACGCCAATGATGGTTTGCGCGGCAATATTTCGTTGTTCGCGATCTTCGATTCCTATGGCATGTTGCACCATCAGGTGTACATGACGCCCGTATTCAGGCAGTACCATTTTCTTTTGTAAGGTATTATACTCCATTTTGTATATAAATTTTGGCAAAAGTAATTGAAATATTCCTAAGTTTGTTATTTTCGCCGAAATTTTTCATAAAAAATCAAAATGTTACATACTGAAGAAATCATCATCGAATCGTTGGTTTTGCATAAGGTAGGGAACAAGCCGCAGGAGGAGGGCGTTCGCTTTGCGGCTGCGCCCATAAAGGTGGACGACGCCGTGCAAAGCCTGCTGTTGCAATATTTTTTGTCGCCCTTCAAGTCGGAGGAGTACTTTAACCTGACGCACGAATCGGACATCGCCTTAAATGAAGTGTTTGTCTACGCATCGCAAATTTTCGACCGCCCGGAAACATTTTATGAGCAGTCAGTGAACCTTGCGCGACATCTTTACGAAGTATCAACCCACCCGAAAATCAAAAGCGGCGAACTGTACGTGACGCTTCTTCGCGATTGCAATGTTGACGGCGAACAGGTTGACGCTATCGGCTTGTTCAAATCCGAATCGAAAGAAACCTTTTTGAAAGTATACCCTACTTCCGACAGTTTTGAAATTGATTATGAAGATGGTATCAACATCAACAAATTGGACAAGGGTTGCCTGATATTCAACACCGAGCGCGAAAATGGCTTTCTGGTATCTGTGGTGGACAGCGTGCGGCAATCAGGCGAAGCGATGTATTGGCGCGACAGTTTTCTGAACATCGCCCAGCGGCGCGACGTTTTTTTCCAAACTTCGCAATGTTTGGATATGTGCAAGCAGTTTGTTACCGATCGGTTACCCGAAGATTTCAACATGAGCAGGGTCGATCAGGCGGATATGCTCAACCGCTCGGCGTCTTTTTTCAAAGAAAACACAGAATTTTCCTTCGACGATTTTGCCGATCAGGTCATCAAACAACCCGAAGCGATACAGTCGTTTAAGGAGTTTCGCGAAGAATATCAGGATGATCGCGATATAAAAATGGACGAAAAATTTGAAATTTCGGCGCCGGCAGTCAAAAAACAGGCTAAAATATTCAAAAGCGTCATCAAATTAGACAAGAATTTTCATATCTACGTGCATGGCAACCGTCAACTGATTGAAAAAGGTTACGACGATGATCGGGATATGAATTACTACCGGTTATTCTTCAAGGAAGAATCGTAAGGTATTATTTGTTAAAATACTCGCTCGATACAGAAAGTTTTTTACGACCTTTGGCGCGGCGGGCAGCCAATATTTTTCGCCCGCTGGCTGTTGACATCCTTTCGCGGAAGCCATGCTTGTTCTTTCTTTTCCTGTTCGAGGGCTGAAATGTCATTTTCATTTTCAGAAATATAATTTATTGATAATCAATTTAATTCTATCTTTCCTGTTTCAAAAAACGGGAGCGCAAAGGTAGGATAATATTTTGAAAAAACACAAACTATTTTTTGAATATGACAGAAAATCTCTATTTTTACGGTTTTTAACCAAATCATCAAAAACCTATGCGTTATTCTATTCTTTTTCTGTTATTTTTACCATTTTTCACTGTTTCGGCGCACGACAGCGCCAAAGATTTGCCCGTGCCAACATGCTTGGTTTCAGAACCGATTTACCTGCAAAAGCCGGTCTTAAGCGATACCGTCAATATTTTTGGCAACCGGTATGATGTGAAGCAAATGCTCAAGACCAGCGTGGCGCCGGATGCTTTCAGGCGTGGCGCAACGCCGGTTGACGCCGATCCGTCGACCGGATATTTTACCGTCGCACATGAGCCGGACGACCGCCCCGCATTGTATTTTTTTAGTTTCTCCGTTACCGCTACTGCTTTCGCGAAAGCAAAACTGAAAATTACTTCGCCACAGGCTGTTGAAATATTTGTGGACAACGAAAAAATGACCGAAAAATCGACCGTACAGACAAGCCTCGAAAAAGCCGCTTCAACGGAATGGGCGTTGACTTTGGAGCCGCGCAAATACAGCGTAACCGTGAAATGTCTGCGCCAAGCCAACGATTCCTTGCCGCCTTCGGTAAAGATGGCGCTGGAAGCAACAGAGACATGGAATATTGCGTCTCTGAAAGAAAATTTAAAAATTTCAGCCGAGCAGCCCAAAAGACCCTTTACGCTTTATGACGTGCTTGAAGGCGAACGTCCGTCAAATATCACTGTTTCGGCTGACGGAAAGTATGCCATGCAACGTTCGGCTGTGGTACTGCCCAAAGGAAGAAGAGCAACGACGGTGAAAATATTCAACCTTTCCACCGACAAAAGCATCATGAACAGCAGCGAGGACAGGGGCTGGCGCTGGATGCCGAAAGGAAGCCGCATGTACTATACTTCCGCAGGAGCGCAGGGGCGCAGGCTGACGATTGTAGACCTGACCAACATGGAGGAAACAACCGTTGCAGAATCATTACCCGAAGGCAATTTCGAATGGTCGCCCGACGAAAAATTCCTGATTTTCAGCATTACCGACCGTTCGCCGGAAAGCAAAGACGGAGGCGTGCGTCAAATATTGACGCCGCAGGACAGACAGGAAGGATGGCGCAACCGTACCTTTCCCTACCGCTACGACCTGACGACCGGAACGCTGCAACCATTGGTATTCGGCTACCGCAACGTTTCCATCTCAGCCGTCAGTCCGGATGCGCAATACGTCGTTTTCACCACATCAAAAGACAATTATACCGAACGTCCCTTTGCGCTTCGCACCATTTGCATGCTCCGACTGGCGGATATGACGGTAGATACGCTCTGGCGCGACCTCAAATACGGCGGCGTTGCCTGCTTTTCGCCGGATGGAAAGCAATTGCTGCTCACCGGTGGACCCGAATCATTCGACAATGCGGGACGAAATGAAACCGTCGCCCCCATACCCAACAGTTATGATACGCAGGCATACATTTATGATATTGCGACACGGCAGGTCAAAGCGATTACGCAGAACTTCAAACCTTCGATTGAGCGGTCGTTTTGGAGCAAAGCCGACAACAACATTTACTTCACAGTAACGGATGAAGATTATGCAAACTGTTATCGTTACCATACCAAGACAGAAAAATTCGAAAAATTAGCCTTGCCGGTTGATGTGGTTCAAACTTGGGATGTAGCAAAAGACGCACCGATAGCGGTTGGTATCGGACAAGGCGTTTCTTATGCGTCAAAGGCTTTCAAGGTCGACTTGCAAAATGACAGGGTCGTGCAGTTGGACAATCCGATGGAACCGGTGATGGAGCAATTGGAGCTGGGCAAAGTAGAGGACTGGAATTTCAACTCTTCCGGCGGAGACAACATCAAGGGCAGGGTCTATTACCCATACCATTTTGAAAAAGACAAAAAATACCCGCTGATTGTCTACTATTATGGAGGAACAACACCGGTAAGCCGCACATTTGACGGACGTTACCCATTTCATCTCTACGCGACTATGGGATATATAGTATATGTACTTCAACCCAGCGGTACTATTGGTTTCGGACAGGAGTTTTCGGCGCGTCACGTCAATGCCTGGGGCGAATATACCGCCGATGAAATCATTGAAGGCGCCCGAAAATTCTGCGATACGCATCCATTTGTCGACCGAACAAAAATTGGCTGTATTGGCGCATCCTACGGCGGCTTTATGACCATGTACCTGCAAACCCGCACCGATATTTTTGCCGCCGCCGTATCTCATGCCGGCATCAGCGACGTGACCAGCTACTGGGGCGAAGGCTACTGGGGATATTCCTACAATGCCGCTGCCGCCGCTGAATCCTACCCGTGGAACAACCGCGACTTGTTCGTCGGGCAAAGCCCCCTGTTTTCCGCCGACAAGATCAATACGCCGCTGCTCCTCCTGCACGGCGCAGCAGATACCAACGTACCCGTAGGCGAAAGCATACAAATGTTCACCGCACTGAAAATACTCGGAAAACCGGTAGAATTTATTTCCGTAGACGGCGAAAACCACCATATCCTCGATTACGACAAACGCATCCGCTGGAACAACAGCATCTTTGCATGGTTTGCCAAATGGCTGCAAAATGATGAAGGCTGGTGGAATGACTTGTATCCGAAGAAGAATTTGTAGGGGATCAGGAACTTCCTAGATTTCGCTGCCATTGATTTTGAAATTGCCAACTACCACCGTTCGAGCATATGTAGCGTGGGTTATGAGTTTCACTGTACATGCAGGGCTTCGCGTCGCATCTTCGGAAAATCGTTACCGAACCATCAGCTGCATACCGTTGCTGCACATTGCGGCTTCGACCTGACCAACCACCATCACGCCCTTGCCGATGCAGAAGCCTGTGCATGGATAGCGCTAAAGATACTTAACTGATGTAGCCATAAACATTTGTATCCTTGTCCCTTCATGCAAACTATTCGGGCTGCAAATGCGCACTTCTTCTACGCCGTTTTGCAGCGCGACAAAAGCGTTATCGAGTTTGGGGATCATCCCTGCCGTGATGATCCCTTCGTTTTTGTATTGTTGAAACATATCCTTGTCCAAAAAGTCAATGACCGATTGCTCATCATTCGGATCGCGCAATACACCTTGTTTTTCAAAACAAAATGTCAGCTGCACGCGAAAAAATTTAGCCAACGCGATGGCAACGCTCGAAGCGATGGTATCTGCATTGGTGTTGAGCAGCGAACCGGCGCCATCGTGGGTGATGGGCGCCAGCACAGGTACAAGTCCTGATTTGAGAAGGTTGACCAGCATGTCCGCCGAAATGCAGTCGAAGTTCAAATCGCCGACATAGCCATAATCAATGTCTTTGACGGGACGTTTGGCGGCGGGAATCAAATTGGCGTCGGCGCCGGTCAAACCAATGGCGTTGCAGGCATGAGTCTGAAGCGTTGCCACCATATTTTTATTGATCAGCCCTGCATATACCATAGTGACAATGTCCAACGTTTCGCGGTCGGTGATGCGACGACCTTCCACCATTTTGGGCATTATGCCCAATCGCTCCATCAGTTTGCTGGCAATTTTGCCGCCGCCATGCACCAATATTTTATGGGCTTGCCATGTGGCAAAATCACGCAACACTGCTTCAAGTACCGGCGGATTGTCGATAACGTTGCCGCCTATTTTTAGAATGATTAATTTATCCACAAATTATAACAAACTGTGAACCACTAATCCGCTTCTTAGTTTCGGCTCGAACCATGTTGTTTTTGGGGGCATGATATTACCGGTATCGGAAATATCAATCAACTGCTTCATACTTACCGGATATAATGCAAAAGCAACCGTCATTTCACCTGAGTCCACGCGGCGTTTCAGTTCGCCTAATCCGCGCATACCGCCCACAAAGTCGATGCGTTTGGAATTGCGCAGGTCGGTGATGTCGAGCAGCGGTGTCAAAACGAAGTCTGAAAGCACCGTCACATCCAGGCAACCTATGGGATCGTTGTCGTTGTACGTGCCGGGACGCGCCGTAAGCGCATACCATTTTCCGGCAAGGTACATGCTGAATTCGTGCAGCGCGGCGGGACGGTATTCGTCAGTTCCCATACATTTTATTTCGAAACCTTTTTCGAGTTCGGTCATAAAGTCCGTTTCCGAGCGTCCGTTGAGGTCTTTCACCACACGGTTGTAGTCTAATATTTTCAGTTGACTGTCAGGAAAATGAACGGCAAGGAAAAAATTGTATTCTTCTGTGCCGTCGTGGTTGGGATTTGCTTTACGGAGTTCTTCACCTACATGCGCAGCGGCAGCCGTGCGGTGGTGTCCGTCGGCTACGTAAATATTGGGGATAGCGGCAAAAAGTTCGATGATGCGACGGATAGTTGGCTCATCGTTGATCACCCAAAATTGATGCCCGATGTCATCGCCTGACGTAAAATCGTACTCGGGAGGCATTGCCGCGATTTTTGCTACAATTTCGTCGATTTCGGTTACGGCGGGATAAGCAAAAAATACCGGTTCGTAATTGACATTACTCACGCGAATGTGGTTTTTTCTGTCTTCTTCCTTTTCGGGTCTGGTTAATTCGTGTTTGCGAATCACATGGTTCAGGTATTCTTCTACCGAAGCGCATCCTACGACGCCGTATTGTGTGCGCCCATCCATGGTTTGCGCATAAACGTATAATTTTTCGCGTTCATCCGTAAAAAATACGCCGTCGGCGATCAATTTTTGAAAATTCGCGCTGCCCTTGCGGTATACTTCCGGATCGTGTTCGTCAACTGAATCGGGAAGATCAATTTCGGGCTTGATGACATGCAGGAACGACAACGGATTGCCCTCCGCTTCCCTGTATGCTTCAGAGCGATTGAGTACGTCGTAGGGACGCGACGCTATTTTTGACACCTTGTCAGCAACTGGTCGAATCCCCTTAAATGCTTTAAGTATAGCCATTTATGATTACTTTTTGATATTAAATTAGTCATTTTTAAAGTTGGCAAAAGTAATCATCCTTGTCGAAAAATCATCTTTTTTTTTCAGTTTGCAACTTTTTGCGCTGTAAAACGTACAAATTGTATTGTGTAGTTGAAAGATAAAAGGTGAAAAAATTTTTTAAAATTATATCTGTTTTACTCATGGCAGTATGCTGTAAGCTCATGGCATACCCATTAGATTCCGTCACACATGATTTCAAGACTGCTTTCGAGCATTTAAAGGAAAAGGAAGAACTGTCAACGCAGAGGTTTGCCCTCCAAAAAGAACAAATTATCAACGACAGTGTCAGGCGTCAAGCCATTGAAAATATCTATCTGCGGATTTCCGGCATGGACGAAAAAATCAAAACAACGGAAAAAAGTTTTCTATTTCGTACACAAATCACCATCGTGATGGTCGTAGTGGTGTGTTGCTTTTCAGTCGTCGTATTTATAACGATATACCGGCGCTACAGGAACCGACGGGATAACAGCGCGCTGTTCATCGAAAATAGTCAAATACAGGATCAAGCAGAAGAATTGATTCGCTTGATTCAGTCTTATGATACAGAAATTCAGCAATTTACACAAAATAACGGTTTATTGGAGACCACTAATGTTGTGAAGGACAAGTTATTGTCGGTTATTTCGCATGATTTGCGCAGCCCGATCTCTTCCCTTCAAGCCTTTTTAAGCCTGTATCATACCAACAATATTGCGCGAACCGATTTGGTGGATTTTTTCTGCAAACTGCTCTCACGGGTCGAAAATACGTCTACGATGCTTGAAAATCTGCTTCACTGGTCGAAATATCAATTAAAAGGTCTCGAACCGATTTTTGAAAAGGTGAATCTGCAAATGATCATCGACGAGTGCATCAATCTGTACTGTATGCAGGCTGAGCAAAAGCACATTTTGATTGATAATTCGCTGAAAACTTCTGTTCACGTATCTGCCGATGCGGAAATGCTCAAGGTGATCCTGCGCAACTTGATTTCAAACGCTTTGAAATTCACTCACTCCCGAGGAATCATCACGATCATGACGATGACAAAAGAAAAATTTGCCATCATTTCGGTAAAAGATACCGGCGTAGGAATCAGTCCCGAAAATCAGGTGAAACTGTTCGCCATGGACAATTTTACTACGCCCGGTACCGAAAAAGAAAAAGGAACGGGTTTAGGATTGATGCTCTGCAAAGATTTCGTGGAACACAACAATGGCAAAATATGGTTGGACAGCAAACTAAACGCGGGTACAACTTTCTACATCAGCATACCGCTTTCCGAAGAACAGTTTGAAGTTTGAAGTTTGAAGTTTGAAGTTTGAGGTTTGAGGTTTGAAGTTTGAGGTTTGACGAAGACTGTGCCATTCTCCATTCTCAATTCTCCATTCTCAATTACTTCGGTACGAACAACGGGTTCCGTTCGTTGAATTTACGGATGTACATGAAGCGGAGTTGCTGTTTTTTCTTCGACCGCAAACGCGCAAATTCGTCGTGCAATTCAGGATCGGTCATCAGCAACATTTCCACGTTTTTGGTTTCGTACTCCAACACATTGCCGCTATTGAAATCGATCACGAATTGTTTCAACTCGGTTGTCCGGTAGTTGGGCGAACCATAGCCGTATGGGGAGTATCCATAGGGCGAATATCCGTAGGGCGAATAACCATAGGGACTATAGCCGTACCCGTAGGGCGAATACCCGTAGGGACTGTTGTACCTGTTGGAATAGGTAGTAACGTTGGCTACAAAATGGCAAATATTGCCTACTATGGTGACCCTATTGAACGAACCGTAGGCGTTGATATACAATATCCCGTTTTTACTGTATCCCCACATTTTTCTGGTGTCAACTTCCTGACTGTTGCCAAAGTCGTCGAAATACGTGACTGTTTGTAATTCAGTCACCTGGTCGAAAAAAGTGTTGCTATTGTAGTCAATCGAGGTCAATACCCTTGATTTGGGTAGGGGCCTGTTGCTTTTCACTTGCTCAAAATTCAGGTAGAATCCTTCTCTGAATTTGAACTCGGTGGTATACTTCACCAGGTCGGATGCCGATTCGGGTTGAGCGGCGAGTTTAGCGGCAAACAGCAACGCTATCAAGATGATGGTCGATAAAATGAATTTTCTTTGCATAAAATGATCCTTTTTATAAAACCTTTTCTAATAAAATTCGTACAAATATACGAATAATTTTAATATCCGAAAAAAATGAATTATTATTGTAGCGCGATTTTTTGCTTGAATTTTAAGACAATTTCATGGAAATCATAATATTACATTGTAAATATGTTTAAGTCAATCGTCGATTTTCTTGAGATCGGAAAAGATAAAACAGTCAATTTGTTGATCCGTTGTCAGGATGTTTTTTTGGGAATGTTCTTGTTTGTAGGCGGTTTGCTGCAATTGAGTTACGGTTTGATCATTCTGTTGGCAGGTTATCCTGAAAGCGGGATTGTTCTATGTTTTTCGGGATTGGCAAGCGGTGTCTTGTATTTGATTGCCCGGAAACGAGGGCAATATGGAAGTTTGTTTGCGTGGATCACCAGTATCGGCTTGGCTTTGGAGATAACGGGCTTGTTGCTTACGGACGCCATTTTGCCGGCGGGACTTCTTTGCACTGTATTCCCGTTGTTGGCTTGTTTTCTTTTCCACAGCAAAAAGGGCGGCTTCGCTACCATCGTCATGATGGCGCTGTTTTTTGGAACAGGGTGCATAGTTGGTCATCCCCCGCTTTCGTTGGTTGCGTTTGTTTTTTTCGGATTCCTTCTTTTGTTTTCTGTCTGCGGATTCCTTGTCATTAGCAAGGAAATAGAGACTGCCAGCGATCACAAACTTTCTGATATTCAGAAAGAAGCTGAAATAAAAAACGAATTTATATCGCAGCTATCCCACCAGATACGTACTCCGTTGAACAATATCGTCGTCATAGGGAATCTGCTGAATGACACGCAACTCAACCAACGCCAGAAGGACTGGATAGAAACCGTCCTTGCTTCGGCAAATAATCTGGTAAATGTGGTCAATATCATTGCGTCGAAGGTTACATCCGCGGGAATTGTCGATACCAAGACTGCCAACATCACCTTTAACCTGCAAACGGTTTTGAACAATACAGTACAATTGTTTGTGGGACAAAGCGATGAATACAACATTGGTTTGAAGCCGAATATGGAGGCGCCTTATATCCTCGAAGGCGATCCGATACAAATCAAGCAAATTTTCCTGACGCTGATCGACGCCATCATCAAAAACAAAAACGCTGAAAAAATCAACATCATCATCTCGTATCGCGTCAGGCAGGAAACCGATCGACTGTATGATGTTATCTTTGAAATCAGGGTAAGCGACCATCTCAATTTCGATATGGAGAGCGACGAAACGAAACTGCTCAACTATTCAATTTCATCGAAACTGATCACCATGTCGGGCAATAAGTTAGCTATTGAACATGCGCAAAACAATACCATTTTCAAGTTCACGCTGACCTACAAAAAAGCGCGGGAAGAACAAAATGAACAAGCCGGCGTCCACTCACAAAAAACCGAATCCGCAAAATTTCCGCACTTGCGTCATGATCAATCAATTATTGATCTGAAAGAAGCCAACATCCTCCTTGTTGAGGACAACCTGATCAACCAGAAAATTGTCATCCTCAGTATTCAGAAGTTGGTGAAAAATATCGTAGTCGCCAACAACGGACAGGAAGCGCTCGACAAGTTCAACGCCCAAAAGCACGACCTTATACTGATGGATATACAGATGCCGGTGATGGACGGCATACAGGCGACCAAGAAAATTCGCGAAATAGAGTTGGAAAAACGGATCGTTCCGACCCCCATCATTGCCATCACGGCAAACGCATTAGCCGGCGACCGCGAGCATTGCCTCGCCTCCGGTATGGACGAATACATCAGCAAGCCGTTTCAGGTGGAAGTGCTGGTCAGCAAAATGAAAAATCTGCTTGCCATCGGCAGTTCAATACGCAATTAATTTGAGGTCTACATACATATTGGTTCGCGTCGGATTACGCTCAAAAGAAGAACCAACATTTTTCAACTTCAACGCTACATTTTCTTTGCGAAGCGACGTTTTTCCAAAAATATGATTCAGCGCATCCGACAGCATCAGTTCATCAATATCACCGAGTTCGAGCAACTCGTCTGCGCCACCAAATTCATTTGATTCGATGTCGGGCGCAAAGCCGTTCGCATAATCCGAAAAATGGAGGGAATTTTCAAATTTCGATACAATGGGCTGCATCCCCCATTTATTGGTCTTTTGCTTCTCTTTATCGGTCTCGTAAATGGTAACGGAACCTACATTTTTGCCGTAGGTCGTTTCCCCGACAAGCACAACCTCCATGTACGGCTTTAGCCAGTTAATGAGCAGTTCGCTTGCCGAAGCGCTGTGACGAGTCACCAACATATACACCCGTTCAAGATTGGGTAATTTGTTGATTTTGACCCTATCCACTATCTCTCGGCTAGAGTTGTACTGTAGAATGTTATCGGGAAAGTAGGTGATATTATGGTCTTTGCCGTAAAATTTTGTGCGTTCTTCGTTCAATATCGAATTGTATAGCTCGTAACCCAAAATATCCGTCGCGCTACGATTGGAAATCATGCTTGCAAGCGCTTCGGTAGTCGCCACTGCGCCTCCCGAATTATACCGTAAATCAATGATGAGCTCGTCAATCGCCTGATTTTGAAATTTCCCGAACAAGTCGTTCAGTTCTCTTTCATAGGCTATTCCATAGTCTTTGCTGTCTCTGGCAAAAAGGTTGTAAACGAAGTATCCGATTTTTTTGTGCTCCATATTATATATGGTATCGAGAAGAATCGGATTTTCTTTATACTCAATTGCCGTAAGGGTGATATAGGCGGTTTGCCCTGTGTTGGCGTCTACTTTCCCAACGATATGCGTTTGCGACATTTGCCTTATCAACTGTAGATAGTTGTCTTCCGTGATAATAACGTCATTGATGGAGGTAAACCAATCGCCCCGTTTTAAGCCTGCCACTTTAGCCGGCGTTCCGGGTTTGACGTAGGTGATGCAGCCCTTCACCAGATTACTGCCCTGCGCCACGTAAAAAAGTTCAAATTCATAGCCGGCTTCGGTGTTTACGCCCTGAAGATATTTCATCAATTCGGTATAATCCTCCTGTATCCACGAAAATTTGTCTTCCTTTTTATCGAGCAAACTCGCAAAATAGTCCTTCGGATACAAACTTTGGTCAGTTCTTCTTGGTATTTGCGTGTTCCAAAAATACCAAAAATTCATATTGTCCAATATCCATTTATTGACTTCCCTAAATTCTCCGAGCCGATCGGGATCGTCATATCTGCATCCCTGTACCGCCGTCAAGGCGATAACCATCCACCCAAAAACTGTTTTCAATACAACGCCTGATTTTTTCATATTTCTTCCTTGTCTAAATTTGATGTACAAACGTATCATTTTTTTGGCGAATCCTAAAATAATTAGACATAAACAAAATATTTATCTACAAAATACCATTATTTTAACTTTAGCAAAAACATACCTTGAAATGATATTTTGCAGATAAAATATAACTATTAAGTAGAGAATATATTCAATTAGTAGAAAATATTTTGATATGTGTACCTGACCCGATACTTTTGAATCGTTTTTAAAGACGATTTTTTTAAACAAACAATAAAACAAAGAAACATTCGTTTGGGGTTGTAAAATTAATATTTGTATTTGAAATGAAGACATATACGTGGATTTTTTTGATATTCGTATCAAGTGTGGCGATCTCGTGCAAGGGTACGAGCGAAGAACAGTTGTTGGGCGACTGGCAGAAGCGATTGAGCTTTCCCATAGGAGGGCGCTCCCATGCAGCTACCTTTGTGATTGAAAACAAAGGATATGTAGTTGGCGGGTTCAATGGCACCAATGTGTTGCGCAGGGAAGTGTATGCTTTTGACCATACTGCTGGCGCGGGATCTGACGAGATGGGCGCGTGGGAACGATTGGATCCTTTGCCGGACTACATCACTGCGCGTTACCAGGCAGTCGGGTTTTCGGTCGATAATAAGGGATACATAGGTACCGGCTGGGCAAACATCAACTCAGACGACGAAGAAGTGCTCAGAGATTTCTGGCAATATAATCCGGTTTCCAGAGAATGGACAAAAGTTGCTCCGTTGCCGAAAGAAGCAGAAGCAAGACGCGGGGCTCTTGCATTTTCACTGAACGTAGGCGGTAAGGAATATGGTTATGTCGGATTTGGTATTACGGATTATCCCGACTTATACTATCTGTCTGATTTGTGGCAATTCGATCCGGAGGGTACAACCGATGGACTACCCGGAGCATGGGAGGAAGTAATGTGTAGGGCTGAAAAAAGAGCCGGCGCCGCAGTATTTGTCATCGACAACAAGGCATACATCTGCAATGGTGAAAATGATGAGGGAACTAGGAACGATTTTTGGGTTTTCGATCCCAATAACCACGGGAATGAATGGCAACGTATGAGGGCAATGGACAATGTTAATCCCGATGAAGATTATGACGATGACTACGGGATGCTCAAACGCGCGTTTGGCGTAGCCTTTGTTGCTCATGTAGACGACCGTGGCGGACAGTTGCGAGGGCATATTGTCGGCGGAAAATCCGGACAAATCTATTCAACTTGGGAATACAACCACAATCCTCAGCATGAGGATGGCGATTTGTGGGTGCAACGTACAAGTTTTGTAAATCACTTAAACCAACAAAACAGAGAAGGCATGATCTCTTTTTCATTTCCATCAACAGGAAGAGCGTATGTAGGTATGGGGAAGTATGGAGTTCAATACCGTTCCGACATGTGGGAGTTTAAGCCAATCATTGATGATTATACCTACGACGATTATTAAGCCACCAGCATAATTGTTAGTGTAGTTCCATTTTTTCCATCCGCTCAAAGATATTTTTCCGCAAGTCTATTGCCCGTAAAATCTCCGGATTTTCGCTTTGTTTCCCAAACCAGGAACGAAACATGGCGCCGATGTTTTTCACCGATCGGGCATACATCCATGCAAAAACGCCTAAAGGAATGGGTAATAGAGGCATGATGATTTTCCCCCAAATACATGGAACAAATACCGCCAGCAATACTGCCATGATGAAATGGTAAAGCGGGAAGAGTACCAAGCCGGCTACAAATTGCACCGAACTGATGAATTGCGGGTCTTTCACTCTGCGCGACGCTACGGTGGACAGTTTGTAGGGCAGGTAATTGAACAGCACGCCCAATAACCAGAGGGGCGCGCCCGCGATGGTCAACAGACAACGACCCAGCAAGCCCGCTAGAGTATATGGCTGATTTTCAATAACCCAATCGTTCATGTCCTGCTGGTTTAAGATGGCGAAATAATCTCTGACTTCAAGGCACAACGTCGGCATTTCATCCGGGTGGGTTCGCTCGTAGTTTTGTAACATGGCAATGGTTTTTTGCTGCGCCTTCAGGCGATGCGCCGCTTTGCGGTCATTCAATCCGAGACGTTTTGCCGCTTTCCGCTGGTACAACACGCGCAAACGCTCTATTTCGCTGTAATACTGCTCGCTGACAATATCGATCATCTCTTCCCGCATTTTCTCCATCAGCGCATCCTGCATCTTTTTGAACGCCTTAGCAGAATTTTCGGCATAAAGCTCGTAATAATCAGATACTTCAATGGCTTTGCCATATTTGACGATCACGTCGCTGCGGAATTTATTGGTGCTGGTATACTCAATCCCCACGGGAACAATCTTAATCATCGGGCTATTTCCATATTTTTCCTGCGCCTGCATGGCTAATCGGAAAACGCCTTTTTGCAGCATCCGCAAACGCTTGATCTCGTTGTGCGTGCCTTCTGGCATAATCCCGACAGACTGTCCGCTTTTCAGTATTTTCGGTATCAGATCAAACGTTTCCTGATTGTTGTCGGACGAGTTACCGCCGTCGCGCTTGCGATAAATGGGCAGTATGCGCAGAAAATGCAATACGGCAATGATCAGCGGCTTTTGGAAAATGTCGGCGCGGGCTACAAAAACAGGCTGACGGTCCTTGCTGCAAAGAATCAACAAGGCGTCCATCAACGCATTTTGGTGGTTCGGAGTGAAAATTACGGGACCCGTGTTGGGCACGTCTTTTGCCCCGATAGCATCTAATTTTCTGTAAAAGAGATGAAGCGCGGGTTTCACAAAAAAAGTCCTTACAAAAGCGTATCCCAGCGAACGGGTACACATTTTTTGTTCTAAAGTTTTTGCCATATTGATGATATTTTTGAGGCGTAAAAATATAAAAAAATATTAATTTTGTCATCTATTTTGAATTTATTTTGGCAGTTTATAGAAACATCAAAGATTTGAATTTTGGACGGACCGCGGTCGCTGTGGGCAGTTTCGACGGGGTGCATTGCGGTCACAGGATGCTGCTGCGGCGGGTAGCCGACTTGGCAGCGTTGCATCGTATCAGGTCGGTAGCGCTTACCTTCTGGCCCCATCCTCAGCAAGCGCTCGATCCGGCAGGCAAAGCGCCCCTGCTGCTCAATACCCTCGACGAAAGGATTGCCCTGCTGCAACAAACAGGCGTTGATGATGTGGCAGTCTTTCCTTTCGATAATGAGATGGCGCAGATGTCGGCTTCCGATTTTATCAGGAACATCATCATCGGAAAGTTGAACGCGCGGTATCTAGTGATGGGTCAGGATCATCATTTCGGGAAGGATCGTGGCGGAAGCGTGCAACAATTACCCGAATTTGTTACGCAAAATGATTTGCAGGCGGAAGTAGTAGACTTGAAAATGCTCAACCGAAAAATATCGTCATCAGCCATCCGCAATGCCCTGTTGAACGGCGATTTGAACATGGCTAATGAAATGTTGGGTTACGAATACATCATTTCAGGAAAAGTGATTGCCGGTAATCAATTGGGGCGTACCATCGGTTTTCCTACGGCAAATGTCGAAATACCCGTTTACAAGCTGCTCCCAAAAGAAGGCGTATATCGCGTAAAAGTGCAGACAGAAAACAATCAAAACCCGAAACTTTCGGGAATGATGTTCATGGGTAAACGGACAGTCTTGCAACAGGAAGATACTAAAATTCATGTAGAGGTCAACATTTTTGATTTCGACAGGGAAATATACGGTCAGGAAATAACGCTGACACTAACAAATCGCATCCGCGACAACATCATATTTGAAAACATAGGGCAATTAGCCGAACAGTTGCATCGCGACAAACAAAAAATCGTTGCGATTCAGGAAGATTTTTTCATCAAAAAAAAATTTGCACATGTCGAAACTCTTTTTTAAGTTTGCGGTTTCATTTTGCCGTCGTTTGCAAGTTATTGCAGGCAGCGACGATTTATTTCAACCCAAATCTCTAATCTTTTAAAAGTAATGTTATGTTAAAGTTCAAATGTTGTACCTTTAAAAAAGGTGTCACTCGTGCCATCACCATGGCATCAATTTCTTTGCTGGCGCTATTTACGATGGCTTGTACAGGCGTAACCACCGTCACCAATGGGGATATTCAACTCAAAGTTGACTCTAAGATGAGATTCAGCGTACAGTCGCTGGATCCGGCAACAGGGAGTTTCTACAACGGCTTCATCGAGTCAGATGCTCTTTACACCGATGAGTTCACCGCTTCTCAGTTCATCCTCAAGAGTGTGACAAACTCTGAAAAGAACGGATCGAAGCAGTATACCTTTACCGGTACGTTTCAGGAAGGAAACTACAGGCTCGTCAAGGAACAGGTGATAGGCGCTCCTGCCACTCATCCGGGCATGTTGACCATCGAAACCACGTACACCAACGACGGAAATTTACCGGTGGCAATACGTGGCTGGAAGAGCAACGAAATGCGCGTATTGGTATCCGACACTTCCGTTTGGTCGTTTCAGCCCACATCTACCAGCCGCCGTTTGAATTGGGCGTTTGAAGTCAAACAGGGCTTCTACAAGAAAAATTATCTGGGAATGCAAAACTCCGATTATGGCGGCGGAATCCCGATGACCAACATGTGGCGTCGCGACGGTGGCGTGGCTATCGGTATTACCGAGCCGGTACTGAAGATGATTTCAATGCCTGTAGAATGGAAAGAGGGCGAACCATTTGGTCGAATAGCGCTGACCTACGATTTTGAAGACCGCTATGTGCTTGCTCCCGGTGATTCATTGCGTCTCTTTGATTCGTTCATCAGCGTTCACAAGGGCGACTTTTTCGACCCCCTCCATCAGTTCTCCCGCTTTATGGAGAACGAGCGCGGCATGGATTTTCCCGCCTCAAATCCGGAGGCATACGAGGCGGTTTGGTGTGGATGGGGCTACGGACGCGATTTCACTGTGCAGCAAATTCTGGATAACCTGCCCAAGGTTGCCGAACTTGGCTTCAAATGGGTAGACATTGACGATGGCTTCCAAATTGCAGAGGGCGACTGGGATCCCAACTCGCGTTTTCCCGGCGGCGACCGCGACATGCGTCGCATGACCGACGCCGCCCGCGCCTTAGGCATGAGATCCAAATTGTGGTGGGCGCCATTGGCAGCCGACCCCGGTACGAAAGTGCTTGCCGAGAATCCGGGCATCCAGCTGGTGACCCGCCCCGGCACAGGAGGCGGTCCTCAATGGATCACCTATTGGAACAGTTACTATCTGTCGCCTGTGAATCCTATTACCGAAAAGTATACCAACGAATTGCTCGAACGATTTATCGTCACATGGGGATTCGACGGACTGAAACTCGACGGACAGCACATGAATCTATGTCTTCCCGATTATAACCGCGCCAGCCGGCTGGAGCATCCAAACGAGGCAGTTGAGCGAATGCCGGAATATTTCAAGAATGTACTCGAACAAACCCGCTCATACGTGCCTGATGCAGTAGTACAGTTCTGTCCGTGCGGTTGCGCCATCAACTACTTCATGTTGCCCTACACCAATCAGGTGGTTTCATCGGATCCTACTTCGGATCGTACACAGGGTACTACCGCGAGTTATCAGATTCGCCAAAAAGGCAAAGTATATCGCGCCATCAATGACAGGTTGGCTTATTACGCCGATCACGTCGAGCTTAGCGATAATGGCGATGATTTCGGTACGCAGATAGGCATCGGAGCCGTTATTGGTTCGAAGTTCATCTATCCGAATGAAATCGCCGGCGGTAGAGGGAGAAGCAATCTGCTGACTCCCGAAAAGGAAGTTCTTTTCAAGAAATGGGTAAGTCTCTACAACGAGAAGATGATATCTACCGGCAATTACCTCAATCTCTACGACACAGCATACGACAAGCCTGAAACTCACGTATTGACGAAAGACGGTAAAATGTATTACGCCTTTTACGCCCGGGAATGGAGCGGCGAACCAATTGAATTGCGCGGACTTGAGAAGGGACGCCAATACACGGTGTGCGAATATACAGGCGACGATAAACGCACCTATACTGTCGATGGATCAAATCCGGTGATTACGCCAACATTTACCCGCGATTATCTGATAGAAGTGTATTAATGTTGCATTGACCAAGCTAAATAATTACAAAACGTTTTATCATGAAAAATCCATTTATTATTATTTGTTTGATTACCGGCATTGTAAGTTGTCAGGCTCCACTTATATTACAGCCGCTTGACTTTACGGAGAATCCCGTTGATATTCCGAATCCGGACAGAGGCGCCTATAGAGGTCGGTGGCAAAATATACCGCCGGCTTTGGTGAATGAGACCAATTCGCCTTTTGGCATTACGCCCGAAGTAGATCACCGTGTTCCGGTTGACGCAAATTCTGTTCTTTACCATGGAAGACAGGCGCCGCCTGTGGAAGGCGATGATATCGAAGAGACTCAATTTTTTAATGGCATCAATCAAAACGCCGACCCCTACATTGGCGGTACCGGAGTTTCTGCCCTTCCTTCCATATCTTTTATGTGTTTTGACTTGTGCAACTTTTCGTCGAATGCGTTCCTTTCGGCAAAAGATGCTTTTGCATACAAGGATGATGGATTGTTTGTAGACCCGCTCGCTGGAAGCCCAAGAACAGGGAAAACTGGACCATTAACGGAGTATGCGCTTAATTACATGAGAGGACTGCTTCAGAAGGTGAGAGACGGTAACGGCGTAGCCTTTGTGAAATTTTCGTATGACGGCAACGGGTTTAATTATATCGAACCTTTTAAGTACCCCCACCTGAATCTCACCCAAGGACTTATTCATGGTCCTGAGCCAACATACATCACTCCTAATAATCCGTCAGCCATCTGCGATGTCTTCGGACATGAGGACAAAGACTGGATAGAATATCATATTTGGCAACTTAAACCAATTTTCCAAGAATTTGAAGACATCATCATGTGTGTTAAAACGGGCATGCTTGGTCCATGGGGCGAACAGCACTCATCACCCGAAGCCCGAAGCGTTGATGCTTACAAGAAACTTTTGGACGCATATTTAGATGCCGTTCCCGCTTCGCGGGCGCTGTTAACACATGCGGGCGGATTTTTGGCATGGTATAACGAAACATACGGAACCGCTTATACCTTTACCAATATAGACGAGATGCCGGTTCCGCCAGAAGGCTCGCCTGAGGCGCGTTTTGGTTTTTTCAACGATAGTCATGCGGCTGGTGTTTGGACTGACAATGGCTCAATTTCCGAAGGAAACCCCATGATCAACAGCAGATATGGTGGCAGCGTCTATGATCGTTACAAAGTTATTACTTGGTTCTATAAGCAAAATCAATTCTATCAAGGCGAGGGAGGGATAGGCGATAATGTGCATGGCAATATGCCGGGCGCTATTATAGAAGCACAAGAATTACGGGTAACTGCTTTGAATATGAGACATGGTCGTTATAGCCGGTGGAATGATTTTATCTATAATGAAGCAAACGTCACTACGCCGGTTCAGTTCCCGGCTAACAACGAAGAGAGTAGAACGCAGGGACCTTTTACCGGACCAACCAAAACGGCGATCTTTGATCCTGTATATGATGGCAAAACCGGACTTGAATATATCCGCGATAGAATGGGCTATCGTTTAGTGTTGCGCGAGGCTAAAGCAAGCGAATGGGTGAAGCAGAGTGGTACCCTGATGTTCAAAGGCAAGATACAAAATGTTGGCTTTGGTAATGTCATCAACCAAAAAAATGTATGGGTTATCTTGAAATCCCAAGCGGGTTCTGACTCATACGCGGCGCTTACGAACCTTGACGCAAGGGATTGGCTGACTGACGAGGACGGTAACGGCAGACCGGACAACACGGCTGCATGGCGTGATTTGAACTTCTCGGTTAAAATGTCCGCTTTTGGAAACGTGCCGACAGGAGAGTACAATATTTACTTGAAAGTCAATGATCCTAAAGAACAAAGCGCCAACAGACGCTGTATTCAGTTTGCGAATCACAACATTTGGGATGCTTCACTTGGTGCAAATTTAATTGGTTCGACGACAGTCAGGTAAGTTATAACCTGCAACCAATACATTAAACGAGGTTATTTTGTCTTTGCAATAAGTCATTTTTTAGTTTGGACAAATTGGAGGCGCTTGCGTATATCAATCCCATGATTACTGTAAAGATAAGACACTACGGCTATGCCTTTTGAGCAAACGTATTGCCCGCGAATAATGCAAGAAACGCGATGACCGATACTGTTTTTTAATTTACTCTTTCCATTTTACCGATTGTTAATGGTGAACGTGT
>Ga0099364_10002075_pt1 | contig 32276 bp, 28 predicted proteins | sample TergutTh196P3_FD_73070 | JGI IMG/M metagenome (GOLD analysis project Ga0099364, IMG submission 73070) | Microcerotermes parvus P3 segment gut microbial communities from Pointe-Noire, Republic of the Congo - Th196 P3 | ecosystem: Host-associated > Arthropoda: Insects > Digestive system > Gut ... | reverse complement strand
TCGAGTTAATCAAAAAAAATATCTTGATTTGGTAAAACAAGATATTCAGGTGTTTTTAAAACGTGGCAGCGACCTTTTTTCCATTACTCCGGTTTTGGAACAACAACACGTAAGTATTAACCCTGTCTGGGTTGAGCATATTGAAAAAGCCGAACAGGATATAAAGTCAGGCAATGTAACAGCAATAAAAAGCAGCGACGTATGGAAGAAAGTACGGGAAGTGAATACACTCTGATATTTACGGATGTTTCATTGGAAGACCTTGCTTTTCACGACAAAGCCGGAAATCAGGCCACAATAAAGCGAATTGACCGTATTTTAAAAGAACTCGAAACAACGCCGTTTGTTGGCATCGGGAAACCTCACGAATTGGGCTACAATTACGCTGGCAAATGGTCTCGGCATCTGAACAAAAAAGATGTAATCATTTATGATGTAAATGAGGCAGATAAGATAGTACAAATCTATTCTGCCCGCTACCACTATTTGGATAAATGAACGTAACGTTCACCGTAACCGCTTTTATATACGTTACCCCTGTCAAGAAAACATTTTAATAATTTGATCAACATTTTCCTGCGGAGCATTCAAAAGATTCCACGACAAAACAAATCCCTTCACATCAACCTCTGCGTAGGCTCTGATTGTTTCGTCAATATATGCGGGAGTTACAGGAGCTACTCGTCCTCTGTTTATCTCCACGCCCGGATATATGGGCGCTTTCGATTGCTTCACCAAATCGTCTAATTCCCTGACTGAAAACTCGAGATCAAAGGGCTGTTTTATGGGGTCAAATCCCAATATATTATAAAATGCTGCTCTTTGCGCCTCGTTTGTTGTGGTTTCCTGAATTATTGCTTCCAATTCAAACGGTAAACCTGCCGGCGCATTGGTCATTCTGTACATCATAGGTTTGAGCGAATCGCTGAAAGTAGCCATTTCAGGAAGATCCTGACCTATAAAATGCGTTACAAACGGCGAGAAAACATCTAAACTTATTTTATAATTTTTTTCTTTAAAATATTGACAGAGACCTTTTAACGCATCTGTAACAAACATGTTTTTAAGGTAAAAGAATTTACTCCAAAGTTCATCGTCAAAAACATATCTTCCCTTATCGTAAGAAGTTACGCCAAAAGGAGTTCGTTTTTGAAGCAACACCCTGATAGGCTCTTCAAGTTCGCGAGGGTCAAACCCCGCAGACCTGTATTTTATCTGACAGAAAGGACAAAAACAGGTAATAACATTGTTTAAGCCATTAGCAAAACCCGCATACCTGATTTTATCCAAGAACACGCCCGTAAAACCGATAGAAGCATAATGCTCTTCAAAAACCTGTAAAACGTTTAGCAGATTTTGCAGATGATTCGGACAATAAAACGTAAAATCCTCGCGTTCAGTAAATTGATAGTCACCTTTGTCGCGTCCCTCAAAATCAACCAAAGGTTTTCCTTGCTTTAATTCGTCTAATTCAGCAAACACAGGCAACCAAACATAAAACTCTATATCGTTCCTGTACAGGTAATCGCGAAGTCTGGAATATAAATCCTTATCTGTGGACATGCCCATAAATACTTTCGTTACTTTTATTCGCGAAACAATAGGCTCCACTTTTTCCATGATACTTTCAAAAGTGGCGGGCGTAGCGGTAAAACTGCCCGAAAAAATTTGTAAGACAACTTCTTTATCCATAATTATAATTATTTTAGTTATTTACAGGAGTGTACGTATATCCGCCTCCCGCTCTGTTGGTCATTTTGCCCATACCGGGGAAAGCGTTGTGCATTCCTGCAACTGTGAGGTTGTTTGCCACGATGTATTCAAATACTTTTTTGCGCGTTTCAATAGCCTTTTCGTTGTCTGTATCCCAAATTAATGCTACTTGCGGATACTGCATCTGTATGTCGTTCGCGTGTGTCAGGTCGCCCCAAATCAGAAGTTTTTCCGCGCCCGATTCGACCAGAAATAACGTATGACCGGGCGTGTGACCGAACGCTGCTACGGCACGTATTCCAGCAAACAATTCATCGGGATTAGCGTCAATTTCTTTCGGTTCAAAAAGTCGCAACCTCGAACCGTATGCTTCAATCATATTGCGGGCGCCCGCGCCACTCGAATTAAGATCATGCTCCTGTTTGGACATATACAGTTCTGCCCTTGGAAAAACTGCGCTACCATCAACAATCGTGCCGCCAATATGATCGCCGTGCGTGTGAGTTATCAACACAACGTCAATCTGATCGGCAGTAACACCGATTGAACCCAAATTTTCCAATAGAGGCTGACTGCGCCGACCGGTATCTACCAACACGTTTTTGCCCGAAGGAAATCGAACTAAAAAAGCATTGATAGGATTGGAAAAATTACCATCGGTAAGACATTCTTCTATCATTTCGGGAGTAGCGCCCACAAGAACTCTACTATTACCCGTTTCGGGTCCCTCCGAAAGAAGATATACTTCAATGGCGCCTACATTATGCTTAAAAACATTAGGATTATTTTGCGCCAAAACGTATGAAGCCGTCATTAAACAAATAATACTCAACAAAAAACATTTTTTCATGACAATTTAAATTAATTAATTTTTTATATCTAATTTTATTACCTCTCCCCTTTCCCCTCTCCATTATGAGAGGGATGAAGTAAAGAAGAATCACTGCTTCTTCACGTATTACTCCCCTCTCCTATGGAGAGGGGTTGGGGGGTGAGGCAAAGCATTACCAATTCAAAATTTTACGAAAATCGTAATCTTCCGGATTTGGCAAATATTTTTTTGCGGCTTCGTAATCGGCAGGCTCAATGTAGTGCAACACATTGTCTATTACCGAATGTACGCGCTGACTGTTAATATCCACCAATCTGGGCAATATTTTGCCTGTGACGGGGTCTTGCAGGTCTTTCAGATACAGAGGGGCAACGTCACCGCTGTGGTTTACGAATACCATGCAACCTGTAGCGCCTTCCTTGAAAAGTTTGTACACTCCGAAGCCAAGCAACGAACAGTAAACGCGGTCGAATGAAATTGGAGACAAACAGCGTACATCGTAGCCTATTTCTACAGGACGAGTTTTAACTTTTAGACCTAATTTGCTTAGCATATTATCAACCAACTGGCTAAATATAGCCGCTTTTGATATTTTGCCCAATTCGGGATGTCCGTGATCATCGTATGTAAACGAAATTCCGGAATTTTTTATTTCGTTGTCGCTCAATTCGTGGAAAACGCCTTCGGAAACCATGGCAACGCCGTACTCAACTCCCATCAGTTTACGCTTCACAACGGCGGACACTATCATTTTACAGATTTTGTCAATCGTGATTTCTGTTTTGTTGAACATTTCGGGGATAATGATCATCGGATAGTGCGCCGCGGCGCCGATTCCGAATGCAAGGTGACCCGCCGAACGTCCCATAGCCGCCACTACAAACCAGTTTTCGCTGGTGCGGGCGTCTTCATAAATGACTGATGCGGTAGCGGTACCCTGCGCTTTCGCCGAATTGTAGCCAAAAGTTGGCACTGAATCGGGCAACGGAAGATCGTTGTCAATAGTTTTGGGAACGTGAATGTTGGCAATCGGATAATTTTTTTCGGCGAGAAATTTCGCCACGCGATTGGCTGTTGAAGCCGTATCGTCGCCGCCAACTGTTACTAACAACTTAACATTGTTGTCGGTAAAAAATTTAAGATTAAAATCTTCGGCAAAGTTCTTGTCGGTTGGTTTGAAACGGCTCATTATCACTTGCGAGCCTCCGCGACTGAACATATCATCGGCAGCAAAAAAGTCTAATTCTACCGTTCTCGGATTGGTTTTGAACAAGCCGCCATAACCTCCGTGAAGTCCGATAACGCGATAGCCGTTTTTCAGGAAAACCTTTGCCACGCTGCCCACAACTGTATTCATTCCCGGCGCGGGACCTCCGCCGGTTAATATTGCAATGGATTCTTTCATTGATGCTTAAAATTTACATTATTATATAGATGATTTTTTAACATTCTTCTGTTTCAGACTTTTCGTTTCCCGACTCGTCATGTTCCTCTTCGGATTTTTCGTTTTCCGTCTCGACCTGTTCTTCTTCTTCAAACATATTTACTCCTAGATCGAGCAACAGGTTGTACCACATCAGAATCTTGCGAATATCGGACACATATACCCGTTCCTTGTCGTATTCGGGAAGTACTTCCGCAAAATATTTTTTCAACTCCACATCGGGCGATTTGTGCGAAATAGCCGCGCCGCCGTTTTCTTTATCATTTATTTTTTTAAAGACTTCTTTTAAAGGAATATCTTCATTTTCAGCGAAAACGGTAATTTCGCCAAGTTTACTGATTTTGGCAGTAGCGGGCATCGAGCCGCGTTTATTGTCGCTTAAACTTTCTACAATTATATTATTGCGCCCTTTTGAAATATACCTGTAAAGACCGCTATGACCAGAAACTACTAAAATATCTTTTAATGCCATGTTTTATAAAATTTGAGGCGGTAAAATTACAATTTTTTTCGGAAAATCAAAAAATTTTTTTTTTTAAACAAAAATTCATATATTTGCACCGAATTATAAACTTAAAAATTTTTGCGTATGATATAAAATAAAAGCGTATTGGATACGCGCATTGTAAGACATATTGGAAAAGTGTATAGCTCATATTATACTCGTTGTACTTGGAATCTGAACATTTCAAAACCTATTTTCTCAGGAGTGTAACTAAAGCGTAAACGCTGCGGCGTTGGCTTTACTCGGTTATTTGAGAAGATAGGCAGTTCAGAGCCTCAAGTGCAGGTAAGATTTTAAGAGTTTTGTCCGCGCTTTTTTATGTGCGTATCACCAAATATTTAGAAGGACAGAGCCGAAGCCGACATCGGTTATATTACAAGTTCAAACTAAAAGGAAAAGATTCGTATCTTAACGTAATGTATGAAAAAATTCGTAACGAATATCGTGTATATTGCATTGCCGATGATAAAGTTTTCGATGTAAACATTATAAGGTTTCCAGCAAAAAAATAAAAAAACGAGTATACAACGGTGAACCGGTAACAACCGGGGGAAGCATACCCGTATATTATAATATACGCAAAAATACAAAAATATTATATAAAACAAAAAAAAATGGAAAATTTAATAAAAAAATTGCAGGAAGTTCAAAATTTTTTGAACGGCGATGTTTACGAGGTTGTAGGCATAGAAGCCGAGAACTTTTACCGTCAATCGTTCCGAAACGAAGGTTTTACCTACACAAGCCTCGAAAAATGGGCGGACGTAAAATGCCGAACTAACCCCCGACCGTCCCAAAGGGAAAAAGCATCGGCAGGCAGACCCATACTCACCGATACCGGTTTAGTATAAAGTTGTATACCGTACAATGATTTCGTTGTTGTGACAAACAGGATATTAAAAACTTTTCCACAAACAAATCGAACTCGTAAGAATTTCTTACAAGTTCGACCGGTCTGTGTTTCAACTTAAAAAATAAATTTTTCTGACGCTAATTCCTTACGCTGCGAATGTTAATCCCTGCCGGTCTTTGAATACCGGTAACCGCTGCAAAGTCTTCATATTGCAAAGTGATCATCTTCCCCGCTGATGTCAGATAGTACCCTTTGAACCCTTCGGAATCAAGAACTCCTGTGTGATTGTAACGATACCCTCCAATCGGAAAGAATAGGCTTGCATTGGTAGCTGGGTTGAAGAATAATCCTCCTCCGTATGCCACATATCTGTTTCCTGCGGATACTACGCCATTGGTTCTGAACTCAGTGCTTTTCTCGCTTATGCGGCGGTCGTAGAAGCCGTCTGCATAATAACCGTACACGAAATTCTTATTGTTCCCGAAAGTATTACTAGTACTATAATCCTTCCACAACGATTGCCTTATTTCTGAGTAATAGGATTCTTCGTCTTTGGGACGCCTGTAATTAGTCGGACCAATTTCATGGCTGTAGTCGTAGTCAGCGCCAATATACTCCCAATCAACAACGTCTGGGTCTGGGTTGTACGGATCCCATGCGTAATTTTTATACTTAGTGGTTGCATACTGGAAAAAAGCGCCTATCTGACTTGGATATTCAGTAAATATGGCGGGATTAGAACTGTTTACCTGTTTATTCAGTTGGGTAGCCGTCAGGTTGTAAGGCGAGAACCGTGCCGCGTTGGTGCGGGTAACGTTGTCAGGACCCGTATCGCTTTTTCGCATCAGGTAATCGTCGCCTTCGCCCTGCCTCAGATAAATGTTCTGCATTTTCGTATGGTTGTTGTACCACAATTCTATCACGGCGTATCGCGCAGGGAAACTGTTCGTATAGTTGGGGTTGTTTGAATAATTATCAAACTTTTTTTCCAATCCTATGCGAAAAGTAATTTCTTCATCTTGCCCCACTATTCCGCTTACCGAGCTTGTATAATTATAACCTGTCATCTGGTGATTTTCCGCGTCATCGGGGTTGTTGGTTCCAAGCGCCTCGTCTAATGAACCGCTTTTTGCAAGCAATACTCCGTCGCCGTTGGTAGGATCCCAATTTTTATCGTAAAAAGTCACCATTGCCGTCCAAGCGCCGCTATTACCGCCAACGTTTACCTGTACTATACGTTCGCCCGTTTGGTTGTGCCTCCAAAATGCGCCTGCAATAGACGCTCTGTGGTGAATAGCCTCAGGACTTGGAAGTTCTTTATTTTGAGTGACTACCGACTCGCCGGCTATTTCGCCATTGTAATTGTATCGCAAGGTAACAGTTTCGTCCCTTTCAATGCCCGTATTGTTGGGAGACGTATAAATATATACGTATTGGGTTCCTTTGCCCGATATGCTTTTTACGCCTGTTTTCAAATCAGAATCAAGCGAAATAGTCAACCATGTATTTGACGCAGGAACATCAAGCGTCCATTCAATATCGGGGTTGTGAGTTCCGTCCGCTTTTTGACTAATCACCGCTATGGTTTGTACGGCTGGCAAATGCTCTCCGGGCGACAACATCACGCGGTCTGGCGTTAGCATAATAGTTCCCGAACCCGTCAAGGTGATATTGTAACTTATCTGGCTTCCTGCTTCCCACTGCCGCGAATTAAGGTTTATCTCTTTTGTGGTTTTATCATCAAAAGTAATTGTAACCTTCGCATCGTCTTTGAGCGTTTGAGGTATCATCATCAGATAGCCGTCAGAAGCCATCAGATTGTCGCTCATATTTTCAGTAACCGAATAATAGTTTTTTCCTTCGTCATATTTTAGCGAAGCAGAAAAATCTATATCCGTTGGCGCAGCAAGGTTTTCCCAAACTATGTTGTTCCCATTTATTGACAACTCGCCCGAAACGGAAACTCCTGAAATGCTTATACCCGTCACTTTTTCGTTGCCTTTTCCCGCAATCTTAAATCCGATGCTGGTAAGAGCATGTTTCATTTGCAGGGGAACGTTTCCCACCGGACGAAGGTTGTATCTCGGAACCGCTATCATCAGGTCTGGTTGGTTGGTAACTGTGATCGGTACGGTGTAGGTCAAGCGCGGTATTCCCGGGTCTGTTTCCAAACTTTTGATTTCGATACCGTTATGAGCCTCGGCAAAAGGTGCGTATGCAAAAAATGAAAAACGGTCGGTAAGTTCTTCGGCTTCCCAAAAAACTTTGTCTTCGGCGTAAGTCCACGCGCCATTTTCTTGATTCAACCTGATGTTAAACATTTTTTCAGGCACGATTTTATCGTTCCATTCTGAAGCGCCTGTTTCGGCGGCAAATACGCCCATAGAGGTCATGTCGGCAACGCTGTTAATCGGCGTTCCACGTGTTACCACTGCCAACTGTGTTGTGAATGACACAGGCTTCGAGGCGTCGTAGAGCGCAAATTGCTCAAGGTCTTCTATTAACTGTTCCTGACAACCATTGTTAAACATTGCTAACAGAGCGATTAACGTGGCGGCAATATACCGCGTTTTTAATAATACTTGGGTCATTTTTTTCAGACCCTTTACAAAATTTGTTTTCATCGTAATAAAATTTAAAATTGTTACAAAATAAGTTTTGATTTTATATACGTATACGATACAAATCTGAAAAGGTTACATTTTATTTAAAAAAATGTTATTTTTTTGAACGTTTTTGCGATTTTTTTTTTGAACGTTGAAAAAAACATTGCTTTTGTATTGTGAAAAAGCGGAATAACGGTTAGTTTATTTAAAATTCAATGGACACGAAATGTTTTCTTTTTTCGTATCAATTTTACTGCCCACACAGCAATAATCCCCAATATTATTCTTGGTATGGTAATCCATATCAGACCTGCGCCAATCGCCCAAAATAGCGATGTGTCTTCCAGATGAGAGTGTGAAAGCCCAATATGAAAATTCAGCAAATCGGCGTCTTCGGCTGATATTTTGTTTTCGTTTCGATGTTCAATTAGAATTGCCGCGCCGTATGCTAATCCCATTACGTATGCAACAATCCACAGAAATCCGGTGTTTTCAGACAACCCCATTGGACGCATCAAGGGCGCAATTTTTTTAGCAAGAATTGTCATCACGCCAAATTCTTCGAGTATGCGTTGCAGTATGTTGAGCGAAACAATAATACAGGTCAATTTGAGCGTAAGCCACAGAGTTCCGATTAACCAGTTTTCCATCACTTCCATAAAGGGCAGGCTTTCGCTAACGATACCATGTATCGTAACTGTGTCGTTTTCAGGGAGTACCCAGTTAAGAAAAAGACCTCCTGCGGCTGCTCCTGCAATCCGCACCAATACCATTTGCAGTCCGCTTGACCCTGTTTTCATCTGAACAAGCGTTTCCACAATCAAATTATGCGCCAAAAGTCCCATCAACGCCATGATACATATTTCACGTGCTGTGAACGGTATAGATTGTATTACGGCAATAGCCGAATATAAGTTCATTGTGGCTGATGTGACCATCACTATTGCCGCTTCGCCGCGAAGTCCGAATATTCTACACAACGGCTCAAGCGCTATGGCTATATGTCCAAGAATTCCAAAATGCTGTAATATCGTTACTGCAAACGACACCGGCACCATAATGGTAACGAACCATAAGGCTATTTTCAAAGCGGGCTTTATGGCATTGCGAACTGGATCAGATAAACGCGCAGTAGTTTTTTTTCGTGAAATGTTCACTATTATTTAATGTAATACATTCAACCGCTTTAATTCGTTTCTTCTATAAACGTATGCTACGCCATATTCTGCCGCTTTTTCACGCATTAAATTATCGGGAAGATTTGAAAAATGTTGTTCAACTTCGTTCCATACGTTCAAAATGATTTCATCGGCTTGCGTACGCAATGCTGTTACATCGTTCAAAATTCGGATGTTGTTTTTCTGGTTAATTTTCTTTGAGTGATAGGCGTCCATTAATTGTCCGAAACGTACTTTAACCACAGCAATTGTCGGATTTGTTATTGGCGTCATTCCCTTTTTTAATCGTTCGCTTTCTCCGGCAATCACTAATTCACCCCATTTTATCAGTTCGGCTTCGGTATTCATTTCCGGCACCTTACTGTCTTGTTCGTCTAATCCGTAGAATGTACGGTTATTGGGGTGCAATTCGCCACGCGCTATTGCCATATTCATAACCTGTATGAAATGCGAAATGTACAGTTTGGCTTTTTTAAAATTAGCCGGATACTCTCTGCCTTTTGCAATGGCAGTAGCATAAGTGCTTTTGTATAAGCGCACATTAGATTCAAAACTTGGCAAAAGCGCTTGCACTTTATTAAATGTGCTTTGCGAATACGCAAGTTTGAACGGAGGCGTCTCTCGTCCCTTCTGAAAAGCCTGTTTCAGAGCTTTCAGACGTGCTGCGTCCGTATTTGGAAGTCTTCTATAAGGCATTATTTCAACTGTTTCAAAATTTACAAATAAAAAATCGTGCGAAGGTACAGTTTTTTTTAACACAAACAATAGTATTCGTATTTTTTTTGATTTTTTTTTTGATTTTTTTTTCAAAACATTTTGCCCTGTATTTGTTAAGCGCTCACATTCAGCACATTAATCAAAGCGATTTATTATTATTATTTTGAAAAAATGTTAATAAATTTTTTTTGAAAATTATTATTGTCTTTTAAAAAAAACGACTTATCTTTGCGCCCTGAAATCGGAGAGATGGGTGAGCGGTTTAAACCGGCAGTCTTGAAAACTGTTGTACCGTCAGGTACCGGGGGTTCGAATCCCTCTCTCTCCGCTGAGAAAAATTATATTACTAAAAGGAATCCACAAAAAATGGATTCTTTTTTTGTTTCAAAACAACGAAAACGAATAACCCGCCATCACTGAAATTGCGCCAAGTCTGTTACTGCCGTTGGCATTGCTTTCTTGTACTGTAAAAAAACCAAAATTTCCGCCCGCTTCGAGGAAAAAGAAACTTTTATTGCGCTGATAGCGAATTCCAATATTTCCGGTAATTCCAAAATTTGTGCTTTTCATTTCGCCTGTGATATTTGTTTCGCTAAAATCAACAGGCTCGCTCAATTTTTCTTCAATATCTGGAATAATATTTGGTACTATGAACTTTGCAATCGTTGGGAATTCGACCCACAGGGTTTCTTGTCTCGTGGCGTCTGAATATCGCGTACTGGTACCTTCGGCAACTTGCTTGCTTGCCAGAATAAACGACACAAAGGGACCCGCATTGACGTACACTCGCCAGGGCGATACTCCAACGTCTCTACCGAATTGCGCCAAGAGAGGTACCTTAACATAGTTGAATTTGATGCTATTATCCACTTCGGCGTAATATGGATTCATAGTTGCCCATAAAAACAAGGGTTCCAATACTTCTTCCAATTCGGATGGTATTCCCATAAAACCCAAATTATTGCTCAATTCTTCGGTAATGAGCCGCTGCGTAGAAAATGCCTGCACACCGTTTTTTTTGCCGCCCAATCCGCTGTACTCCACGCCAAGACGCAGGGAAACCGCTGGATTGACTTGCAATTCGGTAAATATGCCCCAGCCTGACGCTATCCGCATGTTATAGTCATCGCTCACAGGCGAACTTTTCGCTGTCGGCATACCTGCCATGTTCATACCGCCGCGTATTCCAAATTTTACGTCCTGCGCATATAATCCGCAAATTGTCAAAACAATAAATACTGAACTGATAAGAATCTTTTTCATTATTTTTTTAACACTTAATTTTAGTTCTTAATTTTCAAATCATTCCTTCAATATTCCAGACGAATGCCCGCAAGCCTTGTTGTTCAGCCTTTTCGTCAAGTTTTTTGAGACTTGTCAATAGAGGCTCCACCTGCTCATCTTCGACCATGGCGATGATTGCCGAGTTCATTGCGGGCCACGTATGAGTACCGAAATGCGGCTCGCCGCCATGGGTGCCGCGCCCCTGCGCATCAGCCCATTTGGTGTAGCCTCTGATGTGATTGCGGTCGAGAATACTGTCCACCGCCTCTGTTAGCGCCTGATTATAGGCTATGAATACTGCCTTCATATATACATTAAATTTAATATGTTTTTTGTAATGAAATTTCGCGACAAAGATACAAAAAACTTTGAAAACAAAAAAAGTTTTTATGTTTTTTTCATTATTACCGTGTCTCGGCATGAAGAGTACAGCGTCCTACCGCATCGGAATATGTCTTGGTTTCAATATAATATACTCCGGGATTTAGATTTTCAAAAATTAAAGCGTTGTAATCTTCTCCGCTATCATCGTCATCTGCAATAAGATTTCCCTGATTGTCATAAAGAGACAACAAAGTGTCAATGTTTCCTCTGGTTTGCACCATAAATCTTGTTCCTGCGCGGGTAATCTCATAACGATACCACCGCGATTCATTTGGGTTATGAAAAAAAACAGGGAAAGCCTCTCCAAGTCTGATGTTTAAAGCTCGAGAACGCTCGGTGTTTCGGTCTGTATCAGCAGGAACTTGGTCAAAACTTGCCATGATGGTATATCTTCCTGTTTCATCGCTACCATAAGCCCTTAATCTAAAATGGAGAATCTGATTAGGCTCTGCAAGCAACTCAAGTCGGGCATTTAAACCTTCCCCGCCATCATCATTTTCTTCCAACAATGTATATTGAGAATCGTATGCTTCCAGATATGTGTCAAAATCTTCGCCTGTGGTTTCAACAGTAACAAAACCCCTTTCTTCCGTCCGAACTCTATACCAATGGTTTGCTCCGGGTTCGAGAGAAATTTCTCTGCGCGGAAACCCGAAACGCAATTCTGTTGCTGCAGGGATAGGCGTACCGGCTGCCCAAATACGAAATGGACCCGAATTGTCGCCATAAGCGCTTAATTTAAAAAGATATGAAGCGCCTGCCGTGACAAACATTTCTATACGAGCGTTGAGTTCCTCCCCTCCATCATCGTTTTCTGTTATCGGGTTTCGACGGTCATCGTAGGCTTCCAGATAAGTATCGGTGGTACCGCTTGTCTCTATTACAAGAAAGCCGTTCTCAACGATTCTGACGCTGTACCAAATTTCCTCCCCCGAACGCAAAGTTCCGGAAATGGGAGAAGCGCCTAAGCGTAATTCAGTAGCGGTTTGGGCAAACAAAATGCCGCTAAACATTGCCGTTAAAACGGCTATTAAAAAAAATATACGTACTCTATTCATTATTACAGTTTTGTTTAAATTTTTATAATGTCAAATAATGTGAATTTCAGGCAGCAAAAATATATATTTTTTCTTATAAAAAAAAAAATACTAAATATAGCGATTTTTTTTGTCTTTTTTTTAAAAAAATGATTTACTTTGCAAAAAAATAAATTATAACATAATAACATATAAATCAATAAATGAGCAGACCTTATATTTTATCTGAAACCTCTTGGAAGGAAGTGAGGGACACAGATTTTGAACTTGCGGTTTTGCCTTGGGGCGCAACCGAAGCGCATAATTACCATTTACCTTATGGCGCCGACAACATAGAGGCGGAAAACATATCTGCCGAGGCGGCGCGGATTGCATGGGAAAAAGGCGTAAAACTGATTGTGCTGCCAAACATTCCCTTTGGCGTGAATACGGGGCAAACCGACATCAAATTAGATATAAATTTATATCCCAGCACGCAATTGGCAATACTTACCGATGTTATTGAAACGCTTAACAGGCAGGGTATTCACAAACTTGTGATTCTTAACAGTCACGGCGGCAACGATTTTAAACCTATAGTGCGCGAACTTGGCGCAAAATTTCCCGATATGTTTATAAGTTTATGCAACTGGTTTCAGTGGCGCGGGAAAGAAGAATTTTTCGACGCCAAAGGCGATCATGCCGATGAAATGGAAACAAGTATGCTTCTGTATCTTACACCGCATTTAGTTCGTCCGTTGGACGAAGCTGGCGATGGCGTTGAGAAAAAAAGCAAAATTGAAGCGATGCAACAAGGCTGGCTTTGGGCTGAAAGACGCTGGTCACAGGTTACAGCCGACACCGGAATTGGAAATCCAAAGGCGGCAACCCGCGAAAAAGGCGAAAAATTCTTCAAAGCAATAACCGAAAAAGTTGCCGCTGCATTTGTGGAATTAGCGAAGACTGACGTTAATAAAATGTATGAATAAGATGTAAATTTTTATTGAGATAACAATTGTAATGGTAAAAATTAAAATAATAGCGATAATAGGCTCGTTGCGAAGGGATTCCTACAATCGTCAGTTAGCCATAGAAGCCGGTCGGATACTCGGAGACAGCGTAGAATTTGAACTGTTGGATTACAGCGATGTTCCGTTGTTTAATCAGGATATTGAATATCCGGCTCCTGACGCCGTTGTGCGAGTACGCGAAACTGTTAAATCTGCCGATGGAATATGGTTTTTCTCGCCCGAGTACAATCATTATTTTTCCGGAGTACTGAAAAACCTTATTGATTGGCTGTCAAGACCTGTAAGCGACGTCGAACCGCGAGTTCTTACAGGTAAACCGGCGGCAGTAAGCGGTATTACGCCGGGAATGTCAGGAACGGGAATAGCGCAGGATCATCTAATCTCGCTGATAAGTTTTCTCAATATGAAAGTAATGAATCAACCGCGCCTGACGATACCTAACGCGATGCAACAAACGGATAGTAACGAACGTTTGACCCTGACGAACAGCGCTTCATTATTGGAAAAACAGGCGCAGGCGTTTCTTCTTTTTATCAAAAACAACAGTTGAAACTTTAAACCTCAAACCTGAAACTTTAAACTTCAAACCTGAACCCCCTCCTCCTCCATACCTGTTGCGCTCCGTGTTCTGCGGCAATTATTGAACGGCTGCTTGTTGATGGTATTCGTCCAACGCTGTTTTTTTACAATCCGAACATTTACCCTCAAACTGAATATGAACTCCGCAAAAGCGAGGTGGTCCGTTATGCTCAAGCGCAAGGCGTTGAAGTGATTGACGGCGATTACGACCACGATTATTGGTTACATCAAGTTTTGGGCTTGGAGAGCGAGCCTGAACGTGGCGCCCGATGTCTGCAATGTTTCAAAATGAGACTTTTAGCAACTGCTTCACTTGCTTGCGAACTCCGTATCGGACATTTTGCAACAAGTTTAGCGTCATCGCGGTGGAAAAGCCTCAAACAAATTGCCGAAGCGGGACATTGGGCAGCAGCACAATATACAGATGTAGAGTTTTTGGAAAAAAACTGGCGAAAAAACGGCTTGAACGAACGCCGTAAAGAACTTATAAAAAAAAACGCATTTTATAACCAACGATATTGTGGTTGTAAATTCGCTTTGAGGAAAAAATGAGACTAAAGCACAAAAAAATCACTCTTGATACGAGTTATTTCGTAAAATTAAAAAAATATGATTAACTTTGCACTGACGTAGTAAACATTAATCGAAAAAACATGACAGTAGAAATTGACCCCGATTCGGGATTTTGCTACGGCGTAGTTAGGGCTATCCGTATGGCTGAGGAAGAAATACAAAAGGGAAGTTCGTTGTTCAGTTTGGGCGATATTGTTCATAACGAACAGGAAGTTGCCCGATTGAGACGTTGTGGTATGCAATCTATCAATCGTGATGATTTGCATCAACTCCACAATAAGAAGATGCTTATCCGTGCACATGGCGAGCCGCCCGAAACATATCGTATTGCAGCCGCAAATGATGTAACCGTTATTGACGCTACCTGTCCTGTTGTGCTTAATCTGCAAAAAAAGGTGCATCGCGCATATCTTGAAGCTCTTACAAATAACGGTCAGATTGTTATTTTCGGAAAATCGGGACACGCCGAGGTAAACGGATTGGTGGGACAAACAGAAAACTCCGCTATTGTAATCAATTCAGTTGAAGAAACCACACAGATTGATATTAACAGACCGATTTATCTGTTTGCGCAAACTACCATGACAATAGACGGTTTCCAGAACATTTGTGCTGAAATTGAACAAAAACGCAGAAACGCAAACGTTTCATTTATCGTACACGATACCATTTGCCGACAGGTATCAAATCGCAGTCCGCGATTAACGGAATTTGCGCATCGTCACGATGTTGTGATATTCGTAAGCGGAAGCAAAAGTTCTAACGGAAAGGCTCTATATGAAGTTTGTTTGAAAGCCAATCCGCGTACGTATATGATTTCTGCGTCCGAACAGATAGTTTTAGAATGGTTTGCTAACGCTTTAAGTGTCGGCGTATGCGGAGCAACTTCGACCCCGCGCTGGCTGATGGAAGAAGTTGCCGCAAAAATTGTTGGTAAATGACGCTCTCATTTTAATGTCTTTCGCATTGTGAGAAGAAAAAATTCGCTTCCATTTCAGCGCTTGCCGCGCAATCTGAGCCATGTATCGCGTTTTCTCTCATGTCAACGGCGTATTTTTTACGTATCGTTCCTTCGGCTGCTGTTGCAGGATCGGTAGTTCCGATAAGTTTACGAAATTCTGCCACTGCATTTTCGCGTTTCAGAATGGCTACTACAACGGGAGCCGAAATCATAAACTGTACTAATGCATCGAAAAACGGACGCCCCTTATGCTCGGCATAAAATGTTTCGGCTTGTGTTTGAGATATTTGCAAATATTTCATCGCCGAAATCTCGAAACCGCCTTTAATTATGTCATCCAGAATCAACCCTGTGTATCCACTCTTTACAGCGCTTGGCTTTATGATAGTAAAAGTATAAGAATTGTCTGGAATGTTCTTCTGATTTTCCATTATGGTAAAATAAAAAGTATTAAAAATTATTATTAAATAAGTTAATTATTCTGTTTATCAATTATATTTCCGGTATTTCGTTTCCTTCATCTAAAGATATTATATTAAACGGCACATTTAAATGCGCTTCTATATGCGTACCCAAATCATGCAGATCGTGGTCGCCTTGTTCATAATACCAGTTAATAACTATTTTGTTCTGACTGTTTTGGGGTATTTTGCTAATAATCATCAAAATATCCATCAGGCACCGCGTTGACGACGTGTCAATATACTCATAATACAATACAATTTTTGTTTCAGGATCGGGCGATTTGACGTATTGTTCAACCCAATTTAAACAAACCTTATACAATTCTTTAGAATTTTGCGGAATTGAACGTCCCGAAATCTGGATATAACCATCTTTTAAGATGAACAGCGGCGTTTTTTGCGTTTTTTCTATGCGAATACTTTCCATGACTGTTTACTGCATTATTATTAATCTCATACCCGGTCTTATTGTACTGTTTCTGTTGAGATTGTTCCATCTCAGAATATCGGCGTCTGAAACGCCTTCATACATTCGCGAAATACCCCAAACTGTATCGCCTGATCTTACGGTATGATAAGTTACATTGCCTCCGCCTGCGGTTGTGCCTGTGTTAGCGCTTGCGGCAGAAGCCGTTTGATTTGCTGCGGCAGTTGTTGTAGAACCTGCCCTTGGCAATACCCATACAACTAATTGCCTGCCCGCAACAATTCTGGTAGTGCTAAGGTTATTCCACGCTTGCAGGTTACTTACTGTAACTCCGTATCTTGATGCTATACCGCCTAAAGTTTCGCCCGAGCGGATAGTATGCACAACGCGATCTCTGCCTGCCGTATTTGCCGTTGAGCCGCCACTTGCAGCAGTTGTAGAAGTATTAGGAGTGACCGGACGAAACGCATTACTAAGAAGCACATTTGCTCTATGTCCGGCTATCGTTTCCTCCATGTCAATGTAATTTGTCAAATACGTTGCAGGAAGACGTAGCGGATGCGGAGCGCTGTTGCCCGGTATTATATCTCTGAGATATTGAGGATTTAGATCGCGCAATAGTTGCAGAGGAATATTCATTACCTCGGAAACCTGTGCAAGATTTATCATTCTGTTTACCATAATAGTGTCCGAAACAGGCGGTACGTCTATGTGTCGCGGGGTAAGTCCATGTTCTTTGTAATAATTCATTGCGTATGTAGCGCCTATATATGCCGGCAAATAGCCTCTTGTTTCGCGGGGTAGATGCGGATATATTTCCCAATAGTCCGTTCTTCCGCCTGCCCGTCTGATAGCTCTGTTTACGTTACCTGGACCACAATTATATGCAGCCATTGCCAATGTCCAATCATTATAGATATTGTACAAATCGCGAAAATATCTTGCTGCAGCGTGAGTTGAAGCAACCGGATCGCGACGCATGTCCACAAATGTTGTTACCTGCAAGCCGTACTGTCGCCCTGTGGCAAGCATAAACTGCCAAATTCCGGTAGCGCCCACGCGCGAACGAGCGCGAGGATTCAACGCCGATTCTACTACGGCTAAGTATCTTAACTCAAGAGGAACCTGATAAAAGTCGAATATTTCATCGAACATCGGAAAATAGAAATCGGTTAATCCGAGCATCACTTCTAATCTGTCTCTCTGGGCTGGACGAACTGTATAAACATGTATCCAACTTCTTACAACATTGTTGTAAACCAACGGCACAAGTGAAGGAAGCCTTTCCAAACGCTGCATGTAAATAGAATCGTGAAACTCGGGAATCAACGGAGCCAATTCCTGATCAAGTTCTACTATCAACGGATTACTCGCGATGACCTGCTGAACGTGCCAAATTCGCATCAAACTGTCAAGATTTCTGTCGAAATTTGTAAAATGAAGTTCGACTGGAATTGAATCTCTGACTGCCGCAGAAACGTTGTTATTATGTGTAAATGCCCACAAACATATCATTATGAGCAACATAAGGCGTTTTGTTGAAAAAAATTTAACCATCTTTTTGTATTTAAAGTTATATTATTTAAAAAGAAACGCGCAAAACTAAACCATATTGTTGAGAATACAAATTTTTTGCGAAAAAATTTTGATTAAAAATCGTTGGTCTAATGTTTAGAGAAATATTTTCATCAATGTTAAAATCCATCAAATGCGCGTCCACGTTTGCATCAACGATATTTAAGGCGTATGATAATACAACTGCCACAATAGCATAGTCGCGCCAAGTACGGACGGTTTCTCTGGTTCTGTTGAGATGTTGAGATATTTGTTCGTCCGTGTAATTGTCGGAAAACAAAGTTCTATGGTAATTGGTATATGGGTCATTATCATTAAGTTCAACGTAAGCGCGCCGATATCGGTTATACAGGTTTTGATATGTTATGAAACGTTCCACAGAAATACCAATAGCCAGATACACAATGGGAATTTTCCAATATTTTCTGTTATAAACTTGTCCCAATCCCGGAAGCACAGCCGACATCATTGCCGCCTTTGCCGGCGAGTGTCTGTAATATAAATCAATAGTTTGCACAGGAAAAATCGCAGACAAATCAGTTGTGTCGGAAATAAAAATAATTTCGGAATCTTCAATAAAGTCCGGCATGATCACAGTATCTGTTTGGAAATCAACAGCATCAATTTCTAACACGAAGTCAATCGTATCATTGACCAAAAATGTTGAAACAGAATCCAAAGGCTCTTGTCCGGCAACACTCAGGCTTATCAGCCACAAAAACAATACAAATCTTACAACAACCAATATATGCTACTCTAGTATTAAATTTTCGGCAAAGTAAATCATTTTTTGGGAATAATGAAAAAAAACCGATAATTATACAAAATTTGAGTTCGCATGGGATTGTTTTTAAGGAGCGACTACAGACTATAGACTAAAACCTATTCCTCGTCTTGAATTATCTGTCTCCTTCTTTTTTCCCTCTTCAGCGACCTGCTGCAAAAGACCGAATAAATTACGGGTACAATTATCAGCGTCAGCAATGTTGAGAACGTCAAGCCGCCGATGATGGCTATACCCATTGGTTGCCAAATTTCGGAGCCTTCGCCAATGCCTATCGCTAATGGAAACATACCCAAAATGGTGGTTACAGTGGTCATCAATACCGGTCGCAGACGTGATTTGCCGGCAGCAACAACGGCGTGATTGATTAACATGCCGCGCTCGCGTAGCAGGTTGGTGAAGTCTACCATCACAATGCCGTTTTTCACAACTATCCCGACAAGCATTATAGCGCCAATAAAGGCTATTAGACTTAACGGGGTGTTGGTTATGAAAAGCGCGAAAAATACTCCTGTGAAGGCAAACGGCAACGTGAACATTATTATAAACGGCATCAGCAACGATTCGAACTGGGTTGCCATCACTATGTAAACCAACAGGATTATCAACAATAGCAATGTAAACATGTCTGCAAACGATTCTGCTTGCTGCTCGGCGGCGCCGCCAATAGTGACCGCCAGACCGGTGGGTATTTCGGTGGCGTCAATTATTTTGTTTATTTCGCCTACCACCGTGCCTAACACCGCGCCATGCAAGGCTAATCGCACCGAAATAACGCGCTGACGGTCTTCGCGACGGATTGAGGGCGGCGTGAAAAATTCTACGACCTCGCCTACGTCCTTCACGCGAATTGCCTCGCCAGCAGAGCCGAAAAGACGAATATTTTCTATATCTGTGATAGATTGACGATGCTCTTCGGCATAGCGTACAACGACGTCAAACTCATCGCCATCTTCGCGATAACGCGTTGCAGTTAAGCCATTTATGCGGTTGCGCACAAACAACGAGGCTGTGGCTGTGTTCAAACCGTAGCGAGCAAGTTTTTCGCGGTCGAAAACAACGCGAAATTCAGGTTTCATGTCTTCGCGACTTAAGCGCACATCGCGCGTGCCGGGTATTTCGCTAATCTGTGTCATCAGTTGTCGGGCAAAATTTTCGGAAGCCTCAAAATCATGTCCGAAAACTTTTACTTCGACGTCGCTACCGCCCATTCCGCCGCTGTTTCCGGCTGTTACAGTATATTTCACTATTTCGGGCATAGTGTCAAATTTTTCGCGCAGCATGTCGCCAATGGTAAAGATGTCGCGTTCGCGATAACGTGCTTCCACACAGCGAAGTGTGATACTTATGACATGCGAACCACTGCCTCCGGTGGCGTCCCAGAAATTAGTACCGTCGGCGGCGCCCGTACTTGTTGATATAGAGGCTATTTCGGGATAGTTTGACTGAATATATTCGGTTATTTCGGCGGTTACACCTCGTGTGTAGTCCAAGCCGCGCCCTAATTCAACCTCAACGCTGGCGGTTATTTGCCCATCGTCTGAAACAGGCATAAATTCAGTAGGCACATAGCGCAAAAGCACGATACTCGAAACAAATATCGCTAAACAAGTGATAAGCAGCACAGTACGGTGGTGCATCGCCCACGCGAGAATACTTGCATAACCGTTGTCCAATTTTTCGAGAAACCGGTCAATAGGCTTGAACAGAATACCCATGCCTTTGTACGTATGTTTTGCCTGAAACGTCAGCAATTTTGCCGAAAGCATCGGCGTTAGCGTCACAGCGGTGATTGTAGATATTGCGATAACGATACACACTATCCAGCCGAACGGTTTGAACATGATGCCCGCCATTCCGCCCACGAGCGTGAGAGGGAAGAATACCGCTATGATTGTCAGCGTGGTAGCGATAACGGCTAACCAGACCTCGTTAGTGCCGTAGATGGCTGCTTCGCGCGGCGAACTGCCACGTTCGATGTGTTTGGTAATGTTTTCCAACACAACTATCGCATCGTCTACCACCATTCCGATTGCTATCGAAAGCGAACTCAACGAAAGGATGTTGAGTGAGCCGTCGGTGATGAAAAGATAGATGAACGACGTGACTAACGACACCGGAATTGTTACTATTATTATGAATGTAGCGCGCCAGCGTCCGAGAAAGAACAAGACGACAAGCATCACGAACAGGAACGCAAACAATACGGTATGTGTGAGCGAGTTGATGCTGTTTTCGATAAACTCCGATGTGTCCATCATCACTTCGATATTTACGTCTGGAGGCAGTGTTTTGATTAGATTTGGGACTTCTGCGCGCACCGCTTTCGACACGGCTACCGAGTTGGCGCCCGATTCCTTCTGAATGACTATCATAGCTCCGGTTTGGTTGTTTACCAACTGCTCCTGCGAAATTTTTCTGATAGTATCCTTCACGGTCGCTACATCACTTAAATACACTGTGTTGCCGCCCATTCTGCTGACTACTAATCTTTTGAGTTCGTCGCTGCTGCTAAATTCGCCAACGGTGCGTATTGCAAACGTTCCCGAGCCAATGTCCATGCTTCCGCCGGGCATGTTGAGGTTTTCGCTCTGAATGACCTGCCCTATTTGCTCTATTGTGAGGCGAAAAGCGTCCATTCTAACGGGGTCTAAATTGACCTGAATTTCACGTACCGGCGCCCCGCTAACACTCACTGCGCCAACGCCTTCGATACGGTTCAACGGATTGCTGACTGCTTCTTCGAGCAGTTTGCCGAGCGCGGGAAAAGTCTCATCGGCGGTTACCGTGAGGAACATAACGGGTATCATGTTCATGTCAATTTTCATAATCATGGGACGTTCGGCTCCGTCGGGGAGCCACTGTTCCACACGCGCCACAGCGTCCCGAATGTCATTTGACGCTTCGTTGAGGTCGGAACCCCACTCAAACTCAAGGGCAACCATCGAAAAGTTGTCGCTCGAAGTGGAAATCAGCCTCTTAAGGTTGCTCACTGTATTGAGCGTATTTTCGAGCAGTCGCGTGACATTTGTCTCAATGTCTGCTGCGCTTGCTCCCGCATACTGCGTAAAAACGATTATGTAAGGCACGTCCATATCGGGATACAGGTCAATAGACAGCCTCTGCAACGAAAACAGCCCAAATACTATGACCCCAATAAATATCATTATGGTCGAAATAGGCTTCCTTACTGATGATTCGTATATCTTCATTTTATTATTTTGAATTTTATTATTATTATTTATTACTTACTTTTTTGAAAATTATTTTGTGTCATTGAACGAGTTATTGCACTATAATTGTTTATAGAAATGCCTTTATCCATTGTCAAGTTCATTAATCTTATTATTTCTCTGTTTTTCAGCATAATTCGCTCTTGCAATAACAATAGCGCGCTGCAACTTTTCTTTCAAAGTTTTTCTGTCTGGTAATTGCGTGTAATACTGCGCAACCTTAATCGGACTTTCTTCCAACATCAGATATTCAATGTGTTCAGTATTGCCTTCCGAACATAAAATCAGACCTATCGGCGATTGTTCATTATCTTTGCGTTCATTTTTATCCAAATACCGTAAATACAGTAACATTTGTCCTTCGTGTTCAGGTTTGAATTTTCCTAATTTCAAGTCAATTGCAACTAACCGCTGCAAACCGCGATGATAAAAAAGCAAATCAATGTAATAATCAGTCGAATCAATGCTTATTCTTTTCTGGCGGTCGAGGAAAGCAAAATCAGTTCCCAACTCCTTGATAAACGACTGGATTTGAATAAGAATAGCATCTTCCAAATCTTTTTCGCTATAAACTTCGGATAAGCCCAACATATCCAAAAAATAACTGTTTCTGAAAACTATGTCGGGAGTAAGAATACTTGTTGCCTTCAGTTCGTCTAATTCGCTTTTAATAACGACTTCCGGTTTTTTACTCAAAGTTGTTCTCTCATACAGTTGCGCGTCAATTTTTTCATCTAATGTTCTTGTGTCCCAACGTTCTAATCGACACATTTCGACGTAAAAAGCACGTTTCAATTCATCATCAATAAACATGATTGAACGAAGGTGTGTCCATGTTAATTGTATACGCAGCGCGTATACAATTTCTTCTTCCGTAAAAGTATTCGCAGCGCGTATACAATGTGTTAATTTTCTGTCACTCCAGCCTTTACCGTATTTTTCTGTTAAATTTTTTGCAAGATTTTTGACTATCTGCTTTCCATATTCGGCTCTTTTGTTGAATAGAACATCATCGTTAATGCGTTTGCCCACAAGCCAATGCATCATGCAAAGTTCTGTATTTGCGAAAACGGCTGTGCGTTTGCGAGTATTTTCTATCAACTCGCAAACATCGGCATAGAGTTGTTTAGACTGATTGACAACCATATCTGTATTTTGTATTGTTATTTTTTCCGTCCTATCCATTTTCGTTCCTCCTTTTAACATAAATCAGTTCATCCATGTATTCGCCGTTTTTGTAAATAGCGTTTTTCAGTTGCGCCTCCAAAGCAAACCCCGCTTTTTCCAATACCCGTTGCGATGCGCGATTGATAGAAAACGGACGTGAAAATATAAAAACCATCGTCGAACAAATTACTTTGTTGTCCAAAACATCGTATTCTGTCGTCTGATTTTTTATATAATCTTCAAAAAGAGAGGTTTTTTCAGGATATTTTGCAATCAATTCTCTGCATCTCTTTTGCAAGTTTTCAAATTCTTTAGCGCTGTCGGCAACGCTATTTGTTTTTTCATCAATCAACTCCATTTCTGCTTGTCCAATTTGCTTCAAAAGTTCGCGGCGTGGCAAAATAGACGGATGTTGAAACGTACTTGCATCGTCAATATAAGCATCGTCAATAATGATAATGCCTTCGGGCGATAAATGCTCTGAAAGAGTTGTCAGCGTTGTATGATAATTTCCGAAAACCTGCCCGACAGCGCCCAAAATAATAACGTCAAATTTGCCTAATTCGTGTATCTTTTCGCGAATATCGCCAACTTCAAACCTGCAAAGCGTATCTACTCCATATTCCGTTGCTTTTTCTTTCGCAGTATCAATAAATTCAGGAATACCGTCTATTCCGAAGCATTGACATTTCAACGCTACTGCCAATTTTACCGAAACAGCACCTTTTCCGCAGCCCAAATCTATTATCTGTACAGACGTGGCATGCCGCGTCTCTACGTTAGCGCAATATCTTTCCACAAAATCTATCACAATTTCAGATGAAGTCCCCATTTCCCAAAAATCCTGCAAAATATATGGTAAAAACGGAACTATCGCCGCATCTGTGCTATCCATTGCGGTTGCTATGCTTTTTCCTAATGTATCTTCAAAATCTATCATTTTTACCATTTTCACTCATTTATCTAAAAACATCAACTAAAACTGAAATACTTATTCCCGCAGATATTGATGAACGCCAAGGACTTTCTCTGTTTACTCTTTGGTAAGTCTTGTATATGCTACTGTTATCACCAAGATAACAAAATACAAAATGAGGAGATTGAGGGTCTGAAAGTTGTTCGTCAAAGGGCATTCCTATAAGTTTCACATATTCAAACGCCACCAGAAAATCGCCCTGCACAACAACATTCAAATGTCGTAAATCAACGGTCATCTGATTGTTATTCTGTTTCTTCGGTAAAGTCACATAAACAGGGCTGTTCATAATGTTTTCAAAGCGCATATCTTCGCTCGCTTTATAGATATTCATACGGAAAACAACCGTATCGAAAGTAGATGTAACTCTGTAATTTACTTCATTTATGACCACCGTATTTTCATTTTTTATAAAAAGCCCGTCCTCAAAACCTGTACTTGTAGTATCGAAGCACAACACTCTATGTCTTGCGGAAATACCCAAACTACTTTGTCGCGTCCTTCGGGGACGCACGATTAGTTCGTTTATTTCAAATGCTTTTTCTTCAAGGCTGACATTTCCGTTGTTAAGCGCTAAAAAATCAGAAATCTTCACAAAATAAGGGTGATAGCCAATATACGAAAACATTAACGTGTCGTTATAGTGTTCAGGTTCAATAGATAACGTATATTTTCCGTTTTGTTCAGAAACAGCGCCAACTTTGCCTACTATGCCGATGTTCACATATCCGATAGGCAGGTTAGTGTTTTTGTCGAAAACAGTACCCGAAATTGTTTGTCCGAAAAGTGACAGATTGCCGGCTATAAACAGAAGTGTAATGGCATATGCGAATTTTGCATAAATTTCCTGTTGCACTTTTTTCGGCAATTTTCTAAAAACCAAGTCATACGACTCGTCAAGCATCTGTTTCAGGACTGCTTCGGGAGTGTCGCCGTTCAAAATCACTGAACTCCAATGCGTTTTGTTAAAATGATACGCTGGCACGACATCTCTGTATTTCGCACGTAATTCTTCGCCTCGTTCGGGCGTGTTCTTCATGGAAATAACCTGCAAACCATCGCCGTCTTCGTGTATTAACGCAAACATCTTGTCGCCAACACGATAGCGAATAGCGTCCCATTCCTGCTTATAGTCCTCTTCGGCAGCCTTTTTGGAAAGACAATACGTCTGTATGAAATCGTAGTTCATTGAATTTGTTATTCAACAATTTTCACGGACGTTTGGTCAAGCAGTCGCGATTGTCCGGCAACTACCACCTTTGCGCCAGCCTCAATGCCCGAAATCACTTCGAAATTGTTTCCCATCAGGCGTCCAAGTTCCAATTCGCGGCGGTGGGCAATGTCATTTTCTATAGTGAACACGTACCGCGTATTTGTTCCGGGCTGTCTGATGACCGCCAAATCCGGCACTACAACGTGATCGAGCGTACCGAAATTGAGTTCCACGCGCGCGAACATTCCCGGACGAATAGCCATATCCGAATTGTTGATGGTTACTTCGGCTCTGAACGTGCGCGACATCTGGTCAATAGTAGGATAGATGATGTTTATCCTGCCGGTAAATTCCCTGTCGGGATACACGTCAAGCCTCACGCGCACTTCCATTCCCGTTCTTACGCGCGGAAAGTGTATTTCGGAAATGTTTACCAACACCTTCACGGGCGACATCTGCATCACGGTGAGGATTGGCATTGTGCCGCCAAAGATGTTCATCGCATCGAACGAGCGGGCTGTTACCACGCCGTCAATGGGCGAGTGCAACTCGGTGTTTTCTACGAGGTTACGCACTGTTTCGCGCAACACGTCCACCTGCGAGGTCAGTTGGTCTAACTGTTGCTGGGTGGCGCTTCCCGACGTGAACAGTTCGGATACGCGTCCAAGTTCACGTTCGGCGTTTTCCAACTGCAAGCGAGCCTGCACAAGGTTGGTCCTGTCCATCTGCACCAACAACTGCCCTCTGCTTACGCGGGCGCCCACTTCCACCAAAATATTGTCTATTCGACCCGGAATAGTTGGGGCAATGTGGTTTATCCTGTAGGCTTCGATGTTGCCGGTGAGTTCCGTAAGTTGCTCTACCGGCTGTTCGCTTACCATTTGCACTCTGACCAAAACTATCGAGTCCTGGTCGGTTTGCGATACTTCTGCGCTGCTTCCGCCTCCGCAGGCAGACAGCATCGCGACAATCGCTAAAATTAAAATACTATGAAAAAATTTCATTATTATTGATTTTTGAATTTATACTTTTTTATTACGACATTTAATACGACATTGCGACATTTACTACGACATTTTCGTTATTTACTACGACATTTTCGTCATTTACTACGACATTTTCGTTATTTACTACGACATTTTCGTTATTTACTACGACATCTTTATTTTTTATTATCCAGATACCTTTTTTATCAGAACCATCTCGCTCAATATAACCGGCATCTCTCAATTGTTTAAAAATTCTTTGAGCCTGTCTGGAAGTTACTGCTAATGCCTTGCCAAGTTCTTCGCTCGTGATAGCATTATTCTCTACAATAAGCCCCAACGCCCTGTTTTGAATATCAGACAGCCCGTTTACAGTGCTATTTACAGTGTCATTTACAGTGACATTATCCGCTGGCATTGGTTCGGCTACAAAATCGCTCTGTTTCAACAAAGTAATACTGAACATCCCTTTTAAACCAAAATCCGGTTGCGGCAAGGCGGCTTCCGTCATTGCTTTGCGCATACGCATCACGCCGGAGCCTATGTATTCCACCATGCGAATACGCTCCATCAGTCCGAATACCAACGGATTACGCGACCTGCTGATAGTTCCGAACTGTTCGGGCGGAATGGAACTTAACAAACCTCCGGGATTGGTAACAACCAAGCGGTCGTCATACAGTTCGACGACGATACGGGCGCCTTTGTCGTAATAATCGCGATGCGCAAGGGCATTAACTAACGCTTCTTTCAACACGGCTTCGGGTATTTCCCAGATTTCTTTGCGAGGTCTGCCGCCTTGACCTTCAATATCATAACGAACTTTCAGATGTTTTTTCAACCACGCAAGCGCCTGTTCGTATTGTCGGTACACCGGTCCGTACATGCGCTTGTCGTCTTCAATATAGCGTTTGTCTGTGCCATCGAACATCACACATCGCACAAAAGCGCTATCTAATAAATCATCGGGGCGTTTGCCGAAAAACAACACTCCGCCGTTCTTGAAATGTCCATCGTCAGTGTACAGTTTCAGGTTGTTGAACAGATGTTCGTTAGAAATTTCCTGATGAAATCCCGCCAGCATCTTAAATTCGGAAACAAACTCGGCATCAAGGTCGCGCTTCATATCGAATTTGCGACACGGAATTTCGTCGAAAAAGATACATTCGCTTTGCTGGAAAAAACCGCGCATCTCTTCGGCTTTGGTCAATTTTTGAGTATTAGACCCTTCTCGGAGGTAAATGGCGCCGGAAAACACGTGGGGCTTGCTTTTGCCGGGTGAAACATCAATAACCCAGACTGATTTTTCGCCAACCGCAACTGGATACATATCATAACTTATCGCAGGCGAAATCTCGCGAATAACGCCTTGAATTGAAGACCGCATCGTATTACTAACATTAGCGCCCTTTATATTGTTATGATCGTCAATGCCAATTATCAGATAACCGCCCGCAAGGTTGGCAAAAGCGCATACCTCCTCCGCAAGTTCGCGTACCTTTTTGGGAACGCTGACTTTGAATTCCGCATTATAGCCCTCGCCATTGCGAGCCATTTGAATTATATCGCCCGATGTAAGCATTTTTTCGATTGACAAATAATTTTCAACTTTCAATTTTCAATTTTCAATTGTTACAGCGTGTTTAACAATTTCTCCAACTCGGTTTGCGCCGTGAACACTTCCATCATCGCGTTGATGTAATTTCCCTGCGATTGCAACAGGCTTGTGTTGGCGGTGGTTACGTCCATACTTGACGCTGTTCCGTGCTGGAATTTTCGTGTTACGCTCTCGAACACGCTCTGCGACACCGTCATTGCTTCCCGCTGCAACTCAAGCGATTCCAAGGCGCTGTTGAGGTTGAAACGCAACTGCTTTTCCTGCATCAGCAAACTTTCGGCAACCAAATCGCGGTTGTTGTGCGCTGTTTCCAAGCGTATTTTTGCCTGTTGCGTGCGCGAAAGACGCTGCCCCGATGCAAAAATTGGTATATTTGCCTGCAAACCAATAACATTGTTGGGCGACATATCAAACGACGATCGCGCGATTTTGTACGTGTGGCTGTAAAATGCCACCACGCTTGGCAATGCCGAAGCACGTTCAAGACTTACCTGCATGTTTGCCAGATTTATCTGTCCGTCAAGCAATTGCACAGTGTGATTATCGCTCAAGTCAAACTCCGTGAGAAGTATCTCGGCTGCGTTTCTTGCAGCCATCAAGTCTTCAAAGGTTTCTGTCAGTTCTATTTCGGTATAGGCTTCCACGCCCAACTGAAACCTTAACAGATTATACGCCAACTCAATATGCCGCTCAATAGTTTTGATGGCGTTTGTCATCGTCAGCACCTGCACTTTCAACTGGTCGGCGTCTGTTTGTTCGGCAACGCCCACGCGCACAAGGTCTTCCGCGCTTTTGGCTATCTTTTCGATGTTTTCAAGGTTTTGCTCCAATATTTTCATATTTTCCTGCGCAACCAAAACCGTGAAATAAGCCGACTGCGTTTGATGCCTCACGTCTAACTCGGTTTGCTGACGGGCAGTTTCCGACAACTCCTCGCCAAGTTTCGACATACGAATACCAACCCAGTAACTTCCGCTGAAAAGCAGTTGGTTAACCGTTGTCTGCAAGTTGCTTGTGGGCGGCATGGCGATGTTCATTCCTGCAAAGTTCATACTAAACCCCATCATGTTCTGATAGGAAAGATTGGCGCTTACCTGCGGCAATCCCGCCGAAATGGTTTCCCACGTTCGTTTTTGGGCTTCGGATACCGACAGTCCCGCGTTCAGAACATTTCTGTTGTGCATCAACGCATGTTCCTGCGCTTCTCTCAACGATAGACGCAGAATATTTTCCTGCGAAAAACCAATTCGGCACACGCTAAATAGCGCGGCTCCCAATATTATACACTTCAACTGTGTTTTCATTATATTAACTTAATGTATATTTACTTTTTTATGTCTGTCAATAATTTCTATTCCTTTGGGCGTACAAACCCCGCGTAGAAATGTAATCACCATATTTTCGAATATTTCGGAAAACGAAAATTTTTCCATAATACTATCGTTAAATGTATTACTCTTTTCGTCCTGACAAAAGAAATAAGCGATAATTTCGGGATTTAAATCATTGCGAAAAACGCCTTCATCAATGCCTCGCACCAGCAATTCAATTATATTCCGATACTTGTTCTCTTTGATTTGTGTCAGGTGTACCTTAAATACTTGTGGATAATACTTTTTGATGTCGGTTACCATGCTTATTTGCCGTAGCGCCGCCTGTTCTGCGCTCATTTGCAGTATATCCAAAATAGCCTCAACCACGTTATCGGCTTCAAGAAGCAGTTTTTCAAAATACTTTTTGTTATTTTCTGAAAAAGCGGCGATACACGACACCAAAAGGTCTTCCTTGTCTTGAAAATTCTCGTAAATCGTTCGTTTCGAGATGCCCAAATGCCGAGCAAGGTCGTCCATCGTTGTGCTTTTGACGCCCGCCAGCCCGAACAATTCAGAGGCTTCTTCAATTATATGTTGTTTTATCATTGATAAATAGTTTTATTTTGAAATTCGCTGCAAAGATACAAAAAACTTTGGAAACAAAAAAAGTTTTTAAATTTTTATGAAAAGTTTTTTTCTTTTTTGATGGCTTCGTAGGCACGAGTCAATTCCAAAAATCTTTCATTTGCTGTTTTCTTCTTATTTTCATCAAGATATAATACCTTGTCGGGGTGAAATTCATTTGCAAGTTTGCGATAAGCCTTTTTTATTTCAATAACATTTGCCGTGTGATTAACGCCCAAAACGCTGTATGCTGCAATAATAGCGTCATTTTGCACAATCGGCGACTCTACCGCCTGTTTTAGCCTCAACCCTGCGGCAATAACATTAAGTATTTGTTGTTCAGTATCGGTCAATCCACCGTCTATTTTTGCCAATTTGTAAAGAAATTGCATCAGTTGTACCCGTGATGAATAATCAAGACTGCCTCGTACCTTTGTACAGGCGCTTTCTAACGGAATTTTTTGTTTCAATATTTCATTGAAATGTATAAACGCTTCATCGGCAACGTTTATGCCATAGTTATTCTTCAAAAAAAATTTAACTAAATCTTCTTCTGAATTTACAGCCGGTCTATCTGCTTTTACAACTGCGGCGAGTATCATAATCAGATTTGTCGAAAAATCGCCAATCGGCTTTTTTTTCTCTTTTTTAATAGAAAAACTGTCTATCACCGTTCCGCCGACGAATCCCAATACTCCGCCCAACGGACCGCCTAACAGCCAACCCAAACCGCCGCCAAGCCATTTGAATGACTCGCTTAATAACCGAACTATAGAACTAATGAATGAAGGCACGTGAAATTTGTTTATAATCAAAATACGTTGGCGCAAAAGTAATTCTTTTTTTATAAACAACAAAAATGTGTCTATACTATTATTGTTCGCAAAGCTCAATTAAGAAACTAAAACTACTTCAACGTCAGACTGATACCAGCCCGTATCCATCTGTCGGGAAGGATAATATTGCCAAAGTCTCGATGTTGTTTGTTACCAAGATTTGAGGCTTCTAAAAATACGTTTATCCGTTCGGATTGACGATAAACGCGCAGGTCAATTTTCCAAAACGGATCGTAGGGGGTGGTTTCAGAATCAAATAATTCTGTTTCAGTGTCGTAACGCAAATATCCGCCGTTGCGGTCTTGCCATGTAATTTGCCAATTTGCGCAAATTTTTTCTACTATGCGGTGAGTTACGCCAATATTAATTTTGTGGCGCAGGTAACTCCTCTCATAATCTGATTGATATTTCGTCGAAATATGGCTGTCCATAAACGTATAAAACGCTGAAAACGATTGCAATGGAAGGTTTTCGTTCATATTCCATAATCCGCCTAATGAAATTCCGTGCGTTTTTACTTCCGTTAGATTCATGCTCTGCGAAATCTGTTCACCGGGCTGCCATATCCATGCTATCGCGTCTGAAATAGTACGATAAAAATAATTGATGTTAAAAAAACGATTGCCTGTAGTAATTCTGGCGCCTGTCTCGTATTCGGTACTGCGTTCGGGTTCAAGGTTAGGACTGCTTTTATGGTCAGGGGCTTCATAATAAAGATCGGTAAATGTTGGCAACCGCATCGCCATGTTTGCCGATCCGTACATTCTTAATATGTCATTTGGTCTGAAAGCAATGTCTATGCCCGGATAAACGTTTATTTTGCCGCCTGTGTAATTATTGTTATTAGCCAGCGCCCCCACCGATGCGCTCCAATTTCCAATATGCAGGTTTTGTTCCAAAAATACGCTTGTGTTGGTGCGCAGGTCTGTCTTGTTGTACCATTTACCCGTATGTCCCCGTACTTCCCTGTGATCTTTCTCTTCCATCAGATTGCCAAGGTTATTGCTGAAAATACGTTCGCTACGCATCAAAAGACCTACACTTGCTCGTCCGAAGCGGTTAGGAAGCGATGCAATGACGTTAGCGCCATACGCATCGGTAAAATGAAAATTGCGGTAAACATCAGGATTATCGCGAATAAGCGTATAGCGGTCATAGTTTCGGCGCCAGTATATTGTAGGCGATATGCTTAATTTGCCTGCCGTAAGATCGGTTTTGAGCGCTGCAAAAAATGTGTGTAGCAATTCGTGCTGGTTGAGCCATCTTGCTCCGTAAAAACTGTTAGCGCCGTAGTCTCTTTTAGAAAATCCTAATTGCAGGTCTAACGGAACTATACTGTCGTTCAATTTATTTTGCATGAAGACGGTCAAATTTTGAAAATCGA
>Ga0099364_10002074_pt1 | contig 32279 bp, 23 predicted proteins | sample TergutTh196P3_FD_73070 | JGI IMG/M metagenome (GOLD analysis project Ga0099364, IMG submission 73070) | Microcerotermes parvus P3 segment gut microbial communities from Pointe-Noire, Republic of the Congo - Th196 P3 | ecosystem: Host-associated > Arthropoda: Insects > Digestive system > Gut ... | reverse complement strand
TTGGTCATGTAGTCGTCTGCACCCAGGCCCAGGCCGCGGATTTTGTCGATGTCGTCTTTTTTGGCGGACACCATCAAGATGGGGATGTTTTTTTCCTCGCGGATTTGCCGGCATATCTCGAAGCCATCCACGCCGGGCAGCATCAGATCCAGCACGACCATGTCATAATCCTTGGTCCGCGCCATCTCCAGGCCCTCGGCCCCGTTTTCCGCCACGGTCACTAAAAAACCGCTCAGCTCCAGGTAATCCTTTTCCAGTTCGGCAATCGCTTCTTCATCTTCGATAATCAAAATTTTATTCATGGATAACCTCCTTTGTGAATTTCCTGAATACTATGTGCATGCAGGTTCCCTCGTTTTCGCGGCTGGTTGCCCAGATGTAGCCGCCATGGTCCTCGACTATCTTTTTGACAATCGACAGGCCGATGCCGCTGCCGCCCTTGGCTGAATTCCGCGATGCGTCTGAGCGGTAGAAACGCTCGAATATGCGCCCCAGTTCCCTGGCGGGGATGCCCCTGCCGTTGTCCTCTATCTCTATACGGATGGAATCGTGTTCATCCAGTATGCGTATGGATATTTCACACTCTGCCTTGTTGCGGTCTATATACTTGACAGAGTTGCTGATGATGTTGCCCACCACCCGCTTTAACTGCTCGGGGTCGGAAATGATGGTCGTCTCCGGCGAAACAAAGTTGGAGTAGTTTAGGCGGATGTTCCTGGATTCCAAGTCCAGGCCCACTTCCTCTATGCAATCGCTAAAATAGTCTGCGACGTTTATTTTACGAAAGGTGTAGGGCATGCGGTTGGAGCCGATGCCGGTATAAAAGGTCAGTTCGTTGATCAGGCGGTCCATGTCGTTGGCTTTGTTGTATATGGTGCGTACATAGCGGTCCATTTTCTCCGGCGTGTCGGCCACCCCGTCCGCTATGCCCTCGATATAACCCTTTACCGCCGTGATGGGCGTTTTCAGGTCATGGGTAATGTTGCTGATCATTTCACGGTTTTGCTTCTCCGTCTCCATCTTTTCTTCTATGGATTCCTTCAGGCGCAGGCGCATTTCCTCGTAGTTGTGGTATAGCTCACCGATCTCACCCCGGCCATCGCTCTCGATAATGTACTCCAGGTCGCCGTCGGCGATATTTTGCATGGCCACGTTTAATTGATTTATCGGCTGAAACACGCCACGATTGAACCAGTGGATAAGTAACAGGCCAATCAGCAAAAATATCATGATGATTGCGAAAAACAGTTGATAGATCATGGTCTGCGCCACCAGCATGTCTTGGAATATTTCGCTGGTTATGTAAAAAACCATGTCCAGGCTGGGTACCACTGGCACCGGCAGGTTTTTTATCAGTAAAAAGCCCATGACCAGGAACGTGAGGCCGATCAGTGCCGGCGGCAAAATCAGTATGACCAAAAAGGTTACAATCAAGCGCGTCTTAAATCTCATGGGCTTATTATAGCACATGATGAGGCCCTCTTGGGCCGCCATTCATAAAATATACATAAAGATTAGGGAATAAAGTATAAAGAAAGGTTCAAATATTTATGACAACTTCGCGTCCAGGCGCTTTAGCAGCGTATAGATGGGCTTACCCAGCGCCAGCATCAGGGCAAAATTCCACGCGCCATGCCATACATCCCAGGGCAGGCCGCTTATCCAGTAGGCCAGGGCGTATGCCGGGTCCAGCGGGATATAGGCGATGGCAAAGAGCGAGCCAAAGATCAGGCCAAACACGCCCGATACCACCGCCCACAGGACAAATTCTTCTTTGATAAAGCGCTTTAATAATAACACGGCCACCACCAGCAACGGCCAGCTATAGAGGTAGCCTATCCACCAGAGGCCAAAGCCCCACATCAAGCCCTCGATTATGCTAAACACTGTGACAATGAAAAAGCTGTCCTTGCCATATAACAGGGTGTAGATTATCACCAGCAAGGAAATTAGCTCAATATTGGGGAGCGGCTTTATCGCCAGCATCGTGACCGTCAGGATGGCGGCCAGGAAGGCGATGCGGACTATGCGTTTTATGGACATGAGATTACCCCCATGTTACTGTTCAGACCTTACCGTCATTGCGAGGCTGTTTTACAAGCCGAAGCAATCCAGAGCAAAGGATTCACTTGCCTTGTTACTGGATTGCTTCGTCGCTTCGCTCCTCGCAATGACGAATAGTAGAATTTTGATTATGTCTGAACTGTAACGCTACCAGCCTTGCATTAGGGTGAAGGTATAGACGGAGCCGTCCGTGAGCGGGATGTCGTCGGCCCCGACCATGGCATCTTCACCATCCACGGACAAAGCCCACCAATAGCCCTCGGCAAAATCTTGCTCCATGCCATGGAAACCGGTGACGAACAGGCCAAAATCGCTGTCGTCGTAGGTGCAGCCATCCATGGTACGCAAAAACTCGCCCAGCAGTAATAATTCGCTGCGCTCGTTGGTGGTTTCGTGGTAGGCGTCGCGCTCGGAGATGATTTCGATGCTAAAGCGCTTTAGGCCTGCCTGCGTGTCCGGGATGTTCATTAAGACGGCGATGACACCGGCGATGATGAAGATGGCGGCAACAACAGATACGATAACTACTTTCTTTTTCTTGCTCATAAAAAAGCTCCTTTCTTTCTCACTAAAGAAACGCACCTAATTATGGCAAGTCTTAGGACTTAGCATCAACCGTCTTTATCCGCCTTCTCGCACAAGTATTGCACAATGGCTGTTACCAAACACCGTTAGTATACATGGATAAAGCGTCCGCATTACCTCAGAAGTAAGCTGTCAATGATTTTCACATTGTTCCTGTTTTAATCCCTTGCGGGAACCATAACTATATTACGTGGCATTATACCACAGGTTTGCCCAACAATGCAAACATATTTGATTTATAGGCCTCCACGCCGGGCTGGTCGAAGGGATTTACGCCCAGGATATAACCCGACACGGCGCAGGCAAATTCGAAGAAGTAGTATAGCTCGCCCAGGTAATGCGCGCTGACTTCGGGGATTTTGATGATCAGGTTGGGTACATTGCCGTCCGTATGGGCCTGGATGGTGCCTTGCATGGCGGCGCGGTTTACAAATTCCACTGACTTGCCCGCCAAGTAATTCAGGCCGTCCAGATTGACGGCTTCCGTGCCGATGATGATTTCATCGCGGCTGCTTTCGATGTCCAGCACCGTTTCAAAAAGATTGCGGGCGCCGTCCTGGATGTATTGCCCCATGGAATGGAGATCGGCCGTTAGGTCCACGCTGGCGGGGAAAATACCCTTTTGGTCCTTGCCCTCGCTCTCGCCGTAGAGCTGCTTCCACCATTCGCAGACGAAACGGGCGCACGGCTCATAGGCGGCCAGGATTTCTATGTTTTTGCCTTTTCTCAGGAGGATGTTACGCAGGGCGGCGTACAGGAGGACGTCGTTTTCGTGATAGTCGGCCGACAGCGCCCGCTCACGGGCCGCAACCGCACCCGCCATCAGCGCGTCTATGTCCGCCCCGCTGGCGGCTATCGGCAACAAACCCACGGCGCTGAGGACGGAAAAGCGCCCGCCCACGTCGTCCGGCACGACAAAGCTTTCGTAGCCTGCTTCGTCCGCCAGTTTCTTCAGCGCCCCCCGCGCCTTGTCGGTGGTGGCGTATATCCGTTTGGCGGCCCCGTCCTTGCCGTATTTTTGCTCCAGCAGGCCCTTGAAGACACGAAAGGCTATCGCCGGCTCGGTCGTGGTGCCGGATTTACTGATAATGTTGACGGAAAAATCGCGCTCACCGATGACTTCGATCAAATGCTTTATGTAGCTAGTGCTGAGCGAATTGCCGGCAAAGTATATTTCCGGGCCCTTGCGGATGTCCTGCGAGACGACATTTTGAAAGCTGTGGCCCAAAAATTCCAGCGCCGAACGCGCCCCCAAATACGAGCCGCCAATGCCGATGGTCACCAGCACCGCCGAATCCGCGCGAATTTTTGCCGCCGCTTGTTTTATGCGGGCAAACTCATCGCGGTCGTATGCCGTGGGCAGGTCTATCCAGCCGAGAAAATCCGCACCGGGGCCGCTCTTTGCAAGCAGCGCCTCCCTGGCATGGATGGCCGCATCCTTCATCATGTCTATTTCCGCAGGGCTGATGAATGGGTTTGTTTTTGAGTAGTCCAGGCTTATTTTTTTCATTTGGTCTCCTTTTGGCAGGGGGCCCCGCATTAAAACATTGCGGGGTGACGGTCGGGGCTGGGGCTTCTTTATTTATATCATAAAAAACGATATAATGATAGCCCATACTTGACACTACCCCCTCCATAGGCTAAATTATAGAAAAAGGAGAACTGTTTTGTTTAAATTACTGAGGTCTTTGGAGGGCTTGTTATGGCCGGTGCTGGCGATCATCGTTTTATTGGTGGTACAGGCCTACTGCGACCTGGCACTGCCCCAATATATGTCCGACATCGTGGATATCGGCATTACCCGCCGGGGCATGGCGGATGTGAGCCCGCTGGTGATAGCCGAACAGGTGGCAGCCGGCGTGGACTTTAGCGAGACGCAAATGTCCTATATTTTGCAAAAAGGTGCCGCCATGCTGGCCTTCACTCTGGTGATGGTAGCGGCGGCGGCGCTGGTGGGCTTGTTAGCCGCCCGCAGCGGTTCGCAGGTGGGCTTGCAACTGCGCGACAAGGTTTTCAAAAAGACCCTTTCTTTTTCCAATGCCGAGCTGGACAAATTCACTACCGCATCCTTGATAACCCGCAGCACCAACGACATACAGCAGGTGCAGATGGCGGCCATCATGGTCTTGCGGATTGTTTTTTTCGCGCCGATACTGGGGATAGGCGGCGTGATAAAGGTTAGCGGCACGCAGTCGGGGATGGGCTGGATCATCGGTGTGGCCCTGGGGGTCATTACGACCATCGTCGTCATCTTGATAGCCGTGGCAATGCCCAAATTCAAGCAGGCCCCGGTGTTGATGGACAAACTGAATCTCGTTTCGCGCGAGATTTTGACCGGCGTGAGCGTCATCCGCGCCTTTGGCCGTGAGCGGCATGAGGAAAAACGTTTCGAGCAGGCCAGCGCCGAACTGCGGGATAATCAGCTCTTCACCAGCCGCGTGATGGCAATCATGATGCCGGCGATGATGATGATAATGAATCTGATTACCCTGGGTATCGTCTGGTTTGGGGCGCAGGGCGTGGACATGGGACGGCTGCTGGTCGGCGATTTGATGGCCTTTATCGCCTATACGATGCAGATAGTGATGGCCTTTTTGATGCTTACGATGATTTCCGTCATGCTGCCGCGGGCGATCGTTTCGGCGAAACGGGTCAATGAAATTTTGGAAACGGACAGCTCCATCCACGACCCGGAGGACTTTGTAGACCCTGCGGCAGATGTCCGCCACGGGGATTTTGCCCCCGCGCAGGGCGTCGTCTGTTTTGAGGATGTCTCTTTCCGCTATCCCGGCGCCGACGAGGACGCCATCTCCGGTATAAGCTTCACGGCCCGCCCCGGCGAGACGACGGCGATTATCGGCTCCACCGGCTGCGGAAAATCCACGCTTTTACATTTGCTCATGCGTTTTTATGATGTGAGTGGCGGTAAAATCACCCTGGACGGCAGGGACATCCGTCAACTGCGCCAGAGCGATTTGCGCGCCCAGATGGGCTTTGTGCCGCAAAAGGGCTTGCTCTTTTCCGGCGACATCGCCTCCAATATAACATTTGCCGGCGATCACATAGACGATACGCGGATGCGGGAGGCGGCGCGCATCGCCCAGGCCGAGGACTTTATCGCCGAAAAAGAAGAGCAATACGCCAGTGAAATATCGCAGGGCGGCAGCAATGTCTCCGGCGGACAGCGGCAGCGCCTTTCCATTGCCCGCGCCATTGCCGGCCAGGCGCCAATTTTCCTCTTTGACGACAGTTTCTCCGCCCTGGATTATAAAACCGACGTCGCCCTGCGCAGGGCCTTGGGCGAAGCCATGCGGGATTCCACGGTCATCATCGTCGCCCAGCGGGTGGGTACGATTCTGCATGCCGACCAGATTATTGTTTTGGATGACGGTAAAATCGCCGCGATTGGAACGCATGATGAGCTGATGGAGCATTGCGGGATTTATCAGGAGATTGCCGGTTCGCAGTTGGGTGGGCTTGCCAATTCACAGTTAGGCGTAGGGCGGGGGCTTGCCAGTTCACAGTTGGATGTAGGGCGGGGGCTTGCCCCCGCCGCACCGAAAGGGGGTGACGTGAATGGCTGAACGACACTCACCCCCACCCCGCCGCCGCATGGGGCCGGGCAGCGGTCCGCCCCATATGCACGGCGAGAAAGCCAAGGACTTCGCAGGCACGATGAAGAAGCTCCTGGCTTATATGGGCAACTATAAATACGCGATGCTCTGCGTGTCTGTCATTGCCGTGGGGGGAGCGGTCTTTGCCATTTTGGCGCCCCGCATCATGGGGCAGGCCATTACCGCCCTCTACGACGGCTTCATGGCAAAAATCACCGGCAGCGGCGGGATAGACTTTGCCCTGATCGCTGAGATTGTGCTCTTGCTTTTGATACTCTACGTCCTCAGCGCCTGCCTGAACGGTGTCCAGGGCTTTATCACCGCCGGCATTTCCCAGAAAATCTGCTTTCAGTTCCGCCGTGAGCTGTCGGAAAAGATAAACCGTATGCCGATGAGCTACTTCGAGCAGGCGGCGGTGGGCGATGTCTTGTCGCGCATCACCAATGACATCGACACGATAGGGCAAAACTTAAACCAGAGCATCGTCCGCCTGATTACTTCTTTGGCGATGATCATCGGTATTTTGGTAATGATGTTGAGTATCAGCCCCCTGATGACGCTGATTGCCCTTATCATCATGCCGATAACCGTCGTTTTGATGGTCTTCGTCGTAAAACATTCGCAGCATCATTTCAACGACCACCAAAAATACCTGGGGCAGCTCAATGGCCGGATCGAGGAAGTATATGGCGGCCATAATATCATCCGCGCCTTTAACCGCGAGGCAGAGACCGCCGCCGAATTTTCCGAGACGAACAAGCTGCTCTATGGGGCGTCGTGGAAATCGCAATTTATCTCGGGCCTGATGTGGCCGGTGATGTCCCTGGTCGGCAATCTCGGCTATGTGGCGGTGGTGGTGGTCGGTGCGCTGCTGACGCTGAATGGCACGATTTTGATTGGCGACATTCCCGCCTTTATCCAGTATATGCGCAATTTTACCCAGCCCTTGCAAGAGATCGCCCAGACGACGAACATGCTGCAATCCACGGCAGCGGCGGCGGAGCGGGTGTTTGAGTTTCTGGCGGAGGCGGAGGAAGTGGAGGTGCCAGGGGTGGACGCGGACGCAGGGGTGGACGTCGTGGACGCGGTTCCCCCGGCGCAAATCGTCTTCGACCATGTACGCTTCGGCTACGCCGCCGACAAACCCGTCATCCAGGATTTTTCCACGGCGGTGGAGGCGGGTCAGATGATTGCCATCGTCGGGCCGACCGGGGCAGGGAAAACGACGATGGTGAAGCTGCTGATGCGTTTCTATGATGTCGGCGGCGGAATGATAAGTCTCGATGGCCACGATATTCGCAGCCTGCCGCGCCCTGAACACCGGGCAAATTTTGGCGTGGTCTTGCAGGATACCTGGCTGTTCAAGGGCTCGATCATGGAAAATATCCGCTATGGCAAGCTGGACGCCACCGACGACGAGGTAGTGGCCGCCGCCAAGGCCGCCTATGCCCATCGTTTTATCATGACTTTACCCGAAGGCTATCAGATGGAGCTAAACGACGATGCCAGCAATGTCTCGCAGGGGCAAAAGCAACTGCTCACCATTGCGCGGGCGATACTGGCCGACCGCCCGATTTTGATTCTGGACGAGGCCACCAGCTCGGTCGATACCCGCACAGAGGAACGCATCCAAAAAGCGATGTCCAACCTGATGCGCGGCCGCACCAGCTTCGTCATCGCCCACCGCCTCTCGACCATACAGGGCGCCGACCGTATTCTCGTGATGAACGACGGCGACATCGTCGAGCAGGGGCGGCATGCCGAGCTGCTTAGCGCCGGCGGCTTTTATGCCGAGCTCTATGAGTCGCAGTTTGAGCGCGCGGGGTGATGGGGGCTTGAATCTGCATTGTCACCCTCCCCCGTCACCCCGCAGATAAGAAAACCCCCGGCTGGAAGGCCGAGGGTTTTCTCATACGGAATTTGGGAAAGTTTGTATTTCAGACGCTTTTGTTGCGTCTTAATACCTCTTGTGCTGTGAACTATCTGGCGATATTCACCTTCACGTTCACGTTGGTGGGCTTGGTCGATTTGTTGATCGGCTGCGGCCTGTTGTTTGCATCCAGGTCCGCGTTGCCGTTCGCATCGAGCTTGTATGTGCCCAGCGGCCACGCTTCCAGCTTCAGGGTGTAGCTGTTTGCGGGGGCGGAGCCGTTGCTGCGGGTGAGTGCCACGCGGTTCAGCAGCCGGAAGGTCCAGGCATTTGTGCTGGCGCGGTTAATCTCGATGCCGCTGTTGCCGCCAAAGCCGTCCGTGCGGGTCAGCGTGCCGTTGGCCTCGCGTTTGTCCCCCTTGCCGGAGAGCGTGATAATCTGGTACTCGCCGCCCTTTGGCGCTGTGAGGTCAATGGCCACCGTGTCTGACCGGAACGGCGCGTTGTTGAACAATGTCACATCGGCCTTGTTGGTCTTGAAGCTGGCGTTCGGGCGGTTCGGCGTCACGCGCAGGCGGCGGTTGTTGCCGCTGGCGTTGGTCCAGGAATTGATGGTGGTGCCGTTATCCAGGTCTATTTCCCAATCCAGGTCATAGTTCTGGCCCTGCACGACATAGCCGTAGCCGTAACCGTTTACCGTGCCGGCGGCGCTGCCCAGCGGGGTGGTGGGCATCATCTGGATGTCAAAGCTCCGTTTCCCGGTGATCACGGCCTGGAAGTTGTCGTCCGGCACCACTGTGTTGCCTTCCCTCCGGCCGATCCTGATGCTGCTTTGTACCCAATCCTCTTCATCATAGTAATACCATTCCGAAATGTTCACCTCAGGGCCGGTACGCGACAGCGACATCGTGTAGCTCATCTTGGAATCGGGATCGATGACGCTGATGCGGTTGCTGTTCTTGAAGCTGGCCATTATGGCGCCGGTCTCCACGCGCAGGGTGGCGCTGGCGGTGTTGGACGTCCGCACGTTGCCGGCCTTGTCCTTCTGCTGGTTGCTGATGCGGATGGGCACGCTGAAACTCTTGAGGGTCGTGCCGGCCGCGGCCAGGGCTTCGCGATCCAGTTCCACGTATAACCCGCTGCCTATGTAAGAGACAAAATATCTCGAAATGTAGGGATGATCCGCCAGGTCTTTCGCGGTCCTGCCGTCCTGCCATACAACCTTAAAGGGTTCTTCGTCATAATCCAAATCCACCAGGTTGAGCGGGTTGGTGCTGATGTCGAACCAAGCATATTCATCCGTGGCATTCACGGTGACGGTGCCCGGCTTGACGCTCAGTTGCGCAGTGCCCTTCCGCTCGGAAACAGTCAGGTTCACGAAGGCCGGGCTGCTGGCCGGTACGCCTTCAAAGTTCACGCGGAGCCGGTAGCTGCCTGCCGGCGTGCCGCCGGGGATCCACAAATCATACTTGCCGCTGTAATCGTCATACTCACCCGGCAGTAAATCCCTGGAGTTGTAGGCCCCGCCGTCCTCGAAGGTGACGCCGGAAACCGCATCACCATTGCGTCTCTCCAGATAGACCCCGGTAATCAGTTCCAGGTTGTCCCTGGTCCAGGCATTCTTGCCGCCCAGTGCTATCTCCACATTGCGGCCGCGGTCCGTGGCGACCGGCCTCAGCGAGACGGTGCCCGGCGTGACCGACAGGCTCGGTTTCTGGCTGGAAATGTTGACGGTCACGTCAAACTTGTTGCCTACAAAGGTACTGTTGTAGGCCCGGAGCATGTTGGGCTTGTAGATATCCATCGTCAGGGTGACCCTGGCCTTCTGGCTGTTGCCGCTGGTGGCGCTGCCCAGCACGACCGTGTTGTTTGATAATATGGCTGGGGTTTCGCCCGGATTGGTCCTCTGTGCCGCTATCCTGTTGGTGTTGCCCTGCGGCTCCACGGGCACGTCGGCAAATCCCACTGCCCCAGCGGTGCTGGTCATTTTGATCACGGCTGCCTCATTGGGGAAGAAGCGGTTCAGTTGGAAGCGGCCGTCCGCCTTGATGGACGGGTAGCGGATGCTGGGCGTGATGGTGATGGTGTTGCTGCTGCCAATCGTCGCCTTTTGCCAATCCTCGGCCTTGTTTGCATCGCCGTCTTCTGCCAGTACCCATACTTCCACGTTGCTTACTTTGGCAAAGTTCTTGCCGTTGGCCATCTTGTCCGTGCTCTTGGTATCCGTGCTGCTGATGATGATGGCGCTGTTGTCATCACCCATGTAGGCGATGAAATCTGATATTTCTTTCGCCCCGTCCGGCGCGTTGACCAGGTCGGTGCCGGCGGGATAGAGGCGCACGCCCACTATTTTTTCGTCGGCGCCTTCGCCCACTTCATTTTTGGCTATCGGCATGTTGGCGCGTATCGGCAGTCTGCCGCCGTCCACCAGGGCGCGGTTCACGGCCACGTTGTTGGACAGCAGTTGTGCTTCCACCTTGGCGCCGGCAGGGATTACTTCCACCATGACCGTGGCCATGAAGGTATCTTTGTAGCTGGCGCGCAGTTCCACGGTCTCCCACTCGGTGACGGTGGTGCTGAGCGTGGTGGGGTTGGTCTCCTTGCTGCTCAGTGTCACGAGGGTCGTTTCCGGGAAGACGGACCAGTCCACCTTGGTCACGGCCGGCGTGTGTGTCGTTTTGCCGTCGCTGAAACTGAATTTGGTTTCAAACGGCTGCGGTGAGCCGGCCCGTACCGTGGTGTCTGCCGGATCTATCTCAATGCCGGTGATGAAGACGGTGGAATCCACGGTGTTGAGCGGTGCCAGGCGGTAGTTTAGGTTGGCTTTATCATTTGTTATAGAGAGGTAGTAATAACCCTCGGGCATGGGGGTAACCACGGCATTCACGCTCGGGCGCAAGACATCCACAATGGCGTCTTTTGGCAGGCGATGATCCGCGTCGTTCCTGGAATCCCCGGTGAAGGTATAGGCTTTATACTGTAGTGACAAACCGATGCCTTTATCCCGGTCCAGAATATCCGAGAGGTTCAGGTTGGCCATGGTGGTGCTGCCCACCCGCATTGCGGCTTCCGATTCATCATCATAGTTGATCACCGCTTTGCCCTGTCCGGGCCTGATTTCCGGCAGATAGATCGCATCCGCCATCATGCGTATTTCTTTTTGCTCGATTTCGACAGTGAACTCATCGCTGGAGATTACTTTGTCATCCACTCCCCCCGCGAATTTTTCGTCGTTGCTGTCAAAAATCGTCACTTTTACTTTGTCTTTAACGTCGGCATTGTTCACGCCATTGTATTGCAGCTTGAGCGTAGCCACGTCATCCGTGATGGTGACAGGTATTTTCGTAGTTTCCCCACCCGCAACCCATTTGGGATTTTCCGGGTCGGTAACGTCTTGTACACTTACCCCGACAGGCAGCTCAACGATCGTGGCTTTATACTCTATAGCCTTTACACTGCCGTCTTCACTGGCTTTTCGTGAGTCACGCAGGCCGCTGGTGAACAGGTTAAGGTCCACGGTATTTACGGCCCCGTATACCATGCTGCCATCCACATTCACGCCCCAAATTTCTTTTATGACAGTGGAATCCTTGGTGAAGGGCGTATAGACCGGTTCATAGTTGTCGCTCTGGGCACCGGACAGGCCAACCGCTTTTTCAAAATCAATGAGAACGGGGGCTTCTTCGCTGGCCACTTCCACTGTTCCCTTTGCGGGGGCCGCGTCTAGCCTTAGTGTTACCACGTCTTTAGTGGTGGAAGCCGTGCCATCTACATTTGACCTAAATTCGATGGCCGTTTCATCCAGGACAACCATTGTAGCGCTGCCTTGCCCTGTGGTTTCATAACCGAGTTCCACATAACCGGCTCCCGCTTTTTTATCGTCTGCCACATAGCGTGATTTGTCCGGATCCACCATTACTTCTATTTCTTTGGGTTCCACAATCAGCGTGTAGGTGGCGTGCGACGCCGTATAAGTCACGGGGTTCGCACCCGTGCTGGTGCTGCCTTCCTTGTCGGCGCGTATCTCGACCATACCGGCATTCATAATGGTCATTTGGCCGGCATTGGCACCGGATTCCGTCAAACGTACGACATCCCCGTTGGTGTTGCTAATCGAGTAGCGGACAGCACCCGTGCCTGCGTCATTGCTGTTTACAAGGTTGCTGAATATCCGCATATCGCCGTAGGTCATTTTTACCACTTCATCCGTAAAGAAGATTTCTTGTATCGTGCTATTGGAGTGGGTAAAGGTGGCGCGGATGGTAATTTTGCCATCTATTGCGGCCCTGGGATTGACGCTATACTGCATGGTTCCCCTTGCCGCCGTAGCTTCCCCGGTAGTGGGTTTGGCTTCATTCACGGCCGCCAAGTTACTCCAACTGTTGAAAGAGAGGCGGTTGTTATCAAAGTTCGCCCTGGCCAGACCATAGTGAATGTCTATCGGGCTGCCCGCGCGGGCATAGCCGACATTCAAGGCTCCCGTAGCACTAAAGCTTACGGAATCGCCACTTTGCAGGCTGGGATTGGCACTGGGGGCTGCCAGTTCGATGGTATAGGGCACGGTTTTTCCTTCATCAAATACCGCGCCGTGCGGAGCCACTTCCGGAGCCTCTACCTGCGGATGGGTGACGCTGACGCTGATGGACTTGCCCACATGGTCGCCGTCGATTTCGAAGACATTCGTCACTTCCCCATCAACTTTAGGTTCCGCTTTTCCGTCCACATACCAAGTCCAGACGTATTTGTTAGGTTCCACGGTTTTGTTTACCGGATTGGCGTTTGTCGGGCTGCTTACCCTGGCCGTCAGTTTGGCGCCTATCTGGTTGCCCACATCGGCCGTGGCACCGGAGCCGGTCGCCTTGTCGCTGGTGATGGACACGACCGTGTCCGCCCTCCACTGCGCCATAGGTGTATACCTGGTGCTGTTGTTGTTCACGCTCTTGATGCCGTCGGTGTTCACAGCCACTACTTCAAAGATATACTCCCTGCCGTCCACCAGACCGGTGATAACTTTTTCCGTGGCCAAGGTGCCGGATTGCATTACCACGGGGTCCACGGTAGGAAGCGGGTCAGTTATTGTAGTATCAGCATGTTTAACATTAATCTCGTATCTTGTTATGCCAAAACCAGTTATTCCGCCGCCCACAGTGCCCGTCAGGACACCGGCGTTTTGCGCGCCAGCGCGGCCCGCGGGCGTGGCGGTCCAGCTCAATACAACGCCGCCCGTGCTATTTATGCTGATGGCCGGGTTTTCCGGGCTGTCCGGCTCTACCGGCAGTCGGTAGCGTACGTGCTTGGCGGGGCTGGGGTCGGTGGTGCCGCCACCGGCTTCGGTGGCGTCGCCCTTAAAGCGTACAAAGGCGTTTACGGTTTCACCCAGCGGAACGTTTGTCTGTTCCGGACTGCCTACACCAGTGCGATTGTCTTTGAAGTCTTTATCTATTACTTCCCCGCTACCACGGGTCATGGCGTATTGCGGCGCACCGACTCGCGTGTTTGCTTCCCCGGCCACAGGAACGTATTCGCTTATGCCAATAGTATTGTAGCGTTTGTTTGCAGCGTCATAGGTGGTCCGGCCGCTTATTTCCACATTCCCGGCCGGAGCCGCCTGGCCTTTTCTGTTCACGCTAAAGATGAAGGCATCTTTGTAGTCTAACTTATCGGTTGACGAGGCTGTCATGGGCTTTTTAGCGTCATTGTGTCCACCATGCTGCATCAAGAGTGTCAGACTCGTATAGACTTTCTTTTCCGCCAGGTTGAAAGCCGGGGTTTGCGCGGTGGTCTGTATGGTAAGGGTACCGACGTTATTTCTTATTGTCACGATACCGGTCCCCAGACCAACCGCAGTCGCACCCGAAGGCAGGCCCGTGTAGCCATCACCAGTAGTGGTGTAACCGCTCACCGTATAATCGCCGTTTTCCAGGCCTTCCGTGACCACGTCAAATCTGGCGGTGCCAGCGGTGCCGGAGGTCAGGACGCCCTGCTGCGCACTGATACTCTTGATGCCCCAGGTGCTGCTGGCATCAATCAGATATTTTTCGGTGGACACGTCGTATCTTCTGCCATCGAAGGTGTCCGGTAATACGACGATGTAGTTGGCCGCGTCTTTACCGGTCAGGACGAAGCGGTCCGCACCCGTGCCGTCAGCATTCATTTTTAGGTAATTTACCGCCGCGTTTTCCGCACCACCGTTTGCTTCCGAAGCGAGAGCGATGTGAGTTCCAGGCACTACAAAGTACTGTGAGCTGCTTCCGATGCTTGTGATATCAATATCCACCACGTCGTCGCCCACTTTATCCCAGCGCTCCACAGCAGGGATGCCGAAGGGGGTGGTATCGTTGCGCGTCCCGCCGAAGCTTAGTTCTATGTAGCCGGTGGCGGTAGTATCTTCAGGGCCAGGATCAGTGCCCACGTACGGTCTACCGGCCACGTAACGTGCGGCCCTGAGGTTTACCGGGATGGGTTTTTGTTTGATTTCGAGGTCGTAGTAGGTGGACGTTATAGCAGTACCAAGCCGAGCCCCCGTCGCCGGTGCCGGGTACAAGGTGGCGGTGATCCTGACGCTACTAGCCGCTTTCAAAAGCTCAATAGTACCGCTTGTGTTGTACGTTTGAGTGGCCGCACTAAGATTCGTCCCAGTTTTAGCGATGGTTTCATCGGCACTAGAATAGACGATAATAGTGTCTGTGTTGTTCGCCCTCCCGACATCTTTTGCAACCACAGTCACGGTTCCATCGCCGTATGTGGCCGTTATTTTAGGCGCATCAAAGTAGAGCCGTTGTTGGCGGGTGGCGCTGTGTGAGAAGGTGGCCTTGATGTTTATAATGCCACTTGTTGTAGTTGTTGTGTCAGCCGCTGAAACGGTGTAGGAGTGGGTACCGGTATGAGTTGCTCCGGCTGCAGCCCCTTTCACTGCTTCCACACCACCCAAGATACTCGGATCAAACATGAGAAGGTTACTAAAGTTGTTTTCACCGCCATCCGTGAATGTTGCCAAGCGGTGGTGAATGGTGACCTGTTCCCCGGCGCGGCGGTATATGTCCTCACCGGCCTGGGTTTCATTAGCGTTAGTTTGAGCCCCAGCAGCCGGCGCAGTGGTGAATTGTACCGCGTCCAACGTTTCAGCACCGCTTCCGGCATAGGAAAGTTTAAGGGTATAAGGTACGGTGTTGAAGCCACTAAAAACTGCCTCAGCAGAGAGAGGTTTGTTGCTAACAGAACCAATAGGGCCCCTTACTTCTACGCTAATCACAGTTCCGGCATATTCCCCGTCTATTTGGTAGGTGGCGCCGTTCGCTCCGCTGATTTTTTCTCCGTCGCTGAACCAATTATAGGTAAACCCATCAGTCGCCCACCCGGCAACCGTTGAGTCCTGAACACCAGTCGCCCGGACATTTGAAGTGTCAACCGCCAGATAAGCACCGATGCGGTTCGCATACTGCCCGGTCAACTCGTTTTCGGTGGCGACCGGCGACGCCGAATGGCTCTTGACCGTAATGGTTCCGGTCAGTTCGCCGAGCAGCTCGATTGTAGCATCAAAGACCGTTTTTTGAATTCCTTCACTGTTCGTGGCACGGACGGAGAAGATGAAGTCCCCTTCCTCCCCGTTCAGCCGTTCCGGGATGTCCACAGCCGGAACAGCAAAGTTGTAGGCATCGTCCTCGCCCACCGCTCTTTTTATGGTGAGCGGATCAGCCGTTTTCCAGCCGCTGTCGTAATAGTTCTCGCCTGTTTTTGCCGCACCATTGGAAATATCCCATTCCACGCGGTATTCGTAACCGTCGTAGGTGACGTCACGGAAAGCATCGTTTCCTTTTCCATCGGCGCTGTAAACAAACTTAGCAGCCTCACCGCCGGCACCCGTTTCTTCGTCTTCGGGCACAGTCCAAGACAGGGTTACGTTTCTTGTGTTCGCGGTTTTGGTAGCCCCAAAGTCCGCTACTTCCGGGGCTTCCGGCAGGACTACGGTCGTGGTTATAGGCGTCCCGGAACCAACCCCATTTTGCTTGTAGCGTCCTTGCACGACAACCGTGCTTCCCGGAGCATAGCCTTTTCCATAAGCATATTCGTTTTTCTTAGCGAAATCCGACCATTCGCCCAGAGTCGGGGTCCGACCCGCCAGCGCGATGGCAAATTCCAGGCGCTCGTAGTCTATCGCCTTATTTTCCCACGCCGGCGAGATTACGTCGATGAGGGAAATGGTGTAGGTGCCGCCATTATCTTTCGTGGCGTCCGGCACGAAGTCGGCGGCCACGGTTGCGTACGCTTCTTCGCTCAAGTCGTTGTCGTCGTCCGGGGCGTTGCGGATGGAGAATTGCTGCGCTTCTTTAGCTTCGCCGAGCAGGACGGGTTTTGTCCCAGTCACAAAGTTAGCGGTGGCGGCGTATAGCCCAAGCTTGAATGCATAGTCGGCCACGCCCATCCCATCGGCAATTTCCAGCATGAATTGCCCCGAATACGCAACGCCCTCCCCAGCCCCGGTTTCCTCACCGAGAGTTATTTTTCCTTTCTCGCCTTTTTTATCGCCAGCGCCACTATTATAATCATAAAGGACTACTTCGGTCTCAAGGTGCGTTTCATAAGTATTTCCCCAGTCTAAGTTGGCGAAATACACGCCGTCGGTAGCAGTCCCGATTCCTTCATTGTGTGCGAGAAGGTTCGCGGTTTTATTGCCAACCAAGACAGTGTAAGGGCCGCTCAGTAGCATTTCATTATTAGTTCCCGAAGTTGTAACAAAGATGTCTGGCACACCTACCAAACCCAATACGTCCGGATCGGCGTGGATTGTAGCGTTAAAGGTTTCCTCCGCCTTTGTGTTGCTTTCCAGGGTGATTTCGAGAGCTAACCCCTGAGTTTCGGGCGTATTCTTAGTTGCCCCCGTGTCACCAACAACCTTCAACGTAAAGGACCCCGCAAATTCCCCATCATCGTTTTTTGTAAATTCGATGGTATTACCGGACAACCCCAGGAAATCAACTGTAGGCGGAGTGTCCCCAGCCCCAGGTTCCAGCGCAGGTATTTTAATGGGGTACGGCTTGTTTTCCATAATTGCATTGTTAGCGAAATTTTTCAAACGCACGACAAAATGGGCTTCGTCGCCAATTCGGTTGTATGCAGGAGCCGTTTGAGCGACAAAGGTATCCACTCCGGCAGCCGTGGTTATATACACATCAAAAAGACCCGCCGAGTCTACGGTAAGAGTGTAATATCCGCTATTTATATTTACATTTATTTCTTCCAGATCATTTTTTTCTTTTCCAAAATCGCCTCTCACATACTCGACCTTTGAAACATTTCTCGGCTTAAAGGCGATTGTGTCATCCGGGAGAAAAGACTCAGACCCGTATTGCGCAAGCCTTGTTCCGTTTGTTTCAGTCAATTCGTTATGCGCGTTCGTGTAGATGAAATCGTATTGCGAGCCACCGGTGTGAGTGTAAACGTCATTGAACCCATTATTCACACTGCTACTCCGGGCCCCAGTTCCGCCTCCGGCACCGCTGTGGGAGCCGTTCACGTAAACGTTAACGTGGGATATTTCAAAGAGTTCCACAATAAAGGAATCCGTGGCGTTTTTAGATGCGGCGTCTGTAAGGGTTAGGGTTAGGGTGTAGCGGTCGGCTCCATCTGCGTTTAGTTTTGTTCCCAGGCCACTCTTCGGAAGCGTCAGAGTGCCCCCATTAACATCCCATACCCCATTAGGATTCTCCGCCGCGTCGGATCGGGTTATTGGCGCCCCACCCCGCACCGTAACAGACCCCAAAATTCCGGAAAGTTGGGTTCCGAGGTTTATTTTTACTTTGTCGTCGTCCCCAATAACAGCCGGAATTCCCCACTCGATGTGGTGCGTGGTTGCCGGGCTAGCCCAACCGTACGAAGGACCGTAGCCGAGCTCCCGGTTTCCCCCGACCGTGAACGCCTCACCTTCATCAGGATCGAACACCACGGTCATTCCAGCGGCCAAAGCGAGAACGACGTCTTTTTTCGTAGTATCAAACTCTTCTTCTTCGGCCATGGCATCCAGCCCAAACGGCCCGAAGCCCAGCCCGCCCAGGGGCGTGACCAGCATGGCCGCCGCGGTCAGCAGGGCGATGGTGGCCCGTTGGGTCCGCTTCGCGCCCCGCGGGGCGCGGGCAAATACTTTTGGTGCTTTCAGCATCGTCATGTTAGAAAGCGCCGTGATAAACTTCCTTTTTGTTTCCATAAATATTCTCTCCTCTTGTTTTGCTTGTGGGTGTGAAAGGGGTGTTCCACTGTTGTCGTCGTTCCCTGCGGGGGTGCGGCGGGGGCAAGCCCCCGCCCTACGGTACATTCCCTAAGTCGGGCGATTTGCGGGGTGACGGTTTTGGGGGTCACATCCTTTCACAACCAACACTATGTTCTGGGTTTCTCACCGAATCTTCCAGGATGACCGCATCTGCTGCCGCCATCCTGGATTATCTGGCGAGAATTCAAAAAAACGAGGTGCAAGCATGCGTCCACACTTACACCTCGTAATAATCGAAGATTACAGAAACCCACCCCACATATCTTTCGGGCTACACGCCTCGGGGGCAAACGACATTGACATTCCTTCTTGAAAATATATGGCACTTATAATACAATAAAGGATGTGTATCGCAGAGAAATCTGTATTGTGTGGCAGTGCTCGCTGCCATCCCTGCCTGCTGGGGCGTCAACCCCATCAGGCGGTACACGCTCGTATTCAATTGAATTCTCTAAGTGTCATATTAGCATAAAAAAATCCCCTGTCAAGCATAAATTTGAAATTTTTTGAAAAAAGTTGGGGGAAAGTTAAATTCCAGCTAAAACTTGTTGCAAATGGTTAGAGTGACAAGGAATGTTTGTCGTGGCGAACGCACTTGGCTGGTGTGTTTGCAAATGGCTAGACAGGAGCAGAAAAGACAACTAGCCTAAGCAAAAGCCCGGGAACCGTTTGGCTCCCGGGCTTTTGTGGTGAACTTGCAATTCTCGTTTCGTTTTTTTGGCTGACCACAGCATAGCACATATTAAGGAGCGGTGTCAAGTGGTTTTTTCTTATAAGATAGTCTTTTGCAAGAATACTTACCGATATACCTCCCGCCTATGCCCGACCTTCACGACAAGTACTATGCATACATTGTCTTGAATTCATTTTAAGTACAAAAATGGAAAAGATGAGTACCATAACCTAAAAATCCAAGCTACTATGAGAGTTTAACCGGATCAAATCCAAAATCAAAAAATCGTTCCCATACTTTTCATAAACCAAAAGCCAATCTGGTGTCACATGACATTCGCGGTAAACCTTGAACTTGCCTTTGAGTTGGTGGTCGCGATGTTTTTCAGCTAAGGGTTCATCATTAGCCAGTTTCTTAATCACATCCAGCAACAGCTCAATATCTTTGCCTTGCTTTTTTGCAAGCTTATAGTCTTTTTTGAATTGACTGGTTCGCTTAATCTCTCGCTTAGTTTCGTCAATCATCATCGCTCTCCAAATCCGCCACTAGTTCAGCCATGCTCCTGAATCCCTTGGCATTTGGATTGCTTTTAATTTCCTCAGCCTCCCTAAAAGCCGCAAGGGAAACTGCATCCGTATATGGAGCGGCCCTTAGCTCGAATGGAAAGCCGCCGGCGTGGCAGGCATGGTTCAAAAATACTGTAACGGCCTCCGCAATAGAAAGCCCATGATGTTCAAAGACCCTTTCGGCTTCCTCCTTGATTTCCGGGTACAATCGGACATTTATGCTGGCTGTCTTACTGTTCGATGTTTTAATCATAAAATCACCTCCTACATACATTTTACTGTGATATGATTGCATATGCAAGCAAATGAAAACATAAAATATGTTTACCGATATACCTCCCGCCTATGCCCGACCTTCACAACAAGCACTATACATACATTGTCTTGAATATCGCAAATGAGCCTGTAATTTCCCACTTCGTACCGCCAATATCCCTGTAAGTTTGCTGTTAACGCTTTACCCATTGCCCTGGGGTTTTTGCAACCATCAAGGTTATTGGCAACCCAATTATATATCATCATGGCTTGGTACTTATCCATTTTTTGTAATTCTTTTTCAGCCTTTTTGCCAAACACAGCAGTATAAACCATGCTAAAGCCCCAATCTTTCTTTGACTTCCTGCATCGTGTAGGTCACGAGGGTTCCGTTTTCTTTTTCTTTTTCGTATTCTTCGATGTCTCTCAAATCTTCCCAGTATTCGATTTGCTCCCTCACTGCATCCAACATCAGCGCAGAGATACTCTTCCCATTGAAATCCGCAAACCGCTTGATTGCGCTATAGTCGTTTTCCGTAATTCGAATATTTATGTGTTTCGTCTTGGTAAGCATATTTCCCTCCTTGTGACAACATTGTGGTCACATCCGCATTGTATCATCGCAAGGATAAATTATCAATAGCTTTTGTGGCAACATTTTAGTTTTTGGAAAGGTAATTGACTTTCTCCCGCGCATCGGCTATAATCGTATAACATCGAATATCAGCCGAAAGCGAGGTAAGTATAATGGACTACATGAAACGCGATATTGAATCCACCATACTGGACGTATCTAAGTCCTATGCGGCGCTTATCCTCACCGGCCCGCGTCAAGTCGGAAAATCCACCACCCTACGTCATCTTTCCGAAAGCGACCGCACGGAAGTTTCGTTGGATGATGCGGAAGCAAGGCGAATGGCGAAAACAGATCCCGAATTATTTTTGTCCATATATAAGCCTCCGCTACTGATAGAGGAAGTACAGTACGCGCCGGAGTTATTTTCTCGCATTAAAATAGAGATAGATGGCGGTGCGGCGCCGGGCAGTTTCTGGATGACTGGCTCGCAGCCGTTTCGTCTGATGGCATTAGCACAAGAGTCGTTGGCCGGGCGGGTGGCGATATTGCATATGGCCTCGCTTTCCCAGCGCGAGATTTACGGCGGGGAAACGGGTGGGCCGTTTTCCGTCAGCTTGGAGCACTTGCAGGAGAGGTCAAGGGGCAGAAGCAGCATCGACACGATGGAACAGTACGGGCGTATTTGGAGAGGCTCCTTGCCGGGCCATATCAGTGGCAAATACCCGCAGCGCGATATTTTCTACTCCAGCTATCTGCAAACGTATATCCAGCGGGACATTCGTGATATGTATGCGGAAGTGGATTATTTGAAATTTGCCGACTTTATCCGGGCGGCTGCCTGCCGTGCCGGAGAAATGCTGAATGTCCATAATATCGCGCTGGACGTGGGGGTGTCGGACGACACCGCCAAGCGCTGGCTTGGTCTCTTGGAAAAATCCGATGTCATTTTTTTCTTGCGGCCTTTTTCAAATAATTTACTAAAGCGGACGATAAAGATGCCCAAAATGTACTTTTTTGACACCGGGCTTGTGGCGTACCTCACAAAATACTCGTCACCCGAAATCCTGATGAATGGGGCGATAAGCGGAGCCATCCTGGAAAATTACGTGGTCGTGGAAATAATGAAAAGCTACAGCAATAACGGTCTGGAGGCCATCTGCCACTATTACCGTGACAAGGACAGCAAGGAGATTGATTTAGTCATGGAAAGTGACGGCGCACTACACCCCATTGAAATCAAAAAAACAGCTTCACCCCCCGTGGAGCTCGCAAACACCTTCAAGCTGCTGGACAAGGCGCCGCTACGGCGCGGTATGGGGGCTATTATCTGCACGAAGCGGGAAATGTCGGCAATGAGTCGGGATGCGTTGATTATTCCGGTTTGGGCGCTGTAGGGGAGTGGGGTGGGCAGGACAGGGGTTGTATACAAAAAGGCCGGTAATCCTTGAATTACCGGCCTTTTAGCGTTCCCAAGAGGATTCGAACCTCCGACCTACCGCTTAGGAGGCGGTCGCTCTGTCCTGCTGAGCTATGGGAACTTGTGTAGTGTATCGGCACCCCCAGAGGCATAAGTGCTGCCCGGACCTCGCGAGCTTCGCTCGCTCGGTCCCGGGCGCGCTCGCCTGCTCACAAAAGCCGTCATATTCGAGCAAGCTCGATATTCCGGCTTATGCTCGCAGCCTCACTTATGCCTCTGGGAAGTTTATATACCCCTGCACCCAGACAATACCCTTAAAGCGGCGGCCAATTTGCGGGGCGCCCAGAAGGTCTGTTTCGTTGATGCAGACACTAAAGCACAGGTCATTACAATTTATCAGCATCTGGTAAACGCTTTCACCTGTCTGCGTATTTAGCACCGTCTGACATTCGAGGATCTCCCCCATCACCGAATAGTGGTCACATTCCACCCCAAAGGGCATGAAGAACGAATCCACCAGGCTAAACACATCCTCATCCTGGATACGTTTGGAGATGACGGTGTAGGTGTCCATGTCCTCCAGGGTCAGGCTTTCTATCGCGTCTTCGTCGCCTTTGCGGGCGGCGGCAATCAGGCTGGAGCGATTGCTGGCAGAGCGGTTTTCGCGGCGGCGGTCGTAGTCATTTTTTATGATGGGAAACAGTACCGTTCCCTCGATGGACAGGCCCGACAGGGTCAGGGTCGTGCCGTGCACGGGCAGTCTCCCCGCCGCCTTGAATTTCAAATAGCTAATCATGTTCTGGAGATAAAAAATCAACGAAACACCCACGCGTATGTCGTCGCAGACCCCGGCGTAGGATTCCTGGGCGGCGTGCCGCTCGATGGACACATCCTCGCTGGTGGAAATGGCCGTGCTACGCATATAGGGATAGTAGTATTCGTAGATGAATTTATCTTCATTGTCGAACTCGCCGCACACGCATACACCGATATTATCGGCAAAATCACGGGAAAACTCCGCCAAAATAATCTCCCCGGGGCCGCGGGTGTAGGCGCGGGCCGTCGATTGTAGCACTATATCCGTGAGCAGTTGCTTTATCTCATTGCGATCTGATAATTGGCTGAAACCAATCGCTCTCATGTATCGGTGCAAGGGAGTACCTCCGTGTGGTCAATTCATAATTCATAATGCATAATGCATAATTGAAATCAATTAGGAGTTTGGCTCCATAACAGCCTCTCCGCCCATGTACGGCCGCAGCGCGGCAGGAATCCGTACACTGCCGTCTTTACCCAGGTTGTTCTCGAGCAGGGCAATCAGCATCCGCGGCGGCGCGGCCACGGTATTATTCAGGGTATGGGCAAAGTACTTTTCGCCTTTTTCGCCCTTTACCCGGATTTTTAGGCGCCTTGCCTGGGCATCGCCCAAGTTCGAGCAACTGCCCACCTCGAAATATTTTTGCTGCCGGGGCGACCAGGCCTCGACATCATAGGATTTTACCTTGAGGTCCGCCAAATCACCGGAGCAACATTCCAGTGTCCGCACCGGGATGTCCAGGGAGCGGAAAAAATCCACCGTGTTTTGCCACAGTTTTGCAAACCATGCGGCCGAGTCTTCGGGCCGGCAGACGACGATCATCTCCTGCTTTTCAAACTGATGGATACGGTAGACGCCCCGCTCCTCCAGCCCGTGCGCCCCTTTTTCCTTGCGGAAACAGGGCGAATAGCTGGTCCAGGCATAAGGCAGGCTCCCTTCATCCAGTATCTCGTCTATGTACTTCCCTATCATGGAATGTTCCGATGTACCGACCAAGTACAGATCTTCGTCCTCGATCTTATACATCATCGCGTCCATCTCCGCGAAGCTCATCACGCCGCGCACGACGTCGGAGCGAATCATATAGGGCGGGATGCAATAGGTGAAGCCGCGCCCGATCATAAAATCGCGCCCATAGGCGGTGATGGCCGAGTGCAGGCGGGCGATGTCGCCTTGCAAGTAGTAGAAACCCTGCCCCGCCACCTTGCGTGCGGCATCCAAATCTATGCCGGCAAAGCTTTCCATCAACTCCACATGATAAGGAATGGCAAAATCCGGCACGCTGGCCTCGCCGTATACCGCGACCTGGACATTTTCATCTTCACCCTTGCCCAGCGGCACATCGGCGGCAATGATGTTGGGTATCAGCATCATGTTTTGGTGGATTTTATCGTTCAGTGCGCTTTCTTCGGCTTCCAGCGCAGTAAGCCGCTCGGCACAGGCGGCCACGTCGGCCTTGATGGCCGCGACCTGTTTTGCCGCGCCAGAATCGCCATCGGCCTTGGCCTTGGCCATGAGCGCCCCTATTTCCTTGGACAGTTTGTTGCGCCGGGCGCGCAGCTCGTCTGCTTCCTGTTTTGCCTCGCGCAGTTGGCGGTCGAGAATAGTGACCTCGTCCACCAGGGGCAGTTTTTGCTCCTGAAACTTCTTGCGCATATTTTCCCGGACCATGTCCGGATTATCCCTGATCAGTTTTATGTCTATCATCTCAGTAGCCTCTGTGAGATTACGGCAATATCATTCAATCACTCTAATAATATCCAGTTTCTTATCTTTTTTCAAGTCTATTATTTTATCCCCCGGTGCCGGAGTGCCGTCCTCTGCTTTTATGACGCGGATGACCGGGCGGTCGGAAAAGCCGCGGTTTTGGCGGATAACAACGCCGGTTTCACTCTCACTGGTGACCACGATGGTGCCAATCGGGTAGAAAGCCAAAAATTCCAGCAAAATATTGACAATAATTTCATTGTACTGTACGCCGCGACGTTCCCGCAGATAATCTATTGCCTCGTGTACCTTCCTTCTTCTTTGGCAAATGCCGCATATCATTTCATCAAACACGTCACAGACGGTCACGATTTGCGCTTCCAGGGGGGATTCCTTCATCTTGAGCGGAAAGCCGCTGCCGTCTACGTGCTCGTGGTGATATAGGATAATCGACTTGCCCACATCGGAAATCCACGTCTCGTCCTTGAGTGAGGTGTAGCCGTATATCGGGTGTTTGCTGTATTCGCTGTATTCCACCGCATTGAGCTCATCCGCATTGCGGCCAATCACGTCGAAAAACATATAGCGCAGTCCGATGTCGTGCAGCAGGCAGGCGATGCTGATGTCGCGGATGGTTTTTTTATCCAGGCGCAGCTTGAGGGAGACCAGGGTTGCCAGGGTGCAGATGGATATGCAATGCTCGTACAGGTCCGCGCTACGCTCCCGCATTTCGTATACATGGTCAACGACATCCTTTTCTTCCATGACATTGCGGATAATCTCGCCGGCGGCGGCGGTCAGCTCCTGCAGCTTCTCGTTGCGCGAATAGACATGCTTATCCATGATGCTTTTCACTTTCTCATGGAATATCACGCTTACTTCGTCCTTGACAAGCAGCTCCGTCACTTCATCCAGTTGGTAGTCGCCCTCGTATATATATACTTCCAGAACGCCAAACTCCGACAGTTTGACGATATAGTCCTTCGTCAGCACCGTCTTTCCGGGCAGCAACAGCCGATAGTCAGAACTCACAACGGCCCTGGCCAGTCTGTCCCCTTCATTTAGTTCGGATAGTCTGCATAGTTTCACGGTAACTCCCATGCGCGCACTTTAAAGTGCGCCCTCAAATCACGACATGGCCGCATCCAGTGCTTTCTTTTCTTCGTCGCCCAGCGGAATCTCGCTTCTTCCCTTGCGTATCTCTTTTGTATAGCTGTAACAGCCCTCTACCCCGTGAACGGAATTGAGTATAAAACCGGAGTTTTCCTCATTAAGCAGTACCAGACAAAAACTCAGTTTCCCGCCCATCTGGTTGAAGGCATCGTACTTTACCAGCCCGGCCTTTTGCAGGGCCCCGGCCGCCTTTTCAAACAAAACAGCTATATCCTTGCGGTTCTTTTCCGAGGATAACTTGACGTATTTTACATCTTCATACAAGCGGACGATGTCGTCCTCCAGCGAACGGGCGCCCTTACCCTGCATGAATTTTTGATACTTTTTATTGAGCTTATTGAACTTGACCAATATAATTATCGTCAACACCAATAAAATGAGTGACGCGGCCGCAAGGGCTATAAACAATAGCCCCGGGTCTAAGCCGTCCAAACCCAGTTGTCTAATAATGGCACTATCCATGTTTAAGCCTGCCTTATCTGCCCGATAATCCTGTCCAGATCATCGTGGCTATAAAATTCTATCTCGATTTTCCCCGTTCCGTCTCCCTTTGCCAGCAGGGAAACTTTTGTGCCCAGAGCCGATTTTAGTCTGTCGGCAATGTCTTGATAAATCGTTTCGAGGCTTTCATCGCCCTTGTTTTTCGTCTTGCTTTTATCCGGGTCGTTGGTTTTACCCAGGTGCTTTACCAGCTTTTCTATGTCGCGCACGCTGAGTTTTTCATCAAAAATCTTTTGCGCCAAAGCGTACTGTTGCTTCACATCCTCGATGGTGATAAGGGCGCGGGCGTGGCCGGTGGTAATCATTTCCGTGACAACCATTTGCTGGACTTCATCGCATAGCTTTAGCAGACGGATGGAGTTGGTGACTGCCGTGCGGCTTTTTGAGACCCTGTCGGCAATCTCGTCCTGCTTCAGGCCAAACTCCGTCAGCAGCCGTCTGAAGGCCTGGGCTTCCTCTATGGGGTTTAGGTCTTCGCGCTGGATATTTTCTATCAGCGATATTTCGATGATTTCCCTGTCGCTTAGGTCCTTGATGATGACGGGTACTTCTTTCAGGCCCGCTTTTTTGGCCGCCCGCCAGCGCCGCTCCCCGGCAATAATCTCATAGTGCGAAGTCCTGTCCTTTACTAAAAGCGGTTGCAAAATACCAAACTGCTTGACGGAATCGGCCAGCTCCCGCAGTGCTTCTTCATCGAAGTTTTTGCGCGGCTGGGAGCGGTTTGGTTCCACTTTTGTTATGCTGACCAGCGTCCCCGTCGGGGTGTCTGCCACCTGGGTCGCTGTCTTTTTTTGTGCTACCGGCCTCGGGGCCGCTACATTCGCTTTCCCCGCCGTGTTGGGAATCAATGCGTCCAGTCCTTTGCCTAAACCACCTTTTGCTGCCATATTAGTAACCGTGTCCTTTCTTGGCACCTATTACTTCGTCTGCCAAATTCATATACGCCTGGGCTCCCGCAGATTTCGGGTCGTATTTGTTGATGGGCAGACCGTAGCTGGGAGCCTCCGCCAAACGGATATTGCGGGGAATCACCGTGTCGTATACCTGTTGATTCAAATGTTTTTTGACATTTTCGACCACCTGTGCTGAAAGGTTGGTCCGCGAATCAAACATCGTCAGCACCACACCCTCCATGTCCAGATGGGGGTTAAGGCGTTCTTTGACCAAGTTTACGGTGTGAATCAATTGCGAAAGCCCCTCCAGGGCGTAGTATTCGCATTGTATCGGCACCAACACCGTATGCGCGCAGGTCATGGCATTGATGGTCAAAAGGTTGAGCGCTGGCGGGCAGTCTATCAGAATATAGTCGTAGCGGTCCAACACCCACTCGATTTCCTTTTTCAAGATATACTCTTTGCCCTCGATGCCAATCAGTTCAATCTCCGCCGCCGCCAAATTGACATTGGAGGGAATGATGGAGACGCCGGGCAGGACGTTTTGGATAATGCAGTCGCCTATGGCGATGTCCCCGAGAATCAGTTCGTACATGGTGTTTTCCAGGGCGTTTTTGTCTATGCCGAAGCCGCTGGTGCTGTTGCCTTGCGGGTCGGCGTCAACCAACAGGACGTTTTTGCCCTTGTCCGCCAGGGCTGCCGTCAGGTTTATGGACGTAGTGGTCTTGCCGACTCCCCCTTTTTGATTGGTTATGGCGATAATTCTCCCCATGTGTATGCCTTTCATTTGCCAGTCAGGGCAATTTGTTTTATTTTCAGTGCTACCTGTAGGGGCAATGCCCCGGTCAGGCTGTCCAAAAACCCTCTTATTTCGTCATTGCGAGGCCGTTCTATCGGCCGAAGCAATCCAGAGCCAGAAATTCGCTTGCTTTTATTACTGGATTGCGCCTGCGCATAGCGCAGGATGGACCCTGACGGGTCTCGCAATGACGAGTCCGAGGTTTTCAGACCGCCCCCGCAGGGGGCGATGCCCCTGGTCGTCTGTTATGCGTGGTGATGCCGGTCGATGCGGGCGGTCGAGGGCGACCGCCCCTACAAGGGTTTGCCCTACCTTGCCTGGCGCGTTCCATGCCTGATTGTTTCACGTCATGGCAATGCCGGCCAAATATGTTTCACGGAAAATAATCTATATCTTGTGGTTTGTATGTTTCACGTGAAACATCATGTAGTGTCGTTCCGCTTTTCTCTCGCCATGTTTCACGTGGAACGTGGTATTAATGTAGCTTCACTAAATTGTTTTTTATCGCGAACACCGCCGCTTGGGTGCGGTCCGATATTTCCAATTTCTTGAAAATGCTGGATATGTGGTTTTTCACCGTTCTCTCGCTGATATTCAGGGCATTGCCAATTTCTTTGTTGTATAGTCCGTCGGCAATCAACACCAGAATCTCTGCCTCTCTCTTGGTCAGCTTGGCGATTTTCTCGTTGTCGTGGTTGCGCCTGACCATTCTGTTGTTTAAGGGGGGGATGAGTTGCGGCTGTACATAGGTCTCGCCCGCCACTATCATTTCTATCGCCTTCTTTAACTCGTTGAAACCGGCGTCTTTGAGGATGTATCCATCGGCACCTATGTCCACGGAGCGCAGTATGTATTCCACTTCGTTATGCACGGTCAGCATCAGCACCTTCACGTCATTGTTTTGCACCCGCAGTTCTTCTAATACATCTATGCCGTTCATTTTTGGCATATTGATGTCCAGCAGTAATATGTCCGGTTTGATGACTTTCAACACCTCCAGACATTTCACGCCGTCGCTCGCTTCGGCAATCACTTCCATGCTGCCGTCAAACTCCACCAGCTTTTTTATGCCTTCCCTGATAAGAACATGGTCATCGGCCAGCAATATCTTAATTCCCATATGTCCTCCTAGACTCCCCCAGGGCGATTTTCCATGGTGCTTGTAGGGGCTTGTTTTCGGACGGTCGGGGGCGACCGTCCCTACAAGGATCCATGATTTGCCATGCAGGTCTTGCTACGCAAGAGTTGGTATCTCGATCTTTATTACCGTGCCGTCTTTGCCATAACCGCGCGAAAGTATCTGTGAGCTGCCTTTGAGCAACTGTACCCGCTCATCCACCATTTGCAAGCCAAAGTGTTTTTCGTCGATATATAGCTTATTTTCGTCAAAGCCAATGCCGTCGTCCTCTATATCCACGCGAAACATATTGTCTTCGTCCCTGAGCTTTATATGCAGCTTACTCGCATTGGAGTGCTTGATGGCGTTTGATATACATTCGCGCACAATGCGGTAGATATTCGAGTAGATCAGGTCGTTTTTCACTTTTATGTCTTCGCTCATGTCCAGTTCGATGAAGATGCTGGAATTCTTCTGCATCTTATCCACCATGTTCCGAATCGACTCGCAAAAACCTAAGTCGTCGAACTCCATCGGGCGCAGATTATATATCGTGGTGCGCATCTCCTCTATGACTTCGCGTATGTGCTGGGTTATGGATTGCAGCTCCAGTCTGGCCTGCTGTGCGTCTTTATCTATGTACAGCGAACACAGCTCTATGGAGTGGATTAGGTGCGTCAGGTTCTGCAATGATGAATCGTGCAGGTCGCGGGCAATCCGCTGTCTTTCTTTTTCTTGCATATCCAAAAAACGGAAACGATTGATAAACGGGTCGATGGATATGACTTCCCTGATTACCCCAATTTGCTCATTCAGGGTATCCAGCATCTTTTGCAGCATTTGATTTTCGGCTTCTAAAATGTCTTTCTCGCGGTTTCTTTCCTCGTACATCAGTGCATCTAACTGTTTTTTGTCGATTAGGTGCGGAGAAAAGATCACTTCGTCGTCATCGTCCGCCGATAGCTGCTTTTCCAGATAATATTTCAACTCGCCGACACGCAACTGATTGGCACCCAGCTTGACTTTTAGCTCCTTGCTTTCGGTCAGAAAGCCGTCACACATCGCAACCAACGCTTCATTTACATTGTTTTTCATAACACACTTTCCTCGTACACATTTCCCGTGCTATAATACCTTCATGGATATTCCGCAATTTTTCCTTTCTGACTTACTGAAGCTTAACATCTGCTTGGATGATGAGCAACTGGCGCAGTTTATGCGATATATCGAATTGTTGATGGCCAGTAATAAGCGCATGAACCTGACCTCCATCACGGAACGAAACGAGATATGTAAGAAGCATTTTATCGACAGTCTCGCATTGGTCAATTATGGCATATTCGCGGGTGGCAGTCAAGCCCCGAATATAAATATCATCGACGTGGGCAGCGGGGCGGGTTTTCCCGGCATACCCTTGAAGATAGCCTTTCCCCGGCTGGACGTCACCTTGCTGGATGCCCGTGAAAAGCGGGTCGCCTTCCTCGACCATGTGATTGGGGAGCTGGGGCTTGCGGGCATCAGGGCCGTACATAGCCGGGCGGAGGACATGGCCCGCCTCCCCGCATATCGTGATGGCTTCGACCTATGTGTGTCGCGGGCTGTCGCCCAGCTTTTTGTCCTGGCTGAATACTGTCTGCCCTTTGTGAAGAGGGGCGGGTTGTTTGTCGCCTATAAGGCCAACGGGGATGGCGCCGGGGGCGGAATCCGTGAAAGCAACATCGCTGCGAAAGGCCATGGCCTGGCCCGCGAGCTGGCCGAGGCCGAAAAGCATGTTGCCCTGCTGGGCGGGCGCTTTGATAGGTGTGTTGAATATGATTTGCCACACTCAGACATCGCCCGCGTGCTGGTTGGAATAAGCAAAGTGAGTCCGACGCCGGATAAGTTTCCCCGTCGGGCGGGGATGGCGGCGAAAGGTAGGGGGAGAGGTTTAACATGAAAGCACTACTGATAGGCTTGGGCGAGATGGGCAGGGCCTGGTACCGCGCATTGGCCGCCCGCAGCGACATGGTACTGGTGGGCGTGGCGGACGCAAATCCGGCTACATGGGAGAAAATCGTGGCCGACGATGCGGCTGCTTCAGCGCGCCCGGATGAAAAAATCCCTGCTAACCCGCCCTGCGCCTTCTTCACCGATGCCGCCGCCGCGATGGATGAACTGCGGCCGGATTTCATCGTCAATGTCACGCCGCCCCATGTGCATTTACGGATAAACGGCCTGGCTTTCGAGCGGAACATCCCTGTTTTATGTGAAAAACCCATCGCCGAGAGCGCAGCCGATGTCCGCGCCATCCTCGAGTACGCCCACGGACAAAAACTGATGATCGCCGAAAACTACCGCTACATGGCCCAGATCCGCCATATCAAGAGCCTGCTTGACGAAAACCATGTCGGCGAGATCCAAAGCGTCAATATCTTCTTTTCGCGCCGCCATTCCATGACGAACTACCACAGGGACATGGAACACCCCCTGCTGCTCGACGTGACCATCCACCACCTTGATATGCTCCGATACCTGGCGGGGGATGAGGCCGAGAGCGTCTTCGCCGATTTTTTCACCCCCGCTGGGAGCTGGTACAAGGGTTACTCGAACGCCTCTTTGTCCATAAAAATGGCAAACGGCGCCCGGGTACTGTATGGCGGCTCGCTGGATGCCCACGAAAACAGCACGGACTGGTACGGCGACTGGACGATACGGGGCACAAAGGCGACGCTGAAATATGCAAACGACCGGCTCACATCCTGCGACGGCCAACAGAGCGTCCCGCTCCCGCTGCCGGAGAACACAGACGACGGCATGGGGGCGATACTGGACAACTGGCTGGCATTTTTACAAGGCGGGGCATTGCCGGCGACGCATATATCTGATAACATGAAGACCGACGCCATTGCGCGGGCGGCGCTGCGCTCGTTTAGGACAAAGGAGGATCAACCATGCCCATAAAAAACTACCTCAAACTGAAACCGGAACTGACCGCCTGCCACGACGGCGAGGGCCAGGTAAAAATCGTCAATGTCTATGAAAAGGAACTGACCTCACCGCTGAATTTCGTCCATTACACCGTGCTGCCCCCGCTCACCTCGATTGGCGCGCACACCCACGGGGATGACGAGGAACTCTATATCGTGCTGGCGGGCGAAGGCGTCATGACCGTGGACGGAACGGAAAGCGCCGTGAACGAAGGCGACGTAATCCTCAATCCGCCCTTTGGCAGCCACGCGCTGAGGAATACGTCTGATAGTGAGGAGTTAAAGATATTGGTGATGGAGGCGGTGAAGGGTAGGTGAGTTATGGTTAAACCCAAAAAAGCCCTGCTCCTTGGCTCCCTGGCAGTCCTGGCTTGTGCCGTCCATGCCCTGGTATTGAATACGCCCTTTGACAACTATCTCA